>Ga0209278_1000907_pt1 | contig 19632 bp, 14 predicted proteins | sample JI81BgreenDNA_FD_187504 | JGI IMG/M metagenome (GOLD analysis project Ga0209278, IMG submission 187504) | Wastewater effluent complex algal communities from Wisconsin, to seasonally profile nutrient transformation and Carbon sequestration -... | ecosystem: Engineered > WWTP > Effluent > Algae... | reverse complement strand
CGACAATGTACACGATTTCGCATGGTTTGCTGGTAAAGATTATTATGTGAAAAAAAGTCAGATACAGTTGCCAAAAAGTGGCCGCGCGGTCACTACTTGGGCATTTTTTACCGGCGGAAAGTCGGCCAATTATTGGAAGAAAGCCGCAACTTATGTCGACAGTTCAGTATACCTGTACAGCTTGTGGGTAGGTGAGTATCCGTATGAAGTTTGTACTGCCGTCGAAGGTGCTTTATCGGCCGGCGGTGGAATGGAATACCCTACGGTAACCGTAATCAGCGCGGGTGGCAGTGCCAAGGAGCTTGATTTGATTGTGGCACATGAAGTGGGGCACAACTGGTTTTACGGCATACTTGGTAGTAACGAACGTGATTATCCCTGGTTGGACGAGGGCGTGAATTCGTATTACGAAGCACGCTACATGAAAGAACGTTATGGCAAGGATGCCGCATTAAGCATCAATCTGGGTATCGGCGATGAGATTTCACTCCGTGAGATGGACATGGACCAACTCACTTGGCTACTTTCGGCCCGCCGTAGCAAAGATGTTGCCCTTTGGGAAACACCGTCGCACGATTACGACGGTGAAACGTACGGCACGCTGGTCTACAAAAAAACAGCGGTTCAAATGGCGTATCTAGCGGCCTATCTCGGTCAGGAAGAGTTCGATAGCCGTATGCAAGCGTATTTTCAGCAGTGGAAGTTCAAACATCCGCAACCAGCCGACTTTGAGGCTGCATTGAGCAACGGCCGTGGAGGTAAACCTACCAGATGGTGGTTCGATCAACAGTTGAAGAGCTCAAGCTGGGTAGATTACCGCATTCGTCGTGTGAAAAAAATCGACGACAACAACTACAGCGTCCGTATCGCAGGTTTGGGGAATCCTGGTCCGTTTACCCTGAGCGCCCTCGACGATAGTGGCATGGCCATTCGTCGCGAATGGTTCGCAGGTTTCGAAGGTCAACAAACCATGACTGTGAACGTTACCGGTGCACGCTCGTTTGTGATTGACCAAGAAGGCGAAGTTCCGTTGTATATGCGTCCACGTGCTTCGGCAAAGGTAGGGCAATGGTGGCCGGCTATACCGCAAATTAAATTTGCAGGTGTTAATCTTGCCAAAAATAAGGCATACCTGCTTCCTGCGTTGGGTGCCAATACCAGCGATGGATTTATGGTGGGCTTACTTTTACACAGTGCCTTGTTTTTGCCTCAAGATTTGGAGTATGCCATCGCACCCATGTATGGTTTTGGTAGTGAAACTTTGGCTGGATCGGCACGTATTCGCTACAATTGGCATATGCACAATGGACCCTTCGCCCGGATTCAGGCAGGATTTACCGCACGTCGTTACGATGAATTGAGCTATCGCGGTGGTTTGCTGCAATATTACGCAACGGCGCGACTTCGTAAAGCGAACAGCAGCACGGTTGAGCACGATTTCCGCTTCCGCCTAAGTCAACGTTTAGTGAACGGCGACCAGGAGTTGATACCGCAGTTTACGTATGAGCTTGAAAACTATCGCTTGCGAAACCGCTGGAGCGTAAAAGCCGATGCCTTGTTGTGGGCACCTATTGGCACGCATAGTTTTTATACGGCAAGTGCAAGCAGGATTTCTGCCGAAGCAAGCTATCGTTGGGACATCTGGCCCAAGGGAAAAATGTACTGGGAAAACAGGGTGTTCGTCGGTTATAGTCCTGCTACCAACGGTGCTCCCCGTGCACTCAACAGCCTCAATTCAGTCGATGGAGCCGCCGACTACACTGGAGACGCAGTATTTTTCGACCGCTCCGGCAACGGTGGGGCATTCTGGGGTCGTCAAATCATGAACCGTGATGCAAGGATGCGTGTAGCTCAAGGTGCCTACACCGATTTAGTTAGTACTGTAGCGCGAATTGAGTGGCAGCTAGCTTGGAATACCGATATCAAAATACCCAAAACGCCTTTGTTGCTCTTTGCCGATGTAGCCACAAGTAACCTGCACGGTCAGGCTTTCCCAGTGGTATTTACCGATATCAATGGCAACGCCATCGCAACACCAAACTTAGAAAGTGTGAGTTATGCTGCCGGTATTTCGTTTGATTTATTCAATGGTGGCTTGCGTATCAATGCGCCATTGGTATTCAGTCGCGATTTGAAAGAATCGGTGTTCACTACAACAAAATTGGGCATCGGTGAACAAATCAACTTTACGATTGACTTGATTAAACTTATTCCTCACGATCTTGTGCGCGAATTCAAAATGTAAGCTGGATGAAACTCAAGGATCTGAAAAAAGAGATGGAAGGCGTTCTTCGCCAACTGAACATACAAGCCGTCAGCAACGGAGTAAGCACGGGCTCAGAGAGCTGGAAACCCGCTGGGGCACGTCTAGAATCGTACTCGCCTGTAGATGGTGAGCTCATAGCTAGCGTTGTACAGGCGTCGAAAGACGATTACGAAAAGGTGATGCAGCAGGCGCAAGTTGCTTTTTTAGCATGGCGCAATTGGCCAGCACCTGCCCGTGGTGAAGTAGTGCGTCAGTTTGGTGAAGAGCTACGCAAAATGAAGGAGCCATTGGGCAAGCTGGTGAGCTACGAAATGGGCAAAAGTCTGCAAGAGGGCCTGGGCGAAGTTCAAGAAATGATCGATATCTGCGACTTTGCGGTAGGTCTTTCGCGTCAACTGTATGGCTTGACCATGCACAGTGAGCGACCAGGGCACAGAATGTACGAACAGTGGCATCCGCTTGGTGCTGTGGGTATTATTTCGGCCTTCAACTTTCCTGTGGCCGTATGGAGCTGGAACACCGCCTTGGCTTGGGTTTGCGGCGACATTACCGTATGGAAGCCTTCCGAAAAGGTGCCCCTCTGTGCTGTAGCCTGTCAGCAGATCATTGCTGATGTATTCAAACGTAACAATGTTCCCGAGGGCGTTTCAAATCTCGTGGTCGGCGATGCAAAAATTGGAGAGCTGTTGTCGAATGATCCACGCATACCGTTGGTATCGGCAACCGGATCAACGCGCATGGGTAAGGCTGTGGGCGCCGCAGTTGCCCAGCGACTCGGGCGTTCGCTACTCGAATTGGGGGGAAATAACGCCATCATCATCACCGAAAACGCCGATCTCGATTTGGCCATTGTAGGTGCTGTTTTCGGCGCTGTTGGTACTGCCGGTCAACGTTGTACCACCACACGTCGCTTAATCATACACGAGAGCAAGTATGCCGAGATGAAAACTCGCTTGACCAAAGCATACAGCCAGTTGGTTATCGGTAATCCACTCGAACAGGGAGTGCATGTAGGTCCATTGATTGATAAGTTGGCGGTTCAAGCCTACGAAAATGCCATCAAAGAAGCTAAGGCCGAAGGAGCAAAAGTGCTCATTGAGGGAGGTGTATTTAGCGGCAGCCAATATGCGTCAGGTTGTTATGTAAAACCTTGCGTACTTGAAGCGTCTAATGCGATGAAGATTGTGCAGCACGAGACTTTTGCACCCATCTTGTACATCATGTCGTACAAAACCATCGATGAGGCCATCGCGCTTCAAAACGGTGTACCACAAGGCTTGTCGTCGAGCATATTTACGCTCAACATGCGTGAAGCTGAAGCCTTTTTGAGTGCAGCGGGAAGCGATTGCGGTATTGCCAATGTGAATATCGGCACCTCAGGTGCTGAAATTGGGGGTGCTTTCGGTGGAGAAAAAGAAACAGGTGGTGGCCGTGAATCGGGTTCCGACAGTTGGAAAGCTTATATGCGTCGTCAAACCAATACAATCAACTACAGCACCAAATTGCCATTGGCACAAGGTATTAAGTTCGATTTCTAGTCATAGTTTTTTACACTGAAAGGCTGTTCCGAGAGGTTCAGCCTTTTTTGTTTTAATGAGCTTTTGAGTTTGAATGATGCTCAAAACCAGTGAGTTGCCTCGTACATATTCGGCTAAAGGGTTGAGTGAAATAGAAAAAAAGCTTAAATTTTACGCTATGTTATTCGAGCAGAAGGCCAAATACCAGAAATATTTAGATGAGCGGCTCTTTACCGAGAGCATGCTTGATACAGCTTGGGAAGAAGGTGAAGCAAAAGGAATCGAAATCGGATATCTAAATGCGCTGATAAAAAGCGTGATTGCTGCGCATAAACGTGGATTATCTGTAGCTTTTATTGTAGATTTATTTGAAACCGACGAGTCACAAGTGATGCAGCTTATTCGAGAGTATGCTGCTAATTCCGACAATTCCGATGCCGGGAATCTCGAAAATTAAGGTGCTTGGGTTTTTTTCAACTACCTAACAAATCAATCGCTTCCAAAAAGTGAAACTCGTTTGCAAGCTGCAAAGGCGATTTGCCCGACTCAGCTTCTTTTAAATGAATATCGGCTCCAGATGCGATCAGCAACTCGAGCATTTGAAAGTTTTTTCGGCGTATGCTTTCGTGAACAAATCCGGTTAAATACTCCGGGTGTTGGTAATTTACCTGTATTCCTAATTTTAGGTATAATCCCACGAGTTCTGTGTCACCGTCCTGAACAGCTCTGAATACATCTTTCCACTCACCGTGACCTAGCATGGGTAATTGTTTGTTGATGAAGATAAGGTTTCAAATCCTAGGTGGTTGCATTTTTACCGGATTGCTTTCGGTATAATTTGCGTGTAAATAAAAAACCCCGGCATTGCTGTCGGGGTACATAAATTAGGAAAAATTACTTCCTGGCGTTGGTGGCAGAGGGATCTTCCAGCTTCCGGCTGTCTTCGATTTTACCATCCTCCTTGTACATCACCCATTGTCCAACAGCAACACCGTTTTCGTAGGCGACTTTGTAACGGAGGTTTCCTTCGTTGTCCCAGATGAGCCACTCACCGTCTTTCTTACCGAGATTAAAATGTGCGGAGCTAATTGCTTGGCCGTTTTCGTTGTAAGCCGACCAGCTTCCGTGTTTAAGACCGTTTTTGTAAAGTCCTTTTTCTTTGAGCTGACCATTTTCGTAGTAGGTCAAGTACTCTCCGTTAGGAACACCGTTCTCATAATTGGCTACCGTATTGAAATTGCCGTTTTCATAAAACGACATTTTACGACCTGAAAAGCTGGGGTCGTTCGCGACGGATTGCGCAAACACCACAACCGATACGAATATCAGGCTAAGAGAGAAAATTAATTTTTTCATGGCTGTGTTGTTTTGTTAAGTCAAAGTTACCAAAACATTAACGGAATATTACCCAAACTGTTCCAAAAACTATATTAAGTTTTTAGTGAAGATTGTAAATATCAGTATAACAGATAAATAAACATATTATATTGATTTGTGTAATGAAAAATTTAACATACCAAAGGTTTGGAAAGCGGGTAAAAGCTTCGGAATTTGGGCCAATGAATGAACGAACCCGACTTTGGTTGAAACGAATTGGCTGGGCTGGTTTCCTTTTTTTTCTTTTAAAAGGAATCGGCTGGTTAGTCGTGTTTTACGTGCTAGGCAACAAACTAATCGACTAGTTAGCCGATAATGCGTTGGCGCATGAATGCACAGCTTTCTTGGATAGTAGCCTCGATAGGTCGATAAGAAAAGCCTAGCTCTCTGCAAATTTTTGACCCGTCGTACTCAAATGAATTGTAAGCTGATTTCACCGTTTCACGAGTAATGAAGGGTTCTTTTTGGGTGAAAAAGCTGATAATAGCGAAAAGCCGCCAGCCTACTTCGCTCATCCAACGAGGTGGGCACCAACGAGGTGGTTTTACACCAAAAGCCTTTGCAATATTTTCAAATAAGGTTTTGTAACGAAGGTTGGCCCCATTGAGCAAAAAACGTTTACCAAGAAAATCGTTTTGGTCAAGCTGGATCATCGCGGCAGCTACATCGCGTACATCTACAAAGCCTGTCTGACCAGGGCTATATACCTTCAAACCTTGATAAACTGTCCGAAATAGCCGGTTGCTGCCTTCTTGCCAATCGCCGGGACCCAGAATTACAGAAGGGTTAACTACGATCACTTCTAAGCCTTCTTCCATGCCCCGCCAAACTTCATTCTCAGCCCTGAATTTCGACAATGCGTAGGGCGAATTGTGGGGGCCATCTTTCCAGGGAGTCGATTCCGAAACCTTTGGCTGTATAGGGTCGCGCCCCAAGGCAGCAATGGAACTCACGTACACCAAACGTGGAACACCAGCAGCTAAACAGCTATTCACCACTTCTGCAGTTCCGGTAACATTGGTGCGCATCAAGGCGGCCTGTTGTCCACGACCAAAGCTTACCATAGCAGCACAATGATACACCCTATCCACACCTTGCATGGCTTTTAGCAATACCTCTTGATCGAACATATCGCCTTCAATCCATTCAATTTGGTCGATTACAGCTTTAGAAAAGAGAGGGTGATTATCGCGTTTTGCTTGCGAGCGATACAAGGCACGAACGTGATATCCAGCATCAAGGAGTTGCAAGGCCAAATGCGCACCTAAAAAGCCGGTAGCACCGGTAAGCAAAATCAGCATGGTGGCAAATATACGTTCCCACCCGAATGATCGTATCGGCAACCAGTAACCGAAGCCAGTACATTGTTTTTTTCCAGATATCTCAGATGCCCCAACAAGGCAAACACAAGCGCTTCTTTCTGATTGATTAACAGTTCCGACCCTGCCTCGACCGTAAGTCGACAATGTGCTGCAATTCGGTTCAACAAATGTGTGTTAAAAGCGCCTCCACCGGTCACCAACATTTTTCCCCGGAGATTTTGTCGTGTTGCTTCCTTACCTATTACACGAGCAATGTGCTCGGTGTAGGTGGCAAGTTGGTCGCCAATGCTGAGCGGGGATTGCTGCAACAGCGGGAATACTTCTGCTTCAAAATACTCTCGACCCAAACTTTTTGGAGGCGATAAAGTATAGTAGCTTAAGTTTTCCAGCTGATTCAATAAATCGGCATTTACTGGGTTTGCAGCAGCGATTGAGCCCTTATCGTCGTACGCTTTTCCTAGCTGGTTGGCCAAGTAGTTGAGCACCTGATTACAAAGGGCAAGGTCCCACGCTAAACGACGACCGTTATGGTCAAAACTCCAATTGGCAATGCCTCCTAAGTTTAAACATACTGCATATTCGCTAAACAGCATCGCATCACCCATCGGAACTAAAGGTGCCCCTTGGCCTCCCAAGGCAATGTCGAGATTCCTGAAATCGGCGACTACTGGCAGGCCAGTTGCCGCAACAAGATGAGCAGGGTGCCCAAGTTGTTGACTGTAACCCACTGCTGGGTTGTGAAACAGGGTGTGTCCGTGACTAGCAATTAGATACGGTTTGTGGTCACATGCGTGGATGAATTCTTTAGCCCACTTACCGTATAAGCGCCCTAAGGCGACATCCAGTGCTAAAACTGTGGGTACATCGGCAGCATAAGCCGACAGCAGTTGGTCACACAGGCTTTGGGGATAAGCGCGCGTGTCGCCAGCCAAAATCTCGTAGGAAAGCCTCCCTTCGATGGAGCTAAAGCGTACCATGGCCAGGTCGAGTCCGTCGAGCGAGCTGCCCGACATAAGTCCCAGTACCGTGGCCGTTTCCAACTTAGTTGCTTTCGATAATGCGGAAAAGATCGTCGAGACGCGGGGTTAGAATGATCTCCGTGCGGCGATTTTTACGACGGGCATCAGCATTCTTAGCCGGATCGAGTGGCAGATGTTTGCCACGACCTGCTGCCGTCAAGCGCGAGGGGTCGATTTTATTGTTCTCGGCCAAGATTTTTACAATGCTGGTGGCACGACGAACACTCAAGTCCCAGTTTAACTCATCGCTGCCCTGATCGTCGGTATGTCCTTCAACCAGGATGCTGATGTCGGGATTGGCCTCTAACACTTTGCCGAGCTCTTGGATAGCTTGTTTACCTCTGGGGTCAACAGTAGCGCTACCCGTACCAAAAAGGAGCTGCTCCGAGAGCGAAACATATACCTTACCGTTTTTCTGTACCACGGTGAGTCCGCTATTTTGAAAACCTAGGAGCGCTTTTGCCACTACCTGTTGTAAGGCATTTACAACCGAGTCTTTACGACTTAAAGTAGCCTGCAACTCTTTTACCTTTTTTTCGCGGGCTTCCAGGTCTTTTTGCGTGGCAGCAAGCGATTTGGCAAGGGTTTCCAATTCGGCTTCCTTTTTCTTGACGAGAAGCTCGTTCTGTTTGAGCTCCCTTGCCAATCGTGCATTTTCGGCCATGCTGTTGTTCGAAATCGTCTCGTTGGTGGCCACTAAATCGTTGATAAGGCCATTCAATTGCGCAATACGCTCGTTGGCTTTACGGATATCGCTGCCCAAAGCAGCTGTATCGGCTTTTAAACCTTCTATTTCACGTTTCAATGAGCCATTTTCTGCATCCAAAGCATCGGTGCGGCCAGTGAGCTTCTCGATTTTAAGTTGTTGGTCTTTCGACTCCGCTTCCAAACGTTTTTGCTCAGCAACCACAGCATCGTGGTCTTTTTTAGGAATACAAGCGCCCATCAAGAGGGCAATGAGGGCAAGAGATAAAATACGGTTCATGGTTAGAAAAAATCGTGACTGTAAGGATAACGCTCAAACCAGGCTTTTTTTACAGCGAGGCTTACTTCTTCTTTTAAATGTTCGAGATTGGTTTTGTTAGTTGCCGAAATAAAGATACACGCCTGCGTTCTTGCCATCCAACTTTTTTCGAGCGTAGCCAAATCGGGGTGACTTTCCAAGTAGGGCACATCGTCGTGGTGGCGTTCACGCTCGGCAAGCAGCTTATCTACTTTATTAAAAACGGTAAGCACCGTTTTATCGCCAGCGCCTATTTCGCCCAAGGTAGATGCCACCACTTCCATCTGCTCTTCGTAATTCGGGTGGCTTACATCTACCACATGCAAGAGGAGGTCGGCTTCGCGCACCTCGTCGAGCGTAGATTTAAACGACTCTACCAAATCGTGGGGTAGCTTTCGGATAAAACCAACGGTATCACTCAACAAAAAGGGTACACCATTCAGTACGACCTTGCGCACAGTAGCGTCTACGGTGGCAAAAAGTTTATTTTCGGCAAACACCTCACTTTTGCTTAGCACGGTCATGAGCGTACTCTTGCCCACATTGGTGTAGCCAACCAAAGCTACCCGGATTTGCCGGCCTCTATTTTTACGCTGGGTAGCGTTTTGCCGGTCAATGACCTTCAGCTTCTCTTTGAGCAAGGTAATCCGGTTGCGAATGATTCGTCGGTCGGTTTCAATTTCTTTTTCACCGGGCCCCTTCATGCCTATACCCCCTTTTTGTTTGCTGAGGTGGGTCCACATCCGTGTAAGGCGAGGCAATAAATATTCGTGTTGAGCAAGCTCTACCTGGGTTTTGGCTTGCGCACTTTGCGCTCGGGCTGCGAAAATATCGAGTATGAGCGTGGACCTATCCAGCACTTTTACGTCGGCTTTGATGGGGTCGGGATTAAACTCCTTTTCGATGTTCCGAATTTGGGCAGCAGATAACTCATCGTCGAAGATGACCAAGTCAATTTCGTGTTCTTTGACAAAATACACCAGCTCGATTAGCTTGCCGCTGCCCACAAAAGTGCGTGGGTCGGCCTTCTCAATACGCTGAAAGAACATCTTTTCGGTAGAAGCCCCTGCGGTTTCTGCCAAAAATGCCAACTCAGCCAAATATTCTTCGGCCCTCTCTTGGGGTTGGCGTGGCGTAATGAGGCCAACCAGTATGGCTTTTTCAGTTTTTTTGAGCAGAGGTGCTTGCTTCATGGGGCAAAGGTCGTGCTTTTGGTTGCTTTAGAAAAGGCGTCCCACCAAATCGTCGAGCCTACTCACAGGAATAAGCTCCAATCCGCGTGGCGACTTATCGGGTAGCTGGTTAAACGATGAAACAAAGAGTTGCTTAAATCCAAGCCGGGCAGCTTCTGCGATGCGAGCCTCAAGGCGCGAAACAGGGCGGATTTCGCCACCTAGACCAACCTCTCCGGCAAAAACACGATCGTCGCCCAAGGGACTGTCGTTGTACGAACTGGCCAAAGCAACACAAACGGCCAGGTCGATACTGGGATCTTCGACGCGTAAACCACCGGCTATATTGAGGAATACATCTTGACTGCCCATTCGATAACCGCAACGTTTTTCGAGTACGGCCAGTAACATATTTAGCCGTTTGGCATCATAGCCCGTTGCCGAACGCTGCGGTGTGCCATAGGCCGCCGGACTCACCAAACCTTGCACTTCTACGAACAGCGAGCGATTGCCTTCGGCTGTGCTGCCTACAGCCACGCCACTCGAGTCGCTCAGCTGACGGGTGAGGAGCAACTCATTTGGGTTGGCCACCTCACGCAAACCTGCTCCTCGCATTTCGTAAATGGCAATTTCACTGGCCGAACCAAATCGATTTTTTAATGTCCGCACCATGCGGTATTGGTGGTGGCGATCGCCTTCAAATTGCAAAACGGTATCTACCAAATGCTCAAGTACTTTGGGGCCAGCCAGGCTGCCATCTTTGGTAATGTGTCCTACCAAAAAAACGGGTATATGTTGGTCTTTAGCAAATCGCATGAACTCACCCGCAGTTTGTCGTATTTGCGATACACTGCCAGGTGCCGACTCGATGAGTGGAGAAAAGAGGGTTTGAATCGAGTCGACGATGATGAGCTCCGGGTTCAAACTACTGATTTGGCGGAATAGGGCTGTTGTTTCGGTTTCGGCTAAAATATAGCAGTGTCCCAAAGGCAGTTTCAATCGGTCGGCACGCATACGCACCTGGCTTTCGCTTTCTTCGCCAGAGATATAGAGCACTTTGAGTGGTGCCAGTTGAAGGGCAAGCTGAAGTAATAATGTCGACTTGCCGATGCCAGGTTCACCCCCAAGCAACACCAAGGAGCCAGGCACGATACCGCCTCCGAGCACGCGACTGAGTTCTGCATCGGGGCAAGGCAAACGTTCGCCACGTTGCTGCTGCACCTCCGACAGGAGCTGAGCCTTGCTTCCAGGTCGTTCGGCGCTACCGCTAAACAAACGAGCATCGGTTTTCGAGGCAGCTTCTATCACCTCTTCCACAAAGCTGTTCCAGCTCCCACACGAGGGGCATTTGCCAAGCCACTTGGGGGAGTGACTTCCACATTCTTGACATACGTAGCTGGTCTTGAGTTTCGCGGCCAAAGTTCGTTTTGTTAGTCGTTTTACCGATATTGGACAAAAATTCAGCTGCATAAGTGCCGTAGAAACACGATAGTGCCAATCGCACTTTGCAGTGAAGGGTAAAGATACATGGCCCATCGCAATCACACATTGAAAATACATTGGCTTGCAGCCGTATGGCTCGTGGTGGTGCTTGCCGCTTGTGGAAAAGATCCTGCGCCGTTGCAGCAGAACTTTGCCGATATGACTGTACCGCAGAGTTTTGGCTGGGGAACCATACGTAATTTTATCATCACGGTGAACCTCCCCAATCGCGACGGGCAAGTATTTGACCTGCTCGATTTGCAAAACAACCGCATCGACAGGCAGCTCATCCGAGATGGAAAGGCCGTTTTTAATGTGCGTGTTTCGGCCGAGCTACCCGCTTTACGTTTAAGCAGCCCCGTCAGCGGTCAGGTACTCGACTTTCCGGCAGCCAATACTACCATCAATTTCGATCTCAACGCAAACTCGGTCACGCAGTGGGCTTCGGCAGCAGATGCCGATGGCGACAGCATACCCGACCCTTGGGACGAGTTTCCGAACGATCCCGCATTGGCCATACGATTGTTTTTGCCGTATCAGGGTCAACACATGGTTTTATTCGACGAAGGATGGCCTTTTAATGGCGATTTCGACTTCAATGATTTGATTATTGGGCATCGATTCGAATTGTTGTACGATGCTCGCCGCTCGTTGGTGCAAGGCACAGGACGCCTGAAAGTATTGGCGCACAGCCTGACAGAAGAATACGGTTTGGCCATTGAGTATCTGCGAGCTATAGCCGGAACCACTTACGATTACGCCATAAATACGTCCATATTTTTTGAGCCCGGAGGGCCAGTTATGCACGATTCCTCCCTCAACACCGCCTATTTGATACCCGATTTGCGGACTTGGCTCAATCCCTATTACAGCAATAATGGCACCGGGCCTTCGGGCACCCCACAGGAAGTTGTTTACTCTTTCCGTTGGAACGATACCACAGGCGGTAACTACCCTTGGCCTAACTTTTACCTCTTTAAACCGACCAATAAAAAATCGGAGGTGCATGTTTTTGGCTATCCTCCCACCCAGCATGCCGATTTAAATATGCTTTCAACGGGAGACGATGCTTCCATCAGGCGCTGGCGCTGGAATACGAATTTTACTTTACCTAATGCCTTTTACCGTTCGTACCAAAATTTCCCTTGGGGAGTGGAGTTTTTCGAAAGCAATTGGCGACCAACCCGAGAAGGCAGTCAACTTTCAGAGGCTTACCCGTATCTGGTTCGATGGGCCGAAACAGGTGGCGAATTAAATCGAAGCTGGCGTCAATTTCCTGATGTTGCGCGAACCGTAGTCATACCTTAATTTGGGCACCATTCTAAGATTTTTTCCGTTAGTTGAGTCATGCGCCAAGTTGTAATACTGATTTTTCTTTTTGTAGCTCCCCACATAAGCTTTGCACAGCAGTCGCAGAGCTTTCAGCTGGGTTTGCAGTATTATCAGCAAGGCGAGTTTACCAAGGCCATAGAGGTGTTTGAAGACCTACACAACCGTGAGCCTTTGGTTGGAACCTATTATCAGTACCTGTTTAACAGTCTGCAACAGCTCAAGAAGTACGACGAAATGGCCAAGTTGGCCCGTGCCCAGAGCAAGCGTGACCCCAATGCCGTGAGTTATAAAGTTGACGAAGGATACTGCTACCGCTTGGAAGGAAATAGCCGTAAGGCCGATCAGCATTTCGGCAAATTGATCAAAGACATGACCGGTATCCGCGCCCAAATTGTAGCCTTGGCCAATGCATTTCGGCAACGGAACGAGGCCGATTATGCCCGTCAGGCGTATTTGCGGGGGAGAGAGCTGTTAGGTTCACCGGTAGAGTTTGCCCTCGAACTTGCCGATGTATATGTGCAGCAGGGAAACAAGGGAGGCATGATAGGTGCATATCTCGATTATCTGGCTGCCATGCCACAACAAATCGATTATGTGCAGAACATGCTGCAAGCGCGGCTCGACGACAACGACTTCCCTTTACTCCGCGACCGTTTGTTAGACGGTCTCCGGCAACGACCCGATGAAATCAGCTATTCCGAGTTGCTCATTTGGCTGTTCGTTCAGCAACGTGATTTTAGCTCAGCCTTCATTCAAGCCAAAGGGCTCGACAAACGATTACGCCAGCAGGGTTTTCGCGTCATGCAGCTGGCAGCAGCGGCTGTCGAAAATGAAGACTTTGACTCCGCAACCGAAATGTATCAATACGTTGCCGACAACCAACAAGGCAGCTCGGTATACCTCGAAGCCCGCTACAAATTGTTGACCGTAGGGCAGGCACGTTTACAGCGCAAAGCACGTGTAAGCCGTAGTGAATGGTCGGCTTTGGCAGCAAAATATCAAGAGTACATTGCTGCATTTCCACTTTTCCCCAATCTCCCGGAAGTAAAGCGTGCCCTGGCAGGTATTTTGGCTTTCGAGCTTCAAGAGCTTGATTCGGCCATGAGTTTACTCGAATACACCCTCGACGAAGGAAGAGGAGATCAGCGTACCCTCGCCGCAGTAAAACTTGACCTCGGTGATATTTATTTGTTGGCAGCAGAATACTGGGATGCAGCTCTCAAGTATGGACAGGTAGAAAAAGATTATCCCAACGAACCCCTGGGCCAAGAAGCGAAGTTTCGAAACGCACGCTTATCGTTTTACAGGGGGGAGTTTGAGTGGTCGCAAGCCCAACTCGATGTACTCAAAGCCAGTACCACGCAGCGTATCTCCAACGACGCAATTGCCTTATCGTTGTTGATTACCGAAAATTTCGATCTCGACACGGTGACTTATACCATGGAGCAGTTTGCGCGTGCCGATTTAAAGCAGTTTTGCCGGCAGTACGAGGCTGCCTTGGCGGGCTACGACAGTCTTTTATCCAACTACCCGGGACATAGTCTTACCGATGATGTGCTGTACCGCAAGGCACTCATTTACGAACAAACAGGCAACGATACTTTAGCCGCCAGCCTATACCGCAAATTGCTCGAAGCACATGGTAGCGACTTGATGGGCGACGATGCATTGTACCGGCTGGCGCGCCTGACCGAGCTACGCTTCAATGACAAAGCTGCAGCCATGGAGTTGTATCAGCAACTGCTCACCCGATATCCCGACAGTCACTACATTGCCGAAGCGCGGCGTCGTTTTCGGACGTTGCGTGGCGATATACTCAATTGATATGCTACTCTATAACGTAACCGTAACCATCGATCCCGCCATCGCCGACGAATGGCTTGAGTGGATGCAACAAAAGCACATACCCGAGGTAATGGCCACTGGCTGTTTTACCGAGAACCGAATTTGTCGGATGCTGGTACCAGCACCCGAGGCCGATGCGGGGATAAGTTTTGCATTTCAGTACCACTGCCCCGACCAAGATACACTCAACCGTTACTTCAGCGAATTTGCTCCGGCTTTACAAAAAGACCATGCCGAGCGCTACAACGGCCGTTTTGCAGCTTTTCGGTCGGTATTGGAAATACTTTAGAACGTCAAATTGCCAATTCGTTCTCGAGCTTGCAGAAATTCTTGCCACATCTGGTCGAGAATTTCGGCAGCAGGCCGTATGTCGCGTATGGCGGCCGAAATCTGACCTATTTCCAGTTCTCCTTCCTGCAAATCGCCTTCGAACATGCCTTTTTTTGCGCGACCTCTGCCCAATAAATGGGCCAAGGTTTCGGGAGAAGCTCCTGCAGCCTCTGCCTCCTGAATTTTTTCGTAAAAAGCATTGCGAATGAGCCTTACCGGTGTGAGCTGTTTGAGGGTGAGTACCGTAGCCCCTTCACCAGCTTGCACAACAGTTTGTTTGAAGGCAGGATGTGCCGATGATTCGGTAGAAGCCACAAAACGACTACCTACCTGCACGCCCTCTGCACCAAGTGCAAAGGCAGCAAGCATGGCGCGGCCATCGGCTATACCACCTGCGGCGATAAGCGGAATGTCGACCGCATCGCGAACCATTGGAATAAGGCATAAGGTGGTAGTTTCTTCGCGTCCGTTGTGTCCGCCAGCCTCAAAACCTTCAGCAACGATGGCATCTACGCCAGCATCTCTGGCCTTGATGGCAAATTTTACATTTGAAACTACGTGAACCACAGTTTTACCAGCAGCTTTGAGTTGGGCGGTGTACTTGGCTGGATTTCCAGCAGAGGTAAACACAATTGGCACGCCTTCTTCCTCGATGATAGCCAAATGATCATCGATCGCCGGATAGAGTAAAGGCAAGTTTACGGCGAAGGGTGCTTGGGTGCTCGACTTGAGTTTGCGCACCTGTTCGCGCAGTACTTCGGGATACATAGATCCAGCACCAATTATACCCAAACCCCCTGATTTACTGACAGCTGCAGCAAGCTCCCAGCCACTGCACCAAATCATACCCGCTTGGACGATAGGGTATTGTATGCCAAAAAGTTCACAAATACGGTTTTTCATAGCCATGAAGATGGTTTAGATTTTCATTACCTCAATGTAAATAAGTGCTTGCAACTGAAATTTTTTACGCTTAAGTTGCATCCCGTTTCGTGAAAAAATGTGAAATGATGATAATTATACCTGTCTCGGGCAATTTGTTAACAATGTCAACTCCTCGTCAAAACAACTATCAACTGTTTTGACAACCCATATTTTAATCTAACTTGAACTTCAAATACACCTAAAGCGAAATCAAACTATGCAGAGAAAGTTCTACTTGAGTCTCATCCTGCTACTGTTTGCGACAATCGCAGCGTTCGGACAAGCTGGTACCGGTGGTATCAAAGGCAAAGTCCTCGACGAAGCGAAGAAAGAGGGAGTACCCTTCGCAAACGTAGTTATCTTCAGGGATGGCGTGCAGAAAGGTGGTACAACCACCGATGTGGACGGTAACTATCGCTTCAGTGCCCTGCCTCCGGGCCGCTACGAAATCAAAGTTTCGTACGTTGGCTTCAACCCGGCAGAGCTCAAAGGCATCCTGGTTACATCCGACAAAACCACCTTCGTGAACATCAATTTGAGTTCCGGTATCAACCTGAAAGAAATTATCATTCAGGATTATGAGGTACCGCTGATCTCAAAAGATGAAACATCAACCGGAGGTACCGTAACCCGCGAAGAAATTGCGGCTCTTCCTACCCGCGACGTGAACTCGATTGCCGCAACCTCGGCAGGCGTATTCCAACAGGATGAGGGCGGCGCATTGAACGTGCGGGGTTCGCGTTCCGACGCTACCGAATACTTCATCGACGGTATTCGTGTACGTGGTTCTACCAACCTCCCCAACGCTGCCATCGAACAAACTACCGTAATCACAGGTGGTATTCCGGCTCAGTACGGAGATGCTACTGGTGGTATCATCAACATCACTACACGTGGTCCATCAAGTTCGTTCTTCGGTGGAGCTGAAGTGTTGAGCTCGGCATTTGTGTTGGAACCTTACGGTTACCACCTTTTTGCCCTCAACTTCTCAGGACCGCTCCTCATGAGAAAAGTAGGTGAAGAGAAGCGATCTGTGTTGGGTTATTTCATCTCAGGTGAATTCGAAACGCAGCAAGATGCCAACCCATCTGCCGTAGGTGTTTGGATGCTGAACGACGATGTTTACAACAACCTTATCGCAAATCCGTATCGTCCAGGCTTATTCGGCACCGGTGTTAACCAAAATGCAGAATTTGTTCGTGCCAGCGACATGACATTGGAGCGTGTTCGCCCAAATGCGAATCGTAACCGTATTAGCTTGGCAGGTAAAATCGACTTCCAGCCAAACGATATGATCAGCTTTACCTTGGGCGGAAACTACGACCGCACTGCTGGTAAACAATATGCCCGAGCCAACAGTCTGTTGAACCGCGACAACATGGGTAATTTTGAGAACAATACCTATCGTATGTATGCGCGTTTCCGTCAGAACTTTGGCAGAAGCGGTGAACAAACAACCAGTACAGTAAAGAATGCTTATTACTCGATTCAGTTCGACTACACGAAGAACACCACCTATCAAGATGGCGGTGATGGTTTAGGCATCAATGCTTTCAATTATGGCTACATAGGTAAATACAACTACGAAACCGTAGAGTCATTCAATACAGCAACTTCTCCAGTTTCTATTAACGGAGTAATTTTCGATGTAATCGAACAAAACGGTTTTGCAGATAGGAATTTGCAATTCACACCCGGTACCATCGATCCGAAACTCGCCAACTGGGGAACTTCGTTCTTCAATACCTTGAATTTGGTGGAATTCAATAACCTCAATGAAGTGCGCCAGTTTGGTGGACTCACTAACGGTCTTCGTCCGGGCACCGTGTACGGCATTTGGAACTCTCCAGGCCGTCAATTCGGAGGTTACTCATTCAGCGATAACGATGCTTACCGCGTAACCGCGATGTTCTCTGCCGATATCAAAGGCCATTCATTGAAAATGGGTTTTGAATACGATCAGCGTATCGACCGCAGTTATACCATGAATCCATTCGCTGGAGGTATAGGTATTTGGGGTTTGGCTCGCTCACTCACCAACCGCCATATTCTTGATCTTGACCTGACTAATCCTATCCCAAACGATCCTTTCTTCCCAGATACCGTTCGCTACAACCGTTTGATAGCTTCGAACCAGTCTGACTTCGACATTGGATTGCGCGCATCCCTGGGTGCTGGACCTAGAGATTTCATCAATGTCGACAATTTGAACCCCGACCAAATGAAGTTGAGCTTCTTTTCGGCAACCGAGTTGTTGAACGAAGGCAACTCCTACATCAATTATTTCGGTTACGATTACTTGGGTAATAAGTTGAGCAACACACCAGGTCAGTTTGACTTTTTCACCGATCAGAAGAACCGTCCAATTGCCCCGTTTTCACCCATCTATATGGCTGGTTTTATCGAAGACAAATTTGATTTCGATGATTTAGTATTCCGTGTTGGTGTTCGTGTTGACCGATTTGATGCTAACCAACCTGTACTGAAAGATCCGTTTTTGCTATATGAAGCAAAAACAGTTAGCGAAGTGGCTGGTAATTTGAATCCCACAGGCGCACACCCCACTACCATGGGAAGCGACTATGTAGTGTATGTGAATGATATCAACTTGCCATCTCCAACAATTCTAGGCTATCGTAGTGGTAACCGTTGGTTCAACGCACAAGGCACAGAACTTAGAAATGCTTCTGGTATCGCTGCGGCTTCATCTTCAGGCCGTGTTCAACCTTTCTTAGAGAATAAAGATCAAATTGCTGTAGATGCATCTGCTTTCACGGACTATACACCTCAGATTAACATCATGCCTCGTGTAGCCTTCTCATTCCCTATTTCGGATGAAGCGCAGTTCTTTGCTCACTACGATGTACTTACACAACGCCCGAGCGGCTTCCTCCGCTTCGACCCTCGTCAGTATTACTTCTTGCAGCAAGTGGGTGGTGTAATTAACAACCCTAATTTGGCTCCAGAACGCACAATTGACTACCAGATTGGTTTCAAACAAAAACTGAACAGGACCTCAGCTTTAACCATCAGTGGTTTCTATCGTGAGCTTCGCAGTATGATTCAAATCATCAACGTGCCATTCGCATATCCTGTGGATTATCAAACGTATGGTAACATCGACTTTGGTACAGTAAAAGGTTTGACCTTGGCTTACGACTTGCGTCGTACAGGTAACGTACGTATCAATGCGAGCTACACCTTACAGTTTGCCGATGGTACTGGATCAGCACCTGATCAGGCAGCGAATATCATTCAGGCAGGTATCGACAACTTGCGTACTCCAATTCCTTTGAATTTTGATGCTCGTCACCGCGTGGTAGGTACCTTAGACTTTCGTTTTGGAGAAGGTAAAAACTACAACGGCCCACGTATTAATGGCTTCGGTATACTCGAAGGTGTAGGTTTCAACTTGGTTGCGAATGCTATTTCTGGAACACCGTTTTCACGTCAGTCGTTTGTAACTCCTGATGGTGACGTTGCAGGTGGTTTACAAGGCCGTACTACTTTAAGAGGTGGTATCAACGGTAGCCGTCTACCTTGGCAGTTCCGTATGAACTTGCGTGTAGATAAGGACTTTACCTTCAAGTACGGACGTGCAGACAACAACAAGCAAAAAGAAAGTACAATCAACGTATACGTACAGATTCTCAACCTGCTCGATGCCCGTAACGTAATTGGTGTTTACCAGTTCACTGGTGACCCAGATGACGACGGTTTCTTGACCAGTGACTTAGGTGCTCAACAGCTACAGGCAGCGCTCGATCGCCAGGCTTTCATTGATCTCTACCGTGCATCAATGATGGATCCAGGCAATTACAGCTTACCTCGTAGAACTCGTCTTGGTATTCGCTTGAACTTCTAAGAGAAAAAATTATGAAAGCAATGAATAAATTGAGAAAAGTGTTGACCGGGTTTGCGGTGCTTTCGTTGAGTGCGAGCGCAGCAATCGCCCGCGAAGACCGTGGCCCACAGCCTAGAAATGCTAATCCAGCAATGGTACAAGGTAGAGTTGCCTCTACTTGTACACCAGCCTCAGCCAG
>Ga0209278_1000906_pt1 | contig 19649 bp, 22 predicted proteins | sample JI81BgreenDNA_FD_187504 | JGI IMG/M metagenome (GOLD analysis project Ga0209278, IMG submission 187504) | Wastewater effluent complex algal communities from Wisconsin, to seasonally profile nutrient transformation and Carbon sequestration -... | ecosystem: Engineered > WWTP > Effluent > Algae... | reverse complement strand
TTTTGAAATCACGGAAACCGCAGCGATCGCCAACTTTGAGCAAGCCAGATATTTCATGAGCGAACTAAAAAAGATTGGCTGTTGCTTTGCTTTAGATGATTTTGGCAGTGGGTTGAGTTCCTTTGCTTATCTAATGAATTTACCAGTGGATTATCTAAAAATTGATGGTGCTTTTGTCAAAAATATTAGTCATAATTTGATTTCTCAAGCGCTCGTTGAAGGGTTTAATGGTATTGCCCATGCGATGAATCTCGAAACTATAGCTGAGTTTGTCGAAGATGAGACTATCTTAGAAAAATTGCGGGAGATTGGAGTAGATTATGCTCAAGGTTATGGGATCGCCCGCCCTGTCCCTATTAACTTTAATCCCTAGCGATCGCACGATCGCCAGCGGGCCCATTGCCTCACGCCTGCCCCTTGTCTGGAGACATCCAAGAGTCGATCGCCCGCTGCTACAAGGCTAGCTCAATTTGCTGTGTCAGATTTAGATCGAATGTGCTGTAATTGTAAAGGATTGAATCTTCTATTGGAAATAAACCGGAAAATTTGCCATGAAAGCAGTTGCGTTCGATCGCTACGGTTCAGCCGAGGAATTGCAGTACCGAGAATTGTCCAAGCCGATCGCCAAATCCAACGAATTGTTAGTGCGAGTTCGCGCTAGCAGCGTCAATCCCGTAGACTGGAAAATCCGCAAAGGACACCTGCAACTATTAACAGGATTTAACTTTCCTCGAATAGTCGGTTCTGACATATCGGGAGTTGTCGTGGAAGTCGGCGGGGAAGTCACCAAATTTCAACCCGGAGATGAAGTTTATACTTTCTTAAATCCCATCAATGGGGGTGCTTGCGCCGAATACGCTGTCGTGCCAGAATCCGATGCAGCAATTAAACCGAAAAACATCACTCATGCAGAAGCAGCAGGAGTACCGATCGCAGGTTTAACTGCTTTGCAATCGCTCAGGGATTTGGGTGTAATTCAATCAGGAAACAAAGTATTGATTAACGGCGCTTCCGGCGGAGTTGGCACTTTTGCCGTGCAAGTTGCGAAAGCAATGAACGCGGAAGTAACGGGAGTTTGCAGTGCTAAAAATAGAGAATTTGTCAAGAGTTTGGGAGCGGATTTTGTTGTCGATTACGCGGAAGTTGACTTTACTCAACAGCCAGAAAAATATGATATAATTTTAGATGCGGTGGGGACAAGAACCTTTGCTGAATGCGAAAAAGTGCTGCAACCAGAGGGAGTTTATATCTCGACTTTGCCGATTTTAGACAATTTCGCACCGATGTTAACAAGCTGGTTTATATCGGGTAAAAAAGCTAAATTAATTGTCGCCAATGCCAACACCAGCGATTTAGGGGCTTTGCGGGAGTTAATAGAATCCGATAAAGTGGAGCCGATTGTCGATCGCACTTACAGCTTACAAGAAGTAGCAGCAGCCCACGCTTACAGCGAAACGGGCCGCGCGATCGGCAAAATTGCGATCGTGATTGAATAAAGAAGGCACGACACGGATTTTGACATGGATACACGGATTAATTATCGATCGTTCCTTCTACTGCTGATGTCAGAATAAAGAATGAAGAAGGAAGTCGGAGCAATTATGAAATAACTATTCTCAATTTCCAATTTCCAATTAATTACCACTTTCCAATTACCCCTTTCCTCTTCCCAATACCCCTTACCAATTACCAATTTCCTATGACTGTGCCCTCAGACTTGGAGACATCCGAACAAGGTTCCGACAACAACCTAGAACAAGTTAGCGAGGGAAATAGCATTGCACCCATCGCCGATGATTTAGAGGCTGTCAGTAACTTAGAAGACGAAGCAGTTAGCGAGGAAAATAGCATTGCACCCATCGCCGATGATTTAGAGGCTGTCAGTAACTTAGAAGACGAAGCAGTTAGCGAGGAAAATAGCATTGCACCCATCGCCGATGATTTAGAGGCTGTCAGTAACTTAGAAGACGAAGCAGTTAGCGAGGAAAATAGCATTGCACCCATCGCCGATGATTTAGTGGATGTCAGTAACTTAGAAGATCAAAAAGTTAGAGCTAAAAATAGCATTGCATCCATCGCCGATGATTTCGAGGGTGTCAGTAACTTAGAAGACAAAGCAGTTATCCCGGAAAATAACATTGCACTAATCGCCGACAGTTTTCTGGGTTCCCGCAACCTAGAAAATGAATATCTCGATGAACTTCCCGACGAAGTTGAAATGTCTTTATTCGAGCATTTAGAAGAATTGCGTCAGCGACTTTTTTACTCGCTAATTGCAGTAGTAATCGCTGTAATCGGTTGCTTTTTCACAGTTAAACCTATCGTACAATTGCTAGAAGTACCGGCCGGGCCCGTCAAGTTTCTGCAACTAGCTCCCGGCGAGTATTTCTTTGTTTCTATTGAAGTAGCCGGATACAGCGGTTTGCTCATCGCCAGTCCGTTTATTTTTTACCAGATAGCGCTGTTTGTTCTCCCCGGCTTGACTCGCAAAGAACGCAGGTTGCTCGGGCCTGTGTTTTTCGGTTCGAGTTTCCTATTTTTGGGCGGTTTAGTCTTTGCTTACATCGCTCTGATTCCGGCGGCGCTCAACTTCTTTGTTACCTATGGGGCTGATGTTGTAGAGCAGTTGTGGTCGATCGACAAATACTTTAAATTTGTGCTGCTGTTAATGTTCAGCACCGGCTTAGCTTTTCAAATCCCGATTCTCCAAGTATTGCTCGGTGTTTTGGGCATATTTTCTTCCAACCAAATGCTCTCCGGCTGGCGGTATGTAGTCTTGGGAGCGGCAGTTTTGGGAGCAGTGTTAACGCCTTCTACCGATCCTTTAACGCAAAGTCTTTTAGGAGGTGCGGTGCTGAGCTTGTATTTTGGCGGGGTTGGTTTGGTAAAGCTTTTAGGGCGGTAAAAACTCCACCGAAAGATCGATCGACTCTCAGCAAAAAAATATAGAGACGCGATCGCCCGCGCCTCTATAATTACTAAAAGTTAAAATTCCACACCAAAGTTTTGTCAAAACTTTGACCCCGCGTAAAAGCAGGTAAAATCCCGCGACTTAAGGAGTGGAACACCCAAAATTTTAGACTAAGTTTCAAGCTCTCAGATTCAATACAAAAGTAAATCTAAAATCTAAAATCTAAAATCTAAAATCTAAAATCGACTGACTACATTCGGAACTGTTCGACTTCAGGAGTGTAGCCGATCGGCAAAACGTAATCCAGATTCTCGTGGGGACGAGCAATTATGTGATACGATAGCAACTTTCCGCCATCGACCTTTTTAACTGATTCAATTCCAGCAGCAACGGCTGCTTGCACTTCAGAGACATCTCCTCGCACTATAATTGTCCAGTAGGCGCGGGTTATTTTCTCATAGCGAACTAAAGTAACACGGGCTGCTTTCACCATTGAGTCCGCAACTTCTACTGCAGCGGGAAATCCTAAGACTTCAACCATTCCCAGTGCAACACCCATTACAACATTCTCCTAAATTTCACAAGATATCTGACACTCATTGTAGGTGAAATTGTTGACAGAAATTGGTTCGGATGATTTTGATAAGCATGAAGGACGATCGCCCAAAATTAAAAAAGCCCCTAAAAAGCCCCACAAGCTGTTGCGGCATTTAAATCCCACAGCCCATAGCGCGCGCCGGAAATCCCGCCACACAAGAGCTGGTGCGAGCACAGATCGCGATCGCTCTAGTTTCTCAAAGCGGGGGGGGACGCTCGCACTCCGGTATCAAAAGGATGTAGCGCTTTGGTTTCCCCCGGCGCAGCCAAGCGGGGAGGCTCGCACTCCGGTATCATTCGGATCTAACTGGATTTGATATGACTGAGGGCTAATGACTGAGGACTGATGACTGAGGACTAATGACTGAGGACTAATGACTGATTCAAAACTCGTCTAGCAACCACTCCGAGGCTCTTTCACCCAAATCTAGAGGAACGCTGACAGCTTTACCCAAGCGCGGGCGATCGCGAGTAGTTACGATATATTCTCTCACCTGTTCTGTACTCCCCCAGCCGTTGAGGTAATTGGCCACCGCATCCAAATGCTCAAAATAATCAGCCTCCGTCATCGGAAAAGATGCCTGTTCTAGATATTTCCACATAACTTGCACAAAAATCTTGCCCCGCGTTCGCCGCAATCTGATATCGTAAGACTTTCCCCATTTTTCTAGCAGTAGCTGGTGTAAATCCTTGCCCGTCATGGTTGCTCCTGAGTTAATCCATTAAACAATAAAAGACAAAGTTCAAAAAATGTAATAATACTCTAATAAAGGCTGGAAGGCGCATTCTTAAAAGGAATTTTCGTGGCCTAAAATTTGTGCGAGCAGATTAACGGCAATTATCCCAGTTGTCTGCACGTACAGGTTCGCGCTCCAGCTAACAAACAAACGTAACTTAAAACCGTAAAGGCAGGTCATGGCTCAATCTTCTGCTGGAAATCCCGATGTCCCCGATATGGGGCGTCGCCAATTTATGAATTTGCTGACGTTCGGTACAGTCACAGGTGTGGCACTAGGCGCACTCTATCCCGTTGTCCAATATTTTGTTCCTCCGTCGAGTGGGGCAGTTGGCGGTGGAGTCACAGCTAAAGATGCTTTGGGTAACGACATCATCGTTAGCGAATATTTGACTTCGCACCCTGCGGGCGATCGCAGCTTAGCCCAAGGTCTCAAAGGCGACCCCACCTATGTTGTGGTGAAAGAAGACTTATCTATCGCCGACTACGGCATCAATGCAGTCTGCACTCACTTGGGTTGCGTCGTGCCTTGGAATGTTAGCGAAAACAAGTTTATCTGTCCTTGCCACGGTTCTCAATACAACAATGAGGGCAAAGTGGTGCGCGGCCCCGCGCCTTTGTCTCTGGCCCTGGCCCACGCCACTGTCGCAGATGACAAAATCGCTTTTACAACTTGGACAGAAACTGATTTCCGCACCGGCGAAGCACCTTGGTGGTCTTAAACAATTTTGGATTTTAGATTTTAGATTTTAGATTGGGGTCAGCGGTGAAAATCCAAGATAATTGCATCCCTAAAACAGTCTAATAATCCGAAATCCAAAATCCAAAATTCAAAATCTAAAATTCACGCATTGTCTGACCTTTGAGATTGAATACTCTAATGCCACAAACTAATTTATCTGCGATATTTCGCCGCAGTGCCAGGACGATCGCGAAAACAGCCTTAATTGCGATCGCAGCCGCAGGATTTTTCCTAACCAGCGACATCGCACTTCCCCAAGCAGCATTTGCTTACCCTTTCTGGGCACAGCAAACAGCACCCGCTACTCCCCGCGAAGCAACAGGTCGCATTGTTTGCGCTAACTGTCACCTCGGTGCAAAACCGACTCAAGTTGAAGTACCGCAATCTGTTTTGCCTGACACTGTTTTTGAAGCTATTGTCAAGATTCCCTACGATACTAGCGTGCAACAAGTTGTCGGCGACGGCAGCAAAGGTGGCTTGAATGTCGGCGCAGTTGTGATGTTGCCCGAAGGTTTCAAGATTGCTCCCGCTGACAGAATTCCCGAAGAAATGAAGGAAAAAGTCGGCGATCTTTACTTCCAACCTTACAGCGAAACCCAAGAAAATATTGTTTTAGTCGGCCCAGTACCGGGAGAACAGTACAAAGAATTGGTATTCCCAGTTTTGTCGCCGAATCCGGCAACTGACAAGTCCGTTCACTACGGCAAATACCAAATTTATGTGGGTGGCAACCGCGGCCGCGGTCAGGTTTATCCTACTGGCGAAAAGAGCAATAATACAGTTTACAATGCTTCGGTAGCTGGCAGCATTTCTAAGATTGCTCAACCGGAAGCTGGCGGTTATGAAGTGACCATTCAACCTGCAGAAGGTGCAGCCGTTGTTGATACGATTCCCGCAGGCCCAGAACTGATTGTTACCGAAGGACAAACAGTTGCAGCAGGCGAACTTTTGACGAACAATCCTAATGTGGGCGGCTTCGGTCAAAAAGACGTGGAGATCGTGCTGCAAAGTGCCGATCGCGTTAAAGGATTGATGGCTTTCGTAGCTTTGACCATGCTGGCTCAAATTATGCTGGTTCTCAAGAAGAAACAGGTCGAAAAAGTTCAAGCTGCTGAAATGAATTTCTAAACGCGGCTGTAATTAGTTGGGTAAGGTACTATGTGCACACCCAACTATTAGGTAAGTAGGGCGGGGAATCCCCGCCTTATTGTTTGATAAATAACCAGTAAAATAATGTCAATTGATGAGAAAATAGTTGAAGTAGGCCCGCTGCAATGGTTTTATCGGGAAACAAATCCGGTTAACGAAACTGGTAAACCCCCCGTACTGCTGCTGCACGGTTTGCCGTCCCAGAGTTTTACCTGGACTGTAATGATGCCGGATTTGGCGGCAAGCGGATTTAGATCGATCGCCCCAGATTGGGTGGGTTACGGGCGATCGACAAAACCAGACAAGCGCGACTTTGCCTACACTCCCGATGCTTTTGTTGACGCCCTCACAGGCTTTATTCAAGCTCTAGAATTAGACCGATTTTACCTCGTTGTCCAAGGATTTTTAGCTTCAGCCGGCATTCAATACGCTTTACGCAATCCCGATAAAATTGAGCGTCTAGCCGTTATCAATACACCAGTTTCAGGAAATATAAAATTGCCTTGGAAAATGCAGCAGTTGGGGCTGCCTTTTATTGGCGACATGATGACGCAAGACCCGCTTTTGGTTGACAGAACTCTCGAAGGTGGCAGCGGTCAGACAATATCAGACAAAGATTTAGATGTTTACCGCCGCCCGTTTTTGAAGAGTTCGGATGCAGGTCGATCGCTGATGAATACAGTCCGCAATATTCAATTGCCGCAGTCAATGGCAGAAATTGAATCCGGCTTGAAAGGATGGACTAGACCAACTTTATTTGTCTGGGGTTTGACAGATCCTTGGCTGAGTGTTGAACCTGCTAAAAAGCTAGTCGGTTCCCTGCAAAATGCAGAGTTAGTCACACTGGAACAAGCGGGGCATTATCCTCAAGAACATTGGTCAGAAAAAGTTGGCGATGCTGTGATCACTTTTCTGCGCCGCCAGGAGGTAAAATAATATTTTGTACATAACTCTCGGTGCTGGGTCAGCGAAGCAGAGCCAAAGCATCTGCGTTTTCAGGCAGAGCCTTGGAACGAACACGAGCAACCCCGTACCCGCCCTGTGCCCGCTCGCAACGAGCAATCTAAAATCTAAAATCTAAAATCTAAAATCGACATGACTCGTCCCCGTTCAATTTTTGCCTTGATGATGGCGTTTTTGATGGCATTTCTGGTTAGTTGCAGCAGTGTCGAAGCAAAAGTTCCAACGACTTACACAGCAGCGCAAATCCAGCAAATAGAGCGCTATGTTCCTACCCTGACAGATTTCCGATCGCGCATGGACAAATTGGGCACCCTAATTCAAAAACGGAATTGGGTTGATACCAGAACTTACATTCACGGGCCTCTAGGCGACTTGCGGAACACCATGAAAACCGTTTCTGCGAGTTTGTTGCCTAGTTCTCAACAACAAGCTGTTGATTTGACCAAGAGTTTGTTTGCCGATTTGGTTAACATCGATCTTGCTGCTAAAGACCTTGACTATGCAAAAGTCACGGCCAGCTATCAAAAAGCTGTCAGTGATTTCGATGCCTTCTTGCAGTTAATTCCTAAAGCTTAATTAGCCTTAACTCACATCTGGCATCCAGAACAGGCAAGATGCCTGTTCCACAAAGAAACAATCAGTTTTCTTGTGCGGGTATCATTCTCAAGAACAGGCAAGATGTCTGTTCCACAAAGAAACAATCAGTTTTCTTGTGCGGGTATCATTCTCAAGAACAGGCAAGATGCCTGTTCCACAAAAAAACAATCAGTTTTCTTGTGGGGCGGGCATCTTGCCCGTCCGAAACAGGTTTATATGGACAAAACCTAGGAAGCAGTTAATCTAAAATCTAAAATCTAAAATCTAAAATTGAATGGTTCGTGTTGCAATTATTGGTTGCGGTATTGTTGGGGCTTCGATCGCCTTTGAACTAAGTCAATTTCCCGAACTGAAAGTTACTGTGTTCGACAAACAGCCGCCTGCAGAAGGTTCTACTGGCGCGGCACTCGGTGTTTTGATGGGAGTTATCAGCCACAAAACTAAGGGCAGAAATTGGCAGTTGAGGGAAACTAGCCTTCAGCGCTACGAAACTTTGATTCCAGAATTGGAAGCAGTTACGGGGCGAAAAATTCCTTTTAACAAACAAGGAATTTTAATGCTTTGTTCGGAGGGAGAGGATTTAAGTAAATGGGAAAAATTGATAGCAACTCGTGAGTCTCAAGGTTGGAAATTGGAACTTTGGGATCTGGAACGAGTGCGATCTCGCTGCCCTCATCTATCTTTAAACGATCGGATTATTGCTGCGATTTATTCGCCTCAAGACCGGCAAGTCGATCCGACGGCGCTAACTTTGGCTTTGGTTGAGGCTGCTAAACTCAAAGGAGTTAATTTTGAGTTTGGAGTGGAAGTTCAAGGCATTACTGAGTTGGATTCTCAGGTGTCTGAGATTCAACTCCCATCTTCCATTACTGTCAATAAGTCTTGTGGAACAAGCATCTTGCCTGTTGCTGAAAATTTCGATCGACTAATTGTGGCGGCTGGTTTGGGTTCTGCTGCTGTGACTGCATCGTTAAATCAGTTGGTTGACATTCGCCCGGTGTTGGGACAAGCGCTGCATTTGCTGACGCCCAATCCTGTAGGAAACCCAGATTTTAGCCCGGTAATTTCTTGCGATGACGTTCACATTGTGCCTGTGGAAAATCAGGAATATTGGGTGGGGGCGACGGTGGAGTTTTCCGAAAATGGCGGGGAAATTCAGGCGAATGCTGATATGTTGGCGCAAGTGATGGCGAGGGCGACATCCCTTTGTCCGGCCTTAGAATTCGCCTCAATCATCAGGAAATGGTCGGGATTGCGCCCGCGGCCGGAAGGGCGGCCGGCCCCAATTATCGAAACGCTTCCCGGTAACGATCGCGTTCTCATCGCCAGCGGCCACTATCGCAACGGTGTTCTGCTGGCCCCTGCAACAGCGCGATCGATTCGAGAAATGATTTTGCAATAATTAACAAATGTTAATATAATCAAGATAGCAATTCATATCTTACATCTAAATATGTCCGACAAACCTTTAGGTAAACCGCGCTCTTTGTGGCGAGTAATTTTGCTGTCTGGAGTCAGCTTGCTGCTATATTACGGATGGTACAAATGGATTATTCAAGAAGAATTGCGTCGCTATAACGGCAGCGGTTGGTCGGGAACCCTTTGCTTGCTTCCCTTTGTTTTAGGAGTAGCCGTCCCCCAAGCTTTGCGAATATTCGACCCTGACGTTCCCGGATGGTTTGGTTGGTTTTCCTTGCTGGGTATTGCTTGGATTTACATCGTGCAGTTCAAACTTTACAAGACAGTTAACGAATTGTACCGCCAAGAAGGAATCAAAGAACCGCTAACAGTTTGGTGGATTTTTGTACCAGGTTTAAATTTAGTTGTCGGCTTGCGGCAAATTCACTTTTTGAGCCAGTTTTGGGCGAGAAAACAGGGAATTGAAGTTAAGGATAACTTAGCCGAAAGTATTCCTTTTCTGTCAGCTAACGCTTAAATAAATTAAGCTCCAATCGCTTGACGCTGCGAGTAAATTTCTTCTATAAGCAGGTCACGCAGTTCATCCGCAATGTCCGTGGGAGGGTTGCCTGCGAGGGCGCGTCCAATCAGCCGTTCTGCTTGCCGGAGTTGGGCACACTCAATGGCAAGTACGGCGGCGCTCCGATGCAGTATAGAACGAGTAGGCTCAAAATCCCACTCGTTTGCTACTAAATCCGCTGCCGCCCGTTCTTTCGCAAAGGCGGCTCTGGTGAGTGCAGTCACTTGGTCGATATCACCGCACTGACGGGCGAAAACTGCTCGATCGACCAGTTCCATTGCTTCATGGTGAAGGGCTTCTACGGTCTGCATTTTTTGACGATCCGTGCTTTGGGAGTACCGAACTCAATTACAGATACATAGCCAGGAGCTACGTCATCTGAAGGGCGGATTTGTTCTAATTTTATGTTAACTCTGGCTTGAATAATGCTGTCAGAACCTTTACGAATGCCGGAGACTTCTAAGCGGGCTTTGCGCTGAAATAGCGTGCCTGGATCTTCGAGCGAACCCAGCCAAAAGTCAAAACCTAACCCTTTACCTTTGACAGAACGTTCGATGATGGTGAGTCCAGTGAGGTGAGGCATGATCAACGCCGCGATACCGTAGGCTCCATATTCAGTGGCAACTTCTCGATCGGCATTGAAGCGACGGATGGTATCATCGATCGCATCCCATTGAATTTGGATTTCACAGGGTTGAATCCCCTCGATTGTCAGCTTCACAGGGATAGAGTGTCCTCCATCGTCGAGGCAAACGGCGGCGGCATCTGCACAGATGGCTCCGAAGGTGAGTGACCAGCCTGGACGTTCGGGCTTGTTCTCGCGCAGGTCATTGAGGGAGAGAATTTTAATCGGGTTAAGGTGGGTCATCAGAGGAGATGGCTCCGGGCGATCGCATCTCCAGAATCATAAAGCATATAGTCTTCAGTCATTTTGTTCTTTTAGCGGGTTCACCCGAATTTATGGTTGAAAACCAAAGTATTGGTAAACCCGCTCTTACCGATGACTCTTCACCAGAACCGATTCGGCAAATCCGCCAAAATGAGTTTGAGTTCCGGTTCATTAACCCGCTTAATTGCTTTAGGAATACTTACCCACTGCCGCTTTCTCTTGCTAGCTTCCGGCCAAATTTCTAGAACTGCTTGCACTTGCATTAAAAATACTTCTACCTGACAAGTATAGCCGGACTTTTGATACTCGTAAGTTCCCAGCAAATCCGGGAAGACTTTACCCAACAAACCTGCTTCTTCCCAAGCTTCCTTGGCAGCAGAATCTTGGGGAGTCATGTCAGGTTCAATTAATCCTTTGGGAATCACCCAGCGCTTGCTAGCAGAAGAAGTAATCAGCATTACTTCTATTTGTCCGTCTTGAATGCGATAGGGAATTACCCCTGATTGATCGACCAGTAAAGCGATTTTTATACTCATGATTTCTGCAATATTTCTGGCTGCAAAATCTGCTGCAACTTGATTGACATAGGACTAAAGAAACCGGGTTTTTTGCCGACTCTCCGGGCTACAGCGCAGGATTTTCGTAAAAAACCCGGTTTCTCGCCACCCGTGCATAACTCCGATTAATAGCGGCCAACTAAACAATAAAAACTGCACGCCTGATTTTCTACACTTCCCAAGTTGAGACAGCAATAAATTGGATAATAAACATATTTGGCTTTTCCTGTCTGTCGAAAATAGGAAATTCCCCTGCACTCCCACTGAACAATAATATTATTATAATAAATTCGCCAAATCCTCTACCGACAAGCAGATAAAAGCCGATCGCCAATATCTGCCTTTATCTGCGTCGGTAGGATTTTACGCCTAATCTTTCTTCGCCTTAGCCTCCAAATTTTCCATCCGACTCCTCAAATCTTGATTCTCCTTTTTCACCTGGTCTAATTCCTCCCGCAACTGCTTTACCGCTGCATCAGAACCAGCATTTTTCTGCACTCTTTGCACAGCTTCATCAGCCATGCGGCGGACGCGGCCATCGGGAGTTTGGTCAGCTAAAGAACGCAAAATGCGAATTGCTTTGCGAGTTTGCATTTGTCCCAATCCCACTACTACAGAGACTTGAGTCAAGAAAAACGTCTCTTTAGATAATTCTGCCAATCGCTGCAAAATCCGTTCTAAATTGACCTTCGTTTGACCAGTCGAAATTGTGCCCAAAGAGCGAATTGCAGCCAAGCGCAAAGCTTGCGGAGTACCGGCGGCTGTGTATTTCAAAATTAAATTCAGCGCATCTTCAGAAGTTTTCATCTGCGCCAAACCGGATATCGCACCCGATCGCACTACCTCATTCCACCCCTGACGCTCTTTGAGCACCAATTTTAACTCTTTGAGTACCTGTTCGTCGGTTGGTTTTTCGTCGGGGTTAGCTGCTGAGATTCCGCCAATAGCAGTCGCTGCTGCTGCTTCTACATAATAGCTGTCGTCCCCTTTTTCGACGATCGATCTCAGCGCTTTATAAGTTTCGTGAGTTTGAATTTTACCCAGCGCATTCACCACAGCGCGACGAACACGAGCATCTTTATCTTTTAAACCACTTACTAAACCTTCAAAAACTTGGTCGAGTTTAATTTCAACTAACTGACCGGCAACTTCTGCCCGTACTGCCCAGAACGGCTCTTTCTTGAGAACTTCTGACAGCGTTTTCACAGCTTCTAGCCCTCCCTTCTTCGCCAAAGCTTGGGCAGCGTAAATCCGGGAAACCGGGTCTGGATCGAACTGCAACTGAGCTTTTAGTTCCGCAACTCCATACTCTAACACAACTGTTTTTAAGTATTTATTGCCGACATCAAAACTGATATATGCAGGCTTCTGTTCTAGGGGGAAATAGAAGCTTTGCTCGCGCTCATGCACTCGGACTGTGAAAGTTTTTAGGTTCGGGGTTGAACGTGCCCAACTGTCATCGTCTGCTTCTTTTTCTGGCTTGTAACCGAAGCCGATCGGGATTTTTAGGTCAAAGACATCTTTGCTGTTGCTGTTGCCATTCTTGCTATCTTTTACCTGAGTTTGGGTGACAGTAACTTTTGCTAACTTGCTGTCGCCATCCCAGGAATAAGCAACTTTATAATCGGGATGACCGCCGCGATAAACGTACTGGTCAAACAAAAACATGAGATTGCGACCGGTAGCCTTTTCTATCGCCCTGAGCAAATCGATGGTTTCTACAGTTTTGTGAGCGTTATCCCGCACAAAAGTGTGAATTGCTTTGTAAAATAATTCGTCGCCCAACTCGGCACGAATCATGTGATAGACGCAAGCACCTTTTTCGTACAAATGGCGATCGTACAATTCGATTGCTTCGCGGTAAACGTGAGTAACAATGGGGCGGCGGTAGCGGGAACTATCTTCAGCTAAATAATTGCGGGCTTCATTTAGCATATAGTAAGCCGCGTCTTCTTTGCCATATTCTTTGTCAGTCCACAGCACCTCGGAATAAGAAGCCATGCCTTCTTTCAGCCAAGCGTGAGACCAATGTTTAATTACTACTAAATCGCCGAACCATTGGTGAGCTAGTTCGTGGGCGACTAAGCTTTCAGTACCGCGATTGTCGAGGGCGGCGCGTTCGTCTAACAAGCACCTATCTGTCAGCAAAGTTGTGGAAGTATTTTCCATACCGCCGAAGATAAAATCATCGACGCAGACTTGAGCGTATTTGGGAAAAGGGTAAGGATAGCCAAATGCTTGAGAGAAGAATTCAATCATTTGAGGCGTTTTGCCCATGCTGCGCTTAGCGTCTGCTTCGCGGCTCCTTTCCACGTAATAATTAACTGGTTTGCCGTTCCATTCGTCTTTAATTTCGGCAAAATCTCCGACTGCTAAGGTCATTAAGTACGTCGGGTGTACCTGGGTTTGGGACCAGTGATAAATTTTATCGTCGCCTTCGTTTTTTGTACTAATTAATTCGCCGTTGGAAATAGCAAAAAGTTGTCTCGGCACTTGCACTCGAATTTCCGAAGTTGCCAACTGTCCGGGATAGTCGAAACAGGGAAACCAGAAACGGGAATCTTCGTCTTCGCCTTGAGTCCAAACTTGAGTAGGTTTGTCTGGATAGTGTTTGTCCGGGCCGACGAAATAAAGGCCACGTTGGGGTTTTTCGACCCAGTAGTCGATCGCAATTGTAATTGGTTGGTAAGCTTCTGTTGGTTCGTGTAGTTGAATTTGCAGCACTTCGCCATCGCTGTCGAAATTTTGCTCAATTTCGCCGACTTTTACTGATTTAATATTCAGGTTGACAGCATCTAAGGTTAATTTGTCAATACCGCTGCGGACTGGATTGATGCGGATGCTGCAAGTGCCACGAAAGCTTTGTTTGGGAATATTCAGCACTAAGTTGAGGAAAATATGCTCTACTTGACCAGGGCGATCCGGATTGTAATGCGGCCGAGCACCGGGCATCTCAAAGGATTTGTGAGCGTTTTCAGAATCGAAGTAAGTATTTGACATTGTGATGGCAAAGTTGTGAGTCGAGCGGCGATCGCTGGCAGCGCCGATCCGGCTGAACTGCCAGCTTATTATAGAGTAGCGCGTCCTAGCTGCTGTTGTCGCTAATTTGTTAAAAACTGGGTCTATCGTTGAGGGGATGGAAAATATGATTTTTTCGTTACAATAGTCAGCAAGGTTAATGTCTGCAATCATCAGCCTGTAATTGAAATTCAGAGGGAAATCTGTATGACAGCTACACTATCAGTTCCCAATTCCATCGAGTCTTGGCTTGGCGACGAAGCCGAAGACTTGCTCACCCATCAAGCAAAAGTTCCTAAAGATTTGTTGCACCTGCCTGGCCCGGATTGGGTCGATCGCATTTTTGCTCAAACCGATCGATCTCCTCAAGTTTTGCGATCGCTTCAGCAACTCTATTCTAGCGGACGCTTGGCAAATACCGGCTATTTATCCATCCTGCCAGTAGACCAAGGAATCGAACACTCTGCCGCCGCTTCTTTTGCACCGAATCCCATTTATTTTGACAGCGAAAACATCATCAAACTAGCAATCTCTGCTGGCTGCAATGCTGTCGCGACAACCCTGGGAGTTTTGGGAAGCGTATCTCGTAAATACGCGCACAAAATCCCTTTCATTGTCAAGCTCAATCACAACGAATTGCTAACTTATCCCAATCAATTCGACCAAATAATGTTTGCTTCAGTGGAGCAAGCTTGGAATTTGGGAGCAACAGCAGTCGGAGCCACAATTTATTTTGGTTCGCCGGAATCGACGCGACAAATCCAAGAAGTCAGTCAAGCTTTTGCTCACGCTCACGAATACGGAATGGCGACAATTCTGTGGTGCTATCTCCGCAACGATATCTTTAAACAAGACAAAGATTATCACGTTGCAGCCGATTTGACAGGTCAAGCAAATCACTTGGGAGTGACAATTCAAGCTGACATTATCAAGCAGAAATTGCCCGAATGCAACAACGGTTACGAAGCTGTTGCTAAAGCAAGCGACAAGACTTACGGCAAAACCGACAAGCGCGTTTATTCGGATTTGACAACGGATCACCCGATCGATCTAACTCGCTATCAAGTGCTCAACTGTTATGCGGGAAGGATGGGTTTAATTAACTCCGGCGGTGCTTCCGGTAAAAGCGATTTTGCAGAAGCAATTCGCACGGCGGTAATTAACAAGCGGGCTGGCGGCTGCGGCTTAATTTCCGGTCGCAAAACTTTTCAGCGTCCCTTTGAAGAAGGCGTAAAATTGTTCCACGCCATTCAAGATGTTTATTTGTCGCCTGAAATCTCGATCGCCTAAAAATTTCCCGCACTCAATATCACCACCTAAACCTAGGGTGCACTAGGCGTACAAATCCCCCTCAACGTAAGGTGCAGAGTGTGCACCTTACGTGATTAAAATTCTTTAATCTAAGGATCGCGAATTAAATAACTTACAATTTTAATTGTTATTGTGGGATGGGCGGGACGCCCATCCCACAAACTTGTGGAAGTTATTTAATTCTCATTCCTAAGTGCCAACTTAGCTGTAATATTAATACGAGCTGAAAATAGATAGAGACACAGTATAGAATTTAAAAATGCCGCACAGCCTTGTTTTAAACCTGCTGCCAGTTGCACCAATTCCATCCCAGTTTTTAACGGGGCGACATCTCCACGCTTTGTTTTTGAACCTTGTGAGTGCTGTAGACAGCGATTTGAGCGCCTACCTGCACGACCAATCTCATGAGAAAGCTTTCACTTTAAGCCCTTTTCAAGTAAGGAGAAAAGAGGCTTACAAAAGCAGCACGCCCCAGCCACAAAAGAGAGTTTTGCCTCCGGCTTCCCGCACAATATCTCCGGCCCTACAGTGGGAACACAAGCAAGCTATTCAGGAAAATACGCCGATTTGGTGGCGAATTTCTCTGCTGGATGACGGTTTGTTCGATCGCCTAACTCAACTTTGGCAGCAACTTAATTTCGCTCGCCCCTGGCATCTGGGCCCGACAAATATATACATTACTAATATTTTGAGGGAACCGCAATCCAACCAGCCGTGGGTAAACTTTTGTAGTTACACCGAATTGTTCGAGAGAGCTTCGGAAACTGAGCGCCAAATAGCTTTTAGTTTTTGCACTCCTACTAATTTTCGGCAAGGTGTCTACGATAGTGCTATGCCCACTCGTGAGAGTATTTTTGGCAGTTTAGCGAATCGCTGGAACAAGTACAGCCGGATGGCGATAGAACCTACTTTCACAGAAGCTATTTTTCCCAGTTTCTTCGATATCAGAACAGAAGTTAGTACGGATTCTCGCAGTAAATTTATTGGCTGCGTCGGCGATATTAGTTACCGAATTATGGGAGATATAGCTCCTGCTACTATCAAGCAAATTAACACTTTAGCAGATTTTGCGCTTTACAGCGGAGTCGGGCGAAAGACGCCGATGGGCATGGGAATGACGCGCCGATTGCAGGTTTTTTAATCATTCACTTTTTGGCTGAATTTCACTAACAATTTCATAAACATCAGTGTCTGGTATTTTCGCAAACAAAGGCGCCATCTGCTTCAATATTTCCTGATAAGCTTCGCTTTGATTGGCTGCCATATCTTCTACGCTTTCCCAAAAAATGATGGCAATACCTTTGTCTGTATTGGGCAATTGCAGCAGGTATGCTCCCTTAAAACCTGTGGCATAAGTTGCAACGGCTTTTTCAAAAAGTTGCTCTGCAGCTTCAAATTTTCCTGGTTTAAATTCGCCAATGGCAACGTAGGCAAACTGATGTCGGAGAAAGTCTAGAAATTCTGACATATCTTTTTCCTCACTTAATAGCGATACACTAAGTTATATTTTACCCGATCGCCCGAAATTTGTGAATATGGCTGTTTATAAGTCGATCGACCTAAAAAAACCTCACAGCGCTCTCTCTCTTATTCTGCTCTATCCAACCAAACCATTAAATCGGATAAACTAGAAAATCCGACTACCTCCTCCACCAAACTCTCTAATTGCTCAACCGATAATTCCCCAATCCGCGAAACTACATCGGGATTTACGGCTCCTACACGTCGCTCCAGCAGACGCAGAATTAATGCTCTTTGGCCTGCTCTAATCCCTTCTTGCATCCCTGCTTGACGGCCTTCTTGCATCAATTGAGCCCTAGCTCGCTCCAAACCTTCTTCTATACCTCTAGAAACTATTCCCCGCTGTTCTTCGATCGCCGCTTCTTGGGCTTCCATATCCTGGAACTCTTTCAAGCTTAAGTTAGCTTCATTGGCAATTTGAAAAGCTTTTTCTAGTTCTGGAACTGTTTCCATTGTGGCTGGGATTGTTTCTAGATCGGGAGTGTGCTTCATAAAATAAATCCATTTATCAGTCAAACTTGTGAGTTCATCTAACTCTTTTTTGAACTTCGGCAATTCCACAAAAAACATTTCAACTTGGAGATGGGGATAATCAAATAGTTTCTCTTTTTCCTTGAACACAAAATGAGAAATAACATCAGGTTGTTCTTTAAACATTTCAAAATCAGTGATCGTCAAAGCAATTACTGGTTTTAATCTAGGATAACCTTCTCTGATTTTGAGTTGGTTGGCATAGGTTTTGGCTAGGTTGTAGACGACTCGTTTTTCAAAAGCGGCTACATTCAGAACTTGCATTTCAATAATTACCGTCTTGTTGCCCGTAATTCGAGCTTTGACATCCAAATAACTATCTTTGAGTCCGCTAACGGTAGCAGCCGAGTAAGGGTCAATAATTTGCAAGTCTTGGATGATTGGCTCACCGGCGTAAATTAGAGCATTTAAGAAGCTGATGAGGATGTCTTGGCTGTCGGTGGAACCAAAGATTTTTTTGAAGGCAAAGTCTGTTTTAGGGCTGATAAATTTCATGATATTTTTCCCGAACTGTTTTATTGATTTATGAAAAATTTTGAGCTAGTGCGATCGCTTCGGGGCTGCGAAAACTGGGTAGCTGCAATAGCCCACTTGAATTTAGGAAAATACGGGTGATATAAATTTAACATACAAGTAAAAATAAAACCAACATAAAAGTAACAAAAATGACCAAAATATTAGTAATTGAAGACAATAACTTAATTCGAGAAACCGTATTAGAACTTCTGCAATCGCGCGGTTTTGAAGCTGTGGGTGCTGAAAATGGAAAAGTCGGTATCGAGTTAGCAGCCCAAATTCCAGATTTAATTTTGTCAGATGTCATGATGCCAGAGCTAAACGGTTTTGAAGTATTCGCAGCCGTGCGATCGCACCCTGCAACCGCCAGCATTCCGTTTATTTTTATGACAGCCTCCGAAATGGAAAAAGCCCTGGAACTCAAAGCAGACGGCTATCTCCAGAAACCTTGCAGCCTAGCAGAAATGCTCGCGGCGATCGCCACTCAACTAGAAAAACCGACAGTTAGCAACCCACAACATCAAAAAGTACAGGACAATTCTGCACCATCAAATCTCAGCTTGCGCGCCAGCCATCAAAAATCTCGGTTTGAGATTGCCTCGGTTTGCTCGCAATAACACGCACAGTAACGTTATTGATACATAAGTTGAGGGAATTTCAAATTGGTTCCCCCCAGGGGTGGCTTAGACTGGGTATGTTGAATTTGGTTAAATATTTATGAACGCACAACCCAAAGGCCGCCTAGTTTGGAATCACTCTACCCACCTTCCCGGTTTGATACCAATTTTAGAGCGCCTCACCCTAAAAATGGGCATTCAAACAGTCACTCCCGGCGTCATCAACAAAGTTAAAGGACACATCCCCCGCATGACATTAAGAGTGTCAGTACCCATCCGCGGGGGATTTAAAATCATCGCCAGACAGGGCAAAACCGTACAAGAAGTCTTTATATTAACCACTCTCACTCAAGGGGACTTGGAAGAGACGATCGCCCAAACCCTACCCAAGTGACAATTTTTCCTTAGCAAGCAAAGCCCGAGCCCTAACTGAAGTAGTTTCATCGCTTTGGGTGATTTCCTCAAGTCGGGCCGAAACTTCCGCTAACCAATCCGGTTTAACAGTCGCAGCACCCGCCAAAGCTTGCAAACCCCCCGCTGCTGCGTAGCGCACCACCCATTCTGGATCTCGGGACGCTTGCAGTAGCGTTTTCACAGCGCGAAGTTGAGCATCTGCAATTTGTTCTGCCGGCATCAATTCCCAGCAAATCGTCCCCAAACCCCTAACCGCCGCCCGCCGCACGCTCAAAGCAAAGTCATTCGCCGCTGCATCGAGCAAAATCTCCAAACCCCTGGGGTCGCCAATTCCCGCCAAAGCCCGAACAGCCCAAGCTCTCGCCCCGTAATTGTAGCCGTCAAGCTGTTCTAGAAGCGGCAGCACCGCAGCTTCTCCGAGTTGAATCAGCCCGTCAACGGCGGCAACAGCGGCGCCTGGGTTGTTGTAACCGAGGACTGTAATTAAGGTAGGAATTGCTTGTGTTGAGGGAGTCGCCGCCAGTGCTTTGACGGAGTTTAACAAGCCCTCGGAAGAATCTGCTTGTTCGACAGCCTGAATTAGTTCTAATGCCATTTATTTA
>Ga0209278_1000905_pt1 | contig 19657 bp, 20 predicted proteins | sample JI81BgreenDNA_FD_187504 | JGI IMG/M metagenome (GOLD analysis project Ga0209278, IMG submission 187504) | Wastewater effluent complex algal communities from Wisconsin, to seasonally profile nutrient transformation and Carbon sequestration -... | ecosystem: Engineered > WWTP > Effluent > Algae... | reverse complement strand
CAAAAAAATGGACCATGCCCATCCGAGACTGGGGTATGATCCTAAACCAATTTATGATTATGTTTGAAAACCGTCTAAAACTCTAACCAATCCTAAAATCTATTTACACACTTTTCGGGATAGTGTCGGAAAAGAAGGAGGAATTGAGCTTCTAAAGGAGAATCTTAATTACTTAGCTTTCGTGAACGAAACCATCTTGAAGTCAAAAGATAAGGAAGAGTTTAAGGCAGCTATCCTCAAAAAGTATCCTGAGTATGGAGGAGAGCAATTGGTTGATATTTACCTCGATTATTATTTGAAACCCAATTCTTGGGCTAAGTAAGCTTCTGGCTGGTTAAACTAAAGTGAAGTAGGTCTTTCTGACTTTCTTCACTTTTGCTTTATCGCCTGCCGATGAGCTGTTCCGCCTATTTCTTCACTTGGCGAGGGTATTTGCCTCACTCTGCAAATCAAGTTTTTACTTATGCACGGTAAGTATATCGATTCAGGAATTAGGTGTTCTGTACATCCGCTTTCATACCAATAGCCAAACAAAATGATATATTAAGATCACTCTGACCGGCTGTGGTCAGTTGACTGTCGTCTGTGGACGATTATCCGCAACTTGAAATTCAATTTTTCACCTACTGGCATCCTTGCGGATAATCATATTAGGTGTTTTTACTTTTTGAACCGGATCTACTTTTCGGGGAAAATTCGGTTCATTCAAAAAGTAAGACGCTCCCAAGGTGAATCTTTTTATTTCTCATACTCAATTTTCACAATCCGCCACGTCATCTGCATGGTGGGCATTTGGACCACCGCTTCTTCCCTCATTTCCTTTTTGAGCAGGGCTTGGGCCATGGGTGAATCAATGGAGAAGTAATCCCTGCGCCCGAAAATTTCCTTACATCCTAACGGTATATTAGTCATGACCCTAGACGAGTAGCTGCCATTTCTGAGGAAAAACTCCGCTTTCCCTTCATTTGGAATTTGTAATTCTGCCTACTATTCATCGTGGTTTACTACTGGCATTGATTCTAACGGAGGTTGTACTTGATTCAGCTGATCCATCCTGCCTCTCATCTAAAGTCCAAGGTTAATTCTGGAAGTAATCGGAATCAGAGTATGATTTTTCAAAATACAGAGTTTCCAGTCGGTATTTTTTCTTAGCAAAGCCTGTGTCCACTAAAGGGGGAGTTTATCTTTTAGAAGTAGGTCAAGGACTCTGAGGAGCTGGACATTTTTATAAAATCTTTATATTCGGAAACTTACTTTTGAGGCAAAAAAATTGGAATTTCTAAGAACCAGAAAATACAGCAAAAGAAATCAATACTTGCTGAGTGCCCTTCTGATCATCGCAACAGCTGCTTTGTGCTTTTTCTCAGTAGATTTTATAGGATACAGGGCAGTAGCGCTCATCCTTTTAGTGGCAGTATCACTTAACGCCATCCTCTTTGATATTTTTCCAGTTTTGCTGTCTGCCTTAGTCAGTGCCTTGATTTGGAATTTCTTTTTCATCCCGCCGACGCTGACTTTTAGCATTAGCACACCCGAGGATGGCCTCATGTTTTTGATGTACTTTGTTATTGCCTCAATCAATGCTGTTTTAACCTATAAAATCCGAGAGGTAGAGCTAAAGGAAAGAGAGGAACAGGAAAAAGCCAAATCGATTAAACTTTATAACACGCTACTCAATTCCCTTTCACATGAATTGAGAACACCTATTTCGACCATCATAGGAGCAATCGATACCATTAAAGACAATCAAACGAAGATTTCGGACAATAACAGGGACGAACTATACTCGGAAATCGAAATTGCGAGCTATCGGCTCAATCGGCAAGTTGAAAATCTATTGAGCATGAGTCGCCTTGAAGCGGGTTTTATACAGGCCAAAAAAGATTGGTGCGACTTGAATGAATTAATTTTCTCAGCAATCAAAGACAACAAAGGCGATTTATCGCTGCACAAAATCGAATTCCACCCACTCGATAACCTGCCTTTTTTTAGGCTAGATGGTGGGCTGACAGAGCAGATTATTCACAATTTAATTCACAATGCCATCCAGCATACTCCTGAAAATTGCGTCATAAAAATTGAAGCCAGGCACAGTGATACCCACTGCATCATCACCATTACGGACGATGGACCTGGATTTCCGGCGAGTGAAATTGAGTTGGTGTTTGACAAGTTTTACAGATTAAACAATACCTCTACGGGTGGAACAGGCTTGGGTCTCTCGATCGTAAAAGGTTTCACTGAGGCCATGAACGGGACAGTTTATTTGGAAAATGTAGCCAAGGGCGGCGCAAAATTTACCATTGAAATCCCCTGTGAACACGCCCAAAAAACAAGCTTGGAAAATGAATAAGGCGGAGATACTAATCATCGATGATGAGCCTCAGATCAGAAAGTTGCTTCAAATTATTCTGGAGAGCAACGACTATCGTGCAGTTCAGGCTAGCACCGGAAGAGAAGGACAGCTAAAGGCAGCCAATCATCCACCTGACTTGATTATTCTGGACATAGGATTGCCCGACAAAAGCGGCCATGAAATTTTAAAAGACCTTCGGGAATGGTTTAATCACCCAATTATCATTTTGACCGTTCAGGACAATGAAGCAGATATTGTTTCAGCTTTGGACTCCGGGGCCACGGACTATTTAACAAAGCCGTTTCGAACAGGGGAATTACTTGCGAGGATTCGTTCAGCTATTCGAAGAAGTCAAAATACGGAAAATAAAGCTACCGTAACCTGTGGTGAACTAGAAATAGACTTGGTAGCCCGTCAAGTAAAGCGGAAAGGCGAACCCATCAAACTTACCTCCACCGAGTATAATTTACTGGCCTTGTTTGCCAAAAATGAAGGGAAGGTTTTGACTCATCAATACATTCTAAAAGAAATCTGGGGATATAGTTACCAGACAGAAACCCAATATTTAAGAGTTTTTGTAGGCAATCTTCGCAAGAAGCTTGAGGAAAACCCCAATAATCCCAAACACATCATCACAGAAAGCGGGGTTGGTTATCGGTTTGAATAGTCTTTACAAAATCTTTATACAAGTCAGATAAACCTTGATTTTTTGATTATCCGGATCAGCTGACCTTTGTTTCATTAACTGATAAAAAAATGAAACGGAGCTTTTTTAAAACAAAAGAGGGCCACAAACCCATCCATCAATCACCCTTTTTCTACTTGGACGACGGACTCTTGGAAAAGCGAAGATTGGAATTATGGGAGCCACCGAAGACTAGTCAATTGAATTTGGAAACTTCCAAGGTTTAAAAAGACTGTCCATGAACAATGACTTGTTCATCTCTAAAAAAACAGCGGAGCTTCTTGTTCAGGTATGCCAAGCTGCCGAGGAATTCTCAAAACTCCAGGAAATTGACCATCCTGAACTTACCAAGTACCTACTTCCCTACAACGAGTCTGTTAAAAAAGGTTTTAAATGGTTTGCCCATTCAACCAATCAAACAGAGTTTAGAATTAGTATAACCACCTATACAAGTATAGTCAAATCTACAATTGATCTATATAGAACTATCGATTATCCAGAGGAGGGGAAGGATAAGATAATCGCTCAACTCTCAAAGCTTGAAAACCATTTGATTGATTTAAAAATAGAGGTTTCTATAAAATAAAACATGCTACCACTGGTAAAACAATATCGAAAATTTCAATTATCTCTTTCTCCACAGCAAAATCTTTTGTATGGATTTTTAGTCTATACGGCTGCTGGTTGGATTTTATTATGTCTTCCTATTTTTCAAAAACAAGCAGTGTCGGCTTTAGATAATTTGTTCATAGCTACCTCTGCTATTTCCACAACAGGTCTGGCTACAGTAAATGTCTATGATACATACAATTGGACAGGTCAATTGATTTTATTGTTACTTATCCAAATAGGAGGTATCGGCTACATGACATTTACCTCGTTCGTTTTACTCTCCAATAAAAGTCCATTGACCCATTGGCATCAACGGGTATTAAATGCTGAGTTCTCTTTACCAAAAGGTTTTGAAATAAATGATTTTCTAAGGTCTGTCATCATATTTACAATTATCATAGAAATCATAGGTGCATTGTGTTTTTACATTGCCTTTACTCAAGCAGGAGTAGAACATAATTTTGCGATTTGGAGTAGTATTTTTCACAGCGTCTCTTCCTTTTGCACAGCGGGCTTTGGCCTCTATAATGATAGCTTTGAGCAGTTTGCCGGAAATACTTCAATTAATTTAATTATAGCTGTCCTGTCAATATTAGGATCCCTAGGATTTATAGTTGTAACCGACTTTTGGAATAGGATAACAAAAAAAACCAAGGCTATTACCTACACTACCAAAACCATATTTGGAGTGACTACACTTTTACTTGGGGTGGGGACACTTATGATTTACTTTTTTGAACCATCTGTCATGCACCTGGAGGAAAATCGGTTTATGATTTCGTTTTTTCAATCTATGACAGCCTTAACCACGGTTGGATATAATACCATTCCTTTTGGAAAATTCTCACTGGGTGTCATGCTGGTAGTTCTTTTCTTAATGTATGTAGGTGCTTCACCTTCAGGTACAGGAGGTGGTATGAAAACCACTACATTGACTGCTTTGATCGCTATCATGTGGAATAGAATAAGAAACAATAAACAAGTTAAGTTTTTCGGAAAAGTAATCCCTATTGAAAGGCTCTATGTAGCAACATCAGTATTTATCCTGTATGCTTCAGTCATCTTTCTGTCCACCTTTTTATTAGCCATGACCGAAGATTTTTCGCTTGATCAAATTCTTTTTGAAACTACTTCAGCCATTGGGACAGTGGGTCTAAGTACAGGAATTACCGGAAGTTTAAGTTCATGGGGTAAGACAGTGCTCATTGTTGTCATGTTTGTAGGTCGATTGGGTGTATTGACTTTTGGTCTCGCAATCCTCGCCCGACGAACCGAAATCAAAACTAAAGCAGATGAAGGTGACTTGGCAGTATAAACTTGTTTTGATTTTAAGTTTTTTGAGTGTTAAACTTTCAGCACAGACGGAAGAGGTTTGGCAACAAAAACCATCTTTGACAATTTCGGGATTTGCAGATGTATTTTATGTGTTTGATTTCAACCTTCCACTGGGTACTGTACGCCAATCATTTCTCTACAATCATAATCGACACAATGAACTTAACCTGAATTTAGCCTATATTAAATTCGGGCTGAACCATTCAAAATACAGAAGCAATATCGCTTTGCAGGCGGGGACTTATGCAAATGACAATTATGCAGCAGAACCGGGCGTTCTAAAAAATATTTTTGAAGCAAGTATTGGAATATCACTCAATCAGATAAACAACCTATGGTTGGACGCGGGCATTTTACCTTCACATATTGGATTTGAAAGTGCCATATCCAGTGACAATTGGACCATGACTCGTTCCATATTAGCCGAAAACTCTCCCTACTTTTTGGCTGGCACAAAATTGACTTTTACTCCAACAGAAAAATGGGAAATAGCAGGTTTATTGGTAAATGGATGGCAAAGGATACAACGCTTACCAGGAAATTCTTTACCCGCTTTGGGGTCGCAAGTAAAATACAAGCTAACTGAAAAAATCACTCTAAACTGGAGTAGTTTTATTGGAACGGACGATCCTGATTCAACAAGGCGAATTCGATATTTCAGCAATTTTTATGGACAATTTCAACTCACGGACAAGTTCGGTTTAATTGCCGGTTTTGATATCGGCGCACAACAACGAGTAAAAAATAGTGCTACCTACGATGCATGGCTTAGCCCAGTGATCATAGGACAATTTACCTTAGGCAAATCTTGGAAAACTGCAATTCGAGCAGAATACTATCAGGATAAAACAGGTGTTATAATTCCTATAGAGTCAACAACCGGTTTCAAAACAACAGGTTTATCCTTAAATCTTGACTACTCACCCACACAAAACATCATTTGCAGACTTGAAGGTCGATGGCTTACCAGTCAAGACAATCTTTTTGAAAGCAAAAGAGGGTTAAATAGGGGTAATTTAATCTTGGGAACCTCAATTGCTATTAGATTTTCAGAGGCATTACAACCCCAATCCATCTCGGTAAAGAAATTAACTAACTAATTCAAAAGAGCCGATCAATACCTCACAAAAAAACTTTTCGGGTCTGGACGAATAAGAAAAATAAGGGTCCTTTTGTATTTATAAATCTTTGGATCTTAGAAAATCTTTGGAAATCAACTAAGAGAATTATACCAAGACCTCCTTACTGTCTATCCGAGGATAACAGCCTTTGGTTCCTGTTGAAATCACCCTACTTCTCATACTCAATTTTCACAATTCGCCACGTCATCTGCATGGTAGGTGTCTGGACGATTGCCTCCTCTCCCACCTCTTTTTTGAGGAGGGCTTGGGCCATGGGTGAATCAATGGAGATGTAATCCCTGCGCTCAAAAATTTCCTCACCCCCCACGATTCGAAAGCGGATCTTTTGCTTTTTGGCATTTTCGATTTCTACCCAAGCGCCAAACATGACCTTTCCCTCTTGGAACGGCGTGTAAGGAATCACCTTCAAATTATCCAGCATTTTTCTCAGGTAATGCACGCGGCGATCGATTTCCCGAAGCCGCTTTTTATTATAAGTGTAATCGGCGTTTTCAGAGCGGTCCCCCAAACTGGCAGCCCAAGCCACCTTTTGGGTAGTTTCCGGTCGCTCTACTTTCCACAGATGGTCCAATTCGGCCTTCAGTTTTTCCAGGCCATCAGCCGTTATCCACAGGGTTTTCATTTTGGCAAAATTGCAAGATTTGAAGATTAAAAGATTGGAAAATTCAATTCAGGTTGTGTCTTGAATCCCTTGATAATTGATCATTGGTCATTGATAATTGCTCATTGATAATTGCTCATTGATCAATCCTCAATTTCCTGAACCCAAATACTCCCGCAGATTTCTAAAGGTTTCATACGGCCCTTCCGCAAGGGAAAGGTTCATCAGCCAGGCAGGAATCGAACCTCCCGGATCGATCAAAATGCTGTGCTTGATTTGGATGGTATTCTTTTCCACAACCTTGATGTACCAATGGGCTTCGCTCACCGGCACCCGCACAAATCCCTCTCGAGGAGGAATGAAATTAGGCTTGCCAATCGCAGAGAAATGATACTCGTTTGGGTTGGCAGTCGCTGTCATCTTCACATGCAAGATCAAATCCCGGTTGGAGACGGGCCATGGGGTCTCCAACTCTGCTCGGTAGATAAACTCGTTTTTTGAAATCGACTTCAACAGCTCTGTTTTGACGATTTTGTATTGCCACTTGTGGAAGTTGTCCAAATCGAATAAAGCCTCCGAAAGCGCTGAAAAGGAGGAAGACACTGTGAAGGTAGACTGAATAAAATTGATCCTCGAGTTTGCCATTTTACAGGTGTACACCTCGATGCCTTCGGCGGATTTTCGGAGTTCACAATCCTTCTGCTGGACAAGTCCCATCCAGGAAAAATAGGTCAAAAACGCGATGATGTGTAGGTAGCCCACTTTTATTGATTTTCCAAAGGTTAATCCATATCCAAAATAGGCAGAAAAAAACTTACCAATTCAAAAAATCTCTGAGTCATGTTGATTGACATTCACCTTGATTTTACATCAAGTTATAAGAATAGAGATGTGATGGTTTCTTCACCCATCCCAACCTACAAGTATTCCATTTTCTTTTTGGAACGCTGTTTACATTTCAGGATTCCTTCCTTTAAAAATTCCCCTATCTTGGAAAAGAATCCTATTCTTTCAAACCTACCCGATAACCGATGCAGTACCGCACTTTAGGCAAAACCGGCCTCGACGTATCCATCCTTGGTTTTGGCGCCTCTCCCATGGGCAATGTCTTTGATCCTGTGGATGAAAAAGAAGCCATTTCAGCCGTACACCTAGCCCTCGATCACGGAGTCAATTTCGTAGACGTTTCCCCCTTTTATGGACTGACTTTGGCAGAAAGCCGACTTGGAAAAGCTCTGGAAGGAAAGCGGAAAGAGGTCATTCTTGCCAGCAAATGCGGACGTTACGACTTGCAGCACTTTGACTTTTCCCGAAAAAGAATCCTCCAAAGCATCGACGAATCCCTCACTCGCCTGAAGACGGATTACCTCGACCTCTTTCAGCTGCATGACATCGAGTTTGTGGACAAACAAATCATCCTTGAAGAAGCTGTTCCGGCCATCCAAGAAGTGGTACAGTCCGGAAAAGCACGATTCTGGGGAATCACGGGACTTCCGGTGCGCTACCTGGCTCAGATCGCCCGGGAAACCAACCCCGATACCGTCCTTTCTTGGGCTCATTACAACCTGCTGGAGGACGAGATCAACGACGAACTCGTCCCCCTTTCTCAAGAAATGGGCTTTGGGCTGATGAATGCTGCCCCCCTGATGCAACGGATTTTATCAGACGCCTCGCTTCCGCCTTGGCACAGGTCTCCCGCTGAAGTCAAAGCCATGCAGCCAATTTTGCTCGAGCTATGCAGCAGCTATGGGTTGTCTTTAAGTCAGGTCGCCTTGAGATTTGCCATGGATCATCCGCTCATTGCCACGACGATCGTGGGCATGTGCGAGGTCAAGGTTGTGCAGCAAAACCTGGACGCCGTGGATTTGGAAATCCCAGAAGAACTCCTAAACAAGATTCTCGCCCTGGTCGAACCCGTCAAAAACAAGATGTGGTTTGAAGGGAAGGAGGAAAACAATATTTGATTTCGGATTTGGGATTTCGGATTTTTCTCAGTTCGGAGTTCGATGTTCGATGTTCGGAGTTCGATGTTCGATGTTCTGAGTTCGATGTTTGGTGTTCGATGTTCATCATTCGATGTAATGAGTGTTGTCGAGTTGTCAGGTTGTCGGGTTTTATTGAAAAAACCTCAGATCAAAGCAGTAATCATCTCCCACTTTATTCCGAAAAAAGAATTTGGAAAACCCAACTCGATCAAAGGAGGCAAGGAGCCAATCCCGTAGAATTATGGGAGGATTTGAAATGAAAAAAAGATTAGAAATAAACTAGAAAGATTGAAAAGGAAAGAGAGTTTAAAGTCCTCTCTCCATGTCGTAAATCATACTTCGTATATCGTACTTAAAAATGAAAGCATTTTTCCTTACCGAAATCGGTAAAACTGAAGTTAGGGAAATAGAAAAACCCTCACCAAAACCTGGCGAAGTCCTGCTCGAAGTCGGCAAGGTCGGTTTCTGTGGTGGAGACCTCAATGGCTTCAAGGGCCTTTTTCCCCTGCAGGAATACCCCAACGTGCTCGGACATGAAGTCGGGGCAACCGTAGTAGAGCTGGGTGATGAAGTTCCTGAATCCATCCAGGTCGGAACTCGGGTCACCCTTTACCCTTACCTCGCCTGCGGTACCTGCGTGGCTTGCCGAAAAGGCCGTCCCAACGCCTGCAAAACCAACAAAACCATGGGTGTGCGTCGACCCGGCGCCATGACCCGATACATCACCGCGCCTTGGCAGGATGTGTTTCCTTCCGAAAAGCTCAGCCTTAGCGAACTTGCGTTGGTCGAACCACTCACCGTGGGTTTTCATGCCGCTAGCCGGGGAAGAGTGAGTGCGGAAGATCGTGTAGCCGTCATCGGATGCGGAATCGTGGGCTTGGGAGCTGTAGCTTCTGCAGTCAACAAAGGGGCTCAAGTCATTGCCGTGGACCTTGACGACTCAAAACTTGAAATCGCCCGACAAATCGGGGTAGCCCACACCATCAATCCAGGCAAAGAAGATCTTCATTCACGATTACAGGAACTCACCGTTGGAGACGGTCCGGATGTGATCATCGAGGCAGTGGGTAGTCCCCAAACTTACCGAAGCGCGGTGGAAGAAGTGGCATTTTTGGGTCGGGTGGTCTGCATCGGCTATGCCAAAGCCCCCGTGGAATTAAACACCTCACTTTTCGTACAAAAAGAAATTGAAATTCTGGGTTCGCGAAACTGTGTGGGTAAAAACGACTTCCCTGAGGTGATCGCGTACCTCGAAGCGGGTAAATTCCCCGTGGATGCCGTCATTTCCAAAGTGATCCCGATCGATCAGGCACCTGAAACCATGGATGCCTGGGCAAAAAATCCCCAGGGAATCATCAAAATCATGCTCAACCTCGAAGACCAATGATCCGATCTGCTGTTACCCTTAATCTGATTTCAAGCATGTCTCAAGGCCCTTGGATCTATTGGCATGACTTGGAGGAAAGTCTCCGAAAAGCCGCTGAATTGGGTTTCGATGCCGTGGAACTGTTTACCAAATCAGGAGGTGATCTTGATGCAAATCACCTTCAGGATCGACTCGGGCATTATGGACTTCAGCTTGCTGCTGTAGGCACGGGAGCAGGAAAAGTCCTTCAAGGCTTAACCTTGACCGATCCCGATCCGGAAATCCGAAAAAAAGCCATAGACTTTATTGCCGGGATGATTTCGTTTGGTGCACCTTTTGGCGCGCCGGCGATTATCGGTTCGATGCAGGGTAATGTGCTACCATCCGGCAATCGGGAGGAAACTTTTGCCCTGCTGGCGGAAGCTTTGGCAATCCTTGAAAAGCATGCCGCTTCAGAAGGTGTGACTTTGATCTACGAACCCCTCAACCGCTACGAGACCAACCTCTTCAATACCCTGGAAGCGGGAAGTCAATTTCTCGAGAAAAACAGCCTGAGCAACGTCAAACTCCTGGCTGACCTTTTCCACATGAACATCGAGGAGGACAATTTGGCACAGAGCATTCGGGAGTTTGGTAAGTACATCGGGCATGTCCATTTCGCCGATTCCAACCGTAGACCAATGGGATTTGGACACACCAATATGGTCCCGATTGCAGAAGAATTGAAAGAGATCGGCTATTCTGGCTATGTCTCCGCCGAGGCTTTTCCTTATCCCGATCCCGATACCGCAGCTAAACAAACCATCGATTCTTTTCGGAAATTCTTTAGATAAGTACGAAATACGATTTACGAAATACGAGAACACCTAATACTGAGGCTTTGACTAAGCTCAACCGGACAACCCGACAACAGCGCAGCGGACAACTCGAGAATCTCAAAAGATTGCTTCGGGGCATCCAACACTAAGTTTTATTATGCGAGATTTGAAAAACGCCCATCGCAATGACGCGACAACCCGAGAACAGTATTGCGGACAACCCGTGAACAATTAACTAACGAATACCGAGGCTTCGACTACGCTCAGCCTGACACCCCGACAACGCGCAGCGGACAACTCGACAACCTTCAACTAACGAACCCTGAACATCGAACTTCGAACCCTGAACATCGAACTTCGAACCCTGAACATCGAACTTCGAACCCTGAACATCGAACTTCGAACCCTGAACATCGAACTTCGAACCCTTCCCAACTCCCTTACTCCCTAACCCCCAAACCTCCCAACCCATGAAACGCTTTTGCCTAGCCCTTGACCTCATCGACGACGCCGAATCCATCCGTGTCTACGAAGCCCACCATGCCCCCGGAGCTGCTTGGCCCGAAGTCACCCAGCACGACATCGACTGCGGAATATTGAATATTGAGATCTTCCGTACTGGTAACCGGATGTTTATGATCCTGGAAACCGTGGACGAGTTTACTTTTGAGAAAAAGGCCGAAATGGATGCCGCCAATCCCATCATCGCCAAGTGGGAAGCCCTGATGTGGGGATTCCAGCAGCCACTTCCTTGGGCCAAACCCGGAGAAAAATGGGTGCTGATGGATCGTATTTTCAAATCCGGATTATAATGGATTCACCGCAAAGGCACAGAGAACGCAGAGTTTTTTGAGTGACCAGTATTCAGTCCCAGTTTCCAGCTTTCTGACCACTGAGACTGAACACTTCTCACTTTTTCTTTGCGCCGTTTGCGCCTCTGCGGTGAATAAACTCCGATCTTCTCCCCAAAATCATTACCCATGACCTTATCTGAAAAAATCACACAAGCCCCCGAGACCATCACGTTTCCTGAAGTGATCGCCCACATCGATGCGCACTACGACTTCACTCCTACCCGCTTCACCAACGGAACTGCCGTCAACGAAGCAGGACAAAACAACGGCAGCTGCAAGATCTTTTCCTTTGCCAAGCTTCGAGGCCTTACTCAAGACCAGACCCTAGCCCTTTTCGGAGACTATTACCGTGTGGATGTGCTCGGTAACCCTGATGGCACCGACCACCAAAATATCCGCAACTTTATCCTCCAAGGCTGGGAAGGCATCCGGTTTGAAGGTGAGGCATTGAAAGAAAAGTAAGAGTAAACTTCCCAGATCTGTCAGGTTTTCGATAACCTGACGGGTCTTTTTGGGACCTAATCGCAGGTTTTGCTTTTTGCCAAGGGAAAAACTATATTTCTCAAGGTTTTTTAGCTGTCACTTTTATGAAGGATTTCCCCATCTCCCTCTTGATCACTGAGAAGAAAGTTTTTCTCAAAATGCCTAAAAATGAAGCGGACCTAGTTTTTATCAAAAGTCTCAGGTACAGCCGATGGAATGGAGCTCATTTCCATTGGGAAATACCCAACTATCCCGGCAATCTGGATAAAATCAAACTTTACTTCGGAGATCGGATTTCCAAAATCGATGAAGAAATAAAGCCGGAAGCTCTCATTGAAGAAACTTTCGTTCCTGGAAAAGGTCAAGTCTATATGTTGAAAGTAAAAGGAAGGCTGAGACTTCAATTTCTGTTTCACGAAGAACTGATCAAAGTCGTAAAAGCAATTCCATTCTATAAATGGGACACTACCCTAAAGCACTGGTCTGTACCTTACTTACCCAAATATGAGCAAGAACTTAGACAAAAAATCAAGGATTTAGGCTTAGAATTGATCTTCAGAGAGGTGGTGGAAACTCCATCTCATTCCCGAACCAAACTCGACACCCAGTCCTTTACCAAAATCTGTCCGCCCGAGTATATCCAAAAACTCCAAGAGCGCAGATACAGTCACCAAACCCTCAAAACGTACACAGCATTATTTACCGAGTTTATCAACTTCTTTCCCGATCGGGAACTTGATGAACTCACTGAAAAGGACATTATGGACTTTTCGACCCACCTCGTGGTCATTCGAAAGGTGTCCTCATCCTACCAAAACCTAGCGATCAATGCGATCAAGTTTTACTTCGAAAAAGTAAAAGGTGGACCGAGGAAATTTTACTCGATAGATCGGCCCCAACGGGAGAAAATTTTACCTGAGGTTTGCAGTGAGGAAGAAATCATTAGTATATTGAAACATACAGAAAACTTAAAGCATCGAGCTATTTTGACCACTATCTACTCTGCAGGACTACGCATCTCTGAACTGATCAATCTGAAGATCTCACATATCGATTCCAACCGCATGCAAATCCGTGTGGAGCAGTCCAAGGGCAAAAAGGATCGGTATACACTTCTTTCAGCCAAAACTCTAAAACTTCTGAGAGAATATATCAAAACCCACAAACCCTATTTCTATCTATTTGAAGGACAAGGAAGCACCAAAGAGCTTCCAATTCCTTACACAGCCAGAAGTGTTCAGGTAATTTTAAAGGATTCAGCGAAAAAGGCTGGAATTACCAAAAAAATCAGTGTTCATACCCTGCGCCATTCTTTCGCAACACATCTTTTGGAGCACGGGACAGACCTGAGATATATCCAAAATCTGCTTGGTCATGAAAGCAGTAAGACCACAGTCCCGGTAGCTATCGGGAATACCCACGTAACCACCAAGGGATTTGATCAGATTAAAAGTCCTTTAGATCAATTAGACCTAGATTACTAAAGATAATTCAGAAATACCCGAAACAAGTTTCGCCATGTACTCCAATAGGAATGCTTTGCGAAACTGGTTTCGCAAACACAAACGTTGGGCACAATATAAAATAACACTATGCCAATAGCAGACTTTAACGGAAATACATTTGTTGCATTTACTGACATTTCAGGTTTTAAAGAACTAATGAAAAATGACGCAACTGCACTAGAAGCGATAAAATATTTTTATCAAACGGGCTTCAATGTGCTAAGAGAAACTGACAATGTAGAAGGATTTTTTGTATCTGATTGTGGAATTTTGTTTTCTCGAAATGGAGACAACCAGACAAAACTTTTGAGTATTTTGGATGCCGTGAAGAAAATTAACAAAAGAATGATTGAAAGGAACTATATGTTGACGACATCAATTTCATTCGGTTCTTTTGATTATCAGGGAAAAATTGAATTTCAGGGAATTGAAAAGAATGCGATTTATGGTGGTGCATACGTTCAGTCATTTTTAGACAACGAAACGGGTAAGCCAAAAATTCAGCCCGGTCAATGCAGATTGGTAAAGCAAAATTTACCACAGCTTGATATAGAAAACATTCCGCTTTTAGTAGAAAGGGGAAACGACAGACAGCATCTGTATTATTATTGGCATCTAGAGAACCCCGAAGAGATTCAAAACTTTGAAAAGAATTATCGAGACAGTTATTCTTTAAAATATGCAGGAATGATTAACGCTTTAAAGTCATAAACAAAATGAGCCATAAACGAACATTATTGGACATAGCCGATTTACACATAAATATCGAAAATCCCAGATTTGAGATGGTCGGCAATCAAAGGGAAGCAATCAAGACAATGATTGAAGACCAAGGAGAAAAATTGGCCAAGTTAGCTGAAGACATTACCAATGAAGGGTTAAACCCAGGCGACCCAATTTTTGTAACTAAACACGAAAAACAACCAAATCAATATAATGTATTAGAAGGTAATAGAAGAGTTACTGCACTAAAGCTGCTTGAAAATCTCGACCTTATTCCTGAAACGAATAAGTCCCTTTTAAATAAGTTCAAAAAGCTATCTGAACAATACTCAAAATCACCTATTGAAAAGGTGCCTTGCATACTTTTTGATGAAGAAAAGGAAGCAGAGCATTGGATTGAATTAAAGCATACAGGCCAAAACGATGGAGTTGGAACTGTTGTTTGGGATGCACAACAAAAAGCCCGTTACGATGAGCGAGTTAAAGGAACTTCAAGTTATGCACTACAAGTAATTGATTTTTTGCAAAAAGAAGATTCCGTTGACTCTGAACTTAAAAAGAATTTAAGCAAAGTAAAATCTTCTTCACTTCAACGTTTGGTTACCGACCCTGACTTTAGAAGAGTTGCAGGAATTGATATCAAAGATGGCAAGGTCATTACTAGATATGAACCATCAGAAGTAGCAAAACCTTTAAGCAAAGCCGCAAATGATTTATTGAGAAAAGATTTTACAGTTAAAGACATTTACTATAAAGACGACCGTCTCAACTATCTTGAAACTTTTAAGAAAACAGACCTGCCTGACAAAACTCAGGAACTATCAGGAAATTGGGAATTGATTAGCACAACTAGACCAAAGAAAGCTGACCCCAAAAAAGACAAGCCAAAAGGCAAAAAAAGTAATCCGTTGATTTCTAAACGGCACACAATTATTCCTAAAAGCACAATAATCCCTATTAGTCAGCCTAGAGTTAATAAAATTTACCACGAACTCAAAGACCTTGATTTAAGGGATTTTGAAAACTCAGGTGCGATTGCTTTTCGTGTGTTCATTGAATTGTCGATGGATAGCTACATAGAAAAAAATCCAATTACAGGAGTTAACGAGAATAGTAAATTAAGTCATAAACTAAAATCCGTAGCATCAGACCTAGAAAGTAAAGGAGAGCTTGATAAAAACAAATTAAAAGGTGCATATACTGCTTCTACAATGAAAGACAGTATTTTTTCAATTGACACATTCAATGCCTTTGTACATAACAAAGACTTCAATCCAGATGCTGAACAGTTGAAAAAGAATTGGGATAACTTAGAAATATTTTTTGTAAAACTATGGGAATTAATTTAAACACAAATTATTATTCGCCCCTTCGTTACCCAGGCGGAAAAGGAAAACTGTCGCATTACGTTCAATTACTTATTGAATATAACCTGTTGACAGGTGGCCACTATGTTGAACCATATGCGGGTGGGGCGTCCGTTGCTCTTTCATTACTATTCAACGAATACGTCCAAAAAATCCATATTAATGATTATGACTTTCGAATTTATGCATTTTGGGACAGCGTATTAAACCAAACAGACGAACTTTGCGAAAAAATAATTGAAACTGATATTACAATAAAGAATTGGGAAAAGCAGAAGGAAATACAGCAAGCCCCTAATAACTACAATAACCTTGAAATTGGGTTTTCAACTTTTTTCCTAAACAGAACTAATAGGTCAGGAATCTTAAAAGCAGGAGTAATTGGTGGTAAAAGTCAAACCGGAGATTGGAAAATTGACGCAAGATTTAATAAAGACGATTTAATCCAGCGAATAAAGAAAATAAGCCGCTACAAAAATAGAATTGCCTTATACAACTTAGATGCGGTTGATTTAACGAATAGATTGGATAAGGAACTGCCCGATAAGACTCTTTTTTATTTTGACCCACCTTATTACAACAAAGGAAAAGACCTTTATATCAACTTTTACGAGCACGCAGACCATCTACAGATTTCTCAAATAATCTCAAAGCTGAAAAATAGATTTTGGCTAGTTTCGTATGACAATGACGTGAATATCAGAAATCTTTATCAACCTTTCCTACAAAGAACGTACGAGCTGAATTACCACGCAGCTAATGCTTCAAAAGGAACAGAAATAATGATTTACTCACATAATTTAATAGTACCTGAAATCCATAATCCGACAAATAAGATTGAAATAAAAAAGATTGACTCACTTGGTTTAAAGGCTAATTGGATTGAAAAAAGGAAGAATACTGTGCCCAACAAAGTGTATAAGTAATAGCGGGTTAAGTGGTAAATCGAAGGTCTGTGCTTCTAAAAAACCTTGTGCTAAACTGAAAGGAAAGTGCTTCGAAATCCGCTACTACTTATACACTCAAACGTTGTGCGTCATTCTACACGACCCCATTCCATAACATATAACCTTAATAAAATTGACAATAATAGAAACTCAAAACCTTGATTTTGCTTTTAGTAAAGGCGACCTTGTTTTAGAAGGATTAAATCTAAAAGTTGAGCAAGGTTCAATTTATGGATTTCTTGGACCAAATGGTTCGGGCAAGACAACAACCATTCGGTTGCTTTTAGGACTTCTGCCAAACTCTAAGGATAATATCAAATTATTTGGACACAATTTTAAAAATGACAGAATTAACATTCTTTCAAAGACAGGTTCGCTAATTGAGCAACCATCTTTATACGAGCATCTTTCGGGGTTTGACAATTTAGAAATTACCCGCAGAATAAGAAACGCAAATAAAAATAGTATAGACAAAGCTCTTGAACTTGTGGACTTGAAAACCGCATCTGGAAAAAAAGTAAAAGAATACTCATTAGGGATGAAGCAGCGTTTGGGACTTGCTATTGCGTTGCTTTCTGAACCGGAGCTTTTAATATTAGACGAGCCGGTAAATGGCTTAGACCCAAACGGAATTATTGAAATCAGGGAATTGCTTTTGAAATTGAACAAAGAAAATGGCATCACGATTTTTTTATCAAGCCATCTGCTTTCCGAAATAGAAAAAATTGTTACTCATTTAGGAGTTTTAAGTAAAGGGAAATTAGTTTTTCAAGGGCAATATAACGACCTCAAAGAATTGCAGAATAAATCTGCAACGATTCATATTGAAACAAGCGACAATCAAAAAGCATCTGAAATTATTAGTGCTAAATTTCAAGCACCTTCCTTGCTAAACTCACATTTAATGGTTCATTATCAAGACAAGGAACAAATTGCTGCTATCTGTAAACTGCTGGTAGAAACAAACATTGACATATATAAAATGCAGTTACAAAATAATGACCTTGAAAATATATTTTTAGAAATTACAAAAAACTAAATGCAGAACGTAATTAGAAATGTAGGTACAGAATTTATAAAGTCAAAGAAAACATTTGCCTGGTGGCTTGTAATTCTTGGAGCAGCCTTTATGCCAGTATTTGTATCCTTTGTCTTTTTAAGCAAATGGAAACACTTGATTCCTCAACAAGGACACAACCCTTGGGACGATTTTACAGAAATGTCGTGGAAAGGGATGGGTTTTTTATACACACCCCTTTTTATTGTTTTGCTAACTTGTTTATTCTTCAACATTGAACATAAGAACAATACATGGAAACATATTTTCACTCTTCCGATTTTAAAGAGTAGTATTTACCTTAATAAACTCTTGACACTACTTATTTTCATTGCACTGTTTTACATTCTTTACATTCCAATTTGGATAGGTTGTGGGTTCTTGGTCGGGTTTATAAAACCTCAATTACAGTTGACAAATCATGCGCCTGATTACATTTCCTTATTGAGTTTATGTTTTCATTCTTTTATTGCTTCACTTGGAGTACTTGCTATTCATTTTTGGCTAAGTATTCGCTTTAAGAACATGATTATACCAATAGCTATTGCTATTGTGGGAGGCATAATATGGGTAGCTTTGTATCAGGGACGAGTAGAAGAAATCACATATTTCCCATACGCTTACAATTATTCAACTGTTAACCCGCCGTATTGGGTTGAGCAAAAAATGTTTGGAATTTTTCCTCAACATGAAATGTTGAGTATACTTTATTTTATCTTATTTTCAGCCTTGAGCTATCGCTATTTTATCAAGACATTTAAAGGATAGGAATATACTTTAGGGTGACACGAAGAAGAACGAACGCACAACATTGGTATTGCCAATAGTGGGGCTGGACGGAAGAACAATCGGCAGCAGTAATTCTACTGTACTGCGGTTCGGGGCTTGACGAATAGAGCCCAGCTTTAGTTCTTATTATTTATCTTTAGCAAAAAACCAGGCATCGGTTCCGGCGGACGAAATTCTATTTCCCCACCATCGGCAATACCTGTTCGTTAGCAGTAATTTTAGAACGACCCGACAACCAGATATAAAGATTGACAATGGCAGATTGGTATAGACGAAAAACTTGGACAAAAACTGACGAAGAAGAATACTTCGCCAAACTAGGACGTGCAAGAAAGGACGGACGAGCCCAATACTTAAGAGTTCAAGCCATAGAACTTATTGAGACCAAAGATCCAAATCTATTGTCGGTTGCAGAAACACTTTTAAATAAAATCTTGACAGACTATCCCGACAACCGAATTGAAAAAAGCCAAACACTTAATTCATTAGGCGAAATATATAAGTTTAGAGAAGATTACGAAACTGCATTAGATTACTTTCAAAAATCGCTTGAATTTGAAAAAGAATATCCAAATGTAATAACGACCTCATATTTGAACTTTTCTGAAACAGTTGTTCGTGCAGAAAAAACGGAATTATATGATAAAGCTGAAAGCTTGCTGATAGAAAAAATAAACGAAGACACTTTAAAGTTCCCGGTTCAAAATTATATTATGTATTCTGTAATGACGGTAATTTCAGACTATAAAGGCGACTTGGAACAGTCAAAAATTTATGCGGACTTAGCAGAAAAGAATGCAACGACACAAACCAATTCACTTTGGAACCCACAAAAAAAAAGATTGGAATAGTAAAAGACAGAATCAAATGGTTGGACAAGCTCGTTGGACGAAAATAAAAACTACTGCTAACAACTAAGCTTTCGTTGCGTGCGGAGCACGAACAATGAAAGCGCTGTTGCACGAAACCGGTGAGGTTCTTATGGGGATTGAATCGGAATTTCAGTTGGACTTGTAAGGTCTGATAGCTGAA
>Ga0209278_1000904_pt1 | contig 19667 bp, 26 predicted proteins | sample JI81BgreenDNA_FD_187504 | JGI IMG/M metagenome (GOLD analysis project Ga0209278, IMG submission 187504) | Wastewater effluent complex algal communities from Wisconsin, to seasonally profile nutrient transformation and Carbon sequestration -... | ecosystem: Engineered > WWTP > Effluent > Algae... | reverse complement strand
TTAAGGATTCCAGCCATGTTTGCCGAAATCATCGACAGCGCCATCACCGCCGTGCCCCTCGCCTTCGCCGCCCTGGTCGTCACCCGCGAAACCCTGAAGGCCCTGAGCCACAAACGACCCGCAAGCGCCCCAGCAACGCCCCAACCGATCGCAACGACCAATCACCCCAGCGAACCCGCCGAACCCGCTCCCGCCCCACAAAACGAGCCGGAAACCGAACAACCCGCCGAACCCGTCCACCTCGCCCCCGTGCCCAGCCCCGAAACCACCGTCGAGTCCATCATCCAGACCGCCCGCGCCGCAGCCCTCCGCAGCTATTGCACCCAAGCGGGCATCACCTGGCGCAATGCCCACGGCAAAGGCAAGCACCTGAGCACCGCCGAAATGCGCAACGCCCTGCTCACCACCGGCCACAGCCACCACCTCTGGCTAGCCGCCTAACTCAGGAGGTGATCCTCAATCAGGCTGACGATTTCGGCTTCGTCAGCCTCGTTCACTCCCAGGTAGGGCCGCGCCGGGATCGTCACTTTTCGCCCCCGGCCCGCCTTGCCGCCATACTGGTGAATCGCCGAATACGGCAAATTACTCCCGATCGACACACCCGCCCCCTGGACTTGCGCGGCGATCGTCCCCACCAGGTTCCCCTCCGCTTGCAGAATCTTCCTAATCAGTCCCTTAGCAGCCTTGCGTTGCACCGTCGCCGCCGTCAGCTCCCGAAACCGCGTGCCATCAGGGCTGGTTTCCCGCTTGATGCGATCCTGGGTCTCGCCCACCAGATAGTTCCCGATCGCCTGATAGGCTGGGCGCATATTGGCCGCACGGGCGGTAATTTGCCCCAGCCGCCGATCCAAATCTTCCGCCTTAATCTGAACCCGCAAAATCGCCATGACCCTTTACCAATGGGAACTTCAGCTCAGTGAGACGCAAAAAATAACCCTCATTCTGGAAGCGGCATCCCAGTCCCAATCGGCTCCCCTCCAAATCCAGGCTAACCCTGGCGACCTCTACGAACTGGATTGGGACTACTGGGGCTGGGCTACCGGCCCATACGGCCACAGCCTAGACCTTAAGCCAGGGGAACCCTGTCGCCCCGAGGATCTGCACTTCGCCCTCCGGCTCCCCCAGTTTGCGCCCCTCAACCCCCGCTACTCTGGCCCAGAAATCGGCCCCTGGGAACCCGTCCCCGAAGGGCTGATTAGCTGAGACGAGCGCTCGTCAGAGTTCTGGGCAAAAGCCCCTTGCGCCAAGTCTTCGAGGTCATACAACTCAGCAAGGTAATCCTCGTCAGGCTCTTCAGAGAATTCTGCGGTGATTCCCTGCTGTTCCAAAAACTTCCGTGCAGCTTCTGTGCTGAGAGACATGGTTTCAGTAGATTTGTTGAACACAAAACCAATTTTTTCATAGAACGCCACAGCCCCCGGAAGGGCTTCTAGCTCGATCCGCCCCTCCGCTCCAAATCGCGCGGACTCAATCACCAATTGCGTCATCAACGCCGTCCCAGCGCCCCTAACCCGGCGCGGATCGTTGGCTTCCTTGACGTTCCAGGGCGAAGTCGCCAAGTACTCAAGATACAAGTGCCGCCTCCCTTGTTGCTTCACAATCGCTAGCGCTTGCGGCATTCCCTCGCTATCAGAAACGGCACGAAGCCCCTTTCTGTTGTTGTTGTAAACCACCTCTTCCCAGATCAGATTGTGGATTCGGGCGTTATCCCGATCCTTTGCGTAGCCCGCTTTGTAAGCTTCGTCATGAATTTTAGCCAGAATTTTTCTGGGGATCTTGGTCTGATATTCAAAAGGCGCGGGCGTGGGGGCCGGTTCCGGCGCGGGTTTCGCCCCGCCACCCGACAACGCATCGATCAGATCCTGTTTCTTGGCCTTCGCGGGCAGCCGCATCCCTTGCTCCGCCGCCAACTTCCGCAATTGGGCCACGGTGAATTTCTTCAAGTCAGCCGCCGTTGTTGGGGGCTTGGGCGCGGGAGCCGGTGCAGGCGCGGGTTTCGGCGCAGGCGTGGGCGCGGGAGCCGGTGCAGGCGCAGGTTTCGGTGCAGGCGTGGGCGCGGGAGCCGGTGCAGGCGCGGGATTGGCCCCAGCCAGCGCATCGATCCAGTCTTGTTTGCGGGCCCTAGACGGCAACTTGATGCCCTGCTCCGCCGCCAATTTCTTCAATTGCGGCACGGTCAATTTCTTGAGATCCGCCACTGCCACCGGTTTCGGCGCGGGCGCTGGCTCCGGCTTAGGCGCAGGTTTCGGCGCGGGCGTGGGCTTCGGCTCCGGGGTGGGTTTCGGCGCGGGATTGACCCCAGCCAGCGCATCGATCCAGTCTTGCTTGCGGGCCCTGGACGGCAACTTGATGCCCTGCTCCGCCGCCAATTTCTTCAGTTGCGGTACGGTCAGCTTGCTCAAGTCGCCCGTTGCCGCCACGGGTTTCGGCGCGGGCGTGGGAGCCGGTTCGGGCGCGGGTTTCGGCGCGGGTGCAGGCTTGGGAGCCGGTTCGGGTGTTGACTCGGGAATTGCCCCTGGCTTCCTGGTGACGGAACTGCGGCTCGGGGCATCCTCCAAAAGCAGCCCCACCGCCAACTCGAAATGCTCCTGATCCTTCAGGAAAAGCCGCAACATCCCTTCAGGGGAAGAGAACATTTCCAGCCCAGTCGAAACCACCTCGGATGCTCGCCGCCCAAACGGAGTCGCCACATAGTCCTTGCCCACGTAAGGGCTATGCCACTTGTCAACAAACGCCACCTCGTTCTCGCGAAACCGGTTCTCCCCAACGATCTCGTTGAGTGTCCGCACCCCCTTGCCATCCGATCGTGCAGCCACCCAGTCGTAGGACTGCTTGGCAATTCGAGGATCTGAAAACTCCAGATGGTGTGCAAATTCGTGAAAAAGGACTGTTGAATCTGTGATTCTGCTGGCATCCAACTTGACTGCCCGCTCCTGCAACGGGTCAGTGCCCGCCCGCCCAGAGGGAGAGAGCGTCAACAGCTTCAGCGTCTCGGCCCCCCGTGACCCAGCGATTTGGAAATAATCTGCTGCCAGTGACCTCAGCTCCTTCTCGTAGCCCCGCAACATCGGGTCAATCTTGATTCTCGCGGCCAGCGCCTCAGCCTCGACACGATCGCGCCGCAGTGACTCACGAAACCGCGCCATCGCTTGCAATCCGGCTTCCTTGACCTGAGCTTCAAGCTGGGATACCTGCCGAAACACCTCCCGTTTTTGGGAATGGAGCCGGTTCCACTCCGCCCGCTCCTCCTCGCTCATGGGGCGCAACTCCAGCTCCGCCATCCTTGCCAGCATCACTTTCTTGCGGTTTTGAGCCTCCGTAAACTCCCGCCGCAACGGAGCCAGCTCGCCGTCCCTGCTCAGCAGGTCTCGCCGGAGATCCGCCGTCGCTTGTTTGCCCGCCTCAATCCAATCCTGATATTCACCCGCCGTCGCCGCCGTCGCCGATCGACGTGGGGCCGCCTTCATCGGGTCGGAATTACCAGGCAACGGCCCCGACTCCAACAGCACTTGCTCCTGAATCTCCGGCGGCAAATTCTTCAACACCTGCTGCCGGATCTGGGCCGCGCGGCTCGCGCCCGGCGCATAGCCAAACCCCTCATCCGGCCCCCACCGCACCGCCACCTTCTTCCCGTCAATCTCGGTGATGCCCAGCTCCCCATCCACCGGGGGCACGTCCGGCTCCGTTTTGCCCAGCCGCTCCAGCCCGCGCTGGCTCAGGGTACGGCATTTGCATTTGCACCCGAAGCCCAGGGGCGGATAATTTGTGAGCCAGAAGGGATCATCTAGTGAGAACACCTTGCCATTCAGCGCCACGTGGTGGGGTCGTGCCCGCACCGAATCCCCGTGAACCCACTGCCCGTAAGGCTGGAGCCGCTGCACCTCCGGGTCAGTCTGCTGGGCAAACCGCCCCGCCGCATAGGCCGATCGCAGGTTGGTGTTATAAATCACCCTTGCCCGCCAATCCCGCTCCCCAGCGTGATTCCAGCCGTAGGCATCCACAATCGCCCCAAACCGTTGGCGAAACTGCCCGAGGGATTCACCATCGCGGATCGCCCCATCCACCGCCCGCCGCAAATCCGTCAGCAGCGCCCCCTTCGCCCCCGCCACGACGAAGGCCGCGTCATGCTCCGCCGCCGCAATGTCTCGCCAGGTTTTGGTGTCCCGGTTCGTCTTGCCCGCCAGATAGGCGATCGCCTCCTCAAACGGCAGCCGCCCGTAGTCAATGCCCACATCAACCATGGGTCGGCTCCTCACCCTCGCAAGGTTCCACGCAGGCAATCAGCAGCCCGCCTCCATCCGACAGCAGCCAAAACCACCGCCCCGTGGGGGTCATCGCCCAGCGGCGACCACAGACAAAACACCGGTTCCCCGGCCGACGGTTACTCCGCGTCCGCATCGGCTTCCACCGCTCCCGCCACCCGCGCCGCCGACATCGCCGTCTCCATCAGCGCCACAAAATCTTCGGAAGGCATATCCGGGAACAGCCCGTAGATTGCCTCAGCGAACTCCGGCAGGCTCTCGGCGCTGTTCAGCCGCCCCTGAATCTGATTCACCCAGCCATCGATCAACGGCCCCGCCCGATCGGCCAGTTGCGCCCCAAACAAATCGATCGCATCCTGGGCACGTTTTGGGGGCTGTGGGCGACCTTCCGCGAAGCTCGGGGCTGGTTGCCCATTCATGGGGGCTGCACCGGGTACAGCGGGCGCGCTAGCCGCCGCTTTCCGCACCCAACCCTCACCGTAGAGACTTCGGATGGATTCTTCCGTCCGTTCCCAGCCCTGTTTCGCCACCAGGTCATCCACCTCCGCCTGGAGCTTCAGATTCACCTCCTCGCCCACCCGTCGCCACACCTTCGGCGGCCGCACGCCCGGCCCAAAGTTCCAAAAGGTCAGCGGGGTAACGATTTGCTGGTTAAAGCTTTCGTTGATCAGATCCGCGTCCGCTTTGACGACTTCATCGCGCACATCCTTGTGGGTGCGCGACTGGCTGTAGCTCGACCCGTTATCGGTGGTCATCGTCTGGGACAGCACCACCTTGGCGATCGCGCTGTCCAAAATCCCCAGCAGGGTCGAATAGTCCGCCGTGCCCGATCGCTGAGCCTCGATCAATTTCGCCACCAGCCCCTCAGGGATCGCCGTCGCCTTGGCCCCGTTCGAGATCGCCGCCGCCAGCTCCAGCGCCTTGGCCTTCTCTTCCCTGGTGGCACTGACGGGATATTCCACCTGAGCGGCAGGCGTGGCAAAGGTTTCCAGGAAATTCAGCCAGAACTTAAAGCCCTGGCGTTTGAAGGTCACGGGCCAGTAGACGATCGCCGCCAAACCCAAGCCATAGGGGTCGTCGGCGTTGTCGGCTCCCGTGCTCACCACCCAAAACTTCAGCGGGTCGATCGGCTCGCCCTCGGGCTTGGCCTTCGTCACCAGCAGCGGCGACAGGTCGGGCGCAAACCGAAACCGGCGTTGCTTGCGCACGGCAATCTTGCCCAGCCAAATCTTGCCGTCTGGCCCCGTGGTGTAAATCGCCTCAGCCACGGCGAACCCGTAGAACAATGCCCAAAGCATCTGGTCGGTGACGGCATCCCAGCCGATCGCCCCAAGCTGTTCCCGCAAGTGGGCTGCGGCTTCCTCCTCCTGGGGCGTGGTCGGCTCCGCTTCCGTGCCCGCCGGAACCACCTCCCACTCCGCCGACACGACCGCCAACCGCCGCTGCTGGAAGGTGGCGTGCACTTGGTCGTCCGTGGACAGCGCCTCATAGAGCTTGTAATCGCCGCCCAGCTTCTCTTTCAGCAGCTTGTCGCGCGGCTCAAGGTAATCCTTCAGCTCGATCTCAGGATCCTTGTCCAGCGTGGCGATCTGCACGTCCAGCGCGGGTTGAGGAAATTCGCCAATTGGCAAGTCAGCCATCGTCACAAGCTCCTAAAACAGCACCACATTGCGATCGACCATCCCCCAATCCAGCCCCGTGGGAGCCGCCTCGCCCACCAGCCCGCGCACCCCAAACTCGATCGGGGGCGCGGGATTGGTCGCCGCATGGATCGCCAGGGCGTGGGCCCAGAATTCGTCCGCGTGGCCCGAGTCCGTGCGATCCGCGTCAAACCGGGGATTTCCCGCCGAAGTCAGGATCCGCCGCACCGCATGGTGGGCCTCCCGAATCGCTTTGTGGGCGGGGATTCTGACCCGCCGATCCTCAAACTTTTGCTTCAGCCCTTGGGCTAATTCCTGTTTCGCCGTGCCGGTGAACAGCACACCCTCCACCCGCGTCGAGCCGTAGCGCCGCTTGGCTTGCTCCACCAGGGGTTCGCCCATGCCGGTTTGGTCGATCGCCACCCGCAACACCCGGTAATCGCGCAACACCCGATCCAACTCGGCTTCCTGGGCCGCAAAACTGGCATTCCGCAGGCTCACCACCTCGCGCGTCACCAGCACATCGCCCACCTGCTCCAGCACCCAAATCACCGCCAAGTCACGGCGACGCGCCACGTCATAGCCCACAAAGGCCGCACCATGGGCGTAATCGGCTGGATTGCCCGCCTGGTCTGACTCACAGGCGATAATCTGCTCCCAAGTCAGGTAGGCCGTCGCCGAATCGATCGGGATGCAGCAATATTCCTGTTGCCAGATGTCGCTGTCGTTGACCGTGGCTTCCAATTCGGCCAGCCATTGGGCGCGGTCTTCCAGCGACAGGGCGTGCCCCACAATCTTGTCCGCCAGCCCCTCGGCCACCGCCGTCTGAATCGGGGTGCTCTCCAGGCTCCAATCGCCCAGCCCGCGCCGGGTTTCGTCCACCAGCCGGTAGTAGCGGTTGCCCTTGCCGTTGTAGGTGGACAGGATCCTCATCGGGAAACCCCACAGGGAAGCCGGTTGAGCCGCGGCCCACATCTCATCGGGCTGCTTGTGCCAGGCAAATTCATCCAGCACCACCTTGCCGCCCTTACTCCGCAAGGCTTTCGGGCTGCTGCTGAGGGCGTTGATCCGCTTGCCGTTGGCGAACTCAATCCCAAAAATCTTCACGTCCCGATCGTCGTCCAGCGCTCGCTCACCGAGATCCTTCGCGCCCGTGTCCAGCAGCCGCGCCCATTGCTTGGCGTAGTGGACGTATTCCCGCGCGGCGGTTTCGTCGGCGCTGCTGAACCACACGTCCACACCCCCACGGGCGATCGCCGCATCGCGCACGTCCTCGTAACTCTGGACGTAGGTTGCGCCGACTCGCCGCGATTTCTCCCAGATTTTCAGCCGGGATTTGGTGGCAAGCCAGCGCACTTGGTAGGGCAGGAAGTAGGCGCGGGGGTTGAGTTTCATAGGCTGGCAATCCCCAGGATTTGTTGCTCAATCTGGGCGATCGTCTCTTCGCTGAGGCCGCCGCGCCGCGCCTGGGCCGCCACGGCCCGCGCCGCCGCCTCTGCCCGGTCTTTCACCTCTTGCTGATATTTCTTGACGTTCACAAACCCGCGCGTCGCCTCAGCGAGCGATCGGGTCATCATCGAAAGCTCTTTGGGCGAAAGCTTCTCGCCGCTTTCGATCATCATGTTGAACGCGAGACCTTGGGCTAACTGCAAGGCCATCTCACTCAGGTTTGCACCGTCATCGGAAAACAGTACCTTGAGCTTTTCGGCCTGCTGGCTAGCCAGTTCCAGCATCTCCACCCGCTCCTCAAACTGCTTGCCGTAGCGATGCACTGAAGCGCGAGAAAGCGTTAGCTCCAGCTCATTTTCGGCAAGGCGATCGTTCAGCCAAACGGTCAGCTCGGTGTAGTCCGAAAAGTTCCGACTGATCAGCTCCCGATCCAGCTCCTGCCGGAGGCTGGCAGGGATTTGGGTGATGTTGCCGCGATAGCGCCCGCGCCGCCGCACTTTGGGCATTCCTTACCTCCCTGGCGGCTCTACGCCGATCGGGCAGGATTCCAGCCCCTGCAACACCGCCACCCCACGCTCGGAAATTCGGGGCGACCACTCCGCCACCCCACGCCGTTCCATCGTGATCAACTCCTGTTCCAGCAAGAATTCCAGGTGTTCGCGCAAGGATTTGTGGGTGGGGTGGAGCTGCCGTTCAAAGAGAACACGCAGCAACAGCTCCTCACCCACCGCGATCGACCGTGACGCATCCAAAATCCGCAGGATTCGGAGGCGCATTTTTTCGGGAGTTAGCTGCTCCACTTAGCCCTCCCGAGCAATCAGCCCAAGGATTCGATCAAGTTTGTCGTCCAGCTTCTGTTCAAGCCGATCAAGTCGGTCTTCGAGCGCTGTCACCGTCCGCAGGTAGTCGTCTCGGGAGACGTATTGCAGCGGAATGTTGCTGAGATCCGATTTGGTCAGATCGATTGTGTTTTCGATCCGGTCAATTCGCTTGTCCATAGACTTGACCTCACGGGTCACGAAGAAGCCGAACGCCCCCACGATCAGCGACGCGCCAAAGAGCAAGACGGACTCGCTGACGGGCAACGGGGTGTAAGGCAGTGGAGGGGGAGGGGGAGGCTGTGCAATAACCGTCAAGATTTTCATCGGCTGATTACCCAAAAGCCCCCCACCCACCGGGCGAGGGGCTGACAAGGAAGGAAAGAAACAATGGGCCAAACGCTACTCGCCGTCCAGCTCAAGCGATAGCGCTACGCGATCGCGCACCGCCACCCCCAACGCAGACTCAAAATCCGCCAGCAAGTCTTCCGGAATTTCGACCCCTGCCAACCGCAGCAAAGGCACAACCCCTTGGGTCACAATTTCCGCCAGCTCTTGCGATTCCAGTTTGCCATCGGCCAAGGCTTCCTTGACCTCAGAAACCAGGACGCTAAACGCTTTCAGGATTGCGGCAATCTTGCCAAAGAACGAGAGATCCATCGCCTCACCGGGGTGCGCTGTACTTTCACAGAATAATGGGAGCGCTAATTGGCGATAAGGGTAGAAGGTTTGCTCAATCAGGCTTTGGGCGAATTCTGCACCATCGGGTTCATAGCCTCGCAGCCAGCCACAGTTCTGGCGGAGCAGACTCACAAACTGCCGCGTGTAGCCAAACCGCCGGGCCACCGCTTGCTGGGTTTCGCCCCGATCGAGATCCTGCAAAATCCGCCGATAGATTTGCCGCCGAAAAAACAAAAACGCCCGTGGCACAGGGTTCTCGGTGCGCAGACCGCCGAACTCCCGCGCCAGGGCGATCGCCCGCTCCTGACCCAAAAGCTTGCTCAACCGATGCTCCGGCCCCGGATTGGCGGGAACGTAGAGCCGCTGCCCCCCAAAGGCGCGGGACAGCTTCAGCACGCCCTCAACCCCCACCGCGTCCGCCAGTTGGCGCAACAGGGGGCTGAGGTCAGTCCGATTCGTGTGGTCAGCTTTCGGCAGCGGCAAGGCGTTTGGCCTCCTCAAGGCTCACTTCTTCCACTCGGGCAGCGATCGCCCTGGCGTATCCGGCGTTGCGGCTGTTGCCTTCGGGCGGTTCCTCTTGCAGGTGTTGGGCCAGCTTGGCAGCGAGCATAAAAATCGCCTTGACTGGCAGCCGACAGCCCACCACACTCTTGCCCCCACTTCGGCGCTCCACTTCCGCGACGAAATCCTTAACCCGTGGGGTTTCCCAGCTATAGCCCTTCACATCAAAGGCGACGGTGATGAAGGCCCAGGCCTCTTGCAGGGCCTCCACGTCGTAGCCGGTCTCAATGTTGGGATAGCCCCACCACTCAGGGCGCTGCTCGATCGCTTGGGGCATAGGGCACACCCTCAAAATGCGAAGCCCAGGTCGCCTCAAAGTCCACTTCAGCCGCCTGTTCCAGCATCGTGATGTACTGCTTCAGCGGGATTCGGATATCTTTCTGGGGCTTGACGCAGCCCCCCTCCGTCAGGGTCAGCGAATAGAAGCCATGACGCAGATCAATCTCCCGCCCCTCAGGGGTTTCGTAGCACCGGATAATCACTGCTCACCTCCTTCGTTCAGCAGCTTCCTTGCCTCTGCCAACATCGCCCTCAGCTTTGCGTCCCTAGCTCGGGGCTTGGGTTGGTGGATTTTCTTCCACAGCTCGGACTCTAGGCACAGCTTCCACAGGTCGCTCAAACTCAAGCAGGCAATCTCTTTCCAGAAATCCCGCTCTCTAGTGAGAGTTTCGATTTGCCGGAGCAAAGACTCAATTGTCTGGTCTTTCTCTAGCCGCACCATCGACAGCGAAAACTTTAGCTGCGAGTTCTCATAACGCAAGTCTTCGACTAGCTTGCTCTCCCCAAACATCACCCACCTCCCGCGCGTTGGCGCATCGCTTTCAAACCCTCGATCGCCTTGCTGGCCTGAGCCGGGGTCAGCCACTCCAGCCGATCGACCCCCGTCAGCCGCTTGCAGAATTTCAGCAACCCCGCGTCACTGCGGTCTTTCACCAGCCCCAACCCGTGCAGCTCAATCCACTGAGCGCGCAACTTGGAAACCTGTTTGCTGTTGGTCTTGGCCGCATTCTTCGCCGGGCCAGGCTTGAAACCCAGCCGTACCATCGCGTCATAGGCGTGCTTGATTTCCAGCCCCACCATGTCCGAGCAGGAAGATTTCCCAGTGGCTCCCACCAGCACGGCGCGGTAGTTGTCCTCATCCAGCCCGAGTTGGGTTTTGGCAACGTGGATCAAGCGAATCAGCCGCTTGCGCTCACTATCTGGCAGCATCACCGACCACCTCCAAAGCCAGCCAGCTTGCGGGCTTCCGCGATCGCCCGTTTGATTGCATCCCTGTCCTGCGCGGGTTCCGACTCCACCGGAGCGATCGCCACCGGCAAGGGGGCCGATCGCACCGCCGCCGCCCTGGCCGCTGCGTCCTGCTTGGCGCGCAGCTCATCCTGGTAGGTGTCCCACAGGTCTGCCGCCAGACCGTCGCCCTTGTCGAGCGAGTTGTAGAGCATCCGCTTGGCGCAAACCCTTGGCGGCAAAGGGCTAGGACGCTTTTCGTTCTCTGCCTTGGTCAGCCGATCGGTGATCCAATCCCAAAACTCCGGCTTCGGCGATCCGGGGGAATCTTCCCAAACCTGCATCGCCCCACCCCAGCGCCGTTCAAACCGGCTCAAGTGCTGACCCGCCGTGGCATACCAAGCCCCGATCCGCGCTGCGGCCTGGCTGTGGTCGCCCGGCCCGTACAGTTCTGCCAGCAAATCCACTAGTCGCATACCAGTTCTCCTGCCTCAAAAGCCTTAGCCAACGAACGTTCCAGCAACCGCGCCATCGTGCCCCTGGGGTTGGGCAGCTCATTCAGCACCTCCCAAATGTCCCGGCTGATCACGATCTTGAGTTCCACGTCCTCCATCACCGCGTCAAACGGCTCGGGCTGGTCATCCCCAAATCCTCGCCCAGCGGACGGCCCCAGGCTTTGCACCTCCGCAACGAACGCATCCTCAAGAGCCGCCTCGTTAAACGCCTCGCAGGCCCGATCCCAATCCTCCTGCTCAAGGTCAGGATCCAGCAGCGTGGATTGCTTGACGATCGCCACCAACTCATCCACCTGCCAGGGATGCACCGCCCCTGGAGCCGAGAGGATCCAGCAGGTTTCGCCAGTCTCCGAAATCCCCTTGACCTCAAACAGCTCATCGCCATAGCCGGGAAGCTTCACAAAATCCCCGATCGCCAGTTCCACCGCTTCCGGCTCCGGCTCCGGTTCCGGGTCAAGCTGCCAAAGGGCACAGCCCTCGGAGCCGCCATCGTCAAAGGCAACCACCGCCACCCCTTGCGTCACGTGCACCGATTGCACCGTGCCATGGCGTGGGTCGCCTTGCCCGTAGTTGATCACCCGCTCGCCTGCGCCGAAAATCGCCTCATGGCGGATCAGGGCCAGGTTCTCGATCGGGTGCTCGGTCAAAGCATCGCCCCCGTCGTCAACCCGTACCTTTCCCTTCAGCACCGCCGTCACCACGGCCCTGCCCTCTGGCGTGAGCACCACGTCATCCACCCGGAACTTGCAGACCGTCGCCGCCGCCTGGGCGATCGCCTTTGCCGTGGTTTTTTCGCCAATTGGCGAAACCTCCGCCAACACCTCCGCCCGCTTTTCGGGTGGAACCTTGGCCAGCTCACGGGCGTGGCTCTCGGGCAACGTCCCGATCGGCAAGTCCAACGCCTGCTCCAGTTGCCCGGCCTGAAGTTGCCGGTAGAGATAGCTTTGGTGCTGCCCAAATTTGGCAATCACACACTCGCGCCAGGACTCAAAACCCAACGCCCGCCAGCCTTCCCGATCGTGCAACTCCACCAGCAGCGCCCGCGCCTCACTGAGGGAGCGATCGATCCGTCCGCAAATTTCCTCCGCTTCGGTGGCCGTCAACATCACCACCACAGGAGCTTCCTGCACCGGGGCAGGAAGCCCAGCCTTGCCAGACTTCCCACGTGCCATTAGCCGTTCACCTCACCGATTTGACCCCAGTGGAATTGCCGCGAATTTCGGAAGGCTTGCAAGTCCCGAAACTCCGCAAACTCAACGAATTCCCAGTCGTGCTGCTCGATCGCCCAGAACGTCCCACGCGCCCCGTCCAGCTCGCCCGCAATCACTCGCACTCGCACCGCCGCCGGGTCGATCGCCTCGTGGTTGCCCACCTTCAGCGACAGCAAAAACTCCCACAGATTCAGCGCACTGTCCTTCTTCAGCGACAGCACCGAGATCACGCCCTGCTCATCCACAAACGCCAAATCCAAATACGCCTGGGCAGGATTCCGCCAACGCTCAACCCCCTCAACCCAACGGTGGGCAAGGATCTGAAGCGACAGCTCACCCCCCTTCGGTTCCGACCCCAGGTAAAACTGACCGTCACCCCCGTCAAAGCGGTACAGGCGCGGGAACCCAGCCCACACGGGCCACGATTGGGGCTGCACAGCCCAGCTCGGCACTTGGTTTTCCATCTCACAACCTCCTGATCTGGGAACTACAGCGGACAATTTGGGGGCAACAACACCCCCTGAAACCCCAAGATCCCCATCAGGTCTCCCAGGCTCAACGCAGGGTCGTACTCCCCCGACAGCACCTCCCAGAGATCCTGGGTCAGCGCCACCGTCACGACGTACTCAAACCCCTCACCCCGCAACTCGTCCGACTCGCCCAATGGTTCGGCGGCGAACCCCTCCGGAACCTCGTCGGGCAAGTGAGTCGCAAAGCACTCGATCGGCTCCAGCCAATCCCAGGGCAGCAGTGCTCGCCCACGGGCCGCCTCCAAAAACTGGGCAACGGAGATATCACTGGCTTGCAGCTTTTTTAGGAGCACAGAGTGACACTCCGTTTTCGTTGCATCCACCAGCCAGTAAGGCTTGTCGTTCAACAGCACCAGACCAGCAACAAAAATGTGATTGCGGGCGAGCAGGGAAAGCCCCGGTACTTTGTTGTCAGCCAGCATCACGCGCATCACGCACCTCCGTTGTGCAGCCGGGATAATCCCGCCGCGCGTCGCCCCGGCAATCCTTGCCCAGCGCCGGCCGCAACCAAGCCACCAGCACGATCGCAATCACAAACACCGCGCTCACCGCCAGCGCCAGCCGATCGCCCTTGCGCCGACGCTCTTCCCGCGCCTTCAGCCGATCGATCTGCTCCCGCAGGCTCGTGATCACATGCACCTGGTCAGTGATTAGGGCGCGTTGTTGGCGCATCACCGCATTCGCTTGCAATCCCAAAACCTGCACTCTGATTGCGCTGGAGTGAATCAACGACTTGGCGACGTACTGCAAATCAGCGATCGAGTACATCTGCTCAACCTGGCGATAGAACTGCTCTAAAGCGAGCTGGGTCTCCAACGGCAACTCGATCGGCTCCTGCAACGGCTCCTGACTCATCACACACCTCCTTTGGTTTTTGCCTGAACATCCGAAACCCGCGCCGTAGAAGCCTTAATCGCCCGAGGACAACCCCGCACAAACGGCTTTTTGAGCAACGAGTCCGGGCACTCGCTCCAGAACTGCACCGCCCGGACGTAGCGCACAAACGCGGGCACGTCATAGGTAGCGATCGAGTCCGCCACCTCCCGCTGACCGTCCAGCAACCGCCGATACACCGGCAGCAACTCAGGCGGCAACAGCGATTCAGGGTCTTGGACTTCCCCGGCGTTCTCGGGCTGGCTGCTCACCTCCCTTGCCGGCTGTCCACCCCGCAAGATCACCCCCTCGCGGTACAGGTAGTAACGAGCCGAACCCACGGTGTGATCCAGCCCCAGTTCCTTCAGCCCGGTGGCGATCGCCTGGCTGCTCGTGCCGTGAACCTTTGCCCACGCGACTATCTGCGCAACCTCATGCGGCTCCCAGCCCTGCTTGGACTTCCACAGCCCACGCTTCCGGGCCTGCTCCTCCACCGCCCGCACCGTGCGATCGAGCGTCTGAGCCAAAACCCCCAGCGCGACCTCATCACAGCCCGCCGCCGACCAGTCATCCAGCGCCCTGTTCTCCTCTGGAGTCCAGCGACGGCCACAGTTCTTGCCCTTCCTCCGATTCGGTCGATTCCGTGCCATCCTTCACCTCCAAAAGCAGGTCTAAGTTCGGGTCGAAAACACCATCCGCCAGCACCACCGGAGCGATCGGCCCCGTGTCGCGAGCCAAGCTCCAAACCAGCCAGCCCTCACGCCCAGCCGATCGCACCGCCTGCACATACCCCACACCCCGCAAGGCGCTGAGGTAAACCACCGTCGTTCTGCGGCACACCTCCGCCGGAGCCGAGAAGTCCGCCCACCGGCCCCGTCTCTGAATCCGCAGCGCATTCCAGAGCCGCTGGTGCGGATCCGCCACCTGTCCCGCCAGATTCGGGTTCACCAACACCCGCCCCGGCGCAAACTGTGGCGGCAGCGGCCCCAAATCCTCAAGCAGCCAGAACGTCGCCGGTTGCCCCGGCTCCGCCAAGCTCCGCTCCCGAGCCACCCAGCCTTCCGCCACCAGCGCCCGCAAGTAACGAGACACCAGCTTGGGCTTGTAGCCAAACCGCTCCGATGCCGCCGCCACCGTCAGCCGATCGCCCCGGCGCAACGCAGCCCACACCCGGTGCTGAAGCACCAAAAACTCCGCGTGTCTCACACCACACCTCCCCGATCGCCCAAGTGCAGCGCCCGATCGCCCCAATCCTCCAGCCCAATCCGGGTCAAGCCTTGCGACTTCGCCGCCCCCTCAATCCGGCTCAGGGCAACCGTCAGCAGCCCGATCGATCCGTGGCACAGCCGCAGCGCCCACTCCAGCAAGTCATCCTCAACAACCACCTCACAATTCGTCGCCGCCAACAGCCGCGCATCATCCAGCGAGATCGGGCCAAACTCCACCCAGTGCGGGATTCGCCGCGCCAACTGTTTGAACTTGGGACGGCTGGTGATCTGCCGTTCAATGCCCGCCCCGTCATGCCCACTCATCCCCACCAGCAGGATCGGAACCGAGGTCTCATCGTGCAAATCCCGCACAATTTCGACCATCTTGAGATCCTTCAGCAGGTAATCCGCCTCGTCCAAAATCAGCGATCGCCCCGTCTGGGTCAGCCGTTCACGAATCGCCTCAAAATTCTTAGCCGCCCCGTGTTGCGGCAGGATGCCCAACTCCTGGGCAAGGGCCCGCGTCATCGCACTCGCCGTCCAGGTCGCATTCGCCCGCACATAGCAAGCGTTGTACTTGTTCCGAAGCCAGGTCATCGCCGTCGTCTTCCCAGACCCCGTAAACCCATGCACCAAGCCCATTCCAGCCATACCTGGGTCACGCAGAACCAGCTCCTGGTAGCACGTGTTCAACCGAGTCACGTTGTTCGTGACGATCCAATTTCGTTTCATGGTTGGTAAGATTGATGGAAGAAGAAAGTTTTCTGCTGAAGCCCCGCCAAGCCACTGGTGGGGCTTTCGCGTTAGTTGGCGATCGCCCTTGGAGCCAGCACCCACTGGCGGAATTTCCGAAACTCCAGCTCACTCAGGTAGCAGAGCGCCACACCGCGCCCCTCCGCCAGGTCGATCGTCCTCGCCACAAACTCGCGCTCGGTCAAGTCACCCTCGTGACCAGCCCGCCACTCCTCAATCAAGCGGGGCACGATCGCGTTCAAACTCAAGGCCGGTTGCGCCTTCGCCCCCGTCGCCTCCTCCGCCTGGAGCCGCCGCTGCTCACGGGCCAACTCCGCCCGCTCCACCACGCTCGGCCCCTGGGCTGGCTTCACCGTCAGCGCCTCCACCGCCTGCGCCGCCTCAGCCAGCGCCGGAATGTCGTAGGTAGTGGTCGGCAACGGGAACGCCGTCAGCTTGGCTTGCTGGGTTGCCGCCTCGTAAAGGATTTGGTCGGCGACCTCATGCGGCTTCACCTTGCGGGCTAAGGCTTTCAGCGCCTTGCGCCCTTCCGAAACCTTCGACCGTTGCCGCGCCATCGCCTCCTGAGCGATCGCCTGCGGATTCAGCCCCAGCCGTTCAGCGCAAACCGCCACACAGAGGAACTTTCCAGACGGTTCAAACACAAAGCAGCGACCCATATCGCTCGGGTCATAGCGCACCAACACCTGCTCACCCACGCGGTCAGCCAGTTCCGCCGCCACGAAGTAAGCCTGGTCAAACTTGATGCCCTGCTTCAGCACCTTCCGCAGACCGTCACCGCCCGGAGCCGGGGCCAGCAACAGATCCAGCGCCCTCGGGTCATTCACAATCCGCAACGGCTCACCCCGGTAGGTGTGCCACCGCTGCCACGGCGACTCATCCTTCAGCCCCCCGTGAGGAGCTGCTTCGTATCGAACCAACCAGCGATCGCACCAGTCCTGCAACGCCGCCGCATCCAGCCCCAGCTCCACCGGCCCGCCCTTCTTAAAGAGCCGTTCCGAAAAAGCCTGCTGGTCACGCAGCCTCTGCGCATCCGCCACGTTGTGGCCCGCAAAGCCTGGCAGAAACTCCAGAAGGTCGTGTGAGAAACTCCTGAAAAACCGCTCAATATGCGGCTTATGCCAGGGTTGGAACGGTGGACACAGATCCTGTTGAACCTTCAAATCTGCCAGCGCCCGCGTGACCCACCGCGAGGTGTAATCCTTACCGTTGTCGGTTTTCACCGTCTCCGGAACGCCCCAATCCTGGATGCAGTTCCGAAGGAGGAGCGCGATCGCCTCACTCTTGCTCACTCGGGAAACCAAAAGCTTGGCCCGCCGCGAGAACACATCAATGCAACCAATCAAGCTGTACCGGCCATCCACCAGCAGCAAATCCGCAGGCGTAGAATCCAGCTCCCACCGTTGGTTCGGGCGATTCACCCCTTCCGACTGGGAGCCGAAAGCGACCATGAATTTGCCCTTCCACGCATCCGGAGCCGTCGCCGCAATGAACGCCTCAGACCGCTTTTGATCGGTGATCCAGCGGCCAAGGGTCGCGTAACTTGGCAACTCCGATCGGCCCCACCGCGTCCGCATCGCATCCATCACCTGAGCCGTCCCCAAGTGCGGCCGATTCACCAGCAGCGCCAGCGCAAAATTCGCTTGCTCACTGCCCTCCGCCAGATGCCGTCCTTGGCTGCCCCCACGCCGATCGTCCAGAGCGATCGTCCCCTCATCCTTCAGCGCCCTCTGCCACAGCATCAACGTGGCTCGGCTCACCGTTGGGTAAAGGTTCCGGGTCTCAAGGTCAACCTCTACCACCCCCGCCGAATAGGCCTCGGCGAAATCGTAAGAGCACTGGAGCCGGGGCTTTCCTTCGCAGAAGCGTTGCCACTCCCGTAGGATTGTGAGCTTTGCATCACCACGCTTGCCAGCGTCCACCCTTGCAGCGCCGCCGTGCAAAACGCGCACGCCCGTTCCCCTGGCAGCAACCGGTGGCGAGTGGTCGATCGGTGGGCGATCGCCGACACCCCGCAGTGGGTCTGCAACCGGCGGCTCGAACCCGTCAACACATGCGCCGTATCCGCCTCGATCAAAAACAGCAAGCTCATTCTTCTCACCTACATACTTCAAAACCAACGGCTGCCAATCCTTAGGCAAGGCAGACACCGGGTACTCCAAACCCTTGCCCTTAGCCCGCTTGCGCCCCCCGTCCCAGGACTTGGCACGCAGCCGAACATTGCGATCGGCGATTCCAACCGCCTGCGCGATCTCAGTCACCGATAGATACATAGTCAAAAACCTGTAGCTGCCAATCGTCAGGCAACGTAGAGACCGGATACTCCGTACCCCCGCCGCGAGCATTACGCTTGCGTCCCCCAGTCCAAGCCTTTGAGCGCTTGTGAACAGCCTGAGCCGAGACTCCAACCGCTGCCGCAATCTCCGGGCACGTCAGGTAAATCTCATCCGATCCGATTCCTCGATCCGATTCCTCGATCCGATTCGATTCAACTCGATCCGATTCCCCAGAAAGATCCGATTCTTCAGAGGATCCGATTCTGGCGAGTCCACGATCCGATTCGCATCGACGAATCACCATCTCGTGCAACGCCCAAAGCTGCGCCGCCACATCCTCTGCTGGCAGTCCCAACAGATTCAAATTGAGATCCAGCAAGCCTTCTGCGCTTTCATTGAGACTCCAATACTGAGCCATAGAGAATTTCGTCCTGGTAGTCTGTTCGGTTAACCGTATTGCACTCTTGAGCAACGAAATCTAAGCTCATCTTAACTTGCTTTTTTAGGCAAGTCATCAGAAACCTTCTGGATTCGCTCATTGATCAGCCGCAACAAAAGGTCGGAAGGAATCCGCAATCCTACTGCGGCTTTCTGCAAAGTGCGCGTAGTCATTGATTTCTTCCCAGACAGATAGCGACTCCAGCGCGGCCGATCAATCCCCGTAAGGTCTGAGAGCTGTCTAAGAGTAAGGCGATGAAAATCGATCATTGCACTTGCGCTTTTAAGCAACTTCTACGCCAACCAAGATGACATCATTTTTTAATTGCGTCAACACGCAATTGCGCATAAGTACAACACTACGCAAAATTGAGGGTGTAAACCGCTGTCATGGAACCAAGGGTGATCGATCCGAGAGATGCGCTAAACAAGACCCTTCAGGTCTTCGATCTGAAAGCTGCCGACCTGGCGGAACGCAGCGGAATCGACGCGCAACAAATCTCGCGATACCGCAACAAACACAAAGACATGACCAGCCTCAACCTCTACCGGCTGATTGAAGCGATGCCGGTTGAGGCCCAGTTCTATTTCTCTTCGATCGTCCTGCGGCATGACAGCGCTACCAGCCCTCAACCATGCCCAGAACACTTGCAGCACTTGGACTAGTCGCCCTTCTCGCCGCCCCTTTGCCCGTCCTCGCAGGCCAGCGCCGCACCCGCTGCTCCAACTACGCCACCCAAGCCGAAGCCCAAGCAGCCCTCCGACGCGGCGAAACCTGGCTCGATCGCAACAACGACGGCAACGCCTGCGACAACCACAACTTCACCGGCACACAACGCAGCCCCAGCCCCCGACCCACCACCACACCAACCCCACGCCCAACCCCATCCCCACGCCGATAACACCCACCCCACACACCCAACACAAAGCGCCCCCGGACATACCCCCCGGAGGCGCTCATCATTTTCGCCAATTGTCGAAACCCACCCCCAAGATTAGATCCCCAAGATTAGATCCCCCAAAAACCAGTCCCCGCAAATCGGATCCCCCCGATCTAAACTCGACTGATTAACCCCAAAATTCGCCAATTGTCGAAACCCCCAGTATCAGGAGATCCGCGCCGATCTCGCCAAGTCCCGCCGATCTAAGGTTGAGTGATTAGTCACAACGGCTACAAGGTCGTTTTGACCGCCGCTGCCGTCAAAGTTGGCGATGCCGAGGAATT
>Ga0209278_1000901_pt1 | contig 19752 bp, 21 predicted proteins | sample JI81BgreenDNA_FD_187504 | JGI IMG/M metagenome (GOLD analysis project Ga0209278, IMG submission 187504) | Wastewater effluent complex algal communities from Wisconsin, to seasonally profile nutrient transformation and Carbon sequestration -... | ecosystem: Engineered > WWTP > Effluent > Algae... | reverse complement strand
CCCGTCGGTTGGTGCGGGCTAAAGAGGAAATTGAAGCTGCAGGAGAATTCGATTTCCAAGTTGTTAATGACGATTTGGAAGTTGCTTTGAAAAAGCTAGAATCAATACTTAATTTGGTTTAGCTTTCAGGTAACTAATGATTAATTACCCATTTCTCCGTCCTGGCTAAAACTTCGCTACTTTGTTTGATAGCAACACAAACTTTTAAATTCAATTCCAGAATACTCAGTGAAGGCGAAATTTTTCTCAAGGGTTCAATTTCGCGAGCAGAACAGCCCAACATTTCCATATAAGCTAGCGTCCAGCCAATAGCTGCAATGTCCCCTACATTGCCTTCTCCGGCGCAAAGGTAACAACCCAGTTCGCCCTCCGACCCACACTCAGGACACACCCAATTGCCCAGTTGTGAATTGGGCAGGTTTGTGCGGGAGGCGGATGCGATTGTTAATGCTTTAATATGATTTTGAACTACTTGTTTAAAACCTCGGTTGTGGTCGCTGCGGTGGTCGGAATTACCGGGCGATCGCCCGATTGCTACTGCTTGCTGTTGTGGCGAAGCAACAGAGGCTGTTTGGTTCTCCCTGGTTACTCTAGATTCGCCTAGGTTCGCAGTTAGCTGAATACCATAGTCTTTCGACTCTTCAGTCTGAGAGTGGTTGAGTGCGCTGGAGGAATCGGGTTCGGAAGTTGTGAAGGATTGTTCTATGCGATCCTCTTCGAGGGCTTCGCCAACGGCAAAATCTTGCATTGAGAGGTGATGTTCTATCGCCAAAGACCAAGTTCTTTTATGTCGGAGGTCGCCATATTTTCTGGCTTCTTCCTCAGTAATGCCGATCGCCGCAGCCTCTTGGCGCAGCACATTAATCGAAGTCATTGTATCTGATATCATTAGTTTGTTTGCAGTTAAATTTACGATCGCCCGCTCAGCCTACAAATAAATTACCTTAGATATAGTACAATAGTCCGGACTATTTTTAGATTGTCTTCTGAAATCAGTGATTTTCCGTTATGAAGGAGATTGCACAATCGCCCTGAAACCCTTATTTTACGCTTGGCAATCACACACTGTCCGAAGCATTGATAGTAGCCTAAATCTAAAATCTAATATCTAAAATCTAAAATCTAAAATTGGATGACTTCAATTCTTCCCGATACAGCTTTATCTGTTGCTGGACTAACATCTTACCTGCAAGACTTGTTGGAGGGCGATCGCAACCTGCAATCAATTTGGCTGACAGGCGAGGTGTCGAACGTTTCGCACCACCCCAGCGGCTGCTTTTTCACTCTCTGCGACACCGACAAAAGCGCTGCTATTCGCTGCGTGGTGTGGAATTCTCAGCGGCCAAAATTGGTGCAAATGCCCGCAAAAGGGGAACAGTTGCTGGTTTTGGGAAGCATCCGGGTTTACAAAAATCGCGGCGAGTACCAGTTGACGGTTGTGCAATCGCTGCCGGCTGGGGAAGGATTGCAGGCTTTGCGGTTGCAGCAATTGCGATCGCGTTTGGATGCTGAGGGTTTCTTCGATCCCGCCCGAAAGCGCCCGATTCCCGCACACCCGCAAATTGTGGCCGTGGTGACATCCGATACTGGCGCTGCTTGGGGAGACATTCAGCGCACTCTAGCCCAAAGATATCCGGGTTTGCGGGTGTTGCTGTCGCCGACAGGAGTGCAGGGGGAATTCGCTGCTGCTGCGATTGCTAGGGCGATCGCCCGTGTAGAATTGGACGGTAGGGCGGAGGTGATCGTGTTAGGGCGGGGCGGCGGGGCGGCGGAAGATTTGGCTTGTTTTAATGATGAGAGAGTTGTCAGGGCGATCGCCAATTGTGCGATTCCAATTATCACTGGTATCGGGCACGAAAGAGACGAATCTCTCGCCGATTTAGTAGCAGATAAACGAGCCCACACTCCTACTGCGGCGGCGGCTCAAGCTGTACCAATTTTAGCAGATATTTACTTTGAACACAAGCAGCGAATGGTCAATTTAGCAAGTGCTGTGCGGGCCAGATTTCAGGCAGAAGAAGAGCATTTGCAACAGTTACAAAATCGATTAAAACGTTTGCCTGCGACATCCCGAACTTTGCGGCAGGCAACTGGTAAACTGGAAGTATTGCAAGAAAAGTTATCCGCACTGAATCCGGCGGCGGTTTTGCAAAGGGGTTATGCGGCGGTAATCCAAAGTGACGGTACGATCGTCCGCACAACTGACGGTTTGGAATTGGGAGAGGAATTGACTGTGAGGTTGAGTCGGGGCCGGCTGAAAGTTAAGATTGTAGAAGTATTGGATGCGGAAGACAAGTTATGATTGATTCGCAGTTGCGCCAGTCTGACTGGAATTATGAGGAAACGGTCGATCGAATTGAAGCAATTATCGATCGGGTGGAATCGGGAGAGTTGCCCCTAGAGGAGGTTTTCGAGCAGTTTGGGGTGGCTGTAGAGTGTTGGCAGCAGTGCGAAAGCTTTTTGGCGCGGGGGAAGGAACAGATGGATTTGTCGATCGAGCTTTTGGCTGCAGAACCCGATTTTTAACCGGAGATAAACTCGGATTAATGTGGATAAAAGAGCGCCTTTTGCCGAAATCCAGACAGGGAATTAATTCCCTGTCTCCTCGCAAAAATCTTCGCTATAAGGAGTGTTAAACTGATAATACTCAATCCGACTTCGCTACCCCCTTTCTTATTACCCAACGCCGAAGAAAAATAGACATTCTTTACCTTAAAAATATGGCAATTTTTTAGTCACATTCATCTTCCGATGTTGATTGATACTCCAAAAGCTTTTCCCCTCGGATTATACACAAATGGCGCGTAACTTTTGCAGCATCCAATCCGCGACTTAATACAGGATAACAGCATCTCAATCACCCTTGACAAAAAGACTCAAAAGAATCTAATATATTGTCAGCAAAACAATAACGAATAATTAGAATCCGAGCATCACTATCCATAGCTGCCCTTTTCATTTTTTGTCTAAAACTACATTTGTAAGTCGGTTCACGATTGAAGGCATTGAGCGCGAGCCGTCGCAGGACACCTAAATTCTGGGGACTGTGGAAAAAGCGAATCCGGCAGGCATCTTCAGCAAAGGTAGAATCTAAAACCCAATGAGCCTCATTTTCAATCCCCCAATGTTTTCGGATAGCTCGACCTAAAAGTAAAGTTGAGCATCACTATCTAAAGAAGTTAGAAATGAAAAATAAATAAGTTGATGAGTTATAGGTTATAATGAAAAAAGTGTGAAATGACAATTTTAAATCCTACAGAGAACAACTCACAACTGATTTTTATACTTAAGTATTCTAATTTACTTTTAACTCCAGGTCTTAGTCTAATTCAATTGAGTCAAAACTTCAAAAAGTTGGTAGTGCTTTTTTGTAAAGGCAGGAGAAAAATAGTAAAATAGAGCGACGATCGTGAAAGAGGAATGATGGAATGAAATTGGATTTAAATTGCCCAACGTGTGGTTATGACGACCTCATAAAAAATGGGAGAACGCACAGAGGAAAACAGAACCATAAATCTCGAAACTGTGGAAGACAGTTTGTCGAAGATACACAGCGGAAACCAAAAGACAAAAACACCATCGCATTGGTGAATTTATTGTTGCTGGAAAGAATCTCCTTAGCCGGAATAGTAAGAGCAGTAGGTGTGTCAGCAAGCTGGCTCCAAAATTATGTCAACAAATATTATCAACAGGTAGAGCAGAAAGCAGAAGTAGTGCCAAAAGAAAAAGGCAAGCTGACGGTTCAAATGGACGAGTTGTGGTCATTTGTGGACAATAAAGAGAACAAGCAATGGGTCTGGCTCGCCATAGATGCTCGAACCAGAGAAATCATCGGATGTGAGACAGGAGACCGTTCGCGGACATCAGCTTTCGCAACTGTGGGATTCATTACCAGGGGTATAGAAGCAGTGCGCCTCCAGTGTATGCGGATATGTGGGAGGCCTTTGAAAAGGTAGTGCCAAGCAAAAGGCATTTTGCAGTAGGAAAGGAGACGGGATTAACGAGTTATATTGAAAGACTCAACAACACGTTAAGACTTGTGAATATCAAGGTTAGTGAGAAAGACATTATCATTCTCAAAGAAGCTATAGAATCATATTGGGGCAATTGGGAACTTCATCCACGAATACAACCAACAAATTAGAAAAAAAATGGGAATTGGATAATCAGAGAGATTGTTTGCCTCTGTTCTTTACAAAAAACACTACCGTTTTTGGATTGGTTTCTATGGTAAATCTTGGGTAATTGGACTAGAATTTTGTCAAGATATGATTGCGAAATTAATGAGAAATCGGCGAAATAAGTTACCATTTTTCCAGAAGTGTATCAAGGCCATGTCCTTGATTTTATCAAGTTTTTGACGGGGTTGTCACCCAGTCAGTTAATAAAGTTTATCAAACTGGTAGATAGGTGGCTGATAATTTCAAAAATACTATGCAAATAGTTTTTGACGAATACTTGCCCAAATCGAATTATCGAGGCGCACCCCAACCGGAGTAATTCATTAAGTTATTTATTTTTCATTCCTTAGCAGGTTCGATGCTCTGTTTAGGCTTTAAATTTGTTTAAATCTCGTTAACTTAACTCTGGCCGCCCAGAAAAGACAGGCAAACCATCCTGAAATACCAGCAATTCTCCTGGCTGAATTTTAGTCCAAACTTCGTTATCAGTCAGCGGAAAGGTGGCAATAACAGCCACGCGATCGCCCTCATTGGTCAATTCCCGAAAATCGACTGTTACATCTTCGTCGATCGAGTGAGCGCTAGCAAAAGGTGCTTGTCGCACAATATAATGCAGATTAGTAGAACAGTGGGTGAACAAGTGTTCTCCATCCGAAAGTAAATAATTAAAAATTCCGTGTTCTGCCAAACTTTTAGTAATTTCCTCCAGTACCGGGTAAATTTCCGCTAAAGCAGGCTTACTTTGAGGAAAAGTAGAGCGCAGCTTTTCTAATATCAAACAGAATGCTTTTTCGCTGTCAGTTTTGCCAACCGGTTTGTAGACTCCGGCACATTCTGGATAAAAACTTTCAAGATTTCCGTTGTGAGCAAACACCCAATAACGTCCCCACAGTTCCCGAATAAAAGGGTGGCAGTTTTCCAGAGCAATTTCGCCTTGAGTAGCTTTGCGGATGTGAGCAATGACGTTAGTTGAATGAATGGGATAGCGGCGCACTACTTCTGCAACCGGAGAAGCAATCGCAGGTTTAGAGTCTATAAAAAGGCGACATCCCAAACCTTCAAAGAAAGCAATTCCCCAACCGTCTTGATGAACGTCTGTTCTGCCACCTCTTGCAGAAAAACCCTCAAAAGAAAAGCAAATATCTGTTGGAACATTGCAGTTCATTCCCAGTAATTGGCACATAGCTTTTAAATTTCTGGAGTTTGGATAGATGTCGCAGCTATTGGCAGCTACAGATTGGCGATTATACTATTATAGTATGAATTGATTTAGCCTAATAAAAAAACACAATATTTTTTGATTTTAAACCGTCATGCTACTTAAAATTTAAAAAATGCGCGAAGCCAAGCTATCCCGTTCGTTAAGCGGGCCCGTTGCGGTAGGGAATCGCCCAAAATTCAATCGCGTTCCCCGGAGAACAGTCTTCATCGTTCCATTTGTCCTGCAATTTTGTTAATTAAATTTATGTAATATTCACTTTTGTGGGGGAAAGTCTGAAAGTTGTTTGATATCCTTCAAAACTATTTGAGGCTTCCCTTTGTACTGTTCTACCTTCCCACTGACATACACATATCCCCGTCCCAGACCCGCATAACGTTTCTCGATTAGCCGCTTCAAGGGAGCTCTTTCATCAGTTTCAGAATCCGGTATCCACAAATCTAATTTATGATACACCGAACCAGCATAAATTAGAGCGCTGCCGCCGATCCTTTTAGTAATTCCCGCCTGCAAATCGCAGAAAATAGTAATAGATTTAGCTTTCTCAGAAGCCGCTAATATTTTCGGGTAGTCCAACCTCAAAGAAAGCGCTCCTGCGGTTGCTTCCGACAACCGAAATTCTTCAACAATCGAGCCTCGCATCGACCACCAAGGCAGTAAATTAGCATAGTTGCGAGAGGGGATTTTGGCATTGATAATCGGATTCCAAATCATCAGATTGTAAGCTTTTGCTGCCGATTCTGCCTCAGTCATTTGTCGGTGATACAATCTGGAGCGCCCGTATTTTACAAAGTAGGGACTCCAGCCTTCTTCAATCAGTTTAAGATTGTAATTTTCTCCGTCTTTATGTACGTAACAGAGGAGACGCCCGTAGTTGTCGCGGTGTTTTTGTAGAGCCACTTCAACCGAATCGTCTGTATCAAATTCTATGTCAATTTTAGCAAGTCCGCCATCTGCTGTCGCAAAGTATTTTTTAGCCATTTCCGTACCTGCTTTCCCCGCCGCAGTTACAGGTTTGGAGCCTCCCGGATGACTTTCTTCTGTATCGACGCAAATCAGCCGCAGAGACTCGGTTTTGCCGTTGAGAGAAATTTTGATGCTGTCGCCATCAACTACTTTAGTTATTTGCAGGTTCGGAATTCTGGTTGCCATATTTTGAACCCTGTTGCACTTGAGATTTCATGCAGGTATCGCTTGGAGTATACACGAGTTCGTTATCACTAGCAACTGTAATTTTTGTTGTTTGTATTAATATTTGTCAACTGTGGCGTATTTTATCAAGTCTGGGAAAAACTCTCGAAAATCTGATTCTAATCGCTGATAGTTAGCTGTCAAATCTTCTATGCCGCTTGCCAAGTTATTTGTCCGCTTGATTCGGGCAGACATTCTTGTAAGAGTGATGCCGATTTCGGCGATGTCCTGATAAGATGAAAGCAAGTCGCGGGCAATTATTGTGGGCAGCACCCGCTGGAGAGATTCAGGCAATATATCGCGGTTGTCTTGCAGGATTTTATAGACATGGCGAGAAAAATCGGGGAGCGGAATTTCTGAATATTCGAGCCAATTTTTAGCTAAGAAGTGGTCGTAAAACACGTCAATCAAAACTCCAGCAAACCTGCGTCTCTCGGCGCAAACAAGGCTTTTACTCGATCGCACTATTGCGTGAGAGTCGGTGTAGCTATCTACTTTGCGGTGCAAATCGATGCCTTTTCTAATTTCATCGGGATAAAGGTTGATTGCCGAACCTTTGACAAAATCTCCTAAGAGGTTGCCAATCAAGGATTCTGGCGTGCCTTTTGATAAGAATAGATGAGCCAAATAATTCATTAACTACACAACTGCATAACCTGTATGAGGTCTGACATCGGCGGGATGAAAACCTAAAACAATGGAATCCTTGGAAATTCCAGCAGCTACAAGTTCTTTTGTCACGCCGTATTCTGTCTCATCTCGCTGTACCCAAATCTTATCATCAATAATATCTATATGAACCAAACAGCCGTGAATTCGTTTGGCTTTATCCCAGCCTAAAGTAACTAGCAGGTAACAATCAGATTTTTCATCAAACACGGCTTTACAAATTATATCGCCATGAGAGTAAGGAATTTTTGTGTAAGGTTCGAGAACTGTTTTAATGGTGGTTCTAAAGTTAGCTAAAGTATCCATTTTACGATCGCCTCTTGATTTGGGTCGAATACAATCAGCTTGAGCTTTTCATCTTCAATCATTAATTGACCGATCGGTTCTTCAAATAGAGATTCATAGGTGATATCGCGAACAGCCAGATAAAGCGTATGTTCTGGATAAGTTCTCTGAAGCACAGATCGATAAATAGTAAATTGTCCGATCGCCTCTCTCAAGTCCTGCATTTCTGAATCGCTGACAAAGCTTTTGACTTCCACAGCAATTTTCTGTTCTCCTCGTTCTGCAGCCAGCACCTGTTTTGCTCCCAGATCCACATACATATCTTTTTTCCCCCATTTCAGATGGAGAGGATCGTGAGTAATTATCCACCCATCATTGAGGAGAGATTTTTTAACTGTATTGTGGTACAGGTCTAAAGCGGGCATAGAACAACACGAGCAATATAAGACTTCACGGTTATATAATAGCAAATTATTATGCAATTATCTTAAACCGCAACTACAAGGAGAAAGAATAATGGCTGTTCTGGAATGTGTAAAACCGGGTGCTAAACTAGGTCAAATTATTCTTGCCGTCGATCTTACTGTTGCCGGTGCTGTCGATCGCATTTTAGCAAAAATTCAAGACTTGGGATATGACCCAGAAATTCGTCATGTCAACTATCCGTCTGGAGTCCACGTCTTAGCAATTCTCAAAGACGAACAGCATTCTGAAGCAGTTGATGATGATTACTTGTTAGAGGATTGGCTACAGGTAAGGTCGCAAATTAACCCAGATGCGGTTCATCTGTGGCGCGGTAAATAAACCAATTAACAATTAAACCGCAGATAAACGCAGATGAGCTGATGGGAATTTCATCAGCGTTCATCCGCGTTCATCTGCCTACATCTGCGGTTACAAAATACCCCTACGCACCACCGCGCAACTTATCCAAAACCGTCCGATCTTCCAAAGTCGAAGTATCCCCAGAAACCTCTTGTCCCGCAGCCAAAGAACGCAGCAAACGCCGCATAATCTTCCCGCTTCGAGTCTTCGGTAAAGCATCAGTAAATCGAATTTCTCCCGGACGGGCGATCGCCCCAATTTCCTTAACAACGTGCTGCTTCAATTCCTTAGCCAATTCATCGCTAGGTTGCTGCGAGTTGTCCAGCGTGACAAAAGCCACAATTTCCTCACCTTTAATCTCATCCGGTTTACCAACAACCGCAGCTTCCGCCACCGCTGGATGCGATACCAAAGCTGACTCGACTTCCATTGTGCCGAGTCGGTGTCCGGCCACATTAATTACATCGTCAACGCGGCCCATTACCCAGAAATAACCGTCTTTGTCCTTGTGCGCGCCGTCCCCTGCAAAGTACACAAATTCGCCATCTTTCGGGTGCAAATATTCCCAATAAGTGCGGCGGAAGCGATCGGCATCGTTGTAAAGTGTCCGCATCATTCCCGGCCAAGGATGTTTCACCACTAAATAACCGCCGCTTTCGTTAGTTACTGGTTCGCCATCTTGGTCAACAACATCAGCCACAATTCCGGGGAACGGTAGGGTTGCAGAACCGGGTTTTGTAGGAATTGCACCGGGCAAAGCGGTAATCATAATTCCGCCGGTTTCTGTTTGCCACCAAGTATCGACGATCGGACAATTCGACTTGCCAATTACTCGTTGATACCACATCCAAGCTTCAGGATTGATCGGTTCGCCGACAGTTCCTAACAATCGTAAAGAGGACAAATTGCGCGCGTTGGGCAAGTGTTCGCCCATTTTCATGAATGTTCTGATCGCAGTAGGTGCAGTGTAGAAAACGGTGACGCCGTATTTTTCAATTACATCCCAAAAACAGCCAGGATTTGAAGGGCGAGGAGCACCTTCATACATTAAAGTTGTCGCACCGTTAGACAGCGGCCCGTAGACAATATAACTGTGTCCTGTAATCCAGCCGACATCAGCAGTACACCAGTAAACATCGGTATCTTGGAGGTCGAATATCCATTTGGTTGTCATGTGGGTATAAAGGTTATAACCACCGGTTGTATGGACGACACCTTTCGGTTTGCCGGTACTGCCACTGGTGTAGAGTACGAACAGCATATCTTCGCTGTCCATCGGTTCGGCGGGACAATTTGCCGATACACCTTTTTGCAAATCGTGCCACCAATGATCGCGCCCGGGTTCCATGTCAATTTTCTGTTTGGTGCGCTGAACTACGAGAACGTTGGTAACGCTGGGTGTGGCATTATTTGCTAATGCTTTGTCTACTTGTGTTTTGAGGCCGACGGCGGTATCTTTGCGGAAGCCACCGTCAGCGGTGATGACGAGTTTTGCTTGGCCGTCGTTGAGTCGATCGCGCAAAGCTTCTGCACTAAAACCGCCAAAAACAACGCTGTGTACTGCACCGATTCTGGCGCAGGCTAGCATGGCGATCGCAGCTTCGGGAATCATGGGCATATAAATGCCGACGCGATCGCCCTTTTGGACTCCCAATTGTTTGATGACGTTCGCCATTTGGCAGACTTCGCGGTGGAGTTGCGCGTAGGTGAGGGTGCGGGAGTCTCCGGGTTCGCCTTCCCAAATCAGGGCGGCTTTATTTTTGCGCCAAGTGGTTAAGTGGCGATCGAGACAATTGTAAGAAATATTAATTTTACCGTTGACAAACCATTTAGCAACAGGCGGCTGCCAGTCGAGCACGGTATCCCAGTTTTGGAACCAGTCTAATTCTTGGGCTGCAAGTTCTGCCCAGAATGCTTGGGGGTCAGCTTTGGCTTTGTCGTAGAGGGCTTGGTACTCTTCTAGGCTTTTGATGTGAGCTTTTTGGGAGAATTCAGCGGGCGGCTGAAATAGCCGTTTTTCATGCAGAATTGATTCGATGGTATCTTGCGACATTGCTTTTAACTTTAACTTCGGTTAGTCTTTTTAACTATTGTTTGCATAAGTTGGGGCAAAAGTATGTTTATTTTCCTTAAGACTTTGGGGAATTTTGTAAATGTTGGATCTGCATGAGAAATTAGAGCACTGGTAAATTGTAAATTCTATCTTCGTACTCATTCTCAAATGATGCTTCATAAATCAAAATCAGTTCGTCAATATTTTGACCAATACTCAGCTTGGAATTCAGGAGAAAGATTCCGGGAAGATGGCGATTTTGCTCTAAATGATCTGTTAAATGAACGGGCATAGAGCGGCGGTTGTTGGTAACAAGAATGAAATTGTGGATTTCGCACCAAATAAGAATTTCTGGATCGAGAGTCCCTTTAGAAGGTGCTGTTAGTTCTCCCACTGCTAGAACAACCAGATCGGGATTGCGTCTGCGAATTTGGCTAGGATAGGCAGGATCGACATTTTCATCAAAGAGATACTGGATTGCCATCAGCTTTTCTCCTTGCATCTCTTTCTGCTCTCAGTTTGCGAAGTTTTTCGGCCACAGGAGGAGGATTGCGGCGCTGTTCTTCTCGCATTTTTTCGCCCCATTCCAACCATTCGGTTATGTATTTACCGACTGCTTCTTTGTTGTGCAGGTAGTACAAAATGGTCGCATAAACTTGTTCGAGGGTGAGCGATGTATAAATGTTAGCTATTTCTTCGGGAGTTCGAGCGCGAAACAGGTATTCATAGAGAATGGTTTCGATGCCGATCCGGGAACCTTTGAGCCGAATATCGTCAGGTCTGAGGAAGTTGAAATAGTCTTCTAGTTGCGTGGTTTGGTGGTTGGCTTCATGAGATTGCTTCTCTTTATTAATGTCTGTTCCTTCTGGAACCAGCACAATTACTTCGGCTCGGCTGTTGCGATATAAATTGAGCGGTTCACCAACGCACAATTGTCCTCGATCGTCGATCGTTGCCATCACTTTAATTGCTTTCATACAATCTACCCGATTTACAGGAGCGATATCTGGTATGATTATATCATAACAAATCCGATGGTAATTCTTTTATAATTGACATAAACAGCCGATCGCACAAAAGCCATGACGCAAAATTTTGAAGCAAGCCAACTATCGCTAAATGACGTTCACCGCCTTCTCAAATTGGAAAGACAAACAGGAGGAGGATTTACTGATTTTTTCTCTCTGGAACCTCTGACGGATTTTGAACAGCAGGAATTATTGCAAATCAGCAATGACTTTTGGCGCTATCTAGAAGTGGGAAAGGTTTCTGAAGAATTGGTTAAGTTTTTGTCACTTTCACCGTTAATGAAATTAACGGGATTTTTTAAAGTTCCTGTGGTGCTGACAATGGAAGATAGCATCCCCATCGAGGTTGAGGATGCGGATACTTTAATTAAAGGCCGCTTGGATGTCTTAGCGGTAAATCAGCCGGATGCAGAGCTCGCGGCGGCACAGTTTTGGATTTTGGTAGTGGAGGCGAAAAATAGTGCGTTAGCGAAGCCCTCGAAGAGGATCGATCCTTGGGCCGGTTTGCCGCAATTGCTGACTTATGCTTATAAAAGTTTGCAGCAGCAATCGTCTGTTTGGGGATTGACCACGAATGGACGTAACTATCAGTTTGTGTATCTGACGCGGGGAAATCCTTGTACTTATCAGATTTTACCGGAATTGAATTTGATTGACCGAGAGCGATCGCTCTTGTTGGCGCAAGTCTTGAAAGCTATTTGCAAGTTGCAGAATGTGCAGTTGCAGTTGGCATGATGTTTGGGAATTCAGGAAGACGAATTAAGGAAGTACACATGATTTAATTACTCCCTGAGTTAATCATTAAAAACGGCAAATTTGTGCCAATATAGATTTATACCATCATAAATTTTATCATGCTTATAACTGATATAGTGAATTTTTTAGGCAAACCCTACTTCCAAGCGCCAAACTGCCTCATTTATCAGATGGACTGCTTAGAAGCAATGTCCAAGCTCCCTGATGAATGCGTCAATCTTACTGTGACCAGTCCCCCCTATAACATTGGCAAAGAATACGAAAAAACACTACCACTAGATAAATATTTAAACTGGTGTGAAAGCTGGATAAGTGAAAATTATAGGCTCATCCTTCCTAACGGCGCTTTCTGGCTCAACTTGGGGTATCTATCAATTCCCAATCAAGCTAAAGCTATCCCCATTCCCTATCTACTTTGGGACAAAATTCCTTTTTACCTAATCCAAGAAGTTATCTGGCACTATGGCGCTGGGGTTGCTGGTAGTAAGTTCTTTTCACCGCGCAATGAAAAGTTTCTTTGGTATGTTAAAAACCATAAAGACTATACATTTAACCTAGATGATGTGCGCGATCCAAATGTAAAATATCCTAATCAAAAAAAGAATGGAAAAATTAAAGTCAACTCCCAAGGCAAAAATCCGACTGATGTTTGGGAATTCCCGAAGGTAACTTCTGGTAAAAATAGATCATCAAAAGAGCGAACCTCTCACCCCGCTCAATTTCCAAGTGCTGTTATACAGCGAATCATCAAAGCTTCATCCAACCCAAATGAAATCATTTTAGACCCTTTTTTGGGTTCAGGAACTACGGCGGTTGTTGCTTTAGGTTTGCAGCGCACTATTATCGGATTTGATATCTGTCAGGAATACTGCGATTTAGCTGCCAACCGAATTGATGATTTTCTCAGACAAAAGCAGATTAGCGAAGCTCAATTATCTTTATTTTAAAGATGGTAAATATTGCTAAATAGGCAATTGCAGCAACTTATATCGCTCTACATCAGGGCTTAATTTAGCTTGCTGACCAGTGGCTGCTGTTTGCCCTTGCCAATCTTCTCGATCTATCCATCCAAATCTAACTAAATTAATATTTAGAGTTTGCACGCTTGCCATTTTGGGATTGAATTTCTGGAAATTAACTACAAGGTAATAGCCGGACTTGTCTTTTTTCGGCTTTGCTCCTAGGGCGCTTTGTTGAGCATAACTGCGATTGCCGTAAGTGTTACGACTACTTGAAGAAGTTTTAATTTCAATTGAGAAATTATTGTTCGGGATGTAAACAATATCTTTTTCGAGGGTACTGTGATCGCGCCGCCAAATTCCGGGGTATTTGCTGGCGAGTTCTAATGGGATTAGTTCATGTAAAAAAAATCCCATAATTTGGGGAGTTGGGAATAAATTTATTCCTATTCTGTAGCCTCTGCTGGTTATGCTGGATTGAAAAATTTCACTCCAAACTTGAATAACCACGTCATAAATTTCTTGTGGATCTAGTGGGTGTCGATCTATGAGTTCTCGTGTCTTCTCTTCCCAATCTTCGACAGGAAGTCCGGTATAGGGTGATTGCATTTACTCTATTTCCTGCAATAGTTCGCTTGGTGATACTCCTAGAGCTTTTGCTAACCGCAAAATGTTTAATAGAGCTATGTTTCGCTCACCCCGCTCAATACCACCAATGTAGTTGCGGTGCAGTCCGGCTAGTTCTGCTAACTTTTCTTGGGAAAAGCCCTTTGATGTCCTTAGCCTGCGAACTTGCTCTCCAAATTTTTTTAGCTCTGGATTTTTTGCCACACGAGCAAGATATCGGTGAGTGCACTCCAAAATCTACACACTATAAGTGTGATTTAGGATTACATGAAAACAGCACGCCCATAATCCGACGAAGCAGACTTAACTTGATGCCATTACTTTAATTGCTTTCATTGGTACTCCGGGTAATCTAGGCCGTAACAAATAGATTGATGTCTAACGCTTTAGATACCGTCAGTCTGATGTTGGGTAAAATTTTACTCATGACAACCGACTTAATACCTTCGGAATTAGATATCAAGATTTGTTAAAAGTCTGCAATCAGACACTGACAGAGTACACATATTTATCTAAAATAAGAGACAATTTGACCCGGAAACTGAAGGTAAAAAAGTGTCTGAACTTAGACAAAATTTAATTACCAGAGATTGGGTAATCATCGCCACCGAACGGGCGACAAGACCGGATCAATTCGCTAACAAAAAAAAGTCGGCTGCAGTAGTGCCCCCGCACCGTGCCGATTGCCCGTTTTGCGTGGGAAATGAAGAAGACGGAACCTTAGAAACTTGCCGTTTGGGCGATTCCCTACGGGATAGCTTCGCTTCACGCACGGGCTGGAAAGTCCGGGCAATTCACAACAAATATCCCGCCCTCTCCCCGACAGCCAAATGGATGAGGATATCATCGGGAATTCACCGCACGATGGCGGGAATCGGCGTGCACGAAGTAATTGTCGAACATCCGCGACACGATTTGACGACAGCTTTGTTGAGTGTTGAAGAAGTTGAAAACATACTTTTAGTATACCGCCAGCGCTATGTAGAAATTAGAAAAAATCCCCACATTGAAACTATTATTATCTTCAAAAATCACGGGGAAACTGCCGGAACTTCTCTCGAACACCCCCACTCGCAGATAGCAGCGACGCCCGTTGTACCCAGCCAATTTCGCAGCCGCATCGACGAAGCTATTAGATATTTTGATGACACCGGAGAATGTCTGTTTTGCCGAACTTTGGAAGATGAATTAGCGGCGGAGGAAAGAGTGATTTGTGAGAGTGAACATTTTGTGGCTTTTATCCCTTACGCTGCACTTTCACCGTTTCACACTTGGATTTTTCCGCGCCGACATTCCTCTTCATTTGATGACCTTACTGATGGGGAAATTACGGATCTTGCTGATACTTTGAAAACTGTACTGGCTAAGCTTTATTACGGATTAAACAATCCCGATTACAACTATACTATTCGATCGGCACCGATCGCCGAAGGGGGAACAAAATACTTTCACTGGTATATCGCAATTATTCCCAGAGTCACCAAGCAAGCTGGATTTGAGTTGGGCAGCGGGATGTTTATCAATACTGCTTTGCCCGAAGAAAGTGCAGCGTTTTTGCGATCGATCGAAATTCCTAGCGACAGTAATTTCCCCCCCATCTAAAGTATCCTACATCACAATAGGTCAAGTTTACTTAAACTGGGGGTGGAAATGCACCCAGCTATTCTGAGTTGCGAGTCTGGGTTGAGGGAAGAAATTGATATTATTTGAGATTTGAGATTAAAGAATTGGGCATAACGCATGATCTAATGGTTTAGATCACCGGCATAAAGTTGGATTCTTTTTTAAACTGCTATAACTTACGCTCTCAAATTATGAACGTACAAATACTTATGGATTTTACCAAACTCACAATAAACTTTCGACATACTGCCAGCCGTCGTCGCTAAAAGTAGCTCTCAACATATCTCTAATTTTGGCATCGATCGATAATATTCCCTCACCCGATTCAACATTCTCGCCGATTTCGCAACTGTCTTCAGACATATGTTCTTGGATATGTGCCAGAGTATCGGCGAAATTAGCCAGAAAATAATGTTCGTGCACCCACGCTGTTGGATCTGGTATTGCTGCACTCCCAAAAGCTCGATCGACTAAATCTTTTTTGGCAACATCGTCAGTCTGGTTTTTCATGTTGAGTTCGATTTAGGTAGAACTGGTAACTTATCCATTTTAAGCTTAATTGTCAACAGGAACGCGATCCCGATCGACCACAGCAGTGACAAATTTGTGTAGTTTGTGCGATCGCGATCCTAATTTTTTGGTCGCTCGCGTGTTATCATATTACCTCAAACTCGGTGGTCAATAATGTTCACATCGAGCAGAATACACTTGGGAATCATTCCGTGAACTCCTTTTTGAGGATTGTTAACAGCCTGCGTAATCCGAAAATTTACCGCAAGCGAACACAAAACATAAGCATCTTCCTCTTGGAAACCTGCAAACTTTTGCAGCCAATAAACCGTCTGTTTTACTGCCAGCTCAAACGCTTCATCTAATGTTCTACCGAATCCCATAATCACAATATGAGTGGGCGTTTCCGCAAACGGAAATATCAGAAATAAATCCTTGCGTAAGATGATCTGAATAGTCCCGTTCATCGAAGTTTCAATCGCAGTACCGTCAACTTCACCATCTCCTTGTGCCGAATGTCCGTCGCCAATGGACAGTAAACCGCCGCGCAGAAAAACAGGTAAAAATAACCGCGTTCCTGCTTGGAGTTCCTGATTGTCCATATTGCCGCCGTAGCGCTCTGGAGGAATAGAAGAACGGTTGATTTGTGCATTAGCAACGCCGATAATTCCAAAAAAAGGATGCAGGGGAATCCGAATGCCGCTACCTGTGGGAAATTCAGCAGTTTTTTGCTCTAAATCTAGCGGAATAAACCGCAATTTAGGTTCGGGGAAATACTCAGGTAAAGAACCCCATCCGGCGCGAATTGCATTAAATCCTACGGGCAAACTTGGGTAAACATCCTCAATGTGAATTTCTAAAACGTCTCCCGGTTCGGCATGGTTAACATAAATCGGGCCTGTCAGCAAGTGGGGCCCCGGCCCAACTTTGCGGTTGGGAGGCAAATTCTGACAAATATCTAAAAATTCGGGGGTGAGAAATTCGGGCGGGGCCTTGTCAGCAACATAATATCCTGAATAGGTTTCGATATCGATGCGATCGCCCGAATCGACAGTTAAAGCAGGTTCGATATTCGGAGAAAAACCGCCCAAGTGTACGGTTTTGCAGTTGGCTTTGAGAAGGTGGCGGGTCATGGGATTTTAGATTTTAGATTTTAGATTTTAGATTGAAGTCAGGGTGTTAAGAATGTTATATCGCAAGTCTCAGTCATTTTTGATTTTTTTTTATGAACCGCAGAGGGCGCAGAGGGCACAGAGAAAGAGAATGGAGAACTCAGAAGATTTCCAAAAAGGGTGGAGGTTTCTTTTATCGGAAATATTTTACTAATTTCTTAACTTTTTGATAACGTGGGTAGTTTAAAATTTAAAGTGGGTGGCGCGGGTTTATATATTATTGGGGTGGGGAGTTCTGTTTGGCTGGTGCAACCCGCCCTTACAAACTAATGACTAATGAATTATGTTAACGCCTTTGCCCAATAAAGTAGAATTTTCTCAAGGTTATTCTCGCAATCCCTGGTTTTTTGGTGTTTTGATTTTGATTGTCCTATTGCTAGGTTTCATGATGCAATCTTACCTTAACAAACCTCAGCTTTTAACCGACCCGTTTCTGCAAGTCCCAACAGCAAACTCGGTGCGAGTTGTCTGGTTCACAGAGTTTGCCGGTACTCGCAACACAGTTGATTACGGCGAAAATTTGAATCAAGTCGTGACGGCAAATACTACCAAGCTAAGCCGCACTCGCGAAGACAAAGACTCGCGCATCTCCGATGAAATGAAACAAAGCATTATTGACAGCAATCCAATTGTCCGCGACATCTGGCGCCATGAAGCAGAAGTCCCCAATTTAATGCCCGGTGTTCGCATTCCTTATCGAGTCACCAGCGAAAGGAAAGACGGCGCATCTGTCAGTAGCAAAATTTTCACTCTTTCTCCCACGCCAGCAGCAGGAAGTGCGCTCAAAATTCTCCTCACTTCTGACCATCAATTGATGCCTATGACAGCAGCAAATCTCCAGAAAGTAGCCGAAACAATTGGGAGAGTTGACGCGGTTTTTATGGCAGGGGATTTAATTAATATACCCGATCGCGCTTCTGAATGGTTTGACGATTACCGAGGCCGCGCCTTCTTTCCGTCTCTGCAAGGTCGCGCATTTTCCGAACTCGACAAAAACGGCATCAAAACCGTTTACAGCGGCGGCGAACTGATTCAACACGCGCCTTTATTTCCGGCCATTGGCAATCACGAAATCATGGGTCGCTTTGCAACCAACAGCAAACTCGATGACCAATTTAACGATCCTTTTCCCCGCGCCGCTGCGGAGAAAATATACGCTCAACGTGCTGCCTCTTTGAATCTTAATAATGACTCTTCAGTGCGGGAAATCTGGCTAAAAAACAAGAGTTTTAATAGCGATACCTATGACGAAATTTTCAATTTACCTGGAGGCAAAAATTACTATGCTGTGACTTTTGGGGATGTACGCTTAGTGACTTTGTATGTTACGAATATCTGGCGGACTCCGAATTTAGATCCGCGTGCGAGAGGCAGGTATCGGGAACGGGACGAAGATTTTAATCATCCCGAAAAATGGGGATACGGACAGCATATTTTTGAGCCGATTGTCAAGGGCAGCGCTCAATATAATTGGCTGCAACAAGAGTTAAAAAGCTCGGAATTCCAGCAGGCAAAATATAAAATTGTGATGTTTCACCACCCGCCCCATTCTCTGGGTGACAATATTGTACCTGCTTATACCGATCCAGTGCAAATAGTCGATCGCGCTCTCGATGGCGAGATTAAAATGGTGCGTTACGAGTATCCGAAACAGCAAGATTATCTGATTCGGGATGTAGTGCCGCTACTAGAAACAGCGGGCGTGCAGTTGGTATTTTACGGACATTCGCACTTGTGGAATCGGTTTGTAAGTTCCAGCGGAATGCACTTTTTGGAGAGTTCTAATGTGGGCAACAGTTACGGTGCTTTTGCGGGGGAAAAGCGCCGATTTGTGCCGCCGGCATATCGGGAAGATTACAGCGCTATTGGAGACCCGAACGGATTGGAACCTGTGGTGCCGACTGTTGCGCCTTTGTTGGGAGAAGACGGGCGGCCGCTGCCTTATATTGATAGCAATGATATTACGGCTTTTACTATTTTTGATACGGGGGAGGGTACGGTTAGCAGCTACTATTTTGATACGCGGAAACCGGAGTCGGAAGTGGTGAAGTTTGATGAGTTTAATTTAACAAATTTGTAAATTGATTGAGTAGGGACAGGGCAGTGTTCAAAGCGTCTCAACTTAAGACTAAAACCCTCTATTTCTCTCGTTTGTATCCAAGTCTCGATCCCCCTAAATCCCCCTTAAGAAGGGGGACTTTGAAGACTCTAGTCCCCCCCTTGTTAAGGGGGGTTAGGGGGGATCTGGGGGTTAGTCGAAATTGAAAAAATTGTGAACTCAAATGATTAAATCTTTTCTTTCGCAGGGGGAACCAAACCAGTTTTATTCAAACCCGCATCAATCTGCCTGAGCAATTTAAAATCATCTTCGGGTAAGGAATTAACAGGCGAGTGTTTTTCCAGAAACGAGAATGCTTGCCGAAATTCACGCGGCCGGGAGTCGATCGCACTATCGAAGTGACAAGGTACAATTCTTTGAAACTCCCAACTCGCCACTTTATCCACCCAATCGAGAGTTTCCCTCGGCGCGCGGTTGAGAATCAAAGTCTGCAGAATCGGCGCGACAAACAACCGCCCTCCTCCCCGCAAAGCCTCAAAAGATCGCTCCCAATGTGTTTTCCACTTGAACGGATATAACCCGAAATAAGCTTTCC
>Ga0209278_1000899_pt1 | contig 19781 bp, 11 predicted proteins | sample JI81BgreenDNA_FD_187504 | JGI IMG/M metagenome (GOLD analysis project Ga0209278, IMG submission 187504) | Wastewater effluent complex algal communities from Wisconsin, to seasonally profile nutrient transformation and Carbon sequestration -... | ecosystem: Engineered > WWTP > Effluent > Algae... | reverse complement strand
ACTATAACCTCTGTTTTTAAAGAGATCAATTCCTGAACTTCCATCTACAGAAAGTTTCCTTGCCCTCACTCTCCATGCATACTTGGCTCCCAGCACCAAATTCGGTTCAGCAATGCCATACACTAATTGGGTACTTCGAGTATTGGTTTGATAAATTGGAATGGAATTAAGTACTGCATCATTGGGATTGCGATTGGTTGGAATGAGTTGTATGAGTGTGAACTCATATTCCACATTTCTAGCTGCATTGGGAGAGCTACTGTGTCTAGGTGTCCAAGAAAAAGCTAAACTTTGCTGAGGGAGTGGTCTCACTCTCTCTTCTTGCATGGGAAAATTCAAAAGGGGTGGGTCGTTCAAGAGCAACCATGCTGTGGAGTTACTGATAGTAGGGTTTGACACTGCAATATCTCTTGAGTAATCCACCACCTCAAAACGGATTCTGTAAAAACCTTCTGGAAGTCGTTTGTTAGCTTCATACTCCGTTCTCGATATTCCCTGAAACAAGAGATTTTCACTTCTAAAATAGCCCTCAAGGTCTGAACCTAGAAATCTTTCATTCACTCCTCCATTTAAGAAAATAGGGGCTGGCTTGTAATCTGGACGTGTTTGGATCGTCAAATTATTTCCTTCAATCACAAGCCTAAGCCTGACTGCATAATTAGACACACTATTATCTTGCAAAAGCAGATTTACTATAAGTCTAGTAGAACCTAATTGAGTATAGTCAGGCAAGTACAGTGAATAAGGAGCCTGCAATTCAGTTCTGCATATCACTGGAAAGGTTTGTGCGTTTACAGTGCCACTCATGACACATTGAATCATGAATACAAGGAAAAAGCAAAAATATATTTTGTTCCTTGATAATTGATCCATGACAAATTGTTTAAAATTTTGTCTTTTTCTTACTTGCATAGTCTTCTGTTTTCTTCTCTTTTTTCTTCCACGCTTCATGCCTTCAAAGGATATTTTGCTCCCTCTCCTGCTTTCTTTTCTTCCCTTTTTTGTTTCTTAGTTCTTTCTATCAGTAAAGATACATTTTTTCATGCATTTTTAAGCAACAATACTTTCTATTTTTACCAAATCATTCTTTTTTGATTTTAAACTTACATCTCTGTTTCTGAGTCCTTTATTTTACTTATCTTTGCACTTTGAACACACTCACTATGCAAAAACTTTACTGGACCCTTCTTCTTTTGTGGGGAATCTCTTTCTCTGGCTTTTCCCAACAATTAGACCAAATTGGAAAAGATAAAAACCCTTTGAAACTCAATGGAGGAATTTCTACCTCTCATGTATTTTACACTGCCTCTGGCATTGAACAAAGAAGAGCTCCTTACAATTATTTCATTACTGGTAATCTGAATGCTGACGTGTATGGTTTCAGTGTGCCTTTGTCTTTTAGTATTTCCAATCAGAATACTTCTTTCCAACAACCCTTCAATCAGTTTAGTCTCTCTCCTTCTTACAAATGGGTGAAAACCTATATGGGTTGGAGTAGTATGTCTTTTTCTAATTATACCCTTGCTGGACATTTGTTCAATGGTGTGGGTGTAGATTTAACTCCTGAAGGAATTGTACAAGTTTCTGCCATGTATGGAAGGCTTCAAAAGGCTGTGGCAATAGAGAGAGATACTGCTTTTTTGAATGCTAATCTGATTACCAATCAACCTGCTTTCAAAAGAATGGGAGCTGGGGTGAAAACTACCCTTAAATACAAAAAAGACCAAGTAGATTTGATTCTTTTCAGGGCTTGGGAAGACCCCAATTCTATTGGATTTGTGCCTGATAGTCTGCAATTAAGACCTCAAGATAATTTAGTGCTTTCCATCAATGCTCAAAAGAGTATTTTTGATGTTTTGAAACTTTCTGCTGAATTTGCTTCCTCAGCTATTACAAGAGACAGAAGAGTGGCTGAAGCCAGTGGAATTTCTAATATTTATGGCAACTTAGGTGGTTTCTTTAGAACCAATGCTTCCACAGCTGTTTATCATGCTTTCAAATCATCACTCTCTTATCAACATTCCAAATTCACTCTGGGAGCCAATTATGAAAGAATTGAGCCTGAATACAGAACTTTAGGGGCTTATTTCTTTAACAATGATTTAGAAAATATCACTGGTTCTTTTGCTACAAGGTTTTTCAAACAAAAAATCCAGTTTTCAAGTAATATGGGTGTGCAAAGAAATGATTTGAGAAATGAGAAGATTTCCAAAATGAACAGGGTGGTGGGTTCAGCCAATGTTTCTGCTGCCATTAGCTCTAAAGTAAATGTAGCTACTTCCTATTCCAATTTCCAGACTTTTACAAACATTCGTTCTAACTTTGTAACCCTCAATCAGGGAAGTGCTTTTGATAATTTAGATACCTTAAACTATCGTCAGATTTCTCAGAATGCCACTTTGAATGGTTCTTATCAGATTGCTTCTTCTTCTAAACAAAGTCAGATGCTTTCAGCCAATATTGTCTATCAAACTTCTTCAGATAATCAGGATTCCCTCACAAACAAAGCTCAGTTTTATAATTTCAATGTGGCTTATTCTTATAACTACAACCCATCTCAATTGGGAATTACCTTTTCTTTTAATGCCAACAAGAATGAAGTAGAAGGTGGAAATTCATCTACTTTTGGACCTACCATTGGGGTTTCTAAACCAGCCTTCAAGAAACAACTCAAAAATAGTGTGTCTGTTTCTTTGAATAATGCTTATCAGGAAGGATTATTAGGCAATAGTATCTTGAATTTTAGATATTCTACTTCCTACACCTTGAAAAAGAAACACAATTTTAATTTGAGTCTGGTGGCTCTCAAAAGGACACAGCCCCTTTCAGCCAATGCTCCAAGGTCATTTAATGAGTTTACAGCTACTTTTGGGTATAGTTACAATTTCTCCATTTTAGGAAATAAAGAGAAGAAGTAAACTTGAAAAAACAGAAATTATCCGTCAAAAGATTTGGCTTATAAAGTATTTTTCTCAAAGATGCAACCTTTTATATCTATAGAGCATCTTAAATACATAATTATTCTATCCATAATATTATGTATAAAAGTATGTATAAGTTGCTTATAATTATCAGTTTAGTTGTTATAAGCTGTGCAAAAAATAAATTTTCACCTATTAGCAGACAGGTTTATTTTGACAGTCTAAATTTTGAATTAAATAAATTTAAAGAAACATCTTTAATACCAGGGTTTTCTGTTTCAATTGTGAATGATAAAGCTACTCTTTATTCAAAAGGTTTTGGATATGCCAATATCCAAAATAATATAGCTTTCACACCTACAACTATTCATGGAGTAGCTTCTATTTCTAAAACATTTGTTGCTTTATCAATCATGAAATTGGTAGAAGAAAAAAAATTAGATTTAGATGAGCCTATCAATGCCATTTTACCTTATAAAATCATTAATCCTCATTACCCTAATGTTCCTATTACTGTCAGGCATCTGGTTTACCATACATCATCTATCATAGACGATGCTTTTGTTCCTTATTATATAGGTGAAGCAGATATATGTATTGAGAATGATAACAAAAGTTATGATAGTTTACCTGCTTATCTACAACCAAATCTTAAGTATTACAGAATGGGTAAAAAAATTTCTTTTGATGAAAATATTAGGAAATATACACAACCAAAAGAAAAATGGTACACTGATAGTACTTTTCTTAAAAAAAAACCAGGGGAATACTTCCAATACTCTAATTTAGGGGCTTGTATTGCTGCCAGAATTGTTGAGATTAAATCCAATATGTCTTTTATAGACTTTACAAACAAGTATATTTTTAAACCTCTAAACCTGAAAAATACTGCTTGGAATTTGGAAGACATCAATCCAACATTCATGTCAAAAATTTATGCTCACAACCAAGAAAATAAACCAACAGGAGTGGTAGAACATCCTTTGTATTACATGACAAATTTTCCAGTAAGTGGATTAAAAACGAATGCCATTGATTTGAGCATTTATTTAATGGAAATGATAAAAGGTTTCAATGGGAAAGGGAAACTATTAAATAAAGAGTCATATCAGGCTCTTTTTAAACCACAATTAAATTGTGAAAACTTAAATAAAGATGATTTGAGTGATTTTAATAGCCACTTTGATATTTCTATTTTTTGGTCAGTTTCTGCAACAGGCTACAGAATTCATTTTGGAGGAAACACTGGTATTTATGCTTTTATTTATTTCAATCCTAAAACAAATAGAGGTGCTTTAGCCATGTGCAATTTAAGAGATGATAGTTTTGTAGATATTTTAAATATTGTCCATAAATATGAACAGAATATGGATAAAAAAAATAAAAGTAATTAATTTTTTGAATGTTTAAAGTAAAATATAAAAGGCTAATATAAAACCATATTAGCCTTTTCGTTTATAATATTGTCTTTAACATCAATTCCAATTGTTTGAGTTTTTGTTCGTCCTCAATGGTTTTGATTGTTTGTATCAGGTTTGATCTTAAATCATGGATATTTGAAGACTCTTCAGATTTTTCTGTTGTAGAATTCCATAAATTTATCAAATCCTTGTATTTTTTTTCTTTTACAATATTGGTTGCTTTTTGGGTAAGGTTTTGGGCTGTATCCTCACCAAATTTCTGAATAACACCAACTGGTACTTTGATTTTTTTATTTAAAAAATCTTCTCTGAACTGAGGATTGTTTTCACTCAATTTGTTTAAACCCAAAGCAAATTTTTCATCTCTTTGGATAGTCTTTGCAGAAACAAAATGCTGTTCAGCTAACTTTTCAATAGTTTTTTGCTGAGTGGACATTTTGTCCACTTTGCTTTTATTATGCTGATTAACTCCAACACCTCCCAATTTTCTTTTTTCGGCTGCATATTGCAAGCCTCTCAAATAAGATTTTTGCAACTCTGTTAAGTTTCTTTTCCCTAACTGATTGCTAATCATCCAATTTTTTACTGCTTCTTTGTCTTCAAATTCTTTTTCTAAAATTTTAAAAGGGATTTGTAACCTTTCACAGATTTCGTATCGGTTGTGTCCATCTATCAAAATATACTCTTCATCTTTATTCCATAAGATAAGAGCTTCTCGACAACCCTCTGCAACAATATTGGCTTCTAATTTTAGTTTTTCTTCAGTAGAAAGAGGTGGTATCAGACTTTTTAATTCTTCATCAATGATAATACTTTGTTTGATGAAATCCTCTCTACTATTCTTCTGCTCACTAGCTTTCGATAAAATATTAGTGGTTGCTTTGATAAAACTTTTTTTAGTCATAATTTAATTATTTCAAAAATTCTTCTGCTAAATTCATATAATCTGCTGCACCTGTACTATCAGGAGCATAAGTAAAAACATCTATTTGGCTGGTTGTCGCTTCTTCTAAAGCTACGTTTTGCCTTATAATTGTTTCAAATACATTTGAAGGGTATGCTTCTTTTACCACTTTTATCATTTCTTTTCTGACAACTGTTCTATTTTCTTGCGTAAGAATAAAACCTTTTATCTCTAATTTAGGGTTTAATTCTTCTTTTGTTTCGTTCACTATATCCACGATTGTTTGCAAACCTTTCACAGACAAATAACTGCTTTGAACTACTATCAACAACGCATCACTGGCAATAAGGGCATTAGAAGTAAGAGCTCCCAGACTTGGAGGACAATCAATCAGTATGATGTCGTAGTCTTTCAGAATAGGCTTCAAAGCTTTTTTAAGTTTAAAATAGCCATTCATTTCTGTAAGCAATTGGTGTTCTATACGGGTATAGTCCAACTCCGCAGGAACCAAATCGAGGTTTTCAGCTATATTGAGAACAGGTAAAGATGTACCATTCAATAAAGCCGTGTAGATACTTTCTTCTGTACTTTCTACACCACAAGCTGTTGTCAGATTAGACTGTGGGTCATTGTCTATCATCAATACTTTTTTACCTTTCAGGCTCAAAGCCTTGCCAAGATTATGTGTAGTAGTTGTTTTTCCTACTCCTCCTTTATGGTTTATCAAAGAAAATACTTTTTGTGTCATTCAAATATCACAGATTTAGGGTTGAGTTTTTATTATAATCTTTATTAAATATCACAAATTTAGGGCGACTATATCAGGTGTACTGATTTCTGAAATTTCTCATAACTCTTATCAAATATCACAGATTTAGGGCTAAATTTTTGACTCTCAAATTTAAGTTAAAATACCTACAATTTTTACTTATAAAGAATATTTTTCAATTTACCTCTTCTACAAATATCACAGATTCAGGGTAAACAATCAGATATACTTTTTCCTAAAATCTCTCATAAGCCTTATCAAATATCACAGATTTAGGGTTAAATTTTTGACATAAAAACCTTGTAAGCATAAGCAGCCTTGTTGTGTATCTTGCCATTAGAAATCTGAATATTGATGTCGTAGGCTGTTTTAAAGACTTCTTGGTCTGAAAGTTTTGCCATAATCGTTTTTGATTGTTTTTCGCTTAACCCCAAACCCAGTAAAGTTTCTGCCACTCGTGTTTTATTTTTAGCATCAGACTCCAACAATAGGGGAGTATCTTCTTTGGTGATGGGCGTAAATCTAAAATCGATTGCGATTACCTTTTTACCACTTTTTATTTCTTTAAAAACAAAAGGCATATCCGAATTGGCAAGCTCTTTTTGAGCATGGCTTAAAATACGAGATTTTAAATGTCCATACTTGTCGTATTCACCTTCTTCAAGCCCAAGACTAAATCTTAAATCTTCGAGTAATATAAACCGATGCCCAGTAGATTGAAACTGTTTGAGCATTTCGTAAATTCTCAAAGAATAAAAGCTCTTGAATTTAAGTGCATGTTGCAAACCATACACCGTAAAATTATTTTTGAGTTGTAATAAATAGGGTTTCAGAGCAGGGTCGAAACGAATTTGCAGAATACCTTTCTTTTCGTAGTATGTGGCACTACTGATTAAACCCACTTGGATAACCCTGTCTTTTTCTCGAATCTTGACAACCCTTTTGATCATGCTTTCTGTGGCTCGTTGTAAATCTGCATACACAGACTTAGCACTTGTACCAATATCTTCGGCAAGTTCTTTGACAGATAAATAAAAATCCTTAAAATCGCTGTCATCAGGTCTGATAAGAGAAATCATTTTTAAGAATACTCTACGTTCAATGAGGTTCATTTCATAACGTCCATTGATAAGCTGATTATTCTGAACTACCTGAACGATGGGGTTTTGTATTTCGGTATCCATAAGTTATCCACATAGATTATCCACAATTTTAAGAAAAATATCACAATAAAAAAATTTCTGTGATATTACACCCTAAATCTGTGATACTTCCCACCCTAAATTTGTGATATTATACCCTAAATCCGTGATACTTGACCCTAAATCTGTGATATTATCGGTACATGATAAAAATATATAAAAATAAAAAACACGTGATTTTCCAAAATTTTTTGTGATTTTTTTTTAATTTTTTTTTTGATAGGTTAAAAAAAGAGAATCTCTCAGGTAAAAAAGACATTGTTTTAAAGAAAAAACAAATAAATGCTGAAAAAAAGCATACCCCAACAAAATCGTTTATTCTGAAACTATTTATTTTGATACCCGACTTTGAAAATTAAAGTAAAATTTATCCAATATCTTAAATTTAAAATATTGTACCACAGGTAATTATATAATAAAAATTATCATTTTAAGATGCACCCTCTACAATCTTGATTTCTTCTTCGGTTAGCCCATACAACGCATACACCATCTGGTCTATCTCGGCTTCTAAGGCTTGTGTGTCTGCTTGTGGGTCTTGAGCTTTAAGTTCCAAAATTTGATTGACGAGTTTTTTAAGTCCATCATTTGACATCAAATTAGTATTTATAGGTATAGAAAGAACATAAGGTGATTGCATAGCTAAAGCCCCACCTTGGAGTTTAGAAGCAACTCGATTCAAGTAATACCAATTCAATTTAGAATTCAAAAAACCTAAAAGTTGCTCATTTTCAATATTTAGAAGAAAAACTTTATTATTAATAAAATAATTTTCGTTGTCAAAAGTAAAGCTTGAAAAAGTGGCTATTTCTTGATATAATATCTTTTTCTGTAAATATCTATCTACTTCTGCTGGGCTGGCTTGTAATTCATACCATTTATTGCCACCAGCCTTTTTATCTAGTTCTTTTTTGAATTTTAATAAATGATTCAAGATAGCAGGATATTTTTCTATTTCTATACCTTTATTTGTAAATATCAAATACTTATTACTTTTGGGTTGTTGGTATCGTTTTATATCCCTACCTGCCAAAAATGGCTTTATAATTTCTTCACTTTTAGAGTCTTCTATTATTAACTGTTTTCTAGTTTCTTCATCTATTACAAATGCTTCGTTGTAACCTGTTTTTATTCCATAAAATATTTTCCCATTTACATATTCGGAGAGTGGTGTGCCTGCATTTTTAATTTTTGTAATCAGGTTTTGTATTTTAGAATCACTTAAAACCCAGCCTTCTTCATTCAATTCAGAAATATTAACCTGAGATTTTTTAGTGTTTAGGTAATTTTCTAAACCTTCTGGATATACCAAAGTATCTACATTTACAGCCTCAAAAGATGGTTCAGAGTTGTTCTTAGAAATATTTAAAATACAAGGATAGGTAGTAGCTTCTTCAAAAACTGGTAAATCTCCAAAATCTATGATAGAAGTAATTTTATATTGCTTAACAAAATTTCTTATAGACTTTCCATAGCCTGCTCTCATCCATTTATTTGGAATTATGAAGATAAATTCTCCCTTATTTTTTAGGTTTCTTAATCCCAATTCAATAAAATATACAAATAAGTCTGCTGTACCAACAAAAGTTTGGTAGTTACTTTGTAAATAAGGTTTTAGTATTTTTATATCTTCTTGCCTGATATACGGCGGGTTGCCAATCACCACATCAAAACCCACAAAATTGCCTTCATTGTCTAAGACTTCAGGGAACTCAAAACGCCATTCAAAAGCATTTTCAAATATTTTGTTGCTTTTTATTTCTTCAATTTCGGCTTCAATTTTCTGTATTTCTTGGGTGAGTTTTTCGGCTTTTTTGTTTTTCTCTTTTTTCTCTTTTTCTGTTTCGCCAAAAACAGAAGTCTGGTTCATCAGGGTAAATAACTCTCCTTCCAGTTTGCGTTTTTTGGCAAGTTTGGGGTCGTTTTTGGCAATTTCGCTTCTAAAATCCGATTTAATATCCGAGATGAGGCGTTCCATTTCCCTTTTCTGTTCTTTGTTTTGGGCGTTTCGGTAGGTATCTACGGCTATTTTATAGCTATCAATGGTATATTTACTTTTTTTGAGGGCTTGGCTCAAATCGGCATCCAAGGCAAAACGGCTTACCAGCGAATTACCTGTCTTGATATTGATGTCAATATTGGGCAGGGTTTGTAGCTCCATACGGCTCCCCTCTTGAGAGGGGTTAGGGGTGTGTAAATAATAGGCATTTTTTAGGAGTTCAATCCAGAGACGCAAACGGCATATTTTGACAGAATTGGGGTTTATATCCACTCCAAAAAGGCAATTTTCGATAATAGTCTGCTTTTCGTGGAAAAGTGTTTCCTGAATGCGTTGGCTTTCAGACACACCCCCAGCCCCTCTCGAGAGGGGAAATGAAGGTTTATACTCAAAAAGTTCTCCATCTTCGTCTGTTACAATGAGTTCATCGTTTACGACCTCTACGGTGTAATTTTTGAGGCGTTTTCCGTTTTTATCCTGCAAAATTTCGAGTTCACTCTTGATGGCAATTATTTCGTTGAGAGCTGAAACCAAAAAATGCCCAGAACCCACAGCAGGGTCACAGATTTTGATACTGTTTACAATTTCGTTGGCTTCTTTTTTGGTAAAGAGCTTTCCATCACCTATTTGCTCATACACATCATCAAGAGTTTTGAATAGAATACCTTCCTGACCCTCCTCAAGAGATGACACACCCCCAACCCCTCTCAAGAGGGGAGTTTGTAAACCATTGTTTAATAAGGGTTTATTATTTTCAATAATTACGCCTGTAAAAGGATTTAAGGGTGTATCTTCGTAACGCAACTCTGATAAATCGCCTTTTTCAAAACCTTCAATGTATTTACGAATGGTTTCTAATGTAGCCTCCAGATGCTTAAAAATATCAGAATCAGGAAAACGTAGGACATTGAGTCCTAATTCGTTTAGCTTACTTTCTTTTTCAAAATCTTTCTTTTGTGTCTCTTCCCAGTTGTGTGTTTCGCCATCAATTTCAATGACCAATTTCAATTCATAACAAAAGAAATCAGCAATGAAATTATCCAAAGGTTTTTGTCTGTGGAAATCATATTTACCCTCAAATTTACCTTTGAGTTCTTTCCAGAGTATAATTTCCGATTTTGTACTGTTGTTTCGAAGTTCTCGGGCAAGCTCCTTTAATTTCGGGTTGTAAGGGATAATTTCTCGTTTTTGAGATACACTCCCAGTTTGTAAATCTCCTTTTGTAAGGGGTGTTACAGATTCCTTGTTTTTCAAGTCCCCTCTTGAGAGGGGATTTAGGGGTGTGTTTTTCGCAGCTTCATTAAATTTCTGCAAAACAGCCTTTCTGATAGTCTCACGACACATATACATCGTGATAAACCCTGGTGTAAAGAAAGAGCCATCTTTGTATCCATTTATTTTCTCAAAAATCAAGCCCAAAACAGAAGCATTGATGAGGGTTTTGTTGTCCTCTTGGATTTCCTCTGAGCCTTCGGAGCTAAAATCGTAGGCATCCAAGAAACGAAACAGATATTCTAAGGTATTCAGATTGCCTGTGAGGGCTTTGCCCTGCTCGTTTTTTAAAATGGTTTTAGGGTGTAAAGGAATGGTTTTTTCGTCTCGCAGATTGCTGATAAACAAGGTTGTGTGTTCGAGTTCGGTTGGCTCAAACAAAGAGCTATTGAGATATGGAACTTTCTCAAACACCTTTTTAACATCATTATTTCTGTCTTGATGTTTTCGGGCAAGCACCTGAAAAAACAAGCTGTTCAAATCATCATAATTCCTGATTTTTTCAATAGTAAGAAATCTGTATTCAGACACACCCCCAGCCCCTCTCGAGAGGGGATTTTTGTGGTAGGAGAGGAGCTGAGCTTCCAAGAGTTTGAGAAACAAAATTCTGTTTACCCAAGTGATGGAAAGTTCCAAAGCTACATTAAAAAGGCGTTCTTGAAAGTTTTCACCAAATTGTGATGGATTGGGCAAACGGCTGATTTTATCGAGGCTATCGAGTTGAATGATAGCATCTTCTAAAATTGTCCCTGAGTTTCTTTCACCTTCTTTATGACGTTCAATGAGCTTTTTACCACCTTCTTTGGTTTCGGTAAGCCCGATAATATGCAAAAGTTCACTGTAAAAACGTTTGTCGAGGCTGTTGCTGTCGTTGGCAAAAGGCAGTTTGAGTAAATGTTCTGGCGAAAGCAGTTTGAAAAGGACAATCAGATGGTTGTCATCTGCTTTATTTGACTGTTCAGACACACCCCCAACCCCTCTCAATAGGGGAGTGTACTCTCGTAAATCGAAATATGTAAATTCTATTTCTGTTTTAATTTGTTCAATAAAAGGCTTGGCAATTTGTTCATAGAAAAAGTCCGTTTTGCTTCCTACAAGTGTTCCTGCTTCAAAATCTGTGAAGGACTGCACCAGCTTTTTGTTTTGGGCAAAAAGTCTGTCAAATACCTGAGCATCAAAAACAAACCACTCATATACATTGGTGATAATCAAGTTTTTGATTTCCAGATTTTTGTGTATAATTCGCTCTCTGAGATAATACAAAACAAGTTCCTGAAATGCCTTCACATTCAAGTTAGTTTTGGTAGGCATTTCTGATTTGTTGGTAGGCTTTTTAGCCTCAATAATGACGCCTACTGTACTTTGGACATTGTTTCCGTTATGGATTACCAAGTCATTTCTACCTTTGGTATTGATAAAATGATTTTGTTTGTAGTAGGTATCTTTCAAGAAATCGGATACTAGATTTTTATGAAATTCCTCCGATTCTTTGTCATTGGTGGTTTCTAAAAGTTGTTTTAAGTGCTTTTTAAAACCTTCTATCTCATCTCTATTGGGCTTTACTTTCAAAAATGCCTTATTAAGAGCTTTACGAGGGCGTATTTCTTTCAGAGTCATGTTAAGCAGTATTTTTCAACAAAAGCGAAGATAGTATTTCTTGTTCATCAAATCAATAAAAAAACTCCATACATCATGATATTGATTTGATGTTGAAGTATCCAAAGTAGCGTTAAACTTTGTACTCAGAGCTTGATATTTGCTAATTCATCTAGCAAAAAGTCTTGTATATTTATAAATAGAAGGTAAACTATTCTCAATTAATTCTGGAACAATCACTCATTTAAAAACAAATAAAGTAAAATGTGTTAATCTAGTAGAGAAAAGTAATGATGATGTAATTACATAGGGTTATCAAAAAATTAATAGAGAGTTTAATAAAGGTAATAAACCATTTTGAGCTACAAATAGAAGAACAATTAAAGGATCATCTGCCTATTGAAAGACACAAGAATGATTTGATAGTTGTATTAGATATCAAATAGTGTTAGTATTTTTGCTTTAAACTTCCACAGGCATCTCCTTTAAGAATGTTTCTTCAATTTTTCTCAAGGTGTAAATTTGGGTAGTTTGATAATTGGAATGTCTCATTTGTTTCTGAATAAAATCTTTATTAAAATTCTTTTCAGTCATAATTTGAGCTGCTGTGTGTCTTAAACAATGAGGGCTATAATTTGGTAAATACTTCTTAACGATGTGATACACCTGATGATAAGTTAAACCCTCAAATAAAGAACCTTCTTTTCTTCCAAAAATAATATGTTCTAATAACTGTTTTGAAGTATTAAAAAGCCTGATTTTTAGTTTTTTATATTTTCCTTTACCCAATACAGCTATAATATTTGCCTCTAAATTAATGTCCTCTACACATAAATTACATATTTCACTGGCTCTCAATCCTTCATAAGCCTGCAAAGAGATGATGAGTTTGTCTTCTAAGGATTCTATGCTATCCAATAAAGCTTCTCTTTCTTTTAAACTTAGACTTTCTTTATAATATCTGTCTTTGTCCGTTTTAAAATTCTTGATGGCTAATATCTTGTTACTATCAACTATTTGTACTTCATCCGTACCTGAGATTAAATCTTTTTGGTCAAGTAACCATCTGGTGAAGGCTTTGATAACTGATAGACGAGTATTGAGAGTAAAAACACTCAATTGATTTGCCAAACCCTGCTGAAGATACTTCTGAACGAGTATTTGACCAAAAGAAATATGATTTTCCTCCATATAAGAAAAGAATAAATTCAATTCACTCAGATAGTTCTTTTTTGTTTTTTCATTTTTAAAGTCATATTGTGCAAGAAACCTTAAAATATAGGGGTGATTACCTTTGTACCTAGATTCTGAAAGGAAATACCAATATCCAACAAAGCCTTTTTGTTCACAATATTTCCTGAAAACATTCAGATAGCTTTTAATAGTAGTTTGTTGGAGATTTCTTGTGATGAGAAACTCCTCTATAGCAACCTTACTTACCGTAATTTGCTTTTCAATACAAAAAAGAAGAAACTTTTTTAAGTAGCTCATTCTTTTTGCATCAGTTTTTTTCAGGGACATGGAGTAAAGTTTTAAGACTTCATTTACTTCATGTTTATCATAATTTTTTTGGATAATGGAAAGCATCTAAAAAAGCGAAAAGTTTTTCTAAAGATAAATTAAAATTCCTAATTAAACAAAGAGTTGTTTGTTTATATTTAGGAATTTATTTGTATCATAAAAACAAACTCTTAATAATAGAAAACTAGAACTATTGATATGATAGACTAAAATTTAAAATAGGTTGATATAATTAATTTTATTACTCATCTCGTGTTCCTAAATCACATATAGAACCTCAAGTTCAAATCTCCTCCACTCTAGTATCATAAAACACAATATACTGATAACAAGAAATCTAATTCTCAAATATCAGCATATTGTGTCTGGTTTAGTGTCAAAATATTTTTTAGATTTATTTGATATTTAATATTTTACTTTCAAAGTTTTGGACTAAAATCATCTATATCATAGCCTTTAAAATTGAAACTCCCACCCAATGTGAGCTGTAATTACAGGCATTAGCTTTCGTGTACTTTTTTCTTCTTGATTGATTACTATTTTATTGGTACCCAATATAGGCATCTGTACTCCTGCCCAAGGTAATATATACAATCCTAATTTTTTGAACGGAAACCATTGAAATCCAACTTGGGGTGTTAAAACAAAATGATTAGCTTCACCTTTGTATTGGTTTGCTTGATTATACAAAAATTGATTCCATTGCATTCTTAAACCTGGTTGTAAACCTCCTCTTTTGAGTCCAAACCTAAATTGATATTGAGCCTCAATGCCTAATCCATTCCATTGTGTTTCCCATTCATTTCCTTCAAAATCATCTGTCAATAGAATGGTTTTACCAAAATTACCACTCCACTTACCTGAGTATCCCAAAATACCCCAACGCAATCTAGGGAATTTAGCTAATCTCATATTGATGTTGGCATCAAATCCTATACCATTGGGTAGTGTACCTATCCAGAAAGCAGGGTCAGTTTCTACAGAAAGATAAATTTTAGGACTTTTTTCAGTATTTTGAGCATAAGTTACTGATAGTGAAAGTAATGACATCATCAGAACCATTATACTTTTAGTAAGCAGATTTCGTTTTTGAGTGAGGTAATGAAAAGCATTTTTTACAGCTTCTTGTGAGGATTTAGGATTAAAACCTAGTTCTTTCTTCGCTTTAGAAATATCGAAATTTTGTTGTAATCCAGAAAACATAGCCACATCTTTTACTGAAAGTAAAGGAGCTTTGCCTGTAAATTTACTTACTAGTTCCATCATCCATGCCATGAAAAGCAAAATGGGTTTAGGAACAGCTACAGGTAGTTTTATTTTCAATTCAGGAAACAATTGCTGAGCAATTTGGGTAGTTTCTTTGATAGAAGTACATTTTTCGTTGGCTAAAATATATCTTTCACCATCTTTACCTTTGGTAGCTGCTAGATAACAGCCTTCTGCTACATCCTTTACATCAATCCAGTTGAGTGTAATATGTGTTTCAACAGGTATTTCTTTATTGAGAATGAGTTTTAGGATATTGTAAGAGACACTCAAAGGAGCAAAAGCTTCACCACCAATCATAGCAGAAGATAAAACAGTCACTAACTCAATATTATATTTCTTTGATAACTCAAAAGCTAATTTTTCACCATCGTTTTTCGAATTATAATACCAATCTCTACGATCAGTATTATAACCATTACTTTCTTTGGTTGGCAGATTTGTATAATCTAAAGCTGCTATTGAGCTAACATACACAATTCTTTTTACATTGGCTTCCACAGCAGCCTCTACAATATTTTGAGTACCTAGTAAATTGGCATCATAAATTTCTTTTTGAGGTTCTTTTGCCCATAATTTGAAAACAGCCCCAACGGCATAAAAGGTATGTACTCCCTGTAAAGCTTTTACCAAAGAAGCTTTATCTGTAATATCTGCCTGAACTACTTCACAATCTAGGTCTCTGAAAGGTTCTTTGTTGATAATATTTCGAACAGAAGCCCTTACAGGAATTCCTTTTTTAAGCAATAAACGAACCAAATTATTTCCTAAATGTCCATTTGCACCACTCACAAGTGCCAAGTTATTTTGTACCATATTGTCTTTGTATGAAATGATGATACAAAGTTCTATGGTTCTTTATTAAAAATACTTCACAAATGTTACCTAATCATTTGTTTTCGTATTCTGCTCAAACTTTTGGGATTCATTCCTAAAAAAGAAGCTATATATTGCAAAGGCACATTATGTAAGATAGTAGGATGATTTTCCATTAATTTAAAATATCGCTGTTCAGCAGTAAGTGTTGCTAAATCTTTTGTACGCTGTTCGTTGTACATAATAGCTTGCTGGAATACCCAAATACTAAAATCTTTGAGTCTTTGGCTTTGTTCCATTAGAGAATCTAAATCTTCTTTTGTAATTCTTAGTAATTGAGACTCTGTTATACATTCTAAGTTTTCAGTTGCTTTAGTCTGATTGGTAAAATCAAAATAAGCAGTAATAAACCCTGGTGGACAGTTAATATGAGTTGTAACTTCATTGCCTTCACTATCATAATAAAACAATCGCAAATAACCTTCTACAATAAAATATAAATACTTAGGGATTTTTCCTTCTTCTTCTATAATACGATTTTTAGGCAATAAAATAGGTTCAAAGTATTTTTCACACAAGATTTTATCTTGTTGTGTTAAAGAAGATTTTTGACTAATTAGGTTGTATAGCTTTTCCAATATGCAAACTTCAAAATTAATGTTTTTATAAAGTATACTTTTATTAGGATTGAAGATTATATTTTAGTATTAGAGAGTAGAAAACAAAAAGTATCATCTGTTTATTTACTTTTTGTTTTTTCAGAATATTTTATCTTGTATTGTTTGGCTGTCTGACCAAAAAACTGTTTGAATATTTTATTCAAATGACTCTCATCTGTAAATTCTAGTTCATCTGCAATTTGTGAAATCGTAAGATTACTGTACATCAAACGATTTTTTACAAGATTTATTTTATACTTTGAAATGTAGCTTTTTAAAGATTCTCCTGTTTCTGACTTAAAATATTCACTTATATAATTTTTTGATTTATAAAAATAAGTAGCTATAGCTTCTATTGTCAGTTTATCTTTTTGATAAATATTTTTTTGTATGTAAGTAAGTATATCACCTATCTCAGACTTTGAGTTATTTATCTTAAAACTTGCACTCAGATTTTCTTGTATATTTCGGGCAATGATATTGAGCAGTAAAAAAACAGTATTCTGAATGATGTTTTCATAAAAGAAACGTTTTTGTGATACTTCTTCAATTAGTTTTTGGATCAGTACTTCTATATATATTTTATCTGCTTCATTTTTAATCAATTCATTATTTGAGTTATTTGAATTATAAAAAATCATTTCAATTTTTCTAAAAAGCTCACTAAAATCCAGTAAATCCGTTTTTAGACTATATTCCTTTGAAAAATATATTCTATTAAAAGTAATGATACAGAAGCTGGTCTTTTCTTCTATTACAAAAGAATGATAATCTTCTGGTGTTAAGAGAAATAAGCTCCCTTTACAATATTCTTTCTTATGATCATTTAAAATATGTGTTCCCTTACCCTCTAAAATGTAAATTAACTCATAAAAATTGTGTTTATGGGTTCCATACTCCCATTCTTGAGCCACATAAATAGATATATCAAATTCTTGGTATAGTGATAATGATTTCATTTGATGAAATTACAGTTTTATCCTTGATTTTTACCTGTTTTAAACAGGTAAAATCATCCAATTTTGCATCATCATTTTACAACTTAAATTTAAAGAAATGAAATCAGTTACAATTTATTTATCAGCATTCATTTTTACAATTATGTCTACAATTTCATTAGATGCCAAAAATATAGGAAAGGTCTATATTTTTGAAAGTGATACCAACGGATTCAATACCAAAACGTTTTTTTATGATGATGGTAAAGAAGTTGTTGCCTTTGATGCTCAGTTTACAGAGCAAATAGCCCAACAAGCCATTGATTTTCTGAGAACAAAAACCCAAAACCCTATTAAATATCTTGTCATTACACATCCAAATCCTGATAAGTTTAATGGTATTCCTGCTTTTAAAAAAATAGGTGTCACAGTTATTATGTCTAAAGCTTCTACCAGCAATATGGAGGCAGTACACCTTTACAAAAAATACTATTTTGTTGAAATGGCTAAAATGTTTACCAACGATACTTATCCTAAACTTTCTAATGCAGATATAACTTTTGATGATACTTACACATTAAAATTGGCAAATGGAGGAAAGGTTACAATAACTGAATTACACAAAAGTGGTATTGCCACCAATCAAACTGTGGCTCATATTGAAACGGCTAATGCTTTAATTGTTGGAGATTTGGTGCATCATAATGTTCATGCTTGGCTTGAAGGACCAATCCAAAACGGAGTTGCTACATATAATAATTCCCACTGGATTGATGTTTTGAAAATATTACAAGCTAAATATCCTAAAAATCTGACTGTTTATGGTGGTCGTGGTGAGAGTGGATTATCATCTATTGTTATTTCACAACAAATTAGTTATTTAGAAAAAGCAGAAAAAATCACAAAACAATATTTGAATTCCATTGATAATGATAAAACAAAAGTTAATTATACCCAGCTACAAAAAGTATTTGAAAAAGAATTTCCTAACTATACTCTGGGATATATGATTGCTTATGGTGTCTATGGAATTGTAGAAAGTATCAAATAGTTTATTCATATCCTTTGAATTAGAAACTATTAATAACTAAATTAAGATTATTGAAAAGGCTTTCTTACAATTGTAAGAAAGCCTTTTGCTAAATTACTAAAGGAATCAATACCAACCTCCTCCTAAACTTTTATAAATATTTACTTTTGCTGTTAATTGCTTTAATTTGATTTCAGTAAGCTCCATTTTTGTATTCAAAGCTTCTCTTTGGGTGAGTAAGACCTCCATGTAATCTGCTCTGGCATATTTAAATAAATCATTAGAAATATCAACAGATTGTGAAAGAATATCAGATTCTTTCTGTTTATTCTGATAGCTACCAGAATAATTTTTTACAGCAGAAATTTGATTCATTACTTCTAAATAAGCATTCAGAATAGTTTGTTGATATTTATAAGTTGCTTGAGCTTGTTTGTGATGAGATTTGTAATAATTAGCCTGAATAGCATTCTTATTAATCAAAGGGGCTAAAGCATCTCCAAATAAAGAAAGAACTAACGATTCAGGGTTAAATAGTAAATGTGGTTGAAAAGCCTGCATACCAATGAATCCATTGAGTCTAAAAGATGGATAAAAATTGGCTTTTGCAGATTTAATATCCAAGCCCGTTGCCTGCAACTCCCACTCCGCTTGGCGTACATCAGGACGATTCTGTAGAAGTTGCTTAGGAATGCCCACAAATAGTGAATCTGTTGATAAGGCGGTAAAAGATGATGAATTTCGAGCAATGTTTTTAGGAAAACCTCCAATTAAAAAATGAATTCTATTTTCTGTTTCCACAATTCTCTGTTGAATTTCATATTGTAAATTGGTCGTGTTCAGCAACTGGGCTTCAAAACGATTAACAGCTAATTGGGAAACTTTAGCAGATTCTTTTTCTTGTTTTATAATTTGTAAAGCATTGGTTTGGAGTTCTATATTTTTTTTAACAATTTCTAGTAGATTATCTAAAGCCATTAGTTCATAATAGGAGCTAGCAATTTCTGCAATAAGCCTTGTAATCAAAAAATTCTTAGCCTCTTGGCTTGCCATATATCTTGAAAAAGCTGACTTTTTAGCATTTCTAAGCTTATTCCAAACGTCTATTTCCCAAGAACTATTAAAGCCTACTAAAAAATCAGTAAGAGGTGATGGAAAAGGCTTACCTGGCTCAATATTTACATTTTTTTCCAAAGCACCCAAACGAGTAAAACTACCTGCTCTATCTAAACCAGCTCCTCCACGAATGCCCACAAATGGCATATACTCTCCTTTACGAGCTTTCACTTCGTTAAGGCTAATAGATATTTCTTGTTGTACAATATGAAGTTCCTGGTTATTTTGGAGTGCAGTATCAATCAGAGCAATAAGATTCTGATCTTTGAAATAGTTTTTCCATTTAACTTTTGCAATATTAGTTGTGTCTGATAGATTATTGCTATAACTATCAGGCATAGGTTGAGATTT
>Ga0209278_1000898_pt1 | contig 19809 bp, 8 predicted proteins | sample JI81BgreenDNA_FD_187504 | JGI IMG/M metagenome (GOLD analysis project Ga0209278, IMG submission 187504) | Wastewater effluent complex algal communities from Wisconsin, to seasonally profile nutrient transformation and Carbon sequestration -... | ecosystem: Engineered > WWTP > Effluent > Algae... | reverse complement strand
TGGTTTGGAAAACCGACAAAACACGCCTCAAATACGATTTTGTGGTGGCCCCGGGCGCCAATCCCGAAGTCATCAGGTTGCGTTATACAGGTGCCGACCGCATGCAGCTGGTAAACGGAAAGCTCGAAATCACCACCAGTTTGGGCAAATGGACCGACGAAGCACCCGTTGCCTACCAAATCGATGGTCGCGACACCGTGAACATAGCCTGCCGCTTTGTACTGCAAAATGGCATCCTGCGTTTTGAGCTGCCCAAGGGGTATGACCGCAGTTTGCCGCTGGTGATTGACCCTACCCTGATTTTCAGCACTTATTCGGGTTCGCAGAGCGATAATTTTGGGTATACCGCCTGTTCCGACGAAGGTGCCAATATGTACACTGCCGGTACCGTTTTTGGTCCGAACTACCCCGTCACCACCGGCGCTTATCAGGTGAATTATGTGGGCAACAGTATCGATGCGAACATCCAATTGCGCATCGACATCGGCATCATGAAATTCAACCCCACCGGCACCCAGCTGTTGTATGCCACTTTTTTGGGGGGCAACCGCATCGAAAATCCACACAGCCTGGTGGCCAACAATTTGGGTGAGCTCTACATCATGGGCAGCACCAATTCTACCGATTTCCCCACCGCCCCAACCGGCTACGACACCTCACACAATGGCGGTTACGACATTTTTGTGAGCAAACTCAACGGCGACGGCAGCCAGCTTTTGGGCGGCACTTACTTTGGTGGCACCGACAACGACGGCCTGAACTTAGCCGCTAACCTGCGCAACACCTTTGCCGACGAGTTTCGCGGCGATGTATTTTTGGCAAGCAATGGCGATGTGTTGGTGGCCAGCATGGCCGGAAGCAGCAATTTGGCCAGTGCAGGGGTGTATCAGTCAACCTATGGCGGCGGGATGACCGATGGTTTGGTGCTGCGACTGAGCAATAACCTTGGGCAACGCATCTGGGCGACCTACCTGGGTGGGAGCGCAGCCGATGCCTTGTACAGCATCAAACAAGGAATCGGAGGCGAAGTGGTGGTGGCCGGAGGCACAGCCAGCAGCTTTACCTTGCCCGGTTTTGGCTACCAAACCAGCAATGCGGGCGGGGTCGACGGCATGGTGGCCCGCTTTGAGGCAGCAACCGGTCAAGGCATCAGCGGCACCTTCCTGGGTTCGGCCGGCTACGATCAACTCTTTTTCATCGACATTGACGGCTTGGGCGATGTGTATGTGAACGGCCAAACCGACAGCAACCTCATCACCATCGGCACCAATTACAACGACCCGCGCTCGGGTCAGTACATCGGTTGCTTCAGCTCACAGCTGGGCACCTTGCGCTGGTTGGGTCGTTATGGCGCCCGCACCGGTAGGCCCGAACTTAGCCTATCGGCCTTTGTGGTAGATTTGTGCCAAAACATTTATGTGTCGGGCTGGACAGGCAATCTCAATGGGACCGGATTTCCAGGTCCTACCAATTTTGCCCTCACCAACAACGCCTTTCAAACAAGCAGCAATGGCTATGATTTTTACCTCGCTGCTTTTTCGCCCGGCATGCTCACCCTGCAATACTCTACTTATTTTGGAGGTGGTACCAGCCGCGAGCATGTAGATGGTGGTACCAGCCGTTTCGACAAACGCGGGGTAATGTACCAGGCCATTTGCGCTGGTTGTTTGGGTAACAGCGATTTGCCCGTGACCCCCAATGCCTATGCCACTACCAATGGCAGTGCAAACTGCAACAATGCCGCCATCAAACTGGCCTTTGAATTGGAAAGCGGCGTAGGTGCCCGTTTCGGCTGGACCCAACCGCCCACCTGGTGTGCGCCCTTGAGTTTGCAAATGGAAGACTACAGCCGTACGGTGAGCAATACCAGCTGGTTTTGGGAAGTGAGCAATGGCGATACCAGCAATTTATCAAATCCACGTTTTGAGTTTACCGAACCCGGCACCTACACCATCCGCTTGCGGGTGAGTTCGCCGGTGGCTTGCAATGGCTTTGACACCCTTACCCGCACCATCACAGTGGTGGCTCCACCTGCCCTCGACCTGCCCAATGACAGCTGTTTGTGTGTAGAAGACGGCTATACGCTCCGGGCCAACGTGCCCGGCACCAATTACCAATGGTCGGGTGCCGTCAGCAGCACCGAAGCTACCCTTACCCCCACCACTACGGGAACTTACAGCCTTACCCTCACCGATGCCAATGGCTGTACGGCTACCGACTCTGTCAGCCTGGTGCTCATCACCTGTTTTGGCGAAATCCCGAATGTGATTACCCCCAATGGCGATGGCGTGAACGACTGGGTGTCGTTGCCCGGCACCAGCTACAATGATTTTTTACTGCGGGTGTACAACCGCTGGGGGCAGCAGGTTTTCAGTACCACCAACCAAGCACGTGGCTGGGGTGGCGAATTTGAAGGAGGTGGCAAGGTTCCGGGTGGCGATTACATCATCCGCATGGAAGCTACCTTTTGTAACGACCGGTTGGTGCAAAGGGATTTTCCGATCAAAGTGCTGTATTAATTCGAAATGGAAAATTCAAGATTCAAGAAAGCCATTGGTAAACGATGGTGAATGGCATCAAGCGAACGTCGATTGTGGTGGCCGCTAGGCCATGGGGTTGTTGTGTAGGTCCGGTTTTTTGTAGTTGACCGATACGCCATTTAAACCTTTCAGCTGCTATACGATTCGGTTCTACCAATTCAATACATGATGGGCCTAATGCCAGGTTGGTGCATAGCTGTGAAGCAAAGGCTTATACCTGTTAACGTATTTTTTATTGTTTAGCCCAGTAGCTGAACAAAGGCCAATTTGACTGTTGTGGTTCGCTTGAAAACCATTCCATGAAAATTGCCTTGGGCAAGCTATGCAGGTTGAGTTCGCCGTAGGCTTGGTGGCCTTGGCCGTTGTTCCACATCCAGTTTGCTTCGCCGCTTAATGCTTGCACTGAGCGGAGCCGAAGCGTCCAGGCGCGGTTGCCCGGAGCATCGTACATATTGGCGGTGGCGTAGTATTGGTCGCGTGTGGCGGAGAGGCGGGTTAGGGTCATTTACATAATTAGTGGGATACAACCGTATAAAGTCAGCCACCCAAAATAGCAAACTATACTAATGCTATTATTGTTCATTGAATATTCGCTCAATTTGTGTCTTGCTATCGATATAGTTTTTTACTGAAAAGTCTTCAACGATGTCCTTTGCTTGATGATGTTCTTTTTCATATGCTTTGAGTAAATATTCTATTGCTAATTGCGCAGATCTATCGTCTATTTTATTTATGTCGCTTGAAAAAGCCTGCGTTAAGCAAAAATATACATCAAAATACGCTTGAGGATAATCAAATCTATTAGCCATAATCATTGCATAAAATAAAAACTCTTCTTGAACACTGTAATCAAGATATGCAACACTTAATCTGTCATAAGCAGTTGTGTCCCCGTAATTCAAAACAGCTTCTTTCAACGTACTAATACTTACATTAAGTTGATTCATTGACCGTTCAATTTCATCATTATTGTGTACATCTTCTTTCGTCTCACAGCCTACTAACACAAAAAATAGTATTGTAGCTATAAAAATGTTATTTGTTTTCATTCTATAGTTCCCTTTTGGTCAAATTATCCCATGTAGTTGGTTGCTCCTTCGGGTGCCAATCTCCACGAAATTGCCCCGTTTGTTTTCCACCCTGAAATATTCGCCAACTGCCCGGGTTTTCTGACCTTGATTTATTTTTGACCTCGCCATTTGCATCCCGTTTATACTCACCATTCTCATTTGCAAATTCAGCTTTATAGGCTCCTATTTCTCCGCTTTCTGAAAAATACACTCTTTCATTTGGTGCAATAATCGTAGCATCTTTAAAAATATCAGATTTCGAAACCTTCTCTGCAAAGGATTCTGTTCCATCATTATCGTCTCTACCAGTATTACAGGAATGAAGAATGATGGTAACCTGATCGGCGTCTCCCCTATTTTGCCAAATAGAACTGTTTTTTGCTAAAAATTTATCTAATTGCTTGGCTGTTCTTATCCGGGTAGTTTTCCCATCGATTACAACAGACATTCCTTTTGATGACCCATGAGCAAAAACATGTATAGCATTGTCATCATTATACTTTTGAGCTCCCGCTATAATGGCTTTGTCTTTGTTCTTATCTAAAGCAAGTATTTTTTCTCTGCCATCTGGATCAATAAATATTACTGGGCTATTTCCAGCATACGCAAAAGAACTTTCATGAGGATATTTATCACTCATTGGATCCACTGAAAGCCAAACACTCAATGAAGACTCATAGTACCTTGCCCCAAAGTATGACAAATTCGTCTCCACATCCCGCTCCTTACCGCTAAACGTATACTGGGTGTAATAGGCCGCGGTGTTTTGCTGATGTACAAAGTCCTCGCCAAAAGGTAAGTATTGGAGGTGCTGCGTGGCGTCGCCGTTGATGTCGGTGATGAAGCTCGAGCTGCCCAAATGATCAGAGTGATAGAAGAATACCTGGTATTCGTTGGTTTCGGGCGCGCTTTGCAGCACTTCGAGGGCATCGATGCGGGGTTCTCCGGGGTAGAAGGCATTGTAGTCGAGGCCCACGCACTCAAAATCGCGGCGGAGGCGTTCGGTCATGTTAGTGCCCAGTTCGTTCACATCGCCCGAGAGCGGGGTAACGGGTTTGTCTTTGAGGGCTTGGGCTACTTCGGGGGATAGAGATTCGGCCAGCTTGCTGGCGATCCTTTGGCCGGCAATAAAGTAGTGCTTGGTCATGGCCTGGTCGGTAATGGTAACGAGGTCGCTTTGGTACCAGGTACGCAGGTTGAGGTCGCCGTAGGCTTGCCAGCCTTGGCCGTTGTTCCACATCCAGTTTACTTCGCCGCCCAATTTCCAAGCGCGGTTGCCCGAAGCATCGTACATATTGGCGGTGGCGTAGTATTGGTCGCGGGTGGCGGAGAGGCGGTTTTCTTCGTCCCAGCAGAGCAACCGCTCATGTCTTCCCATGTTGGGGTCAGGTACCGATTGGAGGGTCATATTGCCCGCTCCGTCGAACTGGAAATCAAGTGGTGGCACGGTACCATTGATGTCGTTTACCATCGACACCATGTGGGCGTTATTGTACGTGTAATCATTTGCATAATTAACCACTTGCGTATTTCCCAGTATCTCTTTGGAGCTGTTAGTGTTTTCGAGATGATATTGCCTGAGGGTGAATAGGTCATAAGCAATTCATATCCAGCACCACTACCCGTATTACCATCGCTATCAATGAGCCTATATAAACCGTCATAAACATAGGTTGTAGGTGTAGTTACCACCCAATCCATTTACACCAGTAGCCGTGTTGTTTATGCGCGTAATGTTGCCCACATCATCGTATGTGTAAGTCAAGTCAAGCATATCGCCATTGCCCGTTGTTGATACCAAGTTAAGCAATCTACGTGAATTGGCGTCATAGGTATAAGTAGAGCTGGTACCATTGCCGTAGGCGAAGAAGGTGCGGCTACCGAATTCATCGTATCGGACATCCGTCACATAGTCTTGTGTATTGGTTTTGGTCCCTTTCATGCTCACAAATTGCCCGCCTTTGTCATAGTCGTAATCTACCAATTCGCCATCAGGGTATTCAATAGATTTAACACGGTTCCAACTGTCATATTGCCAACGGGTTGAGAATGTGTAAAATTCACCACCACTCACCGGCACATAGCCAGTGGTTTTTTTGAGTGTAACCTCACCCATTGACCCGTATTCAAAAGCATGGACGCCTGCTGCATCTTGCATGGTTAATATCCTACCTGTTGCATTTCCAGCGTTTCCATAGGCGTAAAACACATTGTTTTCGGGGTTCGTAGGATAATTAACCTCTGTGAGCTGACCAAAATGATAGCTATAATTCACGGTTTGGCCATTTCCAATCAAATTGGCATTGGCCATACTAACTAAATTACCGGCAGGGTCATAACTCCAATTGGTTTGCCCAGCATCCGGATGCATTCTTGAAATCCGTCTGCCGGCTTGGTCATAGCTGTAGGTCGTAACAAAGCCTTCTGGATCTTTACTTTCAATGAGCTCGCCCAAAGCATTGTATTTGAAGTCGGTCACAGCACCCAATGGAGCAATGATACGCATTTGTAATTCTCTCGGGTCGGTTAATACCGATACAGAAGTCCCTTCAGCATCCGTGGTTGTTTTTCTGAAGCGTCGAACACCGTTTTGGTCAGTTCCAAAGCCATACACATGGAAGGTTTGGGTGGCATCGGGTTGAATTTCGCGAGTAGGGCGATCAAGCACGTCATAAAATACCCTAGATGGCTGCACAGAAGTTTGCCAATACGTATTGAATAAAGAATCATTCCCCAAAGGTTCAGTTGTAGGGTAAAACTGCTCTGTTATTCGGCCAAACTCATCAAATTTCATTCTGCCTGAAACAACCATCACTTCATTCCCATCCACTACACTTTTCTTCTTTGTTTGTACAACGCGCCCTAAACCATCTGCAAAAAGAACGGTTGATATGGTATTTCCGGCATTAAATTCATCGTAGTGTTCTGTTCTGGCCCAAAGCCTTGTTGAATCATCAAACAGCGGTCTCCATAAAAACTTGTAGTCGTAATCATCCCAATATGCAAAACGTAATGTAAAAGGCTGACCATTTGCAATTTCTTTGGGACCTTGAATAGTTCGAAGTCTTCCATTTGCATTGTAAGTATACTTCACTTTGTTTCCAGCCATATCGGTGCTTTCAATAATGTTTCCACGCCAAAAGTCATACTTCGAAGAAGAAACATAACCGTAGGCATCTTCTATCCTCACTGGATACGACCTAACTGTGTCATCATAGGTGTATTCATAGAACATCCTTTGATTTTGAGCATTTGGTGGAAGTGTCATCTTTGACACATTGCCATACTGATCGTATTCAAAATCACTTGAAGCCGACCCATTCCCTAAATTGACTTGAATGTTTGTTAATTGGCCAATGATATCATATGTGGCTAATCTATGTCTAACAAGTGAATTTTGAGCATTAAATACACTAATCCCAAGAGGAAGTCCTATGATATAACTGCTTGAATCGTTCCGATAAGAAATAAGTGCTCTTAAATCATCAGTTGCCACAAGGGTATCTCCATGATTGTTATAGGAAACAACCGTACCCAAAGGGCCATACATATATTGTTTTCTTGTTACAATGGATTGCGTCCCTCCTTCAAAAAAGCTTGATACTTCTTTGTAAATCGCGGGATAATATGGCCCAAAGCATGCTGCACTATCCTCATTTACCTTTGCCCCTCCTATAATTTCATATTTTCCATAAACCGTTTCATTCTTGACATAAATTCTATCCAGACTATCCCTAATGGCTTTTTCAAATTGAAGACCTTTGAACAAAAAGTCATTTGTATGGTATTTTTCGACTACAGTGCGGTAAGTCACGCCATTGTCTCTATGAGATCGAGTAATAACCGAATCGTATCCCATGAAAATTCTTTCGTACCGGTCATATCGGCCACCTTGGTAGTCGAATGTCGTTAAGCTATAGTCCGTACCATCATTCAAAAGTCCGTCAAACACCCACAACGAATCCATTACCCACTTTGCTTGAGGCATAATGGTAGACGAAGGAATATTCTTGTAACTGATTGTCATTGCATTGCCTATGCTTGACTCAACACGTTTCAGCATATTAAATTTCGCAATCTTAGAGAAGTGCACAACAATGTCTCCAGAATTATTTGTAGAAACAAAATCCACGAAGCCATCATTATTCATATCAATGAATTGCCCTCTTTCATAGCTCTTTGAATAACCTAAATTGACACTAACAGAACCACCAGCTTTGGCTACAAGAAAAGTAGTTCCAAACGTACCGGATACATTGGCGCTTACACTGAAGTTCTCGCTTCGGGGTATTGTCGGAGGAGTACTACTAAACGGCCTTGCTATAAATCCGTTTCCCGTATTTGTCCAGACGATTGATTGATTCATAAAATCAATCAAACCATCCCCATTGATATCAACAGGAGTAGCCTCGGTTGTTGAAAATCCACCCGTTAAACCAGCACCTAATGCCCAACTATTTTGGCCTTTTTCAACCTGAAAATCTAATCCCAAATTGCCTGAAGCAAATGAAGAAGAACTTATGCCCGAGAACCCCCAGTTCACGAATCCTTCGAACCCATAGCCAATATTGAGCGCTACCTCACCCAAGTTATTAACCTTATCCGGTAAGCCATCACCATTTATGTCTAAATAAGAATACGCGGCCTGGTTACTTCCAGTACTAGCGCCACCTCCATTTGACAAAGTGCGGCCTTTTGTACCCTTTTCTTTCTCAAATCTCATAGCCGTCCCTCCCAAATTACCAGAACGTGAAGTTGACGCTTGTTCACCGTTACCGTATTCTTTGTTATTGTGATTAATTGCCATGGAAACTACATTTGGGAAAAGCCCTCCTGTAGGCATCGAAAATTGTGTGTATTTCTCACCTACGATATCAGGAAAGCGATCTCCATTTAAATCCATGTACTCAACCATAGTACGATCTTCTGTTGTTGCCCTTGATCCGCTTGCATTTGCTAGTGAACTAATTCCTATAGAAGCACCATTTGTCCATGATCTTTGTTTGGTAGTTTTTCTAATTGCTTTCGGGCTTCTACCACCACCTAAAACAGGGATGGGATTTTCGTAATGTTGCTCTATGGCATTTTCTACCTCAAACCAATTGGACACCGTTGTAGGTTTAATGGTGGTTAAATTACCGATACCTCTGTAACATGATTCCTCAGGGTAAGCAATCATTGTATAAAATCCAGCATCCAACAAATTATCCAAAACCAAATCAAGGCTTGTGTTGGACTGTGATGGTGTTTGGTTTAAAATATTTGCAGTGTCGTTTGCAAAAGTTTGTGGATCAATGATTTTTATTCTATTAGTATCAGCAAAATAAGGCAGCATAATTAATCTGCTTTCATCAATAGGATTAATGGTATCAACATTGTAAACGAAGTAACCCCAACCTCTGTACAATGGACCAAATTTGCTCAGGGAGTCATGCCAAACACCATAAAAGCCCGCACTGAGGGTGTCTATTGCTGATCCCATTTGACGCAACACGCGTGAACTTTCTATCGCTTGACTCAAAGAAAAGTCCCTTGAATGAAATTCATAAAAGTATTTGCTCCCTGTACTAGCTGTGTATGTAAGAGGAACAGGGGCTACTACCTGTCCACTTGCTATCTCATATGTTTGCTCCGTCACAACAGCATTGTTCTTTTTCACAGATAAAATCACTTTACCTGACACTGCAGAACCAAAAGACATTACTGGAGTTATGGAGTGACTCATTGAATTTGATGAAACATGACCAAGAGACGGTTTAACTTCTCTGTTATATGGATCAAACTGCACCAGTGGTCGAATTCGTACCCTATCAACTTCAGAATTAACGTCGTATCCAGGGTAATTAGGAATGCTTAAATAATCAAGCATTAGATCAAACTTTACTCTTTCATATCCGATTCTTGTATTTGAAGAGGCACCAAAGTATAAAGTATCATCTTCATTCACAGAAATCGTTTGATCCATTTGAAATGATATGCCGTTAGAGCCTGAAAAGAATGATTCGTGAATAAGACTTCCTGCATTATTCAATATAAAAAATCTCAACGTATCAGAAATCGGAGGGGATGTAATTGTTCCATGCAATCTGACATTAGCAGTAAATGGCATTTTGGTTTGTCTTTTTTCATAAACCCAAAACTCATTATCTGCCTCAAACTTAAATGCCTCAAGGCTATCACTGTTTAAGTTGCTACCTGAGATAGTACCATTTGAATAGGAAGTATATTCAATGGAAGGCGACCACAAAACGTTATCCCATGTGCGTGTAAATTTGGGAAGTAATCTAAAGTAGATTTGATCACCAACATCAACGGACAAGCTCGTTTGCGTAAAGTTTTTGACAGTATAATCGTTAGCTGAAATGTGGCCTTTATAGAGCTGATTTGAATTATGTTGGATAGTATACGACACGCCATCAGGTGACGTTGCCTGCTTTCTTGATTCACTGGTGTCTTCAACTAGTTGGATCGGTGCATTGATCGTAATCGAACCTTTATAAGGCGCCTTCCACATACGAACAGGTTGATGTGACATCATTCTTCTTTCCCAATCAAGATCATCGTTGTTAGGTAAGCCTATCGAAATGCTATCGTTAATGGCGCCATTATGTACAATATATCCACAGCTGCCTCCAATATAGATGGTATCACCTTCGGGCTGAATAAATTCTATTTCGCCATAGGAATTTAACTTATTAAATTTTACTTCACCATCATCGACAAAATCACTCAACCCATCACCGTCAACATCGGCAAAATACCTTTTAGTCGTTCCCTTTGTTGTAGTATAATTAAACGACCTGTTGCCAGAAGCCAGCCCAATTCCTGCAACTCCTTGTATACCCCATCCGTTTGAATTTGATGTTTGGCTGCCCAAAGACTGTAATCCATGCACTAATTGCCCTATACCCAACTGTGGCTGACCATTTACGTAGCTCAGCTTTTGATAAAAAATGGCATTTCCATCTCGATAGACCCTGTCTGGATAACCGTCTCCATCAATATCCATAAAAGAAACGAAAGTTCGATTCGAATTGTGACTGAATGAATATGAACCCGAAAGTGATAAGTTTTTTGTAATTGGGTTCGCACCTAGCCCCAAATAAAGGCTTCCCTGTCCACCAATTGAAAACGATTGGCTCGTACCAAGTAGGTTGCTGTTATCTTTCCTATCATCATCTGAAAATGGCAAATCAATCAATTGCGAATTGCCAACAAATTGCCTCAATCCCTTAACATCAGATGGTTGAGCTATATTGACATTAGCATCTGAAATGGGCACCTCATCATAATCGAAATTATTGTCCAACCCATTTTTAAAATGAATAAACCGGTGAAACCTCACCCCAGGTGGAAGTACAACTTGAGGATCCTCCTTTTCACAAATGGCATCACGCATTTGTGATGTTAGGCTGGTGAATGCTGGATTAGATGATTCCAAGACAAAACAAAGCATCCGTTTGTTAAAATAGCCTGTTTTGTAACTCAATTCATATGTTTTTATAATTCTATTTTTATAATAAGTTCGAATAAATTGCAGCCTTCTCGCGCTTACTTCCTTAAAGCCATAGCGCGCATTTATACTCACATCTACAGTATCGTGATTGGTACTTTGAAAAACAACCTTATAAAAACCGTTGGTTTGGCCATATCCTGTGTAAACCACACTGTCTAAATACAATTGTCTTCCCGGAGTAGGATCATTTGACCTTCCTGAAAATTGGTCCACACTGTAGTAATACCTCATGAAATTCCCATGAACATCCTTCACCTCAGTCAGCGCCCATACTCCAATCTTTCCATCTTTGCCAAGTATGCAATTCTGGTTTACACCCGCGTTGTTTGAATATTTCCCATAGAAATAAGTCGTCCCATTTTTATCCTTCACTTCCCACCAATACGTACTGGGAGAATTTCCATGACGCAATATCTTTTGAAACTTACCTTCTACTCTCAAAATAAACCTTCTGCTAGAACTTGTATTTCTTGCAACTAAAGGCGCTCTATGAAATAATGGGTGGATTACAGTATCCGTAGGTTGAATATCTGTATCACCCTCTATCCATTGTAATTCTTCACCATTGTGTGTGTAACTCTCAGTTTCAAGGTTTGGATTATATCTTGGTACACCCCACCGTGTGTCAACGTTAATTGTTGGAATATTTAAAGACCATCCTAAGCCTAGCCAACCACTTCCCCCTTCAGAAGAAAACTGTAATGCTAATTGAGGTTGTAGGCCCTTCCTCCCTGCTGGAACATCTATTGGTAAACTTAGATTTACCGTACCATTGTTGTTTGCCGTTGGCGGTGAAATACTGGTAATTCCCTCCAGCGGGTTAGCAGCCTTTAAATCAGAAAATTGAGTTGGTGTGTAAGCTTGTGTCGTTGGGAGTTCTGGCTGCTTAATTATTGCGTTGATGAAATCGGTAAAGTGATTGGTGAGCGCAAAAGCTTGCAAAGCACTGTTTTGCAGGCTGTCTTTTGGCAATAGCGTCCATTTATTTGCCTTTTCATCAAAAAAATAGGTTCTCACATGTTTGGTTGAATAACCTGCTGGTAAAAGTGCTGTGTCAATACCGATCGCTACCTGAAGATTTGCGTTAAAAGTTGAATTGTGGGGTAGCAAGCGGAAACCAGCTGCATGCGCAGTTACATTGATCATACCAGCACCCATGGGTGGCATATCCATTTTACGCAGTGCCGTAACGGTAATAACTTTTGGCTCATAAATACTTCCAACTGGTCCATTTACTTCTATTCCTGAAAGAGATAAATGCCATTTTTCATTAGGCAAGGCAAGTACCTGACTAGTTCTGCGCTCGTTATTGGCATTGAAAATCATACTCGTTTCACCTTTTAGGGCTACAACCTTTCTCTTAAACTGTGTGGCCTTGGCACCTTGATGATACACCAATTGGATACTTGAATGATTGTTTTGCCAAATTGAGTCATGCCAAACATATTCGAACTGCTCGCCACTTCTGGCCAAGGTAGTGCCGCTCCATTGCAACGAATCAAAACGACTATCGAGGTACCCTCTCCAATAAGTAAAATGCCCTTGTTTGAATGGAGCAGTTAAAATGGGCTCAATTCCTGTTGATCCAAATACGGGTTTCAGCTTAACATCTTTGATTTCATATCCGTAATCAGCACCATCGGGCACTGAAAATCGAATGATGTTTCGACCATTCCTGAGTTGTTCGACATGTATTTTTTCAACAACCTGCTGCCATTGCTCATTGGGTTCAACCAATCTACCTCCCACAGATAATTCGTCATTGATTGCACGCACTACACCTAAAACACCAACACCTCTCACTTGATAACTCAGTTGCCATACTTTAGATTGATGCAAGGCGTTCGTCAACTCAATTGCAAACACATTGTCTTCAGGATTGTCAAACTTTCTGCCTCGGGTATTACCAACATTGCCTATTGCATAAAGCGAAACGTTCTCAATACTCGTTTCACTGACAGCAAGCGATGAAGTATCATTGTTTACTTTTTCTCTTTGTTCTTGCGGAGTAAATAATGAGAATGAAATTGACTCAAAAAGCGATTCGTCATCGGTCTTCCAGAAAAGACCATTATAAAAACCCGAAACAAGGAGTAACAATAATATGAGGAGTGAATACTTTTTCATGGCGTTGAATTAATACACAATGAGCTTTGTAAATTGGGTTGAGTTTTCGTCCTTGGCAATCACCGCATAGGTGCCCTTAGATAATGCCAGGTGTTCTAAAAGGTATTGGAGCTGACCTGTCAAAGTTTGTTTAAAGCAAATTCGGCCAAGCATATCAGCAATAGTCAGTTCAACTGGCGCTACAGTGTTGGAAGTTACTTTCACGCTAAACTCATTTCCAACAGGGTTTGGAAATGCAGAAACGGTGAGTTCCTTTAGACTATTTATGCTTTCTTGTTGTAGTTTTTCCCAAATGTCATCACCATCACCCCAATTCGGACCGAATCCATTTGATATACGCAAGGCCTGCGTTGTTGCATTTAGATCCTTGGCCAAGAAAAAAATATCTTCGCCTGATTCGTCTGGATCAAGACTCAAATGAAAGTAAATGTCTCCTGAAGCATCTATGCTATCCGCCAAATAAAAATCAGGTATGCTGTTACTATCCTTTTGCACAATCAACAACAATGAATCTCTATCAGAGAGCGATGATGTATGGAACTTAAGGTGAATAGAATTCATGCTTAAGTCACCATTACTTAGTTTAACCTTAAACCATTTATTGCTACAAGCCATAACGACATTTCCAGGTAGGGTATCGGAACTGAATGATGCTAATTGACCGCTTGTAGCGCCTATAATTACAGATTGTCCTTCTCGCAAATCGGATGTGCGATTTAGATTATCTGATTGAAGTGTATTTAATGCAAAGGAGAGTGCGTCATTGGTCGATTGATACTGCCTTAGCCCCACTGTCGAATCAATACTTATCCCAATTACATCATAGTGATACTGTTGGTTTTCAGCTTTAACCCAAACCTTAGAAGTGTCAGCAAACATCAAGTAGTGATCACTTTCAAGGGTAACGCCATACTTTATGGCAAGGTAGGTTTCGTAATACTCCCTTGTGATTTGATCAAGTTTGCCTTCAAATATGAGAAGCTCGCCTAGCCAGCCTTGGAAAAAGTTTGAATCAACATGTCCTATTTGTAGACTTAAACCACCAGAGAAATTTCCTCTCACTTGCCCTTCTGCAACATTAATAAATGTCTTTGTTGAGATTGAATCACGGTAAATGAGGTTTCGTCCATAACGCATTATCTTTTTGGGTGAAAGCGAAAGAACTATTTTGTTATTATCCTTGAGGCTGTAAATGGGCACATCCTCAGTTAAGCTATCAGCACGGTACACTACAAAAACAGTGAGCTTTGCTTGCTCAAGGGGTATCCTGCTACTTTCCAGTGTGTAGTTTGATTGGGTAAATCTGAAAGCTGGATTAAAATTTAGGGCAACAGTATCAATGTTGGTCAATGAATCTATAAATGGAGTGTGCATTCTTGATTCCCCTGCATTTTCAAAGCCTACACCCTGTTTGTGAATCAACCAAAACGTCGGTTTGGGTAAAAGCTGTGCGTTTGATGGACTGAAAATAAAAATCAAGCCCAAAAGTGTAAGTAGCCGTGCCATGTGATTAATTTTAAGTTACACACATATTGGCAGAGCTTCTTCAAGCTACTTTAAACGAATCCCAACCATTGTGCAATACAAGTATAAAAGAAAAACAACACGCACAAAAGTTTTCTCAAAAAAATTAACAAAAAGGAAACTTACGCTCTAAAACGGTTTAATCTAAACTTTCGCCCGCATGCGCCCACTGCTCAAAGCCCGCTGGGCGGCTTGGTAACCGATATCGAACATTTCTGTGCCTTTGTCGAGCGAAAAGAGGTGGAAACGCACCATTTCCTCGGGTTCGATGTACCAGCTGAGGGCATCGAGGTGCGGGGCCACGTTGTTGTGGATGGCAATGTTCAGCACCCGTTCAATGCCTTCCATCCAGCTGTTTACCTCCCCGGTTTCGCCCACCGGATTCACATTCACCCCCATCAAACGTGCACAATGCGGCTGCAGCGCTTTCACCGGCAGGTTGTCGGTCAGGCCGCCATCTACAAACTGGCGGTCGAGGTAACGCACCGGCTCAAATAGGAGTGGAATGGCGCTCGAAGCCAACAGGGGTGTGAGAATTTCGCCCTCATGAAAATAACGGGTACTGCCATTGCCCAAATCGGTGGCGGCCACCCAAAGCGGTGTTTGTAAATCTTCAAAATTCTTGGCCCGCATGTGTCGCTTGATGGCTGCTCTTAGTCCTCCTGAACTCAGCAGGCCAGGTGCCTTCCACTTGAATTTCACCAAGCTGAAGTTCTTCTCTTTGTCGAAAATCTCGCGGATTTCAGCAGGATGCCGGCCATCTGCCAGCAGGGCGCCAATGATGGCCCCTACGCTACTGCCGGCCAGTGCATCAAAACGCCAACCGGCCTCGTACAGGGCTGTAAGCACCCCCAGGTGGGCATAGCCTTTGGCTGCACCCCCCGACAATACGAGGCCGGTGGCGTAAGGTTTTGGGTTCATCAGGCTTCTTCGCTCACGGGAGCATTGGCCATTTTAACCTTCATGTGTTCTTTGATCTTGAGCTCGATTTCTTCGGCCAAATCGGGATTGTCGCACAGCAACTGCTTCACCGCATCGCGGCCCTGACCCAGTTTGGTTTCGCCGTAGGAATACCACGAACCGCTCTTTTTCACAATGTTGAGCTCGCTGCCCAAATCCACAATTTCCCCTTCTTTCGATACACCTTCGCCATACACGATGTCGAATTCGCACTGGCGGAATGGAGGTGCCACCTTGTTTTTCACCACTTTCATGCGCACGCGGTTACCGGTTACATCGAGACCGTCTTTGAGCTGGCCAATGCGGCGGATGTCGAGGCGGATAGAGGCGTAGAACTTGAGGGCATTACCACCGGTAGTGGTTTCGGGATTGCCGAACATCACCCCGATTTTTTCGCGGAGCTGGTTGATGAAAATGCACACACAACCGGTTTTGTTGATGCTACCGGTGAGTTTGCGCAAGGCTTGCGACATGAGGCGGGCTTGCAGGCCCATGCTCGAATCGCCCATTTCACCTTCAATTTCGGCCTTGGGTACGAGGGCAGCTACCGAGTCAATCACAATGATGTCGATGGCACCCGAACGAATGAGGTTGTCGGCAATTTCGAGGGCCTGTTCACCATTGTCGGGCTGCGAAATGAGCAGGTTTTCCGTGTCGATGCCCAGGTTTTCGGCGTAGGCTTTGTCGAAAGCATGTTCAGCATCCACAAAAGCTGCCAGTCCGCCCTTCTTCTGCGCTTCGGCAATGGCGTGCAGGGCGATGGTGGTTTTACCCGACGATTCGGGACCGTATATTTCGATTACCCTACCGCGCGGAAAGCCGCCGATGCCCAGGGCGATGTCGAGGCCCAGCGAGCCGGTAGGAATTACGTCAACGTTCACCACGCGCGCATCGCCCATCTTCATTACCACGCCTTTGCCGTACGACTTCTCGAGCTTGTCGAGCGTGAGTTGCAGGGCTTTCAGTTTTTCTTGTTGTGCATTCATATCGTCTATTTTTCTCTTTGTTTCTGGGAGCCTAAGTTACACACAATCCATGGGTGGATTGTTTCATGTTTTCCGCATTCTTTTGCACAAACTACGCAAAGTAATGTGTCATCTCTTGTCAATAAACAAAAAAACGTCGATAGAGCCCCAATTTGGGGGTTGCTGCATTCACCGGCAAAGCGTGATTTTTGGCGGAAGCAAATCTAACCACAAGGAACGCCCGTGTGGCGCAATGATTTTGTCGGCTCAAAAATCAACGCTGTCACACCACCAATTCAGCACCAAGGCATTCCGTTTTATCCCAAGGAAATCACCAACTACCGCAACTGAGGAGCCTTGACCCATGCAGGCAAATACTTCCTGTTCCAACCCGGATGAAAATAAAAAAACAAGCCAACGCAACCCATTGCTTTGCTTGCACGTTTTAACACACAATCAATCAAGCCATCACTTATCTTTGAAGCAGTGAAAAAAGCCGTCCTCTTCTGTTTGTTTTTAAGCTGCACGGTTTCAGCCGTGTGGGCACAAGAGCGTTCCGAAAAAGTTGCCGTACAGTTGTCGGGACTCACCGTGAGCGACGACAGCCTGGGCACCGTGCCCTTTGTAACGGTACTGGTAAAAAACCGATTCAAAGGCACGGTGAGCGATAGCCGCGGCTTTTTCTCCTTTGTGGCCCTCGAAGGCGATACGGTGGTATTCAGTGGCGTGGGCTACAAGCCTTCGATGATGGTCATCGACAAAGAGGTAGTTGCCGAAGAGCTGTTCACCGTACTCATGCCCCTCAGCCGCGATACCATTTCGCTGCCCATGGCCGTGATTTACCCCTGGCCCAGCAAAGAAGCCTTCAAGCGCGAATTTTTAGCCCTTGAACTGAAAGACGATGCCTATTCGCGCGCTGCTAAAAACTTGGAAGCCGAACTCTTGTCGCAACTCGCCAGTGCCATGACCATGGACGCCAGCGAAAACCAGCGCTTGTACATGCAAAAAACCATTGCCCAGACCTATTACGCAGGCGGGCAACAGAATTTCCACCAATTGGGTGGACCCAATGCCATCCCCATTCCTTCTACCCTGCTCAATCCATTGGCCTGGGCAGAATTTGTAAAGGCCATCAAGCGGGGTGATTTCAAGCGCAAATAGCAGCAACCGCAGGCATGAAAGCCAAACAACATCCCATCCTCTCCTTCCTTCGCCGCATTCCGGGTCACTTCAAAGCCGGCTGGCGTTTCCTCTCACAACCGGCTGTTTGGAACCGCAAGCGCTACCGCCGCCAGGGGTTCGGTGGCAAATTGGGAAGCTGGGCGTACAGCTTTTTTCTCTTGCTGGTATTGGGCTTTTTGGCCTTAGAAATCAACTTTTTGTGGCTGTTTGGCCCCATGCCCGGCATGCGCGAAGTGCGTGAAGCCGAAATGAGCCAAGCCTCCGAAATCTACTCGGCCGATGGCAAGCTCCTGGGCAAGTACTACACCGAAAACCGCAGTCCGGTACCCTACGATTCCATCAGTCCGGTGATGATCCGCACGCTCATTGCCGTTGAGGACATCCGTTTTTACCAGCACGCAGGCATCGACCTGCAAGCCATTGGGGCTGCCCTCGCCGATGCCGCCAAGGGCAATGCACGAGGCGCCAGCACCATCACGCAGCAATTGGCCAAGAACCTCTTTAAAACCCGTACCGACAGCAAAGGCCTGCTGGGTTATGTGCCCGGACTCAAGGTGATTTTGGCCAAGGGCAAAGAGTGGATCACGGCCCTAAAGCTTGAATTGTTTTTCAGCAAGCAAGAGATTTTGGCGCTTTACCTCAATACGGTCGACTTCGGACGCAACAGCTTTGGCATCAAAAGCGCCGCCAAGACTTATTTTAATACCAGTCCCCTCTTACTCAAACCGCAGGAGTGCGCCGTACTTGTAGGCATGCTCAAGGCACCTACCTATTATAATCCGGTTTCAAACCCCAAGAATGCTACCCGTCGCCGCAACCTGGTGCTCGACCTGATGGTGCAGAGCAACATCCTCAAAGCGCAAACGGCCCTCAAACTCAAGGAAAAACCCATTGAGCTCAAGTACAAAGAGGAAGAAGTAACCGATGGTCCCGCTCCCTATTTCCGCTCAGAACTGGCCAAATGGCTGCGCGATTACCTGAAAAAGAACTACGGCGACCGCTACAACATCTACACCAGCGGATTGCGCATCGAAACCACGCTCGACAGCCGCTTGCAGGTGCATGGCGAATCGGCTGTTGGCAAAAGCATGCGCCTGCTGCAGAAGCGCTTCAACAACCACTGGTTGGGCCGTGAACCTTGGGAAAACGAAGCCGGCGAGCCCGATACGGTTTGGTTCAACAGCATCCTGGTAAAAACCGAGCGTTACAAAGCAGGCAAGCAGGCCGGTTTGGGTCATGCCCAAATCATGGAAGGCTTTAACAGCCCGCGTGAAATGGAGTTGTTCGATTGGGACGGCGACAAAAAAGGCATTTTCACCCCGCTCGATTCACTCAAACACGAGCTGGCCATTTTACAGTGCGGCCTCATGGCCATCGATCCGTTCAGTGGACAAATCAAAATGTGGGTGGGCGGCATCAATTTCAGCCACTACAAATACGACCACGTTAAGCAAATGAGTCGACAGCCGGGCTCTACATTCAAGCCATTTGTATACGCTACGGCCTTTGAAAAGGGCCTGGGGCCATGCGACAAGGAAGTCGACAGTCCGGTAAAAGTAGTGTACCAGGAAAAAGGCGAGACCAAAGAATGGGCGCCGCGCAATGCCGACTGGCAGTTCAGCTACGATGAATATACCTTGCGCCGGGCCATGGCCAAATCGATCAACACCATTGCCGCGAAGCTCACCGAACGGGTAGGTGCCGAAGCTGTAGCAGCAACCGCCAAAAAAATGGGTATCAGCAGCTACCTCGAGCCTTTACCCGCTTTGGGTTTGGGTTCCAGCGACGTATCGCTTTTCGATATGGTTGGGGCTTATGCCGTATTCATGAACCGCGGTGAGTGGATTGAGCCACACTTTGTAAGCAAGGTGTATGACCGAAAAGGCAATTTGCTTTTCGAATACAAGCCCGAAAGAAGGCAGGCC
>Ga0209278_1000897_pt1 | contig 19845 bp, 15 predicted proteins | sample JI81BgreenDNA_FD_187504 | JGI IMG/M metagenome (GOLD analysis project Ga0209278, IMG submission 187504) | Wastewater effluent complex algal communities from Wisconsin, to seasonally profile nutrient transformation and Carbon sequestration -... | ecosystem: Engineered > WWTP > Effluent > Algae... | reverse complement strand
TCAGGTGAGCGACCCGCACAATGTGGGAGCCATTCTGCGTTCGGCGGCGGCATTCGGTGCCGTCGGCGTACTTACCCCGAAAGACCATAGCGCCCCCGAATCCGCCGTGATGGCGAAGGCCGCCTGCGGTGGGCTGGATATCGTGCCGCGCATTACCGTCACCAACCTCGCCAGCGCATTGCGCGAACTGAAGGAACATGGCTGGTGGGTGATCGGGCTGGATGGCGAAGCAAGCCGCGAGATACGCCAGATCAAGCCCAGCGCGAAAATGGTACTGGTGCTGGGTGCCGAAGGCAAAGGCATGCGTCGCCTGACCGCGGAACTGTGCGACGAGCTGGCCAAGCTGCAGATGGATCCGCGCATGGAAAGCCTGAACGTCAGCAACGCTGCGGCCATTGCCCTTTACCAACTGCATGCGAGCCAGCATGTCGGCTAGTGCATCGCAGGTATTGGATCTCGGCGCACAGGCGCTGGAACGGGCGAAAGCCTGCGGGGCAGAGAGTGCCGATGTGCTGGTGATCGCTGCCTCTGACCTGACGGCGGGCGTGCGGCAGGGCATTCCGGAGACGATCGAACGCGCCGAATCAACGGGTATTGGCTTGCGAGTATTTATCGGTCAATCCTTCGCCACGCTTTCCACCTCGGACATGCGGGCGGATGCCATTGCCCGGCTGGCCGAGCAGGCCACCGCCATTGCGCGCGCCGCCTTGCCCGATCCCCATGCCGGACTGGCGGATGCCAGCCAACTCGCCACGCACATCGCTAATATCGATGGTGAAGATCCGTTCGAGCCGAGCATGGAAATGCTGCAACGCCTCGCGCGCGATTGCGAAGAAGCCGGGCGCAGCGTGGCGGGCATCACCAACAGCGAAGGGGCCGATGCCAGCGTAGGCCAGCAGCGTGTGGCGCTGCTTACCAGCCACGGCTTTGCGCAAAGCTATGGCAGCACCCATGCGATGCTTTCCTGCTCACTGATCGCCGGTACTGGCGATCAGATGGAGCGCGACTACGATTACCGCACCACGGTCTATTTCAGCGATCTACCCAGCGCCGAACATATCGGCACCGAAGCCGCACGCCGTACGCTGGCGCGGCTGAACCCGCGCAAAATCAGCTCGCAATCGCTGCCCGTATTTTTTGAGCCACGTGCGGGCCGCCAGCTGCTGAGCGCCTTTGCGGGCGCCATCTCCGGTAGTGCCATCACGCGCGGTACCAGCTTTTTGAAACAGGATTTGGGCAACCAAATTTTTGCCAACTCGATACGGATTGTCGATGATCCGCTGCTGCCGCGCGGGCTTGGCTCGCACCCGTTTGATGCCGAAGGCATTGCCGCGCAACGACGCAGCATCGTGGAAGGCGGAGTGCTGCAAAGCTGGCTGCTGGATTGCCGCAGCGCGCGCCAACTCGGCATGCAAACGACCGGCCATGCGCTGCGCGGCCTTGCAAGCGCCCCCTACCCCGCCGCCACCAATTTCTACATCGAAGCGGGCACGCACATGCCGCAGGATTTATTCGCCTCCGTGCCCTGCGGGCTGCTGATCACGGAGACGATCGGCCACGGCGCCAATCTCATCACGGGCGATTATTCGGTGGGTGCTAACGGCTTCTGGATCGAAGCCGGGCAGGTGCAATACCCGGTCAGTGAAATCACCATCGCAGGCAATCTGCGCGAGATGTATGGCAGTATGGTGGCCGCGAACGATCTGGAATTCCGTAGCGCCACCAACGTGCCCACACTCATGGTGCCGCGCATGACCGTGGCGGGGAATTAGCGCATGGGCAAGGCCAGCAGCACCAGTTCGCTCTATCGCCGCCTCGTGCGCAGCTACATCCTGCATTACCGCTTCGTGTTGATGCTGGCGGGCATCTGCATGCTGGTGGTGGCGGCGACCACGGCCGCCAACGCCTACCTGCTGGAGCCGATGATCGACGAGATTTTCGTGCGTCGTAACGAAACGCTGCTCTACATCGTGCCGCTGGGGTTTGTGCTGTTGGGCCTGCTTAATTCGGTGGGCGATTATGGGCAGATGCTGGCCTTGAAATATGTGGGCCAGCGCGTCGTCTCCGACATGCAGGTGGATCTGTTCCGTAAGCTCATTCACGCCGACCTCACGCTCTTTCATGATCAATCCTCGGGCCGCCTGATTTCACGCCTGACCAACGACATCATGCTGATGCGCCTGTCGGTCAGCCAGGTCTTCACCGGCGTGATCAAGGAAAGCTGCACCATGCTGTTCTTAGGTGGGCTGATGGTGTGGCAAAGCTGGCAGATGTCGCTGCTGGCGGTGGCCATTCTGGTGTTCGCCATTCTGCCCATCACCCGGCTGGGCAAGCGCATGCGCAAAGTGGCGGATGCGACGCAACATCAGCTCGCAGATTTCACCGCGCAGCTGGATGATATTTTCCAGGGCGTGAAGGTCGTCAAATCCTACCGGCGGGAGGATTTTGAAGTCGAACAGGCACGCGCCACGATCCGCAAGCTCTTCAAGCTGTTCTACCGCGCCGCCCGCGTGCAATCGATGGCAAGCCCCATCGTGGCCTTGGTAGGCACGGCAGCCATGGCGGTGGTGCTGTGGTACAGCGGCTACAGCGCCATTCACCACGGCGGGCCAAGCGCAGGCGAATTCACCTCGTTCATCGCCGCGATGGTGATGGCCTATCGCCCCGTGAAGGCGTTGGCGGGCCTGAGCACGCAATTGCACGAAGGCATGGCCGCCGCCGCGCGCTTCTTCGAGGTGATGGATTCCACCCCTGCCATTGCCGATCGCGTAGAGGCCACGCCACTGCAGGTCGCACATGGCAGCATTGCGCTGAACAACGTCCATTTTTATTATCCCGAAAGCAGCAGCGGTGTCGCGGGGGTAGATTTTGAAGTGCCCGCCGGCAAAACGGTAGCGCTGGTCGGCCATTCCGGCAGCGGCAAAACCACGCTGATGAATTTGCTGCTGCGTTTCTACGATGTGCAGCAGGGAAGCATCACGATCGACGGGCAGGATATTCGCCAGGTCACACTCGATTCGCTGCGCCGTAACCTTGCCTTCGTCAGTCAAGAGGTCGTACTGTTCAACGACACCGTGCGCGCCAATATTGCCTATGGCCGCGAAGGGGCAGATGACGCCGCAATCATCGACGCGGCAAAAAAAGCCCATGCGCATGATTTCATTATGGCGCTGCCGCAGGGCTACGACACACCGATTGGCCCGCTGGGCGTGAAGCTCTCCGGCGGTCAGCGCCAGCGGCTTTCCATTGCCCGCGCAGTGCTGAAAAATGCACCCATCCTGCTACTGGATGAGGCGACGAGTGCGCTCGATAACGCCTCCGAGCGTGCGGTGCAGGAAGCCCTCACCACCCTCATGCAAGGGCGCACCACGCTGGTGATCGCACACCGGCTTTCGACCATTCAGCATGCCGATTGCATCCTGCTGCTGGAGGCCGGGCGCATCGCCGCGCAAGGCACGCATGCCGAGCTGATGCAACGCAGCGAAACCTACCGCACCATGCAGCAACTCGCGCAGGCAGAGGCCTCATGAAAAAGCGGCGGCCCCTGAAAAAGCGGCTGCTGGGATCGCCGCTGGTGGTGTGGCCACTGGCCATGCTGACTTCCACACTGATACGGGTGCTGTATTACACCAACCGCCGCCATTTTGATTTTCCGGCAAGTCTTGCGCCCTATGTGCGCGGCGAGCTGCCTGCCATTTTCTGCTTCTGGCATGGGCGCATGATTGCGCAGCCTTTCCTCAATCCGCCGCTGCCGATGTATGTGCTGATGTCCGCCCATCGCGACGGCGTGTTCATCGGCACTGTCATGCGCTGTTTTGGTATTCGCATGGTGGCTGGCTCGCGCAGTCGCACCGGCGCCAACGCGCTGCGCGGGCTCATGGAAATTACCGGGCGCGGCCATAATATTTCCATCACGCCCGATGGGCCGCGCGGCCCCGCACAGATGGCCGCCAGCGGGGCGGCCTATCTCGCCAGCAAATCTGGCCATCCGCTGATCGCGGTGACGTTCAGCGCCACACGCCATCGACGCATCCGCAGCTGGGATCGCTTCATGCTGCCGCTGCCGTTCGGGCGTATCCATTTTATTGTGGCCGAACCGCAGATCGTGCCGCGTGAGGTCAGCGACGCGGTGATCAGCGAACACACTGCCCGGCTGGAGGAAACCCTAAACCGCATCACCGCCGAAGCGGATGCACGCTGCGGGGTGCAGTCATGATGCTGTATCTCTACAGCCTTGTGGGCCTCGCGCTGCCGCCGGTGATTCGGCTCTGGCTTACCCGCCGTGCCGCGCGCGGCAAAGAGGATGCATCGCGCATGGGCGAGCGGTTTGGCCATGCCAGCACGCCACGGCCCGAAGGCCAGCTGGTCTGGCTGCATGCCGCCAGCGTCGGCGAAGCGCAATCGGTGCTGGTACTGGTGCGCGGCCTGCTGCAGGCAAAGCCCGATCTGCATGTACTCATTACCACCGGCACGGTCACCTCGGCCGCGTTGGTGGCGCAGCAGGATCTGCCCCGCGTGCTGCATCAATATGTGCCGGTCGATCTGCCCGGCTCGGTGCGCCGCTTCCTAAAGCATTGGCAGCCCGATCTGGCGCTGTGGGTCGAGTCCGAATTCTGGCCGCAATTGCTGCTGCAAACGCGCGCACGGCGCATACCGCTAGTGCTTATCAATGCGCGCATGTCGGATCGCTCCTACAAAAGCTGGAAGAAATGGCCGCGCAGCATCGGCCAATTGCTGCGTTGCTTCCAGCTCATCTATGCTGGCACGCCGGAGGATGCGGTACGGCTACGTGCACTGGGTGCTACCGAAGTGATCGAAGCGGGCAACCTGAAATACGACGCCGCGACCTTGCCGGTCGATCCGGCCATCAGTGGCATGCTACAGGCATGCGCGCCCCGCCCCTTCTGGCTGGCCGCCAGCACCCACGCCAACGAAGAAGAAATGATCGCCCGCGCGCATCAGCGCATGGCGCAGCGCCTGCCGGATTTACTCACCGTGATTGTCCCCCGCCATGCACGGCGCGGCGATGCAATTGCCGAGCAGCTACGCGGCATGAAATTGTCCGTCGCGCAGCGCAGCCGCGGCGAAGCAATCACCGAGACCACCGAGATGTACCTCGCTGATACGATGGGCGAGCTGGGCAGCTTCTATGAGGCAGCACAGATCGTGTTTCTGGGCGGCTCGCTGGTGGCGCATGGCGGGCATAATCCGCTGGAGCCTGCACGCCAGCATTGTGCCATTCTCACCGGCATGCATATGCATAATTTCCGCAGCATCGCGCAGGCGATGCAGGCCCAGCAGGCGCTCTATGCGGTGGAGGATACCGAACAGCTCGCCGCGCGTGTCGAACATCTGCTGCGCCACCCGGAAGACGCCACCGCCATGGCCGAAGCGGCCTATGGATGGGTGCAGCAATCCAAAGGCGCCTGCGAGGCGATTCTCGCCGCGCTTCAGCCGTTACTGGATAAACGCACCGCATGATGCAGCAACCCACATGGTGGACGCATCGCGGGTTGGGCGCGCAATTGCTGCGCCCGCTTTCCTGGCTTTACCGGCTTGGTTTTCTGCTGGATCGCGCACGTACCACGACGATGGCTGCCCCGCTGCCCGTGATCGCTATCGGGAACGTGACCGCCGGTGGGGCAGGCAAAACCCCGACCAGTATTGCCGTCGCGCAGATGCTGCGCAATATGGGGGTAGTACCACATATCGTCAGCCGTGGCTATGGTGGTCGCATCACCCACACCCACCGGGTGGATCCCGCGGTGGATTCCGCCGCCGATGTGGGCGATGAGCCGCTATTGCTGGCGCAGCATGCCCCCACCTGGGTGGGAAGCGACCGCCATGCCAGCTGTGTGGCCGCGAAGGCGGCAGGCGCTAGCGTCATCGTTGCCGACGATGCGATGCAACATCACCGCCTGCAACATGATCTCGTGCTGCTAGTGGTCGATGGCTCGTTCGGCTTCGGCAATGGCTTGCTACTTCCCGCCGGGCCGCTGCGCGAACCGCTGAGCCATGCGCTCGCGCGGCCCCATGTTCAGGTGCTGCAAATCGGGGGCGAGACACTGCACCCCGCTTTACCTGCCGGTAGCCTGCGCGCCACGCTGCAGCCGGCCATGGATACTGGTTTTCTGGCCGCAGGAAAATGGCTGGCCTTTGCCGGCATCGCCCGCCCGCAAAAATTCTACGCCACCTTGCAGCAATGTGGTGCCACCCTCGCCGCCACGCGCGACTTCCCAGATCACCATGCCTTTACCCCTGCGGAGCTGGATGCGCTGCTGTATGAGGCGCAGGCGCAGGGTTTGCAGCTCATTACCACCGAAAAAGATGCCCAGCGCATCGCGGCACCATGGCGCGCCCAGCTAGCGGTACTACCCGTCGCCCTTGCCCTGGAGGATGAGGACGCGTTGCGCAGCATACTGACCACGACCCTTGCACATGCACGCCGGGCTTGATTTTTACATCAACCGAACAACATAATACGGTATGAAAACACCGGTGTTATTTCTTATCGCGATTCTCACGCCCGTGCTGCTCTGCAGCACGTTGCTGGTGCCCGCCTTTGCGGGCATGTTCGCCGCGGATTATTTGGTGTATATGCCTAGCTCCGGGCCACACCCGATGGCCGATAAATGGATGGACCCATTCATGATCTACGACACGTATGGTGTGTTGCTGGATTATTGGTTCAAAAACCGCGCCAGCCTTGATTTTGTGGAACATACCTTACCGATTTTCGGCGCACCCCTGGCCGGTGCCATACTATCGCTGTGGTTAACCTATGCACTGGGCAAGCGATTATTTAACCTGTTCCATCTGTCGGCCAGCATCAATTAATCGAATAGCCCGCCTTGGCTTTCTGGCACGGGCTTTTTGCTGCGTGGTTTGGTAGGCGCGGCGGCACGCCCACCCGGCGAACTCCCAATACTGGCCGCACGCACCCCATCATGGAATTGCAGCTGCACTTCCTGCCCATCCGCCAGCGCAGCGGCCTGCTTCACCACTGCACCATCGGCGGATTTGACCAGCACGAACCCGCGCTGCATCACCGCCAGCACATTCAGCGACTCCAGCATGGCACCGGCCCGCTCTAGCCGCAGCTGTGCGCGTTCGAGCCGCTGCTGCACCATGTGATGCGCGCGCTGGTCGATTTGCTGCACCTGTTGCGCGCGCTGCATCATATGCAGCACTAAATATTTCGGTGATAGCAGCCGCATCAGCGCGGTCAGCCGTTCGGTTTTTTGCTGCACGCCGCGCTGCAATGCCTGTTGCAACCGTTCTGCCAATCCATCCAGCCCCTGCTCCATGCTGGCGACCAACTGTTGCGGGCGCGGCAGCCCACGCGAAAGTGCCACCACACGCTCGGCCGCATGCTGCAACATGCTGCGCATCGCACGGTTTTGCCGCGTACCCAGCATTTCCACGGCGGAAAGCAATTCGCTGCGCACGGGTACCGCAAATTCGGCCGCACCCGTGGGGGTGGGAGCCCGCTTGTCGGCAGCATAATCGATCAGTGTGGTGTCAGTCTCATGCCCCACCGCAGAGATAACGGGAATGCTGGATGCTGCCACGGCGCGCACCACGATCTCCTCGTTGAACGCCCAGAGATCTTCGATCGACCCACCCCCGCGCGCCACGATAATCACATCGGGGCGGTATAATGTTTGCTCCGCAGATCGCACATCCTGTGCGATGCTCCGCGCCGCTTCCGCGGGCTCATGGCTGGCGCGGTCTACTGACCGCGCCGGTAGCGCATTAAAACCTTTCACCGCTGTTGCGACCTGCTCCGCTGCGCCTTGCCCCTGCACGGCTACCGGCCAGAGCAGAACATGGCGCGGAAAACGATCGCTTAGACGGTGCAATATATCGCGGATGACCGCCCCCGTGGGCGAGGTGATGATACCGATGCTGGTCGGTAGAAACGGAATGGGCTGTTTACGCGCTGCATCGAACAGCCCTTCGGCAGCGAGTGCCTGCTTGCGCTGCTCCAGCATGGCCATCAATGCGCCTACACCGGCGGGCTCCATCGCCTCGATCACCAGCTGGTATTTCGAACTGCCGGGATAGGTGGTGAGCTTCCCCGTGGCGATCACTTCCATGCCCGCCTCGGGCCGATGCTTGAGTTTGCTCAGCGTGCCTTTCCAGCATACGGCATCCAGCACGGCCTTATCGTCTTTCAACGTCAGATAGCAATGGCCGGAAGCCTGGTTGGTGCTGGCTTTGCTGATCTCCCCACGAATGCGTACATGGCCGAAATTATCCTCCACCACGCGCTTGATGCGCCCGGCGATCTCGCTCACGCTATATTCGGGTTGGTTGTGCTGGAATGTTTCTATCACGTCATCCTCGGAAAAATTTTCAGCAGAAAATTTTGTCCGGGGATCCAGACCCAACCGCTGCCTGTAGGCGGCAGTCGTCACAAAAAGCCTACTGGCTTTTTATGCGTGGATTCCCCTATAATTTTGTCTACTAACAAAATTCGGGGAATGACAGCTTCTTTTATGAAAATACTCGTCATCGGTTCTGGTGGGCGCGAACACGCGCTGGTAAAAACCCTTTTGCGCAGCCCAAGCGCCAGTTTTGTGGCGTGCAGCCCTGGCAATGCAGGCATTGCGCACGATGTGCCATGCCCGGCGTTAGCCACTACGCAAGCGATTCTGGATTATTGCACCGCCGAGCAGATAGATCTGGTGATCATTGGCCCCGAGCAACCGCTGGTCGATGGGTTGGCGGATCGCTTGCGCGAAGTGGGCATTGCCGTGTTTGGCCCTTCGGCCAAGGGTGCCCAAATCGAGGCGAGCAAAGATTTCACCAAACAGCTGTGTGACCGTTACCATATCCCCACCGCGCGCTACGCAACCTTCACGGATAAACGCGCCGCGCTGGATTATGTTGCGCAGCATGGCGCACCGATCGTGGTGAAGGCCGATGGGCTAGCCGCTGGCAAAGGCGTGACCGTAGCGATGGATATGGATGCTGCCCTGCAAGCGGTGCATGAATGTTTCGACGGCGCCTTTGGCGACGCCGGTTCGCGCGTGGTGCTGGAGGAATTCCTGGAGGGTGAGGAGCTTTCTTTCTTCGCGCTGTGCGACGGAAAGCGCGCCGTCGCCTTCGCCAGTGCGCAGGATCATAAACGTGCCTTCGACGGCGATACTGGCCCCAACACAGGAGGCATGGGCACCTATTCGCCCACCCCCGCCGCCAGCGAGGCGCTGCATGCGCAGATCATGCGCGAGATGATCGAGCCCACTGCGCGTGGCCTCGCCTCCGAAGGCATCCCGTATATCGGTGTGTTTTTTGCAGGACTCATGCTCACCAAAGACGGCCCGAAACTGATCGAGTACAATGCACGCTTTGGTGACCCGGAAACGCAAGTGATGCTCGCGCGCTTCACGGGTGATCTGGCAGCGCTGCTGCATTCCTGCGCTATCGGCAAGCTCGATGCCCAGCATATGCAATTCAGTACGGAGGCAGCGGTGTGCGTGGTCATGGCGGCCAACGGCTACCCCGGCAGCTATGCAAAGGTTACTCCCATTCGCGGGTTGAACGAGGCGCGCCACCATGCCGACATCCTACATGCAGGCACCATCGAGCAAGAGGGCCAATGGCTTGCCAATGGCGGGCGTGTACTGAATGTGGTAGCCAGCGCCGCCGATTTCCAAACCGCGCGCGCTAAGGCCTACCGCGCGGTGGATGCCATTGATTGGCCCGACGGGTTCTGCCGTCGTGACATTGGCTGGCGTGCGCTGTAGCAGCAGTGCTGCATGCGTAGCGCCATCGCTGCGCGAGCCGCGAAGCGGGAAGGGTCAGCGAAGCGAAGGGATGGCTAATCCCTTCACGCGCTTGCGCGCACTAGTCCCCCTGCGGGACGGAATACTTTTCAATCAACTTCCACTGGCTGAGTGCGAAGGCCATGGTCAGGGTGAACATGCCGAATACTTTAAAGTTCACCCAGAACTCGGTGGGGAAGCTGCGCCAGATCACCTCATTCAGCGCGGCGAGAAACAGAAAGAAAAAACCCCAGCGCCGCGACAGAATCAGCCAGCCTTGCGCACTTAGACTCACCGCTATCTCAAGCACATATTTCAGCAGGCCGCGCTTGCCGATATAGACCCCACCCAATAGCACCATCGCGAATAGCAGGTTCACCAGCGTGGGTTTGATCTTGATGAATTGCTCGTCGTTCAGCGCAATGGTCAGCCCGCCCATGACGGCTACCAGCAGGCCGGAGATCAGCGGGGCGAGTGCCAGCTTGCGCTCCACCGCGTAGATGATGGCAAGGCTTGCCAGCGTGGCCACCACCAGCGCGATGGTGGCGGTCATGATGTCGGCGAATTTATAGCCCAGAAAAAAAACACCCAGCGGGGCGAAGTCGAGCAGCAGCTTTGTGCGGGCGGGAAGCGGGCGGGGCATGTTCTTGTGGCCTATTTAACAGTGTATTAAGGAATTCGCGGTAAAGATGGGCACACCATACGCAAAAACCATTGACGCGCAACCGCCCGCGTTCTTTCATTTGGCGGCACGAAGGAGCATACCATGGCTGGACCACGCGAGAACCCGACCAAAGTCCTGATCGTTGAGGACGAAGTCGCCATCGTCACCCTGCTGCGCTATAACCTTGAAAAAGAAGGCTTCACGGTGATTTCCACCGGCGACGGCGAAGAAGCCGTGCAGCTGGTGAAGGAACACCGCCCGGATATTATCGTGCTGGATTGGATGCTGCCCGGCATGACCGGCGTGGAAGTGTGCAAACATATCCGCTGGAATCAGGAACTGAAAAACACCCCCATCATCATGCTGTCGGCACGGGGCGAAGAAGGCGATCGCATTCGCGGCCTTGATTCCGGTGCGGATGATTACATGGTGAAGCCCTTCAGCCCGCCGGAGCTGATCTCGCGCATTAAGGCGGTGTTCCGCCGTATTCGCCCCTCGCTTTCGGAGCGCACGCTGGAATTCTCCGGCATCTACATGGATTTGACCTCGCACAAAGTGCAACGCGACGGTAAGGATGTGCATCTATCGCCCACCGAGTTCGGGCTGCTGCGCTATTTGATGGAACATCCCGGCCGCGTGTTCAGCCGTGAACAGCTGCTCGATTCGGTCTGGGGCCACGATATTTACGTGGAATTGCGTACGGTCGATGTGCATATCCGCCGCCTGCGCAAAGCCCTGAATTACGATGGCAAGCAGCCCGACCTGATTCGCACCGTGCGCTCCGCAGGCTACGCGTTGGAAGAAAATCCGGATGGTAAGAACTACAGCAATCCCGACACGGCGGAAGAATAGCCCGCTTCTTTCAGCGCGGCGATCAATAGCCCAATAGTTCTTCGCGGCTTAAGCGATACTCACTTTGCACCCAGCGCGCTTCAAGGCTGCGCAATGCATCGCCCAGCTCGCGGCCGGGGGAAAGGCCGCGTTCCATCAGGTCGGCGGCGCGAATAGGAAACACCGGCGGCTCCCAGCTGCGGGCAAGCGGCAGCAAGCTGCGCAGCGGCGTCTCGGGATCATTCAGCGCCTGCAGTTGCAGCGCCTGCTGCACCCATGCGCGGCTGAAATGCCGTAGCGCCTCTTTCACGTCGGTGGCGTTTTTCAGCGAGGGTGGCGCGGTTAAAAATTCCAGCAATTGCGTATCCGCGCGACTCAAGCGCCAGCGTTCGCACACGTGCTGGGCACTCGCGATGCGTTGGCCGGGCAGTACCAGCGCCAGCAGGCGCACCCATGGCTGGGCTGGCAATTTGTGCTCGATCTCCTGCTGCAAAATCGGCTCCATGCGGCTGACCTGCCATGCCTGCCCGCTCAATAATTCACCCAGCGCCATCACGCCCATATGCGTCAGCGCATAGGAAGGATCCGGCGCCTGCAGCAATTTCTTCATCTCCTGCTGAATACGCTCGCCCGATAGCCCTTCCAGCATGTGCCGCATCGCTGCACAGGCAAGCAGTGCCTGCTCATCCGCCGGGGGGGTGCCATGCGTCGCCAGAAAGCGGAAAAATCGCAGCAGCCGAAGCCCATCCTCGCGGATGCGCGCATGCGCATCGCCAATGAAACGCACGCGGCCTGCCTGCGCATCAGCCACGCCGCCATGCAAATCCGTGATCGCGCCGGTGGCATCCATATAGAGTGCGTTCATAGTGAAATCGCGGCGCGCCGCATCCTCCTCCAGCCGAGTGGTGTAGGCCACCTCGGCATGGCGTCCGTCGGTCGATAGATCGCGCCGCAGCGTGGTCACTTCCAACGTACGCTCAGGCAGCACCAGCGTCACGGTGCCAAACGCAACGCCAGTGGGAATGGCCTTCCAGCCGCATTGCTGCGCCAGGTCCATGACCATCGGCGGTACCAGACTGGTCGCCACATCCACATCCTGACTGCGGCGACCCAGCACATGGTCGCGCACGCAGCCACCCACCGCCCAGCCTTGGGCCGCGCGCTGTTGAAGCATAGCAAAAAGCTGCTGCAACCCGGGTTCATCCAGCCAGAGCGGCGTGGTCATGATGGCTCCTTTGTCGGTTCGATCGCGTGGGTGAGCAGCTGTTGCAGTTGCGCCTGTTTGGCCCCGTGCGTCAGCTTGTGCCCATACGCGTCTTTCACATAAAACACATCCACCGCCAATTGGCCATAGGTCGCAATATGGGCGGTAAGTACGGTGAGCTGACAGGCATCGAAGGCGCGCAGCATGTCGTGCAGCAATCCCACGCGGTCGCGCGCATTCACCTCGACCACACTGGCCGTGCTGCTGGCCTGATTGTCAATAAACACGCCACTGCGAACTGGCACCGCCTGCACCCGTGCCACCACCCGCCGCTCGGCAATGCCTTCACCCAACGTATCCGGTGCGCGCAACCCTTCGGCGATGCGCTGTGGCAGCGCCGCTAGGCGGCGGGCATCATCGACAAAACTTTCGCCATGCAGGTTCTGGATGCGCAACTGCACCAGCGTCGCCGCCATCCCGGCATCCTCTGGCAACGGGCGTAACCGTGCGGAGACAATATTAGCACCCAACCCCGCCAGCACACCGGCGACGACGGTAAATAAGCGCGGGCTACTCGCCGCGCAGAGGGTAAGGAGTGTCACTGCCTCGAACGTATCATGGCTAAGATGCATCGCAATGCTCTGGGGCTGCGCCATCCACTGCGCCACCAATGCCTCGTCATGCAGCATATCCTGCGGGTATGGCCCGCCCACCCCCATCGCCGCCACGGCACGCTGATAAAGCGCGCGCATCAGCGCCGCTTTCCAACCATTGAAAATACTCGGACCCACGGCTTTGATGTCGGCAACCGTAATCAGTAACAAAAGTCGAAGCCGCTCCGGCGATTGCACCACCGCCACAAAATCGGCGATGGTTTTGGGATCATCCAGGTCACGTTTGAACGCCACGTCCGATAGCAAAGCATGGTGCCGCACCAGCCAGCCCACCAGCGCTGCCTCCTCGGCCTGCAGGCCCAGCCGCCAAGCCACATGCTGCGCCAGCTCGGCGCCCTTATCGGCATGCATGCCGCCCGTGCCTTTGGCAATGTCGTGGCATAGCATGGCGGTATACAGTACCGCGCGATCACGCGCTTCCGCCGCCAGCGCCGAGGCAATGGGAAACGGCTTCTCCCACACGCCCTGCTCCAGCTGGCGCAGATTGCCAATGGCCATCAGAATATGCTCGTCCACCGTGTAGGTGTGGTAGCCGTCATACTGCATCTGGCCGGTCAGTTTACCGAACTCCGGCACGATCGCCGCCAGCACTCCCATCTCATTCATGCGACGCAGCGTGACCTCGGGCGCATTCGGCGATAGCAGAATACCAAGCAAGGCGCGGTTACTCTCGCCATCCAGCGGTAAGGCACGCCCCATGCGCGGCAAAATCCGCGAGATCATGAGTTGCGCCCGTGGGTGAATATCCAAGCCATATTGCTGCGCCGCTGCAAACAGACCCAACAGATGCGCCGGCGTATGCTCCAAATCCGCCGCATCGGTAAAATGCAGCCGCCCGTGCACCACATGCAGATAGGCAGGCAATTCACGTGCCACATGCTCCTGCACAAAGGGGGCAGGTTGCGCACGCAGCTGCTGTTCCTCCAGCGTGGCGCAGAGCACACGCGTCATGTTACCGACGGCGCGGGTGAACTGGAAATAGCGTAGCATCAGCCGCTCGGCGCGCAATTGTGGGGTGCGCCCACGAAACTTCAGCGCCGTGGCGATGCTGGGCTGCAGATCGAAGCTCAGCCGCTCATCCGCCCGGCCACGTTGAATGTGCAGATGTGCGCGCAGCGTCGCAAAAAACAGATAGGCCTGCCGGAACGTGCGCCATTCGCGCGCACTCAGCATGTCATCGCGAATCACATCTTGCGCCTTGGCGGTGCCGTAGCAATAGCGCGTCAGCCAGCTCAGGGTCTGCAGGTCGCGCAGGCCACCTTTACCTTCCTTGACGTTCGGCTCCAGCATGAAACGTGAATCGCCGTATTTTGCGTGGCGCGTTTCACGTTCGGCCAGCTTTGCCTCCACGAACTGGCGCGGCTGCTGGCCAAACACTTCCAGCCGCAAGCGGCGCTTCAGCGCCAAATAAGGCTTGCGATCACCCGCAAGGTAGCGCGCATCCATTAACGCGGCGGCAATGGTGGCATCCTCGCGGGCGAGCTGAATGGTCTCCTCCACGCTACGGGTGGCGTGGCTTACGGGTATCTGCTGGTCCCATAGCGATTGCAGCAGCGCAATCACACCGCGTTCCAGCGCGTCCACAGTCCCGGCTGGAAGCAGCACCAGCACGTCGATATCGGAATAGGGAAAAAGCTCGCGCCGACCATAACCGCCCACCGCCACCAGTGTGATCCCGCTGTCGCCAGCCGCACCGGCCAATAGCGCATCGGTGGCCTGCGTCAGCGCGCGCCAGAGCGGCTGAATGCGGTTGCTGGCCACGAACGACGCCATCGCCGCGGCGCGGGCCTGCACATAGCGTTCCAGCGCATGGGATGCGCGCGGGGCTTGTATTGTCGATGCGCTCGGCGTAGCCATACGGTGATTTTATCCCTTCCGTATCGTTTTAGCGTAAACCACCCATGTTCTGCATCTCTTTTCCGTCCCTACGGCGGTGGCTTGATCAGCATCCCTATCTATGGGCGGTAGGCTGCATGCTGCTTTCAACGGCAGCATTCTCGGCCATGAATATCTGCATTCGCGAGGCAAGCGGCACATTGCACACCACCGTGATTGTGGGTTTGCGTAATGCACTGACGCTGCTGATCCTGCTGCCACTGGTGCGGGCGCAGGGGCCGGGATTCTTGCACACCAAACGGCTTGGCGGCCATGCCTGGCGCGCCACCATTGGCGTGATCGGCATGCAAAGCTGGTTCTACTGCATCACCACCCTGCCGCTCAATCAAGCCACGGCGCTGAGCTTCACGGCACCGCTTTTTACCAGCCTGTTCGCCATGGTTTTCCTGCGAGAGAAAGCCGATATCTGGCGCTGGGCAGGACTTTTGGCAGGATTTGCCGGCACGGTGATCATCTTACGCCCCGACCCCAATGCCATGCAGTGGGATGCGCTGATTGTGATGTTCACCACCTCGATGTGGGCGATCGCCGGGTTGATGGTGAAGTCCCTCACCCGCAGCGAGCCTCCGCTGCGCATTATTTTCTACATGTCGCTCTTCATGCTGCTGTGGTCACTGCCAGCCATGCTCTGGTACTGGCGTATGCCGGATCTGTATCACTGGATGCTGCTCATGATGATTGCACTGCTATCGACCATTGCGCACTGGTCGCTCGTGAAAGCCTATGCGTTGGCCGATGTAGTGAAACTGATGCCATTTGATTTTACTCGCCTGCTGTGGACCGGGCTATTTGCCTATGTGGTATTCGGCGAAACCGTGGATGCGATGAGCTGGGTAGGCGGCGCGGTGATTCTGGCGAGTGCCGCGTTTCTTGCCCGGCGTGACGCGAAAGCCGCACCCGCCGGATGACATGGGCTGGCGCGCAGTCGCAGCAGGCAGGTGCTTGACGCTGTGGCGTGTTTCCCGCAAGATTAATGCTCACCAAAGGGAATCCCGTGGCCAGCCCGCATACCGCCGATGCAACACCCACCGTGCTTAGCCAAAGCTTGCGTGCCTGCAAGCGTGCCCTCTGGTTTGCGTTCCTGTTTTCCTTCGCGGTGAACTGCCTTTCCTTGCTGATGCCAATCTATTCGCTGCAAGTGTTCGACCGCGTCTTCACCAGCCGCAGTATGGATACCCTCCTCGCACTGACTAGCGTCGTGCTGATCGGCTATGTATTCTATGGTGCGATCTACGCGATTCGTGCTGGCGTCATCGCCCGCGTGGTCGAATGGCTGGAACGGGTCATGGCGCCGCGATTGCTCGAATCCTCCATTTTTATGGCGGCAAACTCAGGCACACCCATGGCCGGCCAACACCAGCGCGATTTGATGGCGCTGAAGAATTTTATTTCCGGGGCCGCCCCCAGCCTGATGGATATCCCCTGGTCGCTGCTGTTCCTTATGGTCATCTACATGATCAACCCCATTCTTGGTGTGCTGACGGTGTTTGGCATTCTGTTGCTTGGTGGGGCTGCCATTGTGAACGAATACGCAACGCGCAAGCCGCTCATGCGCGCGAACGAAAAAGCCGTCGACATCATGATGCAGGCCGACATGCTTGGCCGCCAAAGCGACGCGATTCAAGCCATGGGCATGGCCAATACCGTGATCGATCGCTGGCGCGAACTGAACGCCGAGGGCCTTACCCTGCAGGACCGCGCGCAGGAGCGCAGCGCGATCATTCTTGGTGTCACCCGTTCGGCGCGGATGTTGCTGCAAATGGCCGTTACCGGCATCGGTGCATGGCTGGCATTGCAGAATGAATTATCCGCCGGGGGACTGGTCGCCAGCTCCATTCTCGTGGCGCGCGCGCTCACCCCCTTTGAAAACGCCATCATGCTTTGGAAGCAGTTTATCTCGGCGCGCGATGCATACCATCGGCTCAGCGGCTTGCTGCGTGCAGTGGATGTGCCACGTGGCGATACGCGCCTTCCTGCGCCGCAAGGCCACCTCTCCGTGGAAGGGATTTATTTCACACCACCCAAATCAGCCCCCGTACTTCGCGGCGTAACCTTTAACCTGCGCGCCGGGGAAAGCCTGGGCATCATCGGCCCCAGCGCGGCGGGTAAAACCACGCTCGGCAAAGTGCTGATGGGGGTGGTTCCCCCCACGCATGGCACCGTGCGGCTCGATGGGCAGGATATCTTTCAATGGGCGCGCGACGATGTGGGCCAGTATGTTGGCTACCTGCCGCAACAGGTGGATTTTTTCCTTGGCAGCATCAAGCAAAACATCGCGCGCATGCAAAACGACATGCCCGATCACATGGTCATCGAAGCCGCCCAGCGCGCGGGGGTGCATGAGCTGATTTTGCAACTGCCCAACGGCTACGACACCATGTATATCCCAGGTAACACCGTGCTTTCACCGGGGCAGAAGCAACGGCTTGGGCTGGCCCGCGCCATCTTTGGCAACCCGCGTTTTGTGCTGCTGGACGAGCCCAATAGCAACCTCGACGGCGACGGCGAACGTGCGTTGATGATGGCGATTCAACATCTCAAGCAGATGGGCACGACCACCATTATCATCGCCCATCGGCCCAGTATTGTTGGCATGGTGGATAGCATTTTGATGCTGCGTAGCGGTCAGGTCGAAAGCTTCGGCCCGCGTGAGGAAGTGCTGGAACGCTACACGCAACCGCAGCGGCGCGTGGGTACGGCCGAAGGGGGCGCCGCATGAGCAAACGCAATAGTTCCGGCTCCGCCATGACCCCCGTTGGACCCGGGCGCACACACGGGCGCAACGCCGTGCGGCAGCTACAGCGCAGCGCACGGCTGATCGACCGCCTGTCGGCGCGCCTTCTGCCCTATGACGCAACGCAAATCGAAAGCCCGGACCAGCGTGCCCGGCCGATGATTCTGCTGGGCATAACGCTGATGGTCGTGTTGTTCGGCTTTATCGGACTGTGGGCCGCGCTGGTACCGCTGGCGAGCGGCGCGGTCGCGCCCGGTAAAGTAGTGCTCGATTCGAACCGTAAAACCATTCAGCATCTCGAGGGCGGCATCGTTAAAGAAATCGCCGTGCGCGAGGGCGATACCGTCACCAGTGGCCAGTTATTGGTGCGGCTCGATAATACCACCAGCCAAGCCCGTAACGACCTGCTGCGCGGGCAGTATATCGCGGCACGCGCTACCGAAGCCCGACTGCTGGCTGAGCGCGACGGTAAGTCCAGCGTGACCTACCCCTCTGAGCTGACCGACCTGCAAACCCAGGATGCACAGGTGCGCGAGAATATCGATGCGCAGAATCGGCTGTTTGCCACCCGGCGCGAAGCCGTACAAGGCCAGCTGGATGTGCTGAACCAGAAAGTCGCGCAAAGCAACGACGAGATTCGTGGCCTGCGTGAGCAAAGCAATGCGGCGAGCCGGCAGATTTCGCTGCTGAATGAGGAGATTGATGTGGTGCGCGGCCTGCTGGCCAAAGGCAACGCACTCAAACCCCGCCTGCTTTCGCTGGAGCGGCAGGCCGCCGATCTGATCGGCCAGCGTGGACAGGCACAGGCGATGGTCAGCCGCGCGAACCAGACCATCAACGAATCCAAGATCAACAGCATCAACCTGAAAAATGATTTCCTGAATAAGGTCGTCAGTGAGCTAAAGGAAGTGCAGGGCGAGATCGCCACCCTCACCGAACAGCTGCGTAGCGCCAGCGACATTGCGCGACGGGTGGATATTCTTGCGCCGATCGCTGGTACTGTCACTGGGCTGCAGGTGCATACGGTAGGGGGCGTTGTCAAACCCGGCGATACCTTGATGACGCTGGTGCCGCAAGACGATAAACTCATCATTGAAGCACGCATTCAACCGCAGGATATTGATCTGGTGCGCGCCGGGCAGAAGGCCCAGGTGCGACTGACGGCCTTTAATGCACGCTACATGCGCCCGGCCGAGGGCAGCGTGGTGAATGTATCCGCCGACCGCTTCGACGACCAGCGCACCGGCGAAGGGTTCTTCCTTGCGCGCATCGAAATTCCGCAAGCCGAACTGAAAGATCTGGGCGATGTGAAACTTACTCCCGGCATGCCGGCCGAAACGCTCATTATCACCGGGCGGCGCACCATGCTTTCATATCTCGTACGGCCCATCCGCGAAAGCTTTGGCCGCGCCTTCCGCGAGCAATAAACATCGCACGCTGGCTAGCGCGGCCCTTGCCATGCATGCGCACGATATGGCGCAATGGGGCTGATGGCCGCAATCTCGCGGCTCACGGGCGGTGGCACCTGCCCTGCCGCCAATTCACGCACCAACTGCATATGCAGTGGCAAGAGCTTCTCCAGTGCAAATCGATCAAGCACCGTTTGCCGTGCCGCCGCGCGCAGGGGGCGGGTTGCCTCCGGCGCATCATAGAGCTGCAGTAATTTATCGGCCACATCGCGCGGTGAGAAGAAATCCGCCAGTAGGCCATTGGTACCATCTTCTACCACTTCCATGACCGGTGCGGTGCGCGAGGCGACAAGCGCCACGCCGGTGGCCATTGCCTCCAGCATCGACCAGGAAAGTACGAACGGATAGGTAAGGTACAGATGCGCGCGGCTGATGCGGAACAGATCAATTAGCTGCGCATAAGGCACGGTACCCACGAAATGGATGCGATCCGCTGGCAACTGCACTTTCTGCATCCATGCGCTGCGATAGGTGGTGCCGGGCGCAGCCGCTTTGCCATAGCTCACTTCATCGGCGCCCACGGCGATGATATGGCATTCCGGGCGTTCGCGCAGGATCAGTTCCGCCGCCTGCATGAACGTCGGGAAGCCCCGATATGGCTCA
>Ga0209278_1000893_pt1 | contig 19873 bp, 17 predicted proteins | sample JI81BgreenDNA_FD_187504 | JGI IMG/M metagenome (GOLD analysis project Ga0209278, IMG submission 187504) | Wastewater effluent complex algal communities from Wisconsin, to seasonally profile nutrient transformation and Carbon sequestration -... | ecosystem: Engineered > WWTP > Effluent > Algae... | reverse complement strand
TTTTCCTTCCATGCTTTTATAAACCAATAATGGAATATTTTTGAAGCTTGTTGGTTTGAAGTGTTTCTTTTGGTATAAAAGCCCAACGTCAATACCACGCTTATCAGGAGAATCAAAATGAACGATTCCGTAGTCTTTATTAATAAGTAGTGGTTGTTTTACTAAATCTTCGAGTACGCCTCTATTTTCTAGTTCACAAACACCAATAATTGTAGGTGAGTTACCAGGGTTTTCAGAAGTTCCAATTTCTGATAAAACTCTAGAAAGGTTGTGGAGTTTTTGTTTGTATTTTTTCCCCGTCCAATTCATTCCTCCATTTGGTAGCCATTCTTCGTCGTTGTTTGAACCTTTGATTGTATCAAACAAATTTTCTAAATTGTAAAAAGCAACGGTATGAATATTATACTTTTTTGCTTGTGCATTAGCGCCAAAAATTGCGAAAAAAGCAATGAAAAGCGCCATAAATCCTTTAATTCTCATAAATCGTATATTAATTTAATATCAAGTTTGTTACAAACTTCGAGCCAAAAGTAAATAATATTATTAAAAGATGTACATTTGTCGGCTGTTATGTTTTTATTAAATATAACGAAGAGAAAAAATTAACTTATTTTTATTTATGAAAAAACTTGTTATTAGTGCTCTATTTGTATTGCAAACTGTTGTAGTTTTCGCTCAAAGTACTGGATTTTCGGGAAAAGTTGTCGATTCAAAAACACAAAAACCATTACAAAATGTAGTAGCTTCTATTCAAAACACAAATTTAACTGCATTAACGGATATTGCAGGTGTATTTGAATTTAAAAATGTTAATCCAGGAAGTCAGTTGTTGCAAATTAGAAGTACAGGTTACAAAGACCAACTTTTGGCTGTGGATGTTGTTGATGGAAAAATGTTGGATTTAGGTATTGTTGTCTTAGAAGAAGACATTAGTATTGAACAACAATTGAGTTTAATTACCATCACAGAGAATGATTTAGGTGATGACAACAGTGGTTCAGAAAGTACTTCGGGATTACTTCAAGCTTCAAGAGATGTTTATCAGCAAGCTGCGGCTTTCAACTGGGGACAATCTCGTTTTAGAATTAGAGGTTTGGATAACGAGTATGGTACTACTATGATTAACGGTATCATAATGAATAAGTTATATGACGGAAGACCACAATGGAGTAACTGGGGTGGATTAAATGATGCTACTAGAAACCAAGAATTTACAATGGGTTCAGCACCATCAGATTATACTTTTGGAAATGCATTAGGAACACAAGAAATAAATACAAGAGCTTCTTTTTATCGTCCAGGATCGAGAATTTCGATGTCAGGAACTAATACAAACTACAGCTGGAGAACAATGGGAACTCATGCTTCTGGTATGAACAGAAACGGTTGGGCTTATGTAATTTCGGCTTCAAGAAGATGGGCTCAAGAAGGATATTTTGAAGGAACAGATTATTCTGCTAATTCATTATTTGCAAGTGTTGAGAAAAAATTCAACGAAAAACATAGTTTAAACTTTACTTCAATTTTTGCACAAAATAGTAGAGGAAAAACTTCTCCAAATACTAAAGAAGTAAATGATTTAATGGGTGTTAAATACAACTCATATTGGGGTTGGCAAGATGGTAAAAAGAGAAATTCAAGAGATAAAGATATCGAAGAACCAATGGTAATGTTATCTCACTACTGGAAACTATCTGAAAGCACAAACCTAAATACGAATATTGCTTATCAAACAGGTCGTATTTCTAACTCAAGATTAGAAAATCCACTAGGAAACAATCCTGATCCTACTTATTATAGAAAACTTCCAAGTTATTACTATAATGATCCAACACAATGGATAACACCTCCAGGTTCAACAGAACCTATTAATCCTAACGCAATTTTGGCTGAGCAAGAATTCCTAAACAATAGCCAAATTGATTGGAATTCAATGTATATCGCTAATCAAAATTCAACAGATGGTGTAGCGTTTGCTTTGACGGAACAACGTAATGATGATACTACTTTAACAGCTAATATGTTATTAAGTAGCATAATTTCACCAAATATAACATTCAATTCAGGAGTTAGCTTTAGAAAATTAAAGTCACATAATTATGCTGTAGTAACTGATTTACTTGGTGGTGATTATTTCTTGAATGTTGATCGTTTCTTCCAAGGAGACAATGCACAGTTTGATTTGAACAATCCTGACCAACAAGTTGGAAAAAATGGAACAATTGGATACAACTACAATTTATTTGCTAACGTTGTTGACGGATTTACTCAATTCAAATTCAATTACAAAAAATTTGATTTCTACTTAGCACAAACTTTTTCAAGAACAGAATACCAAAGAGAAGGTTTATACAGAAGTGGAAATTATGCTAACAATTCTTTCGGAAAAGGAGATTCAAAAGTGTTTGAAAACTTTGGTTTTAAAGGTGGTTTAACTTATAAAGCTTCAGGTCAACATTATTTTGACTTCAATGGTTTATACATGACAAAAGCACCAAACCTTAGAAATTCATTCTACAACGCAAGAAGAAGCAATGAATTTACAGAAGACTTGAATAGCGAAAATATTGTAAGTGTAGATGGAAGTTATATTTTAAGAACGCCATCGTTCAAAGCAAGGTTAACAGGTTTCTTCTCTAGAGTTAAAGATGCAACCGAAATTGCTTTCTTCTATGCAGAAAACATTGGTGATTCTGAAGGCGATGAAGATTCATTTGTTACCGAAATCACAACAGGACTTCAAAAACAAAATCTTGGAGCTGAGCTTGGATTAGAATATCAAATTACTTCTACAATTAAAGCAACAGCAGCAGCTTCTTATGGTCAATATACTTACTCGGGTAATGCAAAATTACAAACAAGTGATGACGCTTTAGCAGCACAAGGATTAAGTCCATTAACTGATTTTGGAACAGTTTATTTAAAAGATTACCACCAACCAGGAATGCCACAACAAGCATACTCATTCGGATTAGAATACCGCGATCCAAAATTCTGGTGGGTTGGAGCAAACGTAAATTACCTTTCGGATAGCTACATTAGCGTTTCTAAAATCATGCGTACAGACAACTTTAGTATTGATAATGCAACAGGCGATAACTATGCTGGCGCAACTCCAGAAAACGTTAGACAATTGTTGAAGCAAGAAAAATTTGATAGCTTTACATTGCTAAACTTAACAGGTGGAAAATCTTGGAGAATTAGTAGTAAAAACAGAAACACAGTTGGTTTCTTTGCTTCTATAAACAATCTTCTTGATGTTGAATACAAAACAGGAGGATTTGAACAATCAAGAAAAGCAACTTTCCCTGATTTAGTAGCTGATAACGCAAACGGAACACCATCATTTGGTCCAAAATATTTCTACGGTTATGGAAGAACATACTTTGTTAACTTCTACATTAACTTCTAAAAAATAAAACTATGAAAATTAAATTTTTAAAAACAATGTTTTTGTTAGCACTTACATCAAGTGTACTAACAAGTTGTGTTGGCGAAGATGATTATGCTATACCTACAGTTTTTGACTATCATTTTAACGAAGGATTTTCAGAATCTCCAATTGGTAGCGGATCAAATGAAGTGCCAATCGCTATAGAAGGTTGGGTAAATTACAACGCTACAGCAACTCGTTTGTGGCATGCAAGAGCTTTCTCTAACAACAATTATGCAGAATTCTCTTCATTCTATTCGGCTAACGGAACTAATGATGTTGCTTGGTTAATTACACCAGCAATTGATTTAACGGCTACAACAGGTGAAGCATTATCGTTTATTACTAAAACTAGATTTGAAAACGGATATCCATTAACCGCTTTTGTTTCTACAGATTATGATGGAACGACTGCTGGAATTGCAACTGCTACTTGGACTCAATTAACTTTTACAGCTCCAACGGAAGATGACGTATTTGTAAATAGCGGAAATATTGATTTAAGTACATACGAAAGTGACAACGTTAGAATTGCTTTCAAATACACAGGAAGCAAAGCTGGCGTAACAACTACATTACAGTTGGATAATATTAAGATTGTTAAAAATTAATAGCTATGAAAAATTTAAAATTAATTCTATCAGCAGTCGTTTTAGCTTCTCTATCGAGTTGCGTTAACGATGATACCTATGGTATTCCTGATTTATCAAAGGAATGTGTAACTGTCGCAAAAACAAAAGAAGTTACCGATATTACTAATATTGCTACCGCTAGTGCTACAAAATATACGCTAGCAGAAGGTGTAACAGAAGATTTTATTGAAGCTTATGTTACATCAAGTGATGAAGGTGGAAATTTTTACAAATCCATTTCAATGATGTCTTTAGACGGAACAAAAGGATTTAGTATGCCAGTGGATAACTACAACTTGTTCAACGAATTTGAACCAGGTAGAAAGGTTACCATTAAACTTGACGGAAATACTTATTTCAATCTTCAACACAGTTCAACGGTCATTGGAGCATTATATAACAATGGTGTTGGAAGAGTTTCTGGAGTTGCCTATAAAAATGTAATTTTAAGATCATGTGAAAATGTTGATGAGGAAGATATTGTAAAAAAACTTACTATTAATGAAGCAAAAAACAATCAATATCTAAACATGTTGATTGAATTTGATGCCGTTCAGTTTACGGATCCATCATTAGGAAAAAAATATTACGATGCTTCATTAAACAGTATTGGTGGTGCAACAAATCACGAAATTTCAGATGAATTTGGAAATAAAATGATTGTTAGAGTTAGTGAATATGCAAAATTTGCAGGAGCAAAAATTCCTTCTGGGAACGGTAAAGTTAGAGGAGTTTTGACTAAATATAATAGCGATTGGCAATTCATGATTAGAACAGTAAATGATGTTAAAATTACAGAAGAAGGAAGATTAGATATCGATTTATCCCCACCAATTGGAGGTACAGCATTAGCGTATGGAGCAACGTTAAATGAACCATTTACTTCTTATGCAACTAATTTTTCTAATTTTCCTACTTACATAAATGATGCAGCAGTTGGAACAAGATATTGGCAGGTAAAAACGTTCGGTGGAAACAAGTACATTCAAATGTCTTCTTTTGGTGGAACAGCAGAAGCCAACAGAACTCTATTCCTTGTTCCGGTTGATATGACTGCGGCTAGTACATTTTCATTCAAAACTTCATCAGGATTTGATAACGGTGCAGTATTAAAAGTATATTATACAACAGATTACACACCAGGAACTCAAATTTCTACAGCAACATTAACCAATATTACCTCTAGCTTTACTATTCCAGCTGGTCCAGCTTCTGGATATGCTTCAGGTTTTACGTCAAGCGGTGTTTATAACATTCCAGCTTCGGTTACAGGAAATGGATTTTTTGTGTTTGAATATGTTGGAAACGGAAACGGTGGACCAACTACAACAATGCAAATTGACGATATCGTAATCAACTAATTTTAGTTTTTACGTTTACCATAAAAGTCCCGAATTTTCGGGACTTTTTTTATTTAATAAATTCAATTACTTTTATAGTTCAAACAAATTATCATTTATCATGAAAAAATTAGTTCTAATTGCTACAATCATAATGAGTACAAATTCATTTGCCCAAGAAATACTTTCTCCAGAAACACTATGGAAATTAGGTAGAGTTACACCACTTGGAATTTCGATTGACGGGAAAAATATCGTTTACAAAGTCGCTATTCCATCGGTAGAAGAAAATAAATCGAGTTCTAAATTTTACACCATTCCAGTTACTGGCGGAACTGCTGTTGAGGTAAAAGAAACCAAAGATTTAGTAAAAGACAAAAACGTTTCGCCCGATGGAAAATACATTCTTTCTTCCCAAGAAGTTAAAACCGAAAATATACTCGGAAAAGACATTTATCCTGAACTGAAAAAAGCCGATGCTTATGTTTATAACGGATTAGATTACCGTCATTGGGATACATGGAACAACGGAAGTCATAATCACGTTTTTTATGCCGAAAACAAAGAAAAAGCTAAAGCCATCGACATTATGCCAAACGAACCGTATGATAGTCCGCAAAAACCATTTGGTGGCGACGAAGATTACATTTGGTCACCCGATAGCAAAAGTATTATCTACGTAAGCAAAAAGAAATTCGGTACCGATTATGCCTTGTCAACCAACACCGATTTATACGAATACAACATTGAAACCAAAACCACGACCAATCTAACCGAAAGCAACAAAGGTTACGACATGAACCCAGTTTTTTCACCAACAGGAAACTTAACTTGGTTGCAAATGAAACGCGATGGATATGAAGCCGATAAAAACGACATCATTGTTCGTTTTAAAGGAATGGACATCAATTTAACTGCCAATTGGGATGGTTCTGTAGATAATATGCTGTGGAGCAATGACGGAAAAAAAGTCTATTTCACGGCAGCAGTTGATGGAACAAAACAATTGTTTTACACAGAGTTTTTAGGATTGTCAAAAATGGAAATGATACCAAAACAAATCACTAATGGCGATTTTGATGTGAATGATTTATTAGGTTTTTCAGGCGATAACATCATCGTTACCAGAAACGATATGAACCATGCGCCAGAAATTTATTCCTATAATCTAAAGAAAAAAACATGGTTGCAAATCACCAAAACCAATGACGAAGCGTATGCTAAATTAGCGTTACCAAAATACGAAAGACGTTATGTAACAACCACTGATGGTAAAAAAATGCTGGTTTGGGTAATTCTTCCACCAAATTTTGATAAAAACAAAAAATACCCAGCGTTGTTGTATTGTCAAGGCGGACCACAATCACCGTTAACTCAAAGTTATTCGTTTCGTTGGAATTTCTCTTTGATGGCATCACAAGGTTATGTTGTTGTAGCTCCAAATCGTCGCGGAATGTATGGTCACGGACAAGAATGGAACGAACAAATCTCCAAAGATTGGGGTGGACAAGTTATGGACGATTACCTTTCGGCAATTGATGATGTTTCTAAAGAAAGTTATATCGATAAAGAACGTTTAGGAGCAGTTGGAGCAAGTTATGGCGGTTATTCGGTATATTATCTTGCCGGAATTCATAACAATCGTTTTAAAACCTTTATTTCGCATTGTGGCGTTTTCAACATGGAAAGTATGTATGGAACAACCGAAGAAATGTTCTTTACAGATTGGGAAAATGGCGGCGCTTATTGGGAAAAAGACAATGCAATTGCTCAAAAAACCTATGCTAATTTCAACCCAATAAAATTAGTTGACAAATGGAACACACCAATTTTAGTTATCCATGGCGGAAAAGACTATCGTGTGCCAATTGGTCAAGGACAAGAAGCTTTTCAAGCCGCACAACTTCGTGGTATAAAAAGCCGTTTCCTTTATCTTCCAGAAGAAAATCACTGGGTTTTAAAACCACAAAATGCTATAGTTTGGCAACGTGAGTTTTATAAATGGTTGAAAGAGACTTTATATTAAAAATGAAACCCAACTTATTCAAGTTGGGTTTAAATTTTCTATCTATTCAGGATTGTTCATTTTAAACGTTTCCATAAATTTTGTAGTATAATTTCCAGCAACATAATCTGGTTCATCCATCAATTGTCTGTGGAATGGAATTGTAGTTTTAATTCCTTCGATATAAAATTCGTCCAAAGCGCGTTTCATTTTGCTAATTGCTTCTTCTCTGGTTTGAGCAGTAGTAATCAATTTAGCAATCATTGAATCATAATTTGGCGGAATGGTATAACCAGCATAAACGTGAGTATCAAGACGAACACCATGTCCACCTGGTGCATGTAATACGGTAATTTTTCCTGGCGAAGGACGAAAATCGTTATATGGATCTTCGGCATTGATACGACATTCAATTGAGTGTAATTGTGGTAAGTAGTTTTTACCAGAAATTGGCACTCCGGCAGCAACTAAAATTTGCTCACGAATTAAGTCATAATCAATAACTTGCTCAGTAATTGGATGTTCTACTTGGATACGCGTATTCATTTCCATAAAATAGAAATTACGGTGTTTGTCAACTAAAAATTCAACGGTTCCAGCACCTTCATATTTAATATATTCGGCAGCTTTTACAGCAGCTTCACCCATTTTAGTACGCAATTCATCCGTCATGAATGGCGAAGGAGTTTCTTCGGTTAATTTTTGATGACGACGTTGAACAGAACAATCTCTTTCAGATAAGTGACAAGCCTTGCCATAAGAATCACCAACTACTTGGATTTCGATATGTCTTGGTTCTTCAATAAGTTTCTCCATGTACATTCCGTCATTTCCAAAAGCGGCAGCAGCTTCTTGACGAGCACTTTCCCATGCTTTTTCGAGTTCTTCTTCTTTCCAAATGGCGCGCATTCCTTTTCCACCACCACCAGCAGTAGCTTTCATCATTACTGGATAACCAATTTCTTTAGCTACTTTTTTAGCTTGTTCAAAATCTTCTAATATTCCGTCAGAACCAGGAACACAAGGAACTCCAGCAGCTTTCATAGTAGCTTTGGCAGTTGCTTTGTCACCCATTTTATCAATCATTTCTGGCGAAGCACCAATAAATTTGATACCGTGTTCTTGACAAATTTTCGAGAATTTTGCATTTTCAGAAAGAAAACCATATCCTGGATGGATTGCATCTGCATTAGTGATTTCAGCAGCTGCAATGACATTTGACATTTTTAAGTATGAGTCTTTACTTGGTGCTGGACCAATGCAAACGGCTTCGTCAGCAAATTTTACGTGTAAACTTTCTGCATCTGCTGTAGAATAAACCGCTACAGTTTTGATGCCCATTTCACGACAAGTACGAATTACACGTAATGCAATTTCGCCTCTATTGGCAATTAATATTTTTTTAAACATAAATTAAAATTTTAAAATTACAAATCCCAAATCCCAAAATCCAATATTGGAATTTGTATTTTGATTATTGGAATTTCAAAATAATTATGATGGATCAACTAAGAATAATGGTTGGTCAAATTCTACTGGTGACATATCATCAACCAATATTTTCACAATTTTACCTGTAACTTCTGCTTCGATTTCGTTGAATAATTTCATCGCTTCTACTACACAAAGTACATCGCCTTTACCTATTGATGTGCCAACTTCTACAAATGGTGCTTTGTCTGGAGATGGTTTTCTATAGAAAGTTCCAATCATTGGAGATTTTATAGTAATGTATTTTGAGTTGTCTTCGGCTGGAGCAGCAGGTGTTGCTGGAGCAGATGGTGTAACTGGAGCTGCGGCAACTGGCGCAGCAATGGCTTGTTGCATTGGTGCTTGTTGTACATAAGTAATATCAGGAGTATTTCCTTCTAACGTAGTTCTAATAGTGATTTTAACATCGCCTGTTTCCAATTTTACTTCGGCTACGCCAGAATTGGATACAAATTTGATCAGGTTTTGAATTTCTTTTAAATCCATAATTAGGTAGTTTAAATTAGTTTTATTGTTTGTTATAAGCCCATTTTAGGTAGATTGATCCCCAAGTGAAACCACCACCAAATGCGGCAAAAATTAAATTATCTCCTTTTTTTAGTTTGTCTTCAAAATCGTGAAGAAGTAATGGTAATGTTGCTGAAGTTGTATTACCATATCTATGAATATTAACTAATACTTTTTCTTCGTCTAATCCCATTCGGTTTGCGGTAGCATCAATAATTCTTTTGTTAGCTTGATGTGCTAATAACCAGTTTACATCGTCTTTGGTTAAATTATTGCGTTCCATTATTTTTTCGCTTACATCTGCCATTCCTGAAACGGCATATTTGAAAACGGTTTTACCATCTTGAAATACAAAATGTTGTCCGTTTTCTACTGTTTCGATTGATGGAGGAAGAATTGATCCACCAGCATCAATTTTTAAATATTCTCTACCAATTCCGTCGCTTTTTAAGAATTCGTCTTGAAGTCCAAGTCCTTCGTGATTTGGTTCAAATAAAACAGCTCCAGCACCATCACCAAAAATAATGCAAGTTGCTCTGTCTGTGTAATCTATGATAGAAGACATTTTGTCGGCGCCAATTAAAAGTACTTTTTTGTATCTACCTGATTGAACATAAGCTGCTGCCGTTGACATTCCATATAAAAAGCTTGAACAAGCTGCTTGTAAATCGTAAGCAAAAGCATTGGTTGCGCCAATTTGTGATGCTACATAAACGCCTGTTGAAGCTACTGGCATATCGGGTGTTGCGGTTGCCATGATGATTAAATCTATTTCTTCGGGATTGATATTTGCTTTAGAAATTAGATTTTGCGCGGCTTTAATTGCCATGTAAGAAGTTCCTTTTCCTTTTTCTTTTAAAAGTCTTCTTTCTTTGATTCCAGTACGAGATGTAATCCATTCGTCATTGGTATCAACCATAGTTTCCAGTACTTGGTTTGAGAGTACAAATTCTGGAACATATGCTCCAACTGCGGTGATTGCGGCTGTTATTGTAGTCATAAAAATGGTATTTTGCTCTTCAAATTTTTTGATTTGAAAAGTTGTGGAAATTACAAAATTTTTTTCACCTAACGTTGTTAGATATCGATATTTTTAAAATTTATAAAAACAAAAAACTCCCACCAATAGTGAGAGTTTGTTTTGTAAAAAACTTTAATTAAGCAACAGCTACTGATTTATCAATAACTACTTGTCCTCTGTAATACATTTTACCTTCATGCCAGTAAGCTCTGTGGTATAAATGTGCTTCTCCAGTTACTGGACATGTTGCAATTTGAGCAACAGTTGCTTTATAGTGAGTTCTTCTTTTGTCTCTTCTAGTTTTCGAGGTTTTTCTCTTAGGATGTGCCATTTTACTATATTATTTATCCGTTAACAGGTTTTTTAATTTGTCCCAACGTGGGTCAATATTTTCTTCTTTATTTTCTACTTTTTTATTGTCTTTAACTTGAATTGCGTTTAGTTTTTCTAACGCATCCGATTTTAATGTGCCGTCTTTAACTCCTGGATGAACTCTTTTGTGAGGAATAGATAACGCAATCATTTCATAAATGTATTGCGACAAATCTATTTGGTGTTCACCATGAGGAAGGATTAATAATTCTTCATTGTCATTATTAAATTCATCTCCAAATTGAACTACTAATTTTAATTTTCCTTTTATTGGCAAATCAAAATTTTCTCCAGTTAAATCACAAGGTACATTAACTGTTCCTTTGTGTTTAAAGTTAACTTCGAGCATTGTTGTCTTTTTTTCTAATACAACATCTACTTTTATATCGCAGTGCTCGAATTCATCAAAACCATATTCATCAAAGAACTTCTTACTAATTTGAAAATCAAATTGATGCTTTCCTATTTTTAATCCTATAAAAGGTATTAAATACTCATGGGTACTTTTCATCTCAACAACAATTTTCCTCAAATATTCAGGAGTGCAAAGATATAAAATTATTGCAATTCCAATAATCTTATCAACATTTTTTTGTTTATAATTGCTTTTCCTTTGTTTTTAAAGGGTTTTTACTGATTTCGGCGTGTGATAATCTTGAATTATAGACATCAATTGCTAGATAAACGGCTTCTCTAAACGAATTATGGTCAGCAATTCCTTTTCCGGCAATGTCAAATGCGGTTCCATGATCGGGCGAAGTTCTAATTTTGTTCAAACCAGCGGTATAATTTACGCCATTTCCAAACGATAATGTTTTGAATGGGATTAATCCTTGGTCGTGATAGGTTGCAATAATAGCATCGTATTTTTCATATTGACCGCTACCAAAAAAGCCATCGGCAGGAAATGGACCAAAAACCAATTTTCCTTTTTCGAATAATTTTTTAATGGTTGGTTTTAAAACTTTATCGTCTTCATTTCCAATAACTCCATTGTCGCCAGCATGCGGATTTAGCGCTAAAACCGCAATTTTTGGTTTATTGATGCTAAAATCCTGAACCAATGTTTGATGAATGACATTAATTTTTTTGGTGATTAATTCTTCGGTTAGTTTTTTGGCAACTTCATTTACAGGAATGTGATCGGTCATTAAACCTACTCTTAAATTATCTTGAACCATTAGCATTAAAGCATCGCCTTCTAGTTCTTTATCAAGATAATCGGTATGTCCAGGGAATTTAAAGTCTTCCGATTGGATGTTGTATTTGTTTATTGGAGCTGTGACTAAAACGTCGATTTGATTTTCTTTTAAAGCTTTTGTGGCAGCAACAAATGATTTTATAGCGTATTTCCCAACGTTGTCGTCGTTTTTGCCAAAATTCAAATCAACACCTTCGCGCCAAACGTTTAGCACATTTATTTTCCCAATAACAATTTGGTCAAGTTTGTCAATTCCGTGAAGTTGTGCCGTTAATTCAAGGTTTTTTTTGATGAACGAAAGGATTTTTACATTAGCAAAAATTACAGGTGTACACAATTCTAACATTCTAGTATCTTCAAATGTTTTAAGAATAATTTCACTCCCAATTCCATTCAAATCTCCAACTGAAATTCCTACAATTATATTTTCTGCTTTTTTCATAAGAAAGGCATGTTATTTATCGCTAATTTTGAGGTGCAAATTTAGTAAAATAAAAGACAATGTTTACAGGAATTATTGAAACCCTCGGAATTATAAAAGATATTCAAAAAGAAGGAGATAATCTTCACATCACAATAGCTTCTTCAATAACCAATGAGTTGAAAATTGATCAAAGTGTTGCGCACAATGGTGTTTGTTTGACGGTTGTAGCAATTTCAGGCGATGAATATACAATTACTGCAATTAAGGAAACGATTTTAAAAACCAATTTAGCTGAGTGGAAAGTTGGCAATATTGTAAATCTTGAGAGAGCAATGAAACTTGGCGATAGACTTGATGGGCATATTGTTCAAGGTCATGTTGATCAAACAGGTGAGTGTATTTCTATAGAAGAAGCCAATGGAAGTTGGTATTTTACTTTTAAGTATGATAGAAAATTGAACAATATAACTATAGAAAAAGGTTCGATAACAATAAATGGTGTTAGTTTAACTGTTTTAAATTCAAAAGATGATGAATTTAGCGTGGCAATAATTCCCTATACTTTTGAGCATACAAATTTTAAAAATTTTATCATCGGAACAAAAATTAATTTAGAGTTTGATGTAATTGGCAAATATGTATCTCGATTAACTAATTTGTATAAATAAAAAAAGCTTCAAATTATTTTGAAGCTTTTTTTATGGTTTTGTATTTTCTTATATTATAAAGTCCTAACGATATTGATAATATTATTAAAATCCATACCGAATCATTAATAGGTGTTCCAGGTGGTGGTGGTGGTAAACCAGGAGCAGGTGGATCTGGTGCTGCAAAAACGCAAACACAAGGTAGTAATAATACTACAAAGCAGAACATTAATTTTTTAGGGACAATTCTCATAGGCCGTAAAAGTATAAAAAAAATCTAATCGTCAAAATAAATTATTAGTTTTATAAAATAAATTGATGAAAATTTAATTTACAATTACATATTTCTTGTTAAGAAATTAAAATTTTATCAAAAAATAAAACATTATTTAATTTCAATAAACGTTTTTTTTCGCATTCTGGTTTTTTAAAATCAAAAAACCTCAAATTTGAGGTTTTTTGATTGTGGTCCCACTTGGGCTCGAACCAAGGACCACCTGATTATGAGTCAGGTGCTCTAACCAACTGAGCTATAGGACCATTTTTTACAGATTTTATAATCAGTAAAACTCAAACACAGCAATTGCTTTATTTGAGGTTGCAATATTACTATTATTTTTTTTTCGTTGCAACTATTTTTATGGTATTTCTTGGCAAAGTTCAATTAACACGCCATTTGTACCTTTTGGATACAAGAATGCAACTAGTTTATTGTCGGCGCCTTTTTTTGGAATTTCGTTTAAAATGGTAAACCCTTCTTTTTTTAATCGTTCGATTTCTGAAACGATATCTTCTACGTCAAAAGCGATATGGTGAATGCCTTCGCCTTTTTTTTCTATGAATTTGGCTATTGGACTGTCTTCGTTTGTAGCTTCGAGGAGTTCGATTTTGTTTGGTCCGTTCATGAAAAAAGAGGTTTTTACACCTTCGCTAGCAACTTCTTCTTCTTTGTATGGTGGATTTCCAAATAGTTTTTCAAATAGTAAATTGGATGTTTCTAGGTTTTTTACGGCAATGCCAATATGTTCTATTTTTCTCATAATGTTTAAAATTGAAACAAAGTTAACAAAAATTCAAATGGTTTTTTCTTTAGCCCCGATTGTAGTGAAAATCCTTTTTGAATTGCCACGGGTTTAAACCCGTGGCAATTCAAAAAAGATTGAAATGAAAAGCGGGAAAAGGGTTTGTAAATTTGCCAAAAGTTTCGCTCCTAAAGATTATGAAACTTTAAAATTGTATTTTTGCACGATGGAAACGAATAGACAGAAAAAAATTGGCAGTGTGCTTCAAAAGGATTTGGTAGATATTCTGCAAGGTGAAGTGCGTAAAAATGGAATTACGAATTTGGTAATTTCGGTTTCAAAAGTGAGTGTTACGACGGATTTATCGATTGCAAAGGTATATTTGAGTGTTTTTCCGCAGGATAAAGCGAAGGATTTGTTGGAAGCAGTGAAAACAAATGCGCCGTTGATTAAGCATGATTTGGCTCAGCGCGTGAAACTTCAGTTGAGAAAAGTTCCGAATTTGGCTTTTTATATTGATGATTCGTTGGATTATATCGAAAAGATTGATAATGCTTTGTCGGGCAAAGAAAATCCAATTGAAAATAGAGAACTTTTAGAAAAACGCAAGAAATTTTAAGTTGAATTTTCCGCTTTACATAGCCAAACGCTACCTTTTTAGTAAGAGTAAAAATAATGCTATCAATATTATTACCGGAATTGCTTCGGTGGGAATTATTGTGGGTACGATGGCTTTGTTTGTGGTTTTGTCGGTTTTTAGTGGTTTGCGGGATTTTAGTTTGTCTTTTTCGAATGATTTTGATCCGGATTTGAAGATAAATCCTGTTTCGGGGAAATCATTTTATATTTCTGCAAATCAGGAGAACGAAATTAAGAAAATTGAAGGCGTTGTTTCGTATAGTAAAGTGATTGAGGAACGAGTGCTTTTTTATTTTGATGGAAAAGAGCAAGTGACTTATTTAAAAGGTGTTGACGAGAATTTTACGAAAACTAATCTTGTAGCCGATAATCTTTTTAATGGTCAATGGCTGAGAAAAGACACGTATCAAGTGGTTGTTGGTTATGGAATTTCCGAGAAATTGTCGCTTGGACTTTTTGATTTCAATAATCCGTTTGAGGTTTATGTGCCAAAAAAAGGAAAAGGCGTTATCGAAAGCGAAGCCGAAGCTTTTAATAAATCGGCGTTGATTCCGGTTGGGATTTATGCTGTCAGTGAAGATTTGGACAGTAAATATGTTTTTTGTGATTTGTCTTTGGCGCAAGAATTATTGGAATACAAACCCAACCAAGTTTCTGGGATTGAAATCAAAACAAAACCTGAAGTTAGCGAAAGCAAAATCATCGAAAAAATTAATACCATTTTTAACGGAAAAACCGAAGTAAAAAACCGCGCACAACAGAATGCAACGTTATATAAAATGTTGAATACCGAAAATATTGCGGTTTATTTAATCTTTACTTTAGTGATTATCATTGCGTTGTTTAATTTAATTGGCGCTTTGATAATGATGATTTTGGACAAAAAATCTAATTTGAAAACGTTGTTCAATTTGGGTTCAGAAATTCAAGATTTGAAGAAAATATTTCTGCTTCAAGGAACGTTGCTTAGCGTTTTAGGTGGAATTATTGGATTAGTTTTAGGAATTGTAATTGTGTTAATTCAACAGAAATTCCAACTGATTATGATTACCAAAACCTTACCTTATCCTGTTGTTTTTGGATTTAAAAACGTACTTATTGTTTTTGTAACAATCGTTATCCTCGGATTTTTGGCAAGTTTAATCGCTAGTAGTCGTGTTTCCAAGAAGTTATTGGGATAAATTTTACACGAATTTCACTAATTTACACTAATTAATTTTGCGCTTTTTATTTCACGAACTTGTAAAAACGTTGAAGTGAATTTTATGTTTTTAAATTTCGTGAAATTTTACACACACTCAGAATTTGTGCAAATTCGTGCAATTTTGTGAAAATAAAGTGTGAATTAAAACACCTGATAATCAGCGTAGATTTCCTGAATTTCGTCTAAAGCTTTAAACAATTCTTCTGGATTTTCAAGCGTTACTAATTTTAAACGATGTTCTTTAAAATTGGAAATTCCTTTGAAATAATTAGTGTAATGACGACGCATTTCTACAATTCCAAGTCGTTCACCTTTCCAATCCATTGACCAAGTTAAATGGTTTCTTGCGGCTTCAACTCTGTCGGCAATAGTTGGTTTTGCCAAATGTTCTCCTGTAGCAAAATAATGTTTGATTTCGTTAAAAATCCATGGATAACCAATCGCAGCGCGACCAATCATCATGCCATCAAGTCCAAATTTATTTTTATATTCTAATGCTTTTTCAGGAGAATCAATGTCGCCGTTTCCAAAAATTGGCATCGTAATTCTAGGATTGTTTTTTACACGTTCAATATGCGTCCAATCGGAATGACCTTTGTACATCTGTGCGCGTGTTCGAGCATGAACGGTTAAGGCAGCAACGCCAATATCTTGCAAACGCTCAGCAACTTCATCAATATTGATAGAACTTTCGTCCCAACCCAAACGTGTTTTTACCGTTACAGGAAGATTAGTTCCTTTAATCACAGCTTTGGTCAAGCGCACCATCAAATCAACATCTTTCAAAACACCTGCGCCTGCGCCTTTGCACACGACTTTTTTTACAGGACATCCAAAATTAATATCAACCAAATCAGGTTGCACAGCATCTACAATTCGAGACGACATTTCCATTGCTTCTTCATCGCCACCAAAAATTTGAATGCCAACTGGTCGTTCGTAATCAAAAATATCTAATTTTTGCTTGCTTTTTACTGCATCACGAATTAATCCTTCTGACGAAATGAATTCCGAGTACATCAAATCGGCACCGTGAAGTTTGCACAATCTACGAAATGGCGGATCACTCACGTCTTCCATTGGCGCAAGTAATAGCGGAAAATCGGGTAATATGATGTTGCCTATTTTGGGCATTTTAATGAAATTTTCTGCAAAGATAGAAAAAATTGATTTTACAAGTTTTAACCATTAAGAGATTAAGAAACATTAAGACTTAACTTTTCTTAACTCCTTAATGGTTTAAAAAATAATTTCAAAACTTTTACCTTATATTTGCAGATTAATTGCAATAGGATTGCTATTGCCCCGAAGTTTCGGGATTGAACTTGATATTGAATTTGGATAATGAAGAATATTAGAAATTTTTGCATCATTGCACATATTGATCACGGAAAAAGTACGCTTGCCGATAGATTGCTTGGTGCCACACAAACCGTTACTGCTCGTGAAGAAAAAGCGCAATTGCTTGATAACATGGACTTGGAGCGTGAACGTGGAATTACCATAAAAAGTCACGCCATTCAAATGGAATATACCTATAAAGGTGAAAAATACATTCTGAATTTGATTGATACGCCAGGTCACGTGGATTTTAGTTATGAAGTTTCGCGATCGATTGCGGCTTGCGAAGGTGCGCTTTTGATTGTTGATGCAGCGCAAAGTATTCAGGCACAAACGATTTCTAATTTGTATTTGGCTTTGGAAAACGACTTGGAAATTATTCCGGTTTTGAATAAAGTAGATTTACCAAGTGCCAATCCAGAAGAAGTGAGCGATGATATTATCGATTTATTAGGATGTAAATTGGAAGATATTATTCATGCTTCGGGAAAAACTGGTTTTGGTGTAGATAAAATTTTGGAAGCTATTATTGAAAAAGTTCCGGCACCAAAAGGTGATGTTGACGAACCTTTGCAAGCTTTGATTTTTGATTCGCATTACAATCCGTTTCGTGGCATTGAAGTTATTTTCCGTGTGAAAAACGGAGAAATAAAAAAAGGTCAGAAGATTAAATTCATGGCAACTGGCAATGAATATTTTGCCGATGAAGTGGGAACTTTAAAATTAAATCAAGTTCCAAAAAATGTAATTTCTACTGGTGATGTTGGTTATTTAATCTCTGGAATTAAAGAAGCAAAAGAAGTAAAAGTTGGTGACACGATTACGGATGCTAAAACACCAACAACCAATATGATTACTGGTTTTGAAAACGTAAAACCAATGGTTTTTGCAGGAATTTATCCGGTTGATACTGAAGATTTTGAGGATTTGCGTGCGTCGATGGAAAAGTTGCAATTGAACGATGCTTCGTTAGTTTTTGCTGCGGAAAGTTCTGCTGCGCTTGGATTTGGTTTCCGTTGTGGGTTTTTAGGAATGTTGCATTTGGAAATTATTCAAGAACGATTGGAGCGTGAATTTGACATGACGGTTATTACAACTGTTCCTAACGTTTCGTATTTGGCTTACACCAAAAAAGAACCCGATACCGCTATTGTGGTAAACAATCCGTCAGATTTGCCAGAACCTTCAAAATTAGATAGAGTTGAAGAGCCATACATCAAAGCGACGATTATTACCAAATCGGATTTTGTGGGTAACGTAATGAGTTTGTGTATTGAAAAACGTGGAATTATAACCAATCAAACCTATTTGACTACCGAAAGAGTTGAGTTGAATTTTGATATGCCTTTGGCAGAAATTGTATTCGATTTTTACGACCGATTAAAAACAGTTTCCAAAGGTTATGCTTCGTTTGATTACTCGCCAATTGGAATGAGAACTTCTAAATTGGTAAAACTAGACGTTTTATTGAATGCACAATCGGTTGATGCGCTTTCGGCTTTGATACACGAAGACAATGCGTATAATATTGGTAAAAAAATGTGTGAAAAGCTTCGTGAATTGATCCCGAGACAGCAATTTGATATTCCTATTCAGGCAGCAATTGGAGCAAAAATCATCGCTCGTGAAACGATAAAAGCATTGCGTAAAGACGTTACTGCCAAATGTTATGGTGGAGATATTTCTCGTAAACGTAAACTTTTGGAAAAACAGAAAAAAGGTAAAAAACGTATGCGCCAAGTTGGAAACGTAGAAATTCCACAAGAAGCGTTTATGGCGGTTTTGAAGTTGAATGATTAAGAAGAAAATAGAACAAAGAGAAAAGAATATAGACAAAACCCAATGACGAAAGTTGTTGGGTTTTTTGCATAAAAAACAGCCGAGAATTTTCTCGGCTGTTTTGGTTTTAATTACATTTTCATTCGGTTGTCGTCACTTTGCGTGTCAATCAATTTATTGTATGGATCAACGCCGGCTTCGAGCGGTTTTTCGTTGACAATAACTTTGACTTTATTTTCAATTCCGGTGATTTTTATTTTTTTCAAATACAATTCCTTGTCACGAGTTTTGCCTTTTATAGTTTCTTCGGCAAAAACCCCAACCTCGATGTAATCGTTCAATGGATAAGATTCAGTAGCATATTTTTTACCTTTTTTGGTTGCTTTCAGTGTTTTTCCGTTTCGGTCAGCAAAAATTCGTTTTCCGTCTTTATTGGCTTTGTATTTGCTTACATCAAATTCAATGGTAACTTCATATTTTCCGTTAGGTAATTTTTTTGAAGTTGCTTTGGTTACTTTATTGTCATACAAAGTAATGGTTTCAAACATGTCGTTGATAATGTATTTCAAACTATCTGGCGTTGCAGCTCTTAATTCGTTAACTAATTCAATAGAATTGGTATATGGTGCTTCTTGAAACGCTACTTTTTGTACATATTTTTTCAACGCATTATTCATGTTTTTTTCGCCAATATAATCGCTCAAAGCATATAAAACCAGCGAACCTTTGTTGTAATGAATGTATTGTTGATTTTCGTTAAACATCAACGGTTTTTCTTCTTTCCATTCAAACGTTCTGCCTTGTAAATAGTTGTC
>Ga0209278_1000892_pt1 | contig 19885 bp, 15 predicted proteins | sample JI81BgreenDNA_FD_187504 | JGI IMG/M metagenome (GOLD analysis project Ga0209278, IMG submission 187504) | Wastewater effluent complex algal communities from Wisconsin, to seasonally profile nutrient transformation and Carbon sequestration -... | ecosystem: Engineered > WWTP > Effluent > Algae... | reverse complement strand
GGCTGTACCAGACGCCGCAAGGCGCCGACCTGGCGCGGGCCGACACGGTGTTCCTGCTCAAGTACTTCATCTCCAGCCAGAGCGCGATCCTCTGGATGAGCATGCTGTTCTTCATGAGCACGGTCTTCTACTGGCTGGGCGTGTTCACCCGCGCGGGCGACGCGTTTGAGCTGCTGGGCTCGCGCATGGCCTGGGTGGCGGTCACGCTGGCCCTGATCGGCTCCATGGTGCGCTGGTACGAGAGCCACCAGATCGGCCCCGGCATCGGGCACATCCCGGTGAGCAACCTCTACGAGGTGTTCATCATGTTCTGCTGGATGACGGCGCTCTTCTACCTGTACTACGAAGACCGCTACGCGACCCGCACCATGGGCGCCTTCTCGATGCTGATCGTCAGCGCCGCCGTGGGCTTCCTGCTCTGGTACACGGTGGTGCGCGAAGCCCACCAGATCCAGCCGCTCGTCCCGGCGCTGCAAAGCTGGTGGATGAAGCTGCACGTGCCGGCCAACTTCGTCGGCTACGGCACCTTCGCGATCGCGGCCATGCTCGCCTTTGCGTACCTCATCAAGCAGAGCGCCGGCGAAACCCGCTGGTATAAGCTCGCGCCCTTGTGGCTGCTGGGCGTGGTGCTGTGTTTTGAGCCCATGGTCTTCCGCCAGGGCGCGCAGGACCAGGGCGGTGGCTATTGGTTCATGTACTTCGGCATCTCTGCGTTCATCGTCGGCGGCATCATCGCCGCCCGGCGGCGGATCGGCGCTCGCCTGCCCAGTTTCGAGGTGCTGGACGACGTGATGTACAAGGCCATCGCGGTCGGCTTTGCCTTCTTCACCATCGCCACCGTGCTCGGCGCCCTGTGGGCAGCCGAGGCCTGGGGCGGGTACTGGAGCTGGGACCCGAAGGAAACCTGGGCCCTGATCGTCTGGCTCAACTACGCCGCGTGGCTGCACATGCGCCTCATGAAGGGCCTGCGCGGCACGGTGGCCGCCTGGTGGGCGCTGGTCGGTCTGGCGATCACGACCTTCGCCTTCCTGGGCGTCAACATGTTCCTGTCGGGATTGCACAGCTACGGCGAGCTCTGACCCGGAACTTGTCAGAATCCGCCCGGTCGCACGACTGACGGGTCAGTGCCCGCGCCCCGCGGGCCAGCGACCTGTTGAAAGGACGGATTCATGCTCATCCGCACCGGCCGAGACGGCTTCCAGCACCCGCTCTCCAGCGAGATCACCCCCCGAGCCGCCTACCAGAACCGCCGGCAGTGGCTGCTGTCGGCCGCGGCAGCGGGCGGCGCGCTCGGCTGGGCCGGGCGTGAAGCCTTTGCCCAGTCTCCCGCGGTGATCAAGGCGCCCGGCCGTCTCGCGGCCTTGCCCGGCGCGGCGTCGCGCGTGCCCGGGGCGCAGGCGGCCGAGAAACCCACCGCCTACGCCGACGTCACCGGCTACAACAACTTCTACGAGTTCGGCACCGACAAGACGGACCCGGCGGCCCGCGCCGGCCGCCTGAAGACCCGCCCGTGGACGGTCCAGGTGGAGGGGCTGGTGTCCAAACCCGGGGTCTACGACATCGATGCCCTGCTCAAGCTCGCCCCCATGGAAGAGCGCCTCTACCGCCTGCGCTGTGTGGAGGGATGGTCCATGGTGGTGCCCTGGGTGGGCTACTCGCTGGCCGAACTCATTCGCCGTGTGCAACCCTTGGGCAGCGCCAAGTTCGTGGAATTCGTGACGCTGGCCGACCGCGCCCAGATGCCCGGTCTGTCGTCTCGCGTGCTTGACTGGCCGTATCTCGAAGGCTTGCGGCTCGACGAGGCCAACCACCCGCTCACCCTGCTGGCCTTTGGCTTGTATGGCGAGGTCATGCCGAATCAGAACGGCGCGCCGGTGCGCTTGGTCGTGCCCTGGAAGTACGGCTTCAAGAGCGGCAAGTCGATCGTGAAGATCCGCTTCACCGAGCAGCAACCTCGCACCTCGTGGAACGTGGCCGCACCACAGGAATACGGCTTCTATTCCAACGTCAACCCGCAGGTGGCCCACCCCCGATGGAGTCAGGCCACCGAACGGCGCATCGGTGACGACGGCGGCCTCTTCGCCAAGCGTCGCCCCACGCTGATGTTCAACGGGTATGAGCCGCAAGTGGGGCAGCTCTACGCCGGCATGGACCTGCGCACCTTCTACTGATGGCAGCCGCCTCCCGCGCGGTCCAGCCCTGGCCGCAGCGCGCGTTGCTCCACCCGGCGTGCAAGCCGCTGCTGGGGGTCCTTGGTCTGGTGCCGCTGGCCTGGCTGGTCTGGGGCGCTGTCGCCAACCAGCTTGGCGCCAACCCCGCCGAGGCACTGATCCGCGGCTTGGGCGATTGGACCCTGCGCGCGCTGGTGCTGGTGTTGCTGGTGACGCCGCTGCGGGTCGTGAGTGGCTGGACGGCGCTGGCGCGGGTGCGGCGCCTGATCGGGTTGTTCGTGTTCTTTTATGGAAGCCTGCACCTGTTGGCCTACGCCTGGCTCGACATGGGCTGGGACATCGCCGAGGTGCTGCGCGACACGGCCAAGCGCCCCTTCATCCTGGTCGGCATGCTCGCGTGGTTGCTGTTGCTGGCGCTGGCGGCCACGTCGTTCAACCGGGCCATCCGCACCCTCGGCGCGGCACGCTGGCAGGCGCTGCACCGCGCGGTGTACGCGGTGGCGGTGCTCGCCGTGCTGCACTTCTTCTGGATGCGGGCTGGCAAGAATGACTTCGCCGAGGTGGCGGTGTATGCCCTGGTGCTCGGCGCGCTGCTGGCGTGGCGCGTGGTGCACCGCCGCGCGCGGGGCGGCTCTCAGGGCAGCAGCGTTTCCAGCCGCACCTGATCGGCCGTCGACTCGCGGCGCCGGATCAGCGTGACCTGGTCGCCGTCCACCAGCACCTCGGCGGCCCGCCCGCGGGTGTTGTAGTTGCTGGCCATGCTCATGCAATAAGCGCCCGCACTCAGCACCGCCAGCAGGTCGCCGGCCTGCACGGCGAGTGGGCGATCCCGGCCCAGCCAGTCACCGCTCTCGCAGACCGGCCCGACCACGTCCCACACCGTCGGCGCATCCGCCCGCGGGCGCACCGGCTCGATGCGGTGAAACGCCTGGTACATGGCCGGTCGCGGCAAGTCATTCATCGCCGCATCGACGATCAGGAAGTTCTTGTGTTCACCGGGCTTGAGGTACAGCGCCTCGGTGAGGCACACCCCGGCGTTGCCGACGATCGAGCGGCCGGGCTCGATCATCAGCGTGCGCCCGCCGAAGCCGCGCGCATCGAGCCGGGCCAGCAATTGCTGCCACAGGGCGTCCGCCGCCGGCGGCGTGTCACCGTGGTAGTCGATGCCCAGACCGCCGCCGAAATCGAGGTGCTCGATCGGTACCCCCGCCGCCTCGATGGCCTCCACCAGATCCAGGACCCGGTCCATCGCGTCGAGGTACGGACCGGTCTGCGTGATCTGCGAGCCGATGTGGCAGTCGATGCCGACCACGCGCAACCCGCCGCAGGCCGCCGCGTGCCGGTACGTGGCCACCACCGCCTCGTGGGCGATACCAAACTTGTTGCCCTTCAGGCCGGTGGAGATGTACGGGTGGGTTTGCGCGTCCACGTTCGGGTTCACGCGGATGCTCACCGGCGCACGGCGCCCCAGGCTGCGGGCCACCTCATCCAGCACGTCCAGCTCCGCGGTGCTCTCCACGTTGAAACACCCGATGCCCACTTCCAGCGCCCGGCGCATCTCCGCGCGTGTCTTGCCGACACCGGAGAAGATGATCTTTTCGGGCGACACGCCGGCCATCAGGGCGCGCTCCAACTCGCCGCCGGACACGATGTCGAGCCCGCATCCGGCGCGCACCAGGGTTTGCAGAATGGCCAGCGACGAGTTGGCCTTCATGGCGTAGCAGATCAGGTGCCGCCGACCGGCGAGGCCGCGCTGGTAGGCGGCCAGCGCATCGAGCATGGCCTGGCGGCTGTAGGCGAACAGGGGCGTCCCGTGGTCGCGCGCCAGCGCCGACAGCGCCACGCCTTCCAGGTGGAGTTCACCGTGTCGATGGGTCAGGAAGGCGGGCAGGGGCAACGTCGACATGCGGGGCGGGCGTGGGGGAGGGGAGGGCGGACGCGCCAGCCGATGGGGCTGGCGTGGTCGGCGGCAGGCGGAGGGGTCCTTTTTGGCCGCAGCCGATCAGCAAAGCCGCGGCAGCCGCACCCAAGGCCATGCGCGTGGTGGGGCCGCACCGCCGGCCTAGAATCCGCTGCCGCTCAAACATCCGCGCATTGTAATGACCGACCTCGAATACCAGGACCGCGCCGAGGCCTTGCTGCGGGCCATCGAACTGGCCTGCGACCGGCTCAACGACACCACCGACGCCGACATCGACAACCAGCGCGTCGGCGGCATGATCACCCTGACCTTTGGCAACCGCAGCCAGATCATCATCAACCTGCAGAAGCCGCTGCACGAGGTCTGGCTGGCCGCTCGCGCCGGTGGCTTCCACTACAAGTTCGATGGTGCGGCCTGGACCGACACCAAGGGCAACGGCGAGTTTTTTGAGAACCTCAGCCGCTACGCCAGCGAGCAGTCCGGTCTGCCGCTGACCTTCAGTTCCTGAACAGGTCGAGGATGCTGCGCCGGTCTTCCGGCGCGGTGGGCTTGGTGCCCGGATCGAGGCCCGGCACCGCGCCGCCTGCGGCGGGATCGTTCATGCCCAGGCTGGTCACGCCGCCGGCGGGCCCGAATTCCTCGTAGTACCACTCGCCGCCCACGTTCACGACACCCGGCGGGACTTCATAGGTCATCACCGGCACGTCCTTCAGCGCGGTCTGCATGAAGGAAATCCAGATCGGCAGACTGAGCCCGCCCCCGGTTTCGCGGCTGCCGAGGTTGCGTGGCGTCCCGTAGCCCACCCAGGCGGCGGCCACGATGGTCGGCTGGTAGCCCACAAACCAGGCGTCCACCGAGTCGTTGGTGGTGCCGGTCTTGCCGTACAGGTCGGGCCGCTTGAGCGTGGCCTGCGCGCGGGCGGCGGTGCCCGAGCGCGTGATCTCCTGCAGCAGGCTGTTCATCACGAAGGCGTTGCGCGCATCGATCACCCGCGGGGCACTGTCCAGCGTGGTCTGCGGCGCCTCAAACAGCACCTTGCCCTTGTGATCGGTCACGCGGGTGATCAGCATCGGCGCGACGCGGTAGCCGCCGTTGGCAAACACCGCGTAGGCCGATGCCATGTGCAGCGGCGTGACCGAGCCCGCGCCCAAAGCCATCGTCAGGTAGGGCGGGTGCTTGTCGGCCTCGAAGCCGAAGCGCGTGACCCACTCCTGCGCGCTTTGCGTGCCCACGACCTGCAGCACACGGATCGACACCATGTTCTTCGACTTTGCCAGTGCCCGGCGGATCGACATCGGGCCTTCGAACTGGCCGTCGTAGTTCTTGGGTTCCCACGGCTTCCCGCCGGTTTGCTCGGCGCTGTAGAACAGGGGCGCGTCGTTCACCACGGTCGATGGCGAGACGCCTTTCTCCAGTGCCGCCGAGTAGATGAAGGGCTTGAAGCTGGAGCCGGGCTGCCGCCACGCCTGGGTGACGTGGTTGAACTTGTTTTTCTGGAAGTCGAACCCGCCCACCAGCGCCTGAATCCGGCCGTTGCGGGGGTCCAGCGCCACGAAGGCCGACTCCACCTCGGGCAGTTGCGTGATGCGCCAGCCGCCTTCGCGAGCGCCCACTTTCATGACGCGGATCACCGCACCGGGCCGGATCTTGATGTTCGGACCGGCCTTGTCCGACAGGCCGGACTGCACGGGTTTGAGGCCTTCGCCCGTGATCTCGAACGGCTCGCCGTCCGACCTCACCGCCACCACCTTGCGCGGCTCGGCCGACAAGACCACCGCGGAGAGCAGATCGCCGTTGTCGGGCCGCTCAGCCAGCGCCTCATCGATGGCCGCGTCGCGCTCGGCCGGGTTGGCGGGCAGCGTGATGAACAGTTCCGGTCCGCGGTAAAACTGTCGGCGCTCGTAGTCCAGCACGCCCGCGCGCACCGCGTCGTAGGCAGCTTCCTGCAGGGAGGATTTGATGGTGGTCGTCACCACCAGCCCGCGGGTGTAGGCCTCTTCGCCGTATTGGTCCACGATCGCCTGCCGCACCATTTCGGCCACGAAATCGCCATGCACCCCGTCTTGCGTGCCCTGGGGTCGCAGCCGCAGCGGCTCCGCCTTGGCCGCTTCGGCCTGCGCCTGGGTGATGAACCCGTTGTCCACCATCCGGTCGATGATGTGGAGCTGCCGGGCGCGCGCGCGCTTGGGGTTGCGGATCGGGTTGTAGGCCGATGGCGCTTGGGGCAAGCCAGCCAGCATGGCCGCCTCGGCAATCGTGACGTCCTTCAGCGGCTTGCCGAAATAGATCTGCGCGGCCGCTGAAAAGCCATAAGCCCGCTGACCCAGGAAGATCTGGTTCATATAGATCTCCAGGATCTGCTCCTTGGTCAACAGGTGTTCCAGCTTGAAGGTGAGCAGCACCTCGTAGATCTTGCGGGTGTAACTCTTCTCGGCCGACAGGTAGACATTGCGCGCCACCTGCATGGTGATGGTGGACGCGCCCTGGCTCTTGGCCTGCCGCAGATTGGCCAGTGCCGCGCGGACCATGCCGCGGTAGTCCACGCCGCTGTGCTCGAAGAACCGCGCGTCTTCGATGGCCAGCACGGCGTTCTTCATCACCTCGGGGATCTCGTCGATGGTCAGCAGGTTGCGGCGCTCTTCGCCGAACTCGCCAAGCAGACGGCCGTCGGCGCTCAAAACCCGCAGCGGCAGCTTCGGCCGGTAGTCCGCCAGACCGGCCACATCGGGCAAATTGGGGTACGCCACCGCCAGCGCGATCCCGACGCCCATCAGCACGGCCACCACACCCGCCACCGCCAGTCCGACCAGACCCACCACCAAGCGCCCCATCCAGACCAGGGCCACGGGCCGCTCGGATACTCGTTTCGAAGCGGTACGGGCTGGGGTAGTGTCGTCGTTCGGCATGCCGGCAATCGGAGTGGGTGGCGGATTATAGAAATCACCCCCGGGCTCAGGTTTCCATCGGTCGTACCGATGGTGAGCAGATGTCAGGCCCCGGATTGCCGGGGTTTCAGGTGCTTCAGTTGGCAGCGAAATACGTCGGGTTTTGGCAACGTTGCGAATTGTTCGGCGGGTGAAAAATCTTTGCCCGACAAAGGCCTTACTGCTAGCATTGAAGTGAATTGTTAAGTCTGGGGCGCCCTCGCGGCGCGGAAATTGGGGGCCGCCTTGATTGCATTGGGGTCGTTGTTCAGCCGGGAACCGGCGCCCTTGCTGGGCATTGATGTCAGTTCATCGAGCGTCAAGCTGGTGGAACTGGGGCGCAACCGCGCGGGCGATCTGGTGCTTGAGCGCTGCGCGATGGAGCCGCTGGAGCGCGGCTGGATCACCGACGGCAACATCGAAAAGTTCGATGAGGTGGCCGATGCCATCCGCCGCTTGGTGCGCAAAAGCGGCAGCAAGACGAAAAATGTGGCGATGGCGCTCCCGGCTGCGGCCGTCATCACCAAGAAAATCATCCTGCCTGGCGGCTTGTCCGACAAGGAACTTGAAGCCCAGGTGGAATCCGAGGCTAACCAGTACATCCCCTTCTCGCTGGACGAGGTCAGTCTCGATTTCTGCGTCATTGGTCCGAGCGCCACGTCGGTGGGCGACGTGGAGGTTCTGATTGCGGCCTCGCGTCGGGAGAAGGTGTCGGACCGACAGGGTTTGGCCGAAGCCGCCGGACTCAAACCGGTGGTCATGGATGTCGAGAGCTTCGCGTCGCGGCTGGCGGCTGGCCGTCTCGTGGAAACCTTGCCCAACCAAGGCGCCGACGCGCTCGTGGCGTTGTTCGAGTTGGGAGCGGCCACCACCAGCCTGCAGGTCCTGCGCAACGACGAGGTGCTCTACGAGCGGGATCAGGCGTTCGGCGGCGCTCAGCTCACCCAGATGATCGTGCGTCAGTACGGGTTCTCTCTGGAGGAGGCTGAGCTGAAGAAGCGGTCGGGCGAACTGCCCGAGGACTACGCGGCCGCCGTGCTGGACCCGTTTGTGGAGACGATGGCGCAGGAAATTGCCCGGTCGATGCAGTTTTTCTTCACCAGCACCCCGTTCAACCGCGTGGATCACATTCTTCTGGCGGGCGGCAGTGCCTGTCTGCCCGGCCTGACGGAGGCGGTCACCCACCAGACGTCGTTCGCCTGCCAGGTGGCCAACCCGTTTGACGCCATGGAAATGGGGTCGTCCGTGCAGGCACGCAAGTTGTCGCGCGAGGCGCCGGCCTACCTCACGTCCACGGGTCTGGCCCTGCGGAGGTTCTACCAATGATCCTGATCAACCTGCTGCCTCACCGCGAGGCAGCCCGCAAGCGCCAGAAGGAACAGTTTTTCACCCAGCTGGGCGGAGCCGCGCTGCTGGGTGGTGTGCTGGCCGGCAGCGTTTATCTCTGGTACGACGCCCACATCACGGCACAGCAGGAGCGCAACGCGTTCCTTCAGGCGGAAATCACCAAGCTGGACGCCGAGATCAAGGACATCGCCTCCCTGCAGGCGCAGATCGCATCGCTTCGGGCCCGGCAAACGGCGGTGGAAGATCTTCAAGCCAACCGAAATCTTCCGGTGCATCTTCTGGAGGAGCTCACCACCCAGCTGCCCGAGGGCGTGTTCCTGAACTCCATGCGGCAGGAGAACCAGTCGGTGTTGCTCACCGGCACAGCCCAGTCGCAGGAGCGGGTCTCTGAGTTGCTGCGCAACCTGGGAACCAAGAGCCCCTGGCTGACGAAGCCTGAGTTGGTTGAGATCGTGGCGGCGAACGCGGCCGTGGTGGGGCGAGAGCAGCGCAGGGTGTCCAACTTCACGGTCCGCGTGGCGCTGACGCGCCCGGCGACGCCGCCCGCCGCGTCAACGCCAGCGAGTCCGGCTGCCCCTGCCGCTCCGGCGGCCAACGCGGCCCCGCCCGCTCCCGCTGCCCCCGCTGGCAAGGTCTGATTCGGGAACCGTACCCATGGCCAAATCGCCCAATCTCAACATCGACCTGAAGGGGTTGCAGTCCAAGCTGCAGTCCCAGTTTGTCGGCCTCGATCCCAACGACCCTTCCCTGTGGCCAGCGGCCCCCCGTTACCTGCTGATGGCGGCGGTGGCCATCGGTGTGGTGGCCATTCTCTGGTTCGTCTGGCTCAAGGACTCCGACGCCTTGCTCGACACCGAGCGGCAGAAAGAGGTCCAGCTGCGTGAAACCTACAAAACCAAACTGGTGCAGGCCGTCAATCTCGACGCGCTGAAGAAGCAACTGGAGCAGGTGCAGCAGTACGTGACGCAGTTGGAAAAGCAACTGCCGAGCAAGGCCGAAATGGACGCGTTGCTGTCGGACATCAACCAGGCGGGTCTTGGTCGAAGCCTGCAATTCGAGCTGTTCCGCCCTGGGCAGGTCATCGTTCGGGAGTATTACGCCGAGCTCCCGATCGCCATCCGCGTGACGGGGCAATACCACGACGTTGGCCTGTTTGCCGCCGACGTGGCCAACCTGTCTCGAATCGTCACGCTGAACAATCTGACGCTCACGCCCGTTGGGGGCCGACCTGGCGTCTTGACCATGGACGGCGTTGCGAAAACCTACCGCTACCTTGATGCCGCCGAGGTCGCTTCCCAGCAGAAGGCGAAAGCCCCGGGAGCCAAGCCATGAACGCGCGTCTGACCCTCTCGGCGCTGGCGGCGGTGGTGTGGCTGACCGGTTGTACCGGCCAATCTGAAGACGATCTGCGGGCCTGGATGCTGACCGAACGCAACGCGATCAAGCCGTCGGTGAAGCCCATTCCCGAACCCAGCAAGTTCCTGCCCCACCCCTATGGTGTGGAATCGCAGGTGCCGCCGTTCAGCCAGGAAAAGCTGGCCAGCGTGCTGCGGGGCGCGGCGAACGCCCCTGTGATCAACAACGCCCTGATTGCGCCCGAACTCAACCGGCGCAAGGAGCCGTTGGAGGGGTATCCGCTGGACACCATGACCATGGTGGGCAGCCTGGACCGCAAGGGCAAGCTGGTGGCGCTGGTGAAGGTCGCTGGACTGCTGTACCAGGTGCAGCCCGGCAATTACCTGGGTCAGAACTATGGTCGTGTCACGCGCATCAGCGAGACCGAAATCGTGTTGAGAGAGATCGTGCAGGACGCGGCCGGTGAATGGACCGAGCGTCCCGCCACGCTGCAGCTAGTCGAGGGAACTTCGAAATGAACAAGGCGAACCCGGTCAATCTGATGTGCCAGCCCGCGAGCCGATGGATCCGCGGTGCCGTGACCGTGTGGTTCCTGGCGGGTGCCGCGTGGGCCCATGCGCAAGGAGCCATCCAGTCGGTCAACGGCAGCATCCAGGGGGGTGTCGAGGTGCTGCGCATCAACCTGAGCGAGCCGCTCAAGACGCCGCCCACCGGCTTCACCATCCAGTCGCCGGCACGTATCGCGCTGGACCTGCCGGGCGTGACGAATGCGCTGGGCCGCAGCGCGGTCGAAATCAACGAGGGCAACCTGCGCTCGGCCAACGTGGTGCAAGCGGGTGACCGCACCCGCGTGGTGATCAACCTCAAGCAAGCCGCGGCTTACCAGACGCGCCAGGAAGGCAACACCCTGCTGGTGGTGCTGGAGCGCCCCGAAGCGGTTTCGGGTCCGACGACGCCGCCCTCGGCCTTTGCAGAAAGCCGCAATCTGGACGTGGCGCCCCTGCGGGACGTCGATTTCCGGCGTGGCGCCGCCAACACCGGCCGCGTGGTCGTCGAGCTGGCCAACAACCAGGTGGGCGTCGACATCCGGCAGCAGGGTCAAAATCTGGTGGTCGATTTCCTCAAGACGTCGCTGCCGGAGGGACTCCGCCGTCGCCTCGACGTGGCCGACTTTGGCACGCCGGTGCAAAGCATCACCACGACCCAGATCGGGGACCGCGTCCGCATGACGGTGACCCCCACCGGCAACTGGGAGCACTCGGCCTACCAGAGCGACAACCAGTTTGTGCTGGAGGTCCGCGAGCAGAAGATCGATCCGACCAAGCTCAGCCGCGGCCCGGGCTTCACGGGCGAAAAGCTGTCGCTCAACTTCCAGAACATCGAGGTCCGTTCGCTGCTGCAGGTGATTGCGGACTTCACCAACTTCAACATCGTGACCTCCGACTCGGTGTCGGGCTCGGTGACGCTGCGGCTGAAGGACGTTCCCTGGGATCAGGCACTGGACATCATCCTGCAGGCCAAGGGTCTGGGCATGCGCAAGTCCGGCAACGTGTTGTGGATCGCCCCGAAGGACGAGATCGCCGCGCGTGAGAAACAGGAGCTCGAGGCGAAGAGCCAGATCGAAGGCCTGGAGACGCTGCGCACGCAAGGCTTCCAGATGAATTACGCCAAGGCGGCCGATATCGCAGCCCAGTTGACCGCTTCGTCCGGGGGGACGACTGGCAGCAGCGCCCGCATCCTGTCGCCCCGCGGCAGCGTCATCTCCGAGCCCCGCACGAACCAGTTGTTTGTGACCGACATCCCGTCCCGGCTGGAGCAGGTGCAGGAACTGATCAACAAGCTGGACGTGCCGATCCGCCAAGTGATGATCGAAGCCCGGATCGTGGAGGCGGACGACACCTTCAGCAAGTCGATCGGTGTGCGCCTCGGTGGCGGTGCCCGCAACGTGGGTGTCGGCTCGGTGAACGGCAACCAGATCAATGGCAACTTCGGGTCCACCTACGGTGCGGTCACGACCGGCCCGACCCTGACGTCCTCGCCTTTCGTCAACCTGCCAGCCAACCCGAGCGGGGCCACGGCGGCCAGCTACGCGCTGTCGCTGTTCAGCCCGAACGCCTCGCGCTTCCTGGCGCTGGAGATTTCCGCCCTCGAATCCGACGGCAAGGGTCGCGTGGTGTCCAGCCCCCGCGTGGTCACGGCGGACCAGGTGAAGGCACTGATCGAGCAAGGCACCGAATTCCCGTACCAGACGGCCACCTCCAGCGGCGCCACCGCCATTGCCTTCCGCAAGGCGAACCTGAAGCTGGAAGTCACGCCCCAGATCACGCCCGAGGGCAACATCATTCTGGACCTGGACATCAACAAAGATAGCCGGGGCGAAACCACGGTCAGCGGTATTGCCATCAACACCAAGCACGTGAAGACCCAGGTGCTGGTGGAGAACGGCGGGACGGTGGTGATCGGTGGCATCTTTGAGCAGACCGACCGCAACGAAACCGACAAGGTGCCGCTGTTGGGCGACCTGCCGGGCGTCGGCAACCTGTTCAAGACCCGCAACCGCATCCTCGACCGCTCTGAGCTGCTGATCTTCATCACCCCGCGGGTGCTGGGTCGCAACGCGATCAATTGACGGTCACCGCCTCCATCTTTCTCGTCGGTTTGCCGGGGTCCGGCAAATCGACGGTCGGACGCCAGCTCGCCAAGCGACTGGCGTTGCCGTTTCTGGACAGCGATCAGGTGATCGAGCGCCGCACCGGCGGGAGCGTCCGGGCGTTCTTTGAGACCCAGGGTGAGCCCGCCTTTCGGGACCTGGAGGCCACCGTGATCGACGAGCTCACCCGCGGCGAGCGCGGTGTGGTGTCCACCGGGGGCGGCGCGGTGCTTCGGCCGGAGAACCGGCGCTGTCTGCACGAACGGGGTTGGGTGGTGTATCTGCGCGCCACCCCCGAGGAGTTGCACCGCCGGCTTCGCCACGACAAGTCGCGGCCGCTGCTGCAGGTGGACGATCCTTTGCAAAAGTTGCGCGACCTGCACGCCCAGCGCGACCCGCTGTACGCCGAGGTGGCCCACTTCACGCTGGACACCGGCCGCCCTTCAGTGGCGACGCTGGTCAACATGATCGCCATGCAGCTGGAATTGGGCGCGCCCAACGCCTGAAGCGTGGTCACCTGGCGCGCCCAGGGTGCCCACTACACTTCGGGGATGGAACGCGTCACCTCCCTTTCGGCCCGGGTCGGCATTGACCTGGGCGACCGCCGCTACGACATCCTGATCGGCAGCGGTTTGCTGGACAGCCCCGACACGTTCGCCGGCCTGCCGCGCAGCGCCAGCGCACTGATCGTCACCAACACCGCGGTGGCGCCGCTGTACCTCGAGCGCTTGCGCGCGGCACTCGCGCCGCACCATACCCGGGTGCTGCACGTCGTGTTGCCCGATGGCGAAGCCCACAAAGACTGGCCCACACTCAACCTCATCTTTGATGCGTTGCTGTCCCAGGGGTGCGACCGCAAAACCGTGATGTACGCGCTGGGCGGCGGGGTGGTCGGCGACATGACCGGTTTTGCCGCCGCGAGCTTCATGCGCGGCGTGCCCTTCGTGCAGGTGCCGACCACGCTGCTGGCGCAGGTGGACTCGTCGGTCGGCGGCAAGACGGCAATCAACCACCCGCTGGGCAAAAACATGATCGGGGCGTTCTATCAGCCCCAGCGCGTCGTCTGCGACCTCGACACCCTGGACACCTTGCCCGAGCGTGAGCTCAGCGCGGGGCTGGCCGAGGTCATCAAGTACGGACCGATCTCGGACATGGCATTCCTGGACTGGATCGAAGCCCACATCGACGCGCTGCGGGCCCGCGACCGCGCGGCGCTCGCGCACGCGGTGCAGCGCAGCTGCGAAATCAAGGCCTCGGTGGTGGGGGCGGACGAGCGTGAGGCCGGCCTGCGCGCCATCCTCAACTTTGGCCACACCTTTGGCCACGCGATCGAGGCCGGCATGGGCTACGGCGCCTGGCTGCACGGCGAAGCCGTGGGGTGCGGCATGGTGATGGCCGCGCGGCTGTCGGCCGCGCTGGGCACCGTCGATGCCGCCTTTGTCCAACGCCTCACGGTCCTGATCGACCGCGCCGGCTTGCCGACTCGCGCGCCGCGCCTGGACGACGCCGACAGCGTCGCCCGTTATCTGTCGCTGATGCGGGTGGACAAGAAGGCCGAGGCCGGGGAGATCAAGTTTGTGGTGATCGATCCGCCGGGCCGGGCGGTCGTGCGCGGTGCCCCGGATGCCACGGTGGCCGCGGTGATTGAGCAGGCCAGCGCCTGAGGGCGCCGCGCGGATGCAGGCGTCCTCTCCCGGGTTGGCCCCGTACGCGAGCGATCCGGCGCGATCGCGTGGCCGGCGTCACGCTGAACCGGAAGCGCCCACGCGCAGCGCCTTCCAGCGCGACCGCGACCGCGTCATCCACTCGACCGCGTTTCGCCGGCTGGTCTACAAGACCCAGGTGTTCCTCAACCACGAGGGCGACCTGTTCCGCACCCGTCTGACCCATTCGCTGGAGGTCGCCCAGCTGGGCCGCAGCATCGCGCGCGCCTTGCGGCTCAACGAGGACCTCGTGGAGGCCATCGCGCTGGCCCACGACCTGGGTCACACCCCTTTTGGCCACGCCGGGCAGGATGCGCTGCACGCCTGCATGCAGGCGCTCGATGCCGGCACGGCGCACGACGGGCAGGGCTTCGAGCACAACCTGCAAAGCCTGCGGGTGGTGGACGAACTGGAGGAGCGATACCCCGCGTTTGACGGCCTGAACCTCTGCTTCGAAACCCGTGAGGGCATCCTCAAGCACTGCTCGCGCGCCAACGCGCAGCGCCTGGAGGCGCGCGAGCCGGGCGGCGTGGCCACCCGGTTTCTGCGCGGCGGCTCGCCGTCCCTCGAAGCGCAGCTCTGCAACCTCGCGGATGAGATCGCGTACAACGCCCACGACATTGACGATGGTGTGCGGTCGGGCTTGCTCACGCTGGAGCAGGTGGCCTCGGTGGAGCTGTTTGACACCTACCGGCGCCGCGCGCTGGCCGCGCACCCGCAGCTCGGCGGGCGGCGGCTGCTGTTTGAGTCGATCCGATTGATGCTGAGCGCTCAGGTCTATGACGTGATTGACACCACGCGCGAGCGCCTGCGCGACGCCGGGGTGGCCTCGCCGGATGAGGTGCGCGCGGCCCGGCCGCTGGTGGACTTCTCGGACGGCATGCGACAGCGCAGCCGCGCGCTCAAGCAGTTCCTGTTTCGCAACCTGTATCGCCACCCCCAGGTCATGGAGACCACCGACCGCGCGCGGCGGGTCGTGTCCGATCTGTTCGAGCGCTACCTGGAGGCACCGGCCGAGCTGCCCCCGGCGCACGCGCTGCGCCCGGACCGGCCCCGCGCGGTGGCCGATTACATCGCGGGCATGACCGACCGATTCGCCATCCGCGAGCACGAGCGCCTGTTCGGCAGCGCGCTGTTTCCGTGAGCCGCGCAGCGTCGCCCGGCACGGCAGCGGCGCTGGTGATCGGGGCCGGGGTGTGTGCCGCCTTGCACGTTGGCAAGCTGCCAGCGGCCTTGCCCGCCTTGCGCGAGGCGTTGGCCATCAGTCTGGTGCAAGCCGGCTGGCTGCTGTCGCTGGTGCAGCTGGCGGGCATGACGCTGGGCCTGGCCGTGGGTTTGGGGGCGGAGCGGTGGGGCGCCCGGCGCCTGATGGTGGCCGGGCTCGTGTTGCTGTCGTTCAGCAGTGCGGTGGGTGCCACCGCCGAGGACGCCCACCTGCTTCTGGCCAGCCGGGCGCTGGAGGGTTTGGGTTTCCTGTGGGCGGTGTTGCCGGCGCCGGCCGTGTTGCGCCGTTTGCTGCCGTCGGGTGAGGCGCAATCCAAGGCGCTCGGCGCGTGGGGCGCCTACATGCCGCTGGGCACGGCGCTGGCCTTGGCGGTGGGCGGCCCGTGGGCCGCGGCGGGCGGCTGGCGGTCGCTCTGGGTGGCTTTGGCGGGTTTGTCGCTGGCGGCGGCGTGGGCGCTGAGTCGCGCGGTGCCGGACGATGCCCGCGTTCGTCCGGTCGCAGGGGCGAGTGCTGCGCGTTTGCGCGCCACGCTCGGATGTGCCGGCCCCTGGCTGGTGGCGGGCGCCTTTTTGGCCTATTCCAGCCAATGGATCGCGGTCATCGGCTTCCTGCCGACCGTGCTGGCCGATGCGGCCGTGCCGGCGGCGTACGCCGGACCGGCCGCGGCGCTGGTCGCGCTGGTGAACATGACCGGCAACATCGCGGCCGGGCGTGGCCTGGCGCGCGGGCGCCCGCCGGGACAGCTGCTGGTGCTGGGATTTGGCGCGATGGCGCTTGGCGCCGCATGGGCGTTCGCGGCGACGCTGGATGGCGCGCTGCGGGCGGCGGGATTCCTGCTCTTTTCCGCCGCCGGCGGTCTGGTGCCTGGCACCCTGTTTGCCACGGCCGTTCGGGTGGCGCCCCGCCCGGACACGGTGGCGGTCACGGTGGGCTGGATGCAACAAGGCTCGGCCTTCGGGCAGTTCGTCGGTCCGCTGGCCGTGGCTTCGGCCGCGAGCGCCACCGGGGGTTGGCAGGTCACGCCCTGGCTCACGGGCGCCGCCGCGCTCGCCGGCGTGGGGATCTCGCTGGCCCTGTCGCGCCGCTTGCGCACCGGCGCGGCCTGACCGGGCCCGACCTCCGGCTGGATTGGCGCCGCTCCAGCCACCGACCGACCGACTGGCCGCGTCGGGTCGCGCGCGGCGGCTGTGGCCGCACAATCGCGCTTATAAATCGGGGTCAGACTCCACGGCGCCGACCGCGCCACGCCCACCGCCACACCCACCGCCGCCCCCATCGCCCGCGGCCTTCGTCGGCCCCGATCCCCGTCGCCCTGCACCGCTTCCCCCATGGCCCGTCTGCCCCGCCTGACCGTCCCCGGCTACGCGCACCACGTCATCCACCGCGGCAACAACCGCCAGCCCATCGTCCTCGACGACGCCGACCGGGAGCGCCTGCTTGACCTGATCCGCGACCACTCGCAGCGGCAGCGGGTGGCGCTGCACGCCTGGGTGATCATGGACAACCACCTCCATCTGTTGCTCACGCCGTCCACCGACGACGGGCTCCCCGCCATGATGCAGGGCCTCGGCCGGGCGTATGTGCGCTACTTCAACGACCGCCACCACCGCACCGGCACGCTCTGGGAAGGGCGCTACCGGTCCACGCTGGTCGACAGCGAGCGCTACCTGCTGGCTTGCATGGCCTACATCGACCTCAATCCGGTGCGAGCCGGACTGGTCCCCGAGGCCCGGCAGTACCCCTGGTCCAGCCACCGCCACCACGTCGGCCTGACCAACGACCGGAGCCTCACGCCCCACGCCGTGTACTGGGCGCTCGGCAACACGCCATTCGCCCGCGAAGCGGCCTACGCCGACTGGGTGAATGGCGGCTTGGCCAGCGCCCAGGTGGCCCAGCTCACCGACGCCACGCTCAAGGGATGGCCACTCGGCGACGAGTCCTTCCGCGCCGCCCTGCAGGCGCGAACCCCGCGGCGGCTGGTTCCCGCCCGCGCCGGACGCCCCCGCCGCATCCCCGACGCGGGCGGGCAGGCCGGGGACTGATGGCGGGGATGCGGCGCGGGCGGCGGTTCATCCGGCGCCTCCGTGACCTTGACCCGCCGACACCCGGGAGTCGGGTTTATATCTGTCCCCAATAAAACACCGACGACGATCCATCATCGAATTAATCGGAGTCTGACCCCAAATAAATTCATTGTCGCGCGTGCTGCGTTGCAATATCCTCACGCTTCCATTTTTGATCGATCCCCGACGTCGGAAGGAAGCGCCATGACCACGGCAGCCGAGCAGCAGCACCTCCAGCACACCGGTCTGTACGACCCGGCCCATGAACACGACGCGTGCGGTGTCGGTTTCGTGGCGCACATCAAGGGCGAGAAGAGCCACGCCATCGTCGAGCAGGCGCTGAAGATCCTGGAGAACCTCGATCACCGGGGTGCCGTGGGCGCCGACAAGCTCATGGGCGATGGCGCGGGCCTGCTGATCCAGATGCCCGACGCGCTGTACCGTGAAGAAATGGCCGCGCAGGGCGTCACGCTGCCCCCGGCCGGCGAGTACGGCGTGGGCATGATCTTCATGCCCAAGGAACATGCAAGCCGCCTGGCCTGCGAACAGGAGATGGAGCGGGCGATTGCCGCCGAGGGTCAGGTGCTGCTGGGCTGGCGCGATGTGCCGGTGAACCGCGACATGCCGATGTCGCCCACCGTGCGCGAGAAAGAGCCAATCATCCGCCAGGTCTTCATCGGCCGCGGCAACGACGTGATCGTGCAGGACGCGCTGGAGCGCAAGCTCTATGTCATCCGCAAGACCGCCAGCGCCGCGATCCAGCGTCTCAAGCTCACGCACTCCAAGGAGTACTACGTGGTGAGCATGAGCAGCCGCACGGTGGTCTACAAGGGCCTGCTCCTGGCCGACCAGGTCGGCACCTATTTCATGGACCTGCAAGACCCGCGCTGCGTGTCGGCGCTGGGTCTCGTGCACCAGCGTTTCTCCACCAACACCTTCCCGGAGTGGCCGCTGGCGCACCCGTACCGCTACGTCGCGCACAACGGTGAGATCAACACCGTCAAGGGCAACTACAACTGGATGAAGGCGCGCGAAGGCGTGATGAGCTCGCCGGTGCTCGGCGAGGACCTCAAAAAGCTCTACCCGATCAGCTTCCCCAGCCAGTCCGACACGGCCACGTTCGACAACTGCCTCGAACTGCTGACCATGGCCGGCTATCCGCTGGCGCAGGCCGTGATGATGATGATCCCCGAGCCGTGGGAGCAGCACACCACCATGGACGAGCGCCGCAAGGCCTTCTACGAGTACCACGCCGCCATGATGGAGCCGTGGGACGGTCCGGCCTCGATCGTGTTCACCGACGGCCGCCAGATCGGCGCCACGCTCGACCGCAACGGTCTGCGCCCGTCGCGCTACTGCATCACCGACGACGACTTCGTGATCATGGGTTCGGAATCCGGCGTGCTGCCGGTGCCGGAGAACAAGATCGTGCGCAAGTGGCGCCTGCAGCCAGGCAAGATGTTCCTGATCGACCTGGAACAGGGCCGCATGATCGACGACGAGGAGCTCAAGGCCAACCTCGCCAACAGCAAGCCCTACAAGCAATGGATCGAAAACCTGCGCATCAAGCTCGACGACCTGCCGGGCGCGGCGGACAACCTGCCTGAGCCCAGCAGCGTGACCCTGCTGGACCGCCAGCAGGCTTTCGGCACCACGCAGGAAGACATCAAGTTCCTGCTCGCGCCCATGGCGCAAGCGGGCGAGGAGGGCATCGGCTCGATGGGCAACGACAGCCCGCTGGCCGTGTTGTCCGACAAGAACAAGCCGCTCTACAACTACTTCAAGCAGCTGTTTGCCCAGGTCACGAACCCGCCGATCGACCCGATCCGCGAAGCCATCGTGATGTCGCTGGTGTCCTTCATCGGGCCCAAGCCGAACCTGCTCGACATCAACCAGGTGAACCCGCCGATGCGGCTGGAGGTGAGCCAGCCGGTGCTGGACTTCGCCGACATGGCCAAGCTGCGCAACATCGAAGCCGTCACGCAGGGCAAGTTCCGCAGCACGACGCTGGACATCACCTACCCCGCGGCCTGGGGCCGTGAGGGTGTGGAGGCCAAGCTGGCGTCGCTGTGCGCCGCGGCAGTGGACGCGATCAAGGGTGGCAAAAACATCCTGATCATCAGCGACCGCGCGGTCTCGCCCACGCAGATCGCCATCCCGGCGCTGCTGGCGCTGTCCGCCATCCACCAGCACCTGGTGCGTGAGGGCCTGCGCACCACCGCTGGCCTTGTTGTGGAGACCGGCACGGCCCGCGAGGTCCATCATTTCGCGGTGCTGGCCGGTTACGGTGCCGAGGCGGTGCATCCGTACCTCGCCATGGAAACGCTGATGGCGATCCACCAGGACCTGCCCGGCGCCCTGTCGGCCGAGAAGGCCATCTACAACTACACCAAGGCCATCGGCAAAGGGCTGTCGAAGATCATGTCCAAGATGGGCGTGTCGACCTACATGTCCTACTGCGGTGCCCAGCTGTTTGAAGCCATCGGCATCAACAAGGAAACCATCGACAAGTACTTCACCGGCAC
>Ga0209278_1000890_pt1 | contig 19948 bp, 12 predicted proteins | sample JI81BgreenDNA_FD_187504 | JGI IMG/M metagenome (GOLD analysis project Ga0209278, IMG submission 187504) | Wastewater effluent complex algal communities from Wisconsin, to seasonally profile nutrient transformation and Carbon sequestration -... | ecosystem: Engineered > WWTP > Effluent > Algae... | reverse complement strand
TGAGGTTTTTGGCGATCGTGTACTGATTGCGAAATTGCACCAGTTCGCTGAAGCTGGGATACTGACTCCGCAAGACTTTGATGGCGACTGGCTGTTTGTCGTCAATACGGAAAGCTCGATAAACTAGGGTGCGAGTTCCTGAGTAAATGCGATCGAGAATTTGATAACCTGTCAATCTAAAATTTATACTTGCCATACTTATATTCTTCCCGTCCTCCACGGGCTATTTCCACATTAGGAGAAGCCAATACACTTTCCCTGTCCAGTGATTGTTAAATTAATATGACATATAGCGCTCAAAAATTGTGATGGGTATCACTGAAATAATACACTTTTTAAACTTACCAAATGCTATTTTTATTAAAAATTAAATAGCCTCATCCATAGGGGAATAGTGAATAATAAACTAACGCAGCCGAGACCGATCGCAGTTACGGCTAATTCGCGATCGAGATTGAAAGCTTCTGCCAACAACGTAGTACCAAAAGCAGGAGGCATCGCCATTTGCAGCACTAGCACGAGTCGCGGCGCGCCCGCGATGCCAAAAAACGTTAATCCCGTGCCAATTACCAAGGGAATTAACAACATTTTAATCGCCAGACAAGCCAAAACTGGTTTGAGGTTGTGCAAGGAATTCAACTTGCTCAACTGCATCCCGATCGTAATTAAAGCTAAAGTAATTACAGTCCAAGCGCCTGTTGTTAACAATTCTGCGATTTGTGCCGACAGCGGCAAGCTGCGCGAGATAAATCCTAAACCAAAAGCCCACAGTGCCGGATTCTGAAAGATTGCCAGCAGGGGTGTTAACCAACCCTGACGGCGATCGCTTTTACCGCAGTGAGAAGCAATAGCAACTCCCAGTATATTCATTCCCATCGTAGTGCCTAGCAAGTCGTAAAACAACGCCCAGGCAAAGTGTTCCGAACCTAATAAGGACAAGGTGACGGGAATGCCTAAAAAACCCGTATTACCCAGCATCGTTGCCAATAAAAAGCTGCCTTGAGTGGGCAAACTCCAAGCGCTGGTGTGTTCCGGGCTATTTTGGGCCGGATTAAGACTCTTTAAACGTTCCTCGCCGACACCGAAATTTATCAAAATCCCAGCGAGTCCTCCACCTGCTAGAATTGCCGCCCAAGCTATCAGCGGCGCCATCCAAATAGCGCCCGACAAATTGGCGCTGCGGATAAAAGCAACAATGCTCAATGGCGTGCCACAGAAGAAAAGAAACTTGGCTAAATATGTAGAATAGCTTCTCGGTAGCAGGCGGCCGAGAATGAATCCCAACGTCACCCATCCGATTACATTTAGATAAAGTTTGAGCAGCGGATTTTCTAAATAAACCATGATTGACTAAATATTTTAGGACTGGCGCCGTAAGTTAGAAACCGGGTTTTTTTACGAAAATATTTTGTTGTTACCCGCAGATTCGGTAAAAAACCCGGTTTCTGTGGCCTTGATGCACATCCACTACTTTTGATAGTCAGAAACCGGGTTTTTTTACGAAAATATTTCGTTGTTACCCGCAGATTCGGTAAAAAACCCGGTTTCTGTGGCCTTGATGCACATCCACTACTTTTGGCAACCTTTGCTAAATATTAATGATTATTCAGCCTCGCACATAATTTTCCACACAGGCCTTGACATCCACAGAAGCGCGTGTCATGATTAAGTTGAGGAATAAGTCAACATAGGTGAAAACTATGGCACGGCAAGCAAAACAATCATCTCAAGTCAAACGTTCCAGCAGCCAAGCAGCCTCCAATACTCGCACCAAGTTTACCCTCTACAATTTTGCCGGAAACGCCAAGGCATTCTATCTAGTCGATCGCATTAATTTAGAGAGAACACCAGGCGATATCCCAGAAAAATCCGTCGCTCACAGCATCATCATCATCGATCGTTCCGGCTCAATGTATTATGACTTAGAACCGCTGAAAGAAACCCTAATCAAGCTTTTGACCTTAGACGAGTACAACAATTACAAGCTAATCGTCAGCCTGATTTCCTATGCTGGCAATGGGGACGTAATTTGTCATTTCCAGCGAATTCCCATTCAAGAAGTGCTGAAGTTTGACTCTCCATACATCAAAGAAATTCAAAAAATCCACACGGCTGGCTCTACCTGCATATCGCAGTCGATGGAACTCGCTAAATCTCTGGTTAAAGCGGGAGAAATGACAGCGATCAATTTGCACACAGACGGCTATGCAAATGACCCAAGTGCTAATTCCGAAGCTACAAAACTAGGGGAAATTTGCGAAGACCTTAAAGACATGGATGTGTTTGCCAACACCATATCCTATGCCTCTGCTGACTTCAAACTGCTCTCCAAAATCGCCAACACATTATCGGGAAATTGCATCCGCGCGGGCGAAGTTAAAATGGTTTATGATGCTCTTTACGACAGCACAAAACTGTTAGGCAGTTCCGTTGCACCGCCGCTGGAAGAACCGTTAATTAAGGAATATGATTATCAAGTTTTTGTTTCCAAAAGTGGCAAGAAAATCAACGGTTCATCGAGTACGCTGAAAATCTGCGGGCTGAAAGCAGACGATCGCGGACTGTTTTACAAATATCAGAAAGTCGCCAAAGATGAGTATGACAAATTAGATGTTCCCGTTGCTCAAACTGATGAGTCATTCGATTTTAGATTTTAGATTTTAGATTTTGGATTGACCCCAGGGATAAATGCGGGGGCAATAAGTGATTTTCGATTTTCGATTTGGGATTGATTCCACGGATAAATCACGTGGCGGGTACCACATGAAGAAATTCGTGGTCGGTGTTGGCTTTTGCGAAAGCTAACCTCGCTGACGGCAATTTAAATACGGCTAAGTATGCGCTGGCGAGCACCTTCGATGCTACTTTGACGGAAAAACACGCGAAAGCTTTGACAAATGCCCAAATAGCCGAGTTTACGGAAGATTTGGAAGAGGCTGTTTTTGCGCCTGATGTGTTGAAAAATCATGAAATTGGCGATCGGGTAAAAGTCAGCGATAAAATTTCCCTGCTGGAGTTAATCAAGATATTGGAGGAAAACAGCAACAGCATCATCATCAACTTGAAACACTTGCAAGAAAATTATCAGCGAAAAGGTTTGAAGCGAATTGAAGGAAAGCGAGACGAAAACGGCAACCTTGTCAAGCCTTGGCTGAAAACTGAATTCTTAGATGGTGGCGAATACGTGCAAATGGGTTCATTTGCCATCAATCAAAATACCGCTACCATCAATATGCTGATTACCCGAAAAGCTAAGCTGGTAAAAGTTGAGGATGAAACTTTAATCGCCGAAGTGGCGGGAATTCTAGTTACAGACCTCAATACTTTCAACAATTATACCATTGTCAGCGACGGCGAAGTTAATATTAAGTCGCTGCGAACCAAAATCAGCAGCAAACCTGTGTTTGATTTGCTCAAAAAATGCGGTCTCCTTGAAAAAAACGGTTCGCCCGTGCAAGAATTTGACTTCCGTTCCGAGTACGATATTAAGTTAGATACTTTGCCCCTCGTGCCTTTTGACGGGCGTTACGGCAGCCTTGACGGAGTGTTTGAGGAACTAGCAGAAATCAAAATTCTCTCTAGCATTCTCTCGGCTCATTTGAAGGAGGAATCTGAGGCTTACACTGCGGAACAATTGGAAGAATTGAAACAGCATTATCTGTCAAAAAGCCTTTACATCAACTTTCCGACGACGACGGAATACACAGATTTAAAAAGTGCGATCGCCAACGGTTCAGTAGATTCGCGAGTCAGCTACAAAATCGACATCGGCAGCAAAAACATCCTCAACTTCGGCAAATTGCACTCTGCCAACAAATTTCTCGATCGCCTTTATGAAGTTTACCACAAAAACACGGGCGAAAAGCTAGCAAAACCGACATTTGACATCACCTTAGATGAGCCTGTTGTCTTCGCCCACAAAACGCTGTCATCCCGAACAAAAATCACCAAAGTTGACGACTTGATGAAACTGATTTTTGATGAGTTTTTGGGGTTGGAGGATAACGGAATTGTTAGCGCTACTTTAGCCAAAGTGGGTGCAGATAGTTTGCTGCGCCTTTTGCAAGCGAAATGGCAGGGAGAAGATGTCAAGCGAGACGAATTTGTCGCTGCTTTAGCTAATGCGAATGAGCGACTGGAAGCTTATGCTGAAAAAGTGTACAGGGAAAAAGTTTCACCGCTGGTTTTCTATATCGGTTCTACTGGACTTATCCCGGATGAAATGGAGGCAAAAGCGGCGACTGCTGAGGAAATTAATTCTAAATACGGCAACTTGCAATTTTCTAAAGATGAGCAAGAGGGGATGTTTTTTGAAGTGGGAGACTGCATTATTAGCGTGTATGCTAAGAATGAGTATTTCACTGTAGGGAAGTAGGAATTAGGGTGGGCTTTTGCCCACCTTGGTTAAATATTTTTATTGGAAGGGCGATCGATTCCACGCCGGAGATTTTGCTGAGAGTTGACCAAGAATTTCAAAGGTGGTACCCGCCACGTAATTTATCCGTGGAATCAATCCAAAATCTCAAATCTAAAATCCTCAAGCCCCCGAATTTATCCGTGGGTTCAATCCAAAATCCAAAATCTAAAATCTAAAATAGAATGACTGCTTTACTGCATCAGTTTGTGGAAATTATTACCAGGGCGATCGCAAGATGATTGGGAACATCTCAAATTTGCAAATAGACTGCTAAGCTGTCGCGCATTTAAATTGTATATTCAGGGCGGGCGGGACGCCCATCCCACAAGAACCATCACGCATTCTAAGTTATTTAATTCTCATTCCATATCCGTTATTTTTCGATAAAATATATTGCAAATCGACTTTTTACATCTATTGAAGAGCTGGAGTATTTATTGCAGATCCTCTTAAATGAAGGACAATTAATAATTAAATGGGGTCGCCAAATCAAAAACAAGGGTAATGCTTGTATAGTTTAAATATGCAACAGCTTATCTCAAAAAAAAATAGGCTAGCCATATTTCACAGCGCCTATCTCTATCCAAATTTTAATGGTTCCCCGCAACGCCGTCTTACCTCAGCTTTTGACCTGGTATTTTACCAGGTGGGTACCGTTGGCTCGGACTTAAAGTTTCTGGGTACAAGCCCAGTTTACTGCTGTCCAAACATCTTGATTCCCGAGAGTTAAGAGTTATAGATCAAAAAAACATTATTGGCAGTCACCAACGTCGCAGTAGAACCTTTATTAAATATATACCAACTAACCCGATTTTGGCAAGCTTCGAGCAATTTAACTTGCATACCAGATGGATTCTACGGTTTGAGCGATCGCCAGTGCTTGCGATCGCCCCTGAGCCACCAAGTCCGCGTCGAGCACAACTGTAACGTGACCGAGTTTGCGGCCCGGACGCGATACTTCCTTACCATACCAATGGACAAAAGCACCACTAATTTGTGCCAGTTGTTGTCTTTTTGCTAAATAATCGGACTGGGCAGACTCGTAGCCTAGCAAATTTACCATGACAGCGCCTGCACATTTCAGAGCCGAATTACCTAAAGGCAGTTGACAAACTGCGCGCAAATGCTGTTCAAATTGGGAAGTTTCGCAAGCATCGATCGTAAAATGTCCCGAGTTGTGAGTGCGGGGTGCAATTTCATTGACTAACAGCTTATTGTCGGCGGTTAAAAATAATTCAATGCCGAATACGCCGACAGCTTGCAAACTGTTGAGGAGAGTGCGGGCGATCGCACAAGCTTCATTTTTCACCTCTAAACTAATATCAGCGGGCGCAATCACCAGATGACAAACCTGATTTTGTTGCTGAGTTTCCACGATCGGATAAATAGCAATTTCCCCATTTGCCGATCGAGCTGCAATCACAGCCAACTCGCGATCGAACGGCACAAACTCTTCCACTAGCAAAGACTGACCTTGGAGTTTAGCACGAATTGACTCAAAACTCCCCCGATCCTTAACAATAAAAGTACCTTGGCCGTCATAACCGTGGCGGCGAACTTTGACAACAAAGGGAAAGTCGATCGATCCAGCATCTGAGTCTCCTGCAATCTGCACGCTGTCGGAAACAGAAATTGCCGGAAAGTCGATCGCCACCGCCTTAAACAATTCTGGGGGCAAATCCGCGCTGCAATCCCATTCCCAAAACCTCGGAGTTGGCAAACCCAAACCTTGTAAATAACAGCGCTGAACGTACTTATCCAACAAAGGAGAAAGCGACGACAAACTCGGCTGAAATAACACACCTTGCTCTTCTAGCGGCCGCAAACCATCCAAATCCACAAACTCATTTTCAAAAGTAATAACATCGCAGTCATCCGCCAATTGAGCCGTAGCCAAAACATCATCAACAGCAGCCAAAACAGCACCAGCAGCAACAGAAACTGCCGGGTCAGTAGCATTAGGAGTTTGTACTACCAATTCAATACCGATCCCCCTAGCAGCATCCCCCATCATCCAAGCTAGCTGGCCGCCGCCGACAACGCCCACCCGCTTAAATTTTGCAGACGAACTCGCAGCGGTTTGATTTGATTTCATGTGAGTAAAATTCCGCAAAGTTAACCTGCCTATCTTATCGCTATTTGGCCCTGGCTCAATTACAGTAATTGCAGAGTTAAAAGCCAAAAAATAGTTTGAATTGCAGGATTAAATCGAGGCAGAACCCAGAAAAATTGGGCGGCTAAAGTCTTTAATTATTGCACGCTCCCAGCCATTGAGAAACAGCGGTCGAAGCCCACCCCTCCAGAAAAGTGCCACATCTAGCAATTCCCTAGCGCCAAGCATGGCATAATTGACAGCACTGCAAAAAGCAGATAGACAGATGCCAACACTGAAAATCAGACATTCAGGGAACACAATTTATAGGTGAGGATACTGTGAAAGTTTTAGTTGTGGGAAACGGAGGTCGCGAACACGCGATCGCAAAAAAACTGCTAGAATCTACGCGGATTAAACAAGTATTCTGCGTGCCTGGGAACGGCGGCACAGCTACCACCCCAGGCTGTCAAAATCTGTCGCTCAACATCGACGACTTCCAAGGCATCGAACGCTTTGCGATGGTCAACAACATCGGATTAGTCATCGTCGGCCCCGAATTGCCCCTATCGCTAGGCATCGCCGACTATTTCCAACAGCGAAAAATGATGATTTTCGGCCCCACCAAAGCCGGCGCCCAAATTGAATCCAGCAAATCCTGGGCCAAAGAACTGATGCTCGAAGCAGGCATCCCCACACCCAAAGCTGCCGTATTTACAGACGCAGAAGCAGCCAAAGCATACGTTCTGGAACAAGGAACCCCAATAGTCATTAAAGCAGACGGACTCGCATCAGGCAAAGGAGTCACCGTTGCCACCACCGTCAAAATGGCTCACAGCGCCATCAACACCATTTTCCGAGGCGAATTCGGCACCGACAACATCCGAGTCGTCGTCGAAGAATTCTTAACCGGTCAAGAAGTCTCGATTCTCGCCCTCACCGACGGCATCACAGTGGAACCGTTGCTGCCGGCCCAAGACCACAAAGCTATCGGCGAAGGCGACCAGGGAGCCAACACCGGCGGTATGGGAGCCTACGCCCCAGCGCCCATTGTCACCCCGGAACTCATGGAAAGGATTCAAGAAGAAATTCTCGAACCCACCCTCTCCGCACTGCAAAAACGCAAAATCGACTACCGGGGTGTACTCTACGCAGGTTTAATGATTACCCCCGACGGAGAACCCAAAGTCTTAGAATTCAACTGCCGTTTCGGAGATCCCGAAACTCAAGCGGTTTTGTCACTGCTGGAAACGCCTTTAGAAGATTTGGTGCTCGCCTGCTGTCAGCAGCGTCTCGGTGAATCTTCTATTCGCTGGAAGTCGGGGGCCTCTGTTTGCGTAGTTTTGGCTTCTGGGGGCTATCCTGGAAGTTATCAAAAAGGCAAAGTTATTACAGGTATCGAGGAAGCTGAAGCCAAAGGAGCAGAAGTCTTTCACGCCGGCACCCAGTTGAAGCACCAGCAGTTGGTGAGCGACGGCGGCCGGGTTTTGGGCGTCACCGCAGCGGGAGAAACTTTGGAACAAGCTATCTCCACAGCTTATGCAGCAGTTGATTGCATCCAATTTGAAGGCGTCTACTGCCGTCGGGACATCGGTCGCCGAGCTCTGGGCGATAAAAATTAGGAATTGCGACATCGACCGCCATCCGAAAGCCAAGCAATCTCAATGTAGAAATGTAACAATGAAGTTTGGTATCTCTGCGGTGGCGGTAGCGGACAAGTCGCATCAGAAAATTTTATCTGAAGCCAACTGAATTTATCTTGCTTTTAATATTGAACGGGTGAACTGGTGAAATGCTGGCCATACTAAACAAAATCGGAGAAATTATTGCCCGCTGGTGGTCGGATTTTACCCTCCAGACCCGCCTGATGGCCGCTGCTACCCTCGTAGTGTCGTTAATTATGAGTGGCCTGACATTCTGGGCCGTGAATACTATCCAGCAAGACGCCCGACTTAACGATACTCGTTACGGCCGCGACCTCGGCTTGCTGTTGGCAGCAAATGTGGCGCCGCTGATTGCCAACAACGATCGCTCCGAAGTCGCCCGCTTTTCCCGCCAATTTTACAGCAGCACCTCCAGCGTCCGCTATATGCTTTACGCAGACGAAGCGGGAGATATTTTTCTGGGGATACCCTTTTCGGAATCCGAGGTGGAGACTTCCCTGACACTGCGCCGCCAGATCAAACTTCCCGATAATTTTCTCGCCGATATTGAGGCGAGAAATTTAACTTCTTTGCCTTTGGTGCGGCAGCATTTGACCCCCGATGGAGAAGTTACCGATGTATTTGTGCCGTTAATTCATGAAGACAAATATTTGGGAGTTTTGGCGATCGGCATTAACCCAAATCCCGCAGCAGTTATATCTTCAAATCTGACTAGGGATGTCACTTTAGCAGTATTTGTGACTATTTGGGTGATGGTCATTTTGGGGGCTGTATTTAATGCCCTGACAATTACTCAGCCGATAAAACAATTAGTCTTCGGGGTCAAAAACATTGCCAGCGGGAATTTTAAGCAGCGAGTTGACCTGCCTTTAGGCGGAGAATTGGGCGAGTTAATTGGCAGTTTTAATGAAATGGCCCAGAAACTCGAAAGTTATGAAGAACAAAATATTGAAGAACTGACAGCGGAAAAAGCTAAGTTAGAAACTTTGGTATCAACGATTGCTGATGGCGCGCTTTTATTAGACGCAAATTTGCAGGTGATTTTAGTTAATCCGACGGGAATGCGGATTTTTGGATGGGAAGGCAAAAATGCGCTCGGAGTAAATGTTCTGAACATTTTGCCTTCGGAAGTGCAGCAGGAGTTGGGGAGACCTTTGCAGGAAATAGCTGCGGGCGATCGCGACGGCGGCGAATTTCGCATCTCCATGAGCGAACCAGTTAACCGTACAATTCGCATTGTTTTAACTACAGTCATTCTGCACAAAGCGCCCGGTGCCGAACCGCTGTGCAGAAGCTGCATCCGCCACGAGCAAAATACCTGTACCGAACCACAACGCCCGCTAGCTGTAGAGTGTACTTTCTACGAGCAAACCTCCAAGCATCAAGGTTCCGGAAATTACCGAGAAAGTCTCAAAGGCATTGCAATGACAGTGCAGGACATTACTCGGGAAGTAGAACTAAATGAGGCTAAAAGCAATTTTATCAGCAATGTTTCTCACGAATTGAGAACGCCTTTATTTAATATCAAATCTTTTATCGAGACTCTGCACGAGTACGGAGAAGACCTTCTAGAAAGCGAGCGCCGGGAATTCCTAGAAATTGCCAATCGAGAAACCGATCGACTAACTCGTTTAGTAAACGACGTGTTAGACTTGTCGCGACTGGAATCCTGTCGAGTTTATCACTTGGAGGCGGTTGACCTCCCGCAAGCTGTCGAACAAACCCTGCGGACTTATCAGTTAAATGCTAAGGATAAAGGCATTGAATTAGAGCAAGAAGTTGACCCGTATTTGCCACCTGCTTTAGGTCATTACGATTTGCTGCTGCAAGTATTTGCAAATTTAGTAGGAAATGCCTTAAAATTTACTCAGTCCGGCGGCAAGGTGGCAATTCGAGCGTATTTGCTAGAGCCGGAGGCGTCCACTCACAAAGACGGTCAATCCCTCAACCAAAACTTGTCACCGGATGCCAAACATTTTCCGGTAGTGCGGATCGAAATTTCTGATACGGGAATTGGCATAGATCCTGAAGACCAACAAGCAATATTCGATCGCTTTTTCCGGGTAGAAAACCGAGTACACACTTTAGAAGGAACGGGATTAGGTCTTTCTATTGTCAGAAACATTATTGACAAGCACCACACTAAAATTAATTTAGTTAGCGAAGTTAATGTGGGTACGACTTTCTGGTTCGACTTGGCAGTTTATCAGCCGAAACAAACACTAGAGATGGAAAATTCTTGGCCAGTGGAAGCCACGGTGGAGAGTGAAACAATTGCGAGTCATATTAAGTAAGCCCACTTAATTAAACGTAAAACGCGATCGGTGTTAAAGCCCCGACTTCTTTAAGAAGTGGGGGATATGCCTATTCTTTGTAAAGATTCTCCTAATAGGCCTGACCAAACGCTGACATCATCAGGGTGGATTATCCTTAGCTGTCCTATCTAAGCTCAATTTTACCGATAAAACTACATACCAACACCAATAAGTACCAACCCCCAATAGTCCCCCCTCTGTCAAATTGGTCATTAGCATAAATGTTAATAAATACAAAGGCAAACCTGACTCTGGAAAAGGTCCTTTAACTAGGTACTTTATACCTCTAAATATATTATTCAAAAATGACCCAATAAACAACAAGAGTCCGGCCCAACCCAGTTCGCAAAGTATATCAATAAAACCATTGTGAGAGTGGGGTGGCACAAAACCAGTTTTAGCTACTACAATTCCGTAAGCGGGATTTTCCGAGCGACGCCACCACTGCCAAAATCCTTGTATTCCATAACCAAATATGGGATTGTTTTGATTAATTCGATCAATAATTAAAGGCCAAAAATCGGTTCTACCTGTTAAAGTCATATCTTTTTTCAAACCATCCACAATAATAGCCTCTAAATTATTTAATACCAAAATACTTATACCTATACTACCGACCAAAAATAAGATAAAGCAGAGAAAAGCCCATTTTACAGGTAATTTTTTTAAGAGGGCTAAATAACTCCACAAACTGATTAATACCACTGTCAAAATCCGACTAGCACCACTACAACCTTTTTGCAATCCTACTAAAGCTATTAAAGTTATAAATAATGATAAATATCGATACTTACGATCCTTAAAAGCATATAAAAGCCATAAAGAAGCTGTATTAGCCATTTGAAAAGAAAAAGGGTTTTTATGACCTAAAACTCCTGTCCAACAACCGTCCGGCGCTGCATTTGTTTTCACAAGTGACCATAAAGCTAATAAACCAGTTAGCCATCTCAATAATCCATAAATTTCTAACCAACTATACACTTTCCCTACATAAATAGAAGCCAGTGTTACTACCCAAATAGCAAAAATAGCCCTAAAAGTAATTTCAGGAGTTTGTGACCACAAGCCCGATAAAGTCATAATCAACAAAAACAAACCTAAAAAAATGTCTCCTGCTATCCATTTAATGCACATAGAAACTGTTTTTTGGGTAGTTTTAGTTAAGCGGGGAAATAGCATTAATATCATGCCCCCATAAATGGCAATTTGAGCAATCATCGTTGGGGGTGTAGTTTCTAAGTTGTAGAAAACGTTAGGATGGAGTTTGGTAAAGGGCATTGCCGTGATCCCCGAACCACCAGTGATGGTAAAAAAAAGTATGCCCACAAAAATCTTTTCTAATGTGCCACTCAATTTCGGATGGCGTGCAGCTAAAATATAAATAGTCACAAACACGATAAGCGTTAAACACAATAGCATCAACGCAAACATCGGCATTCTTAAAATATCTTTCATGGCTTTACCTCTATCATAAATTTGTTACTACCTATGAAATGGCTTACTCTCCGTGCTTTACAACTGCCACTGCTGGCGCTGGTACTCACTCTCTCCTACCCTCAAACCAACCTCGCTCAGTCGCCAGCCCCCGCAACAAGTATTAATACTGATTACTATCTAGGTGGTGGAGACAATATTAAAATTGATATCTACGATCTGCCTCAGCTTAGTGGGGAGTATCAAATTCCCGCTGGGGGAGCTATTCAAATCCCCATTATTGGTAGTGTTTCCCTTCAAGGATTAACTTTAGAACAGGCAGCCCAAGTTATCACTAGAGCTTATGGTAAGGTCGTAAAAAGACCTTTAGTTACAATCAGCTTACAAGCTGCCCGCCCGCTTAATATTTGGTTATCGGGTGAAATAAGTCGTCCGGGCTCTTACTTATTACCCCTAGCTAATGGAGGTGGAACTAGACCATCGATTCAGTTTCCCACGCTTCCTCAAGCTTTAGAAAAAGCTGGGGGTATTCGAGCTAGCGCTGATATTCGACGAGTAATTGTGCGGCGTCGGCTTACGGCTAACAAAGAAATAACTATCACTTATAATCTGTGGGATTATTTACAAACTGGTCAGAGCAGCCAAGATATCACGTTGCGAGATGGAGATCAAATCTTGGTTCCCCCTCAAGAAACCATTAATTTAGCAGAAACAAATCAACTTAGTGAATCTAATTTTTCTATACCAGCAGATCAACCCCGTACTGTCTCAGTATTCGGAGAGGTGAAGCGTCCGGGTAGATATGTAGCCATTGGTGGTGATACCCGAAATGGTGAAAGAACCAGCGGACAACCGACCATCATTCGATCTCTACAACTAGCTGGTGGCATAACATCAATCGCTGATATTCGGCAAATCCAACTCCAACGTTATACTAGAAGTGGCCAACAACAAATTAGAACTATTAACCTCTGGCAATATTTGCAAGAACAAGATACCTCTCAAGATACTATACTACAAGAAGGGGATATCATCTTTGTCCCGACAGCGACGGCGATCGACCCCGGAGAAGTTTCTGTTCTAGCTACTGCTAGCTTTGCTCCGGCGACTTTGCAAGTAAGTGTTATCGGAGAAGTCAATGCTCCGGGTGGACTCAAATTACCTCCTAATACTACCTTAAATCAAGCAATTATGAGTGCGGGAGGTTTTCGACCAAATCGCGCTAACTCTAGATATGTGGAACTGATCAGGCTAAATCCTAATGGCACGATATCTCGATCGCAAGTATCAATTAACTTTAATCAAGGAATCGACGCTCAAAGCAACCCACTGATTCAAGATAATGACATAATTATAGTGGCACGATCGAGGACTGCTATATTCGTAGACAACATTAATACTGTTTTCTCACCAGCTAGTAATATTATTGGTGGAATTCTCGTTCCCACCCGACTGATAGAGCTACTCAGACTATTCGGAAATTAGGAATTAAATAAGATTCTTGCTATGGATAAAAAACTGTTGTCTTCCATCAAAAATGACCTTAATGGTCAATATTTGTCTGCTCCCTCCGCTAATTACCTAGCTAGTACCCCAGCAGAGGATGACCAAGTTCTTGATATGAATTGGGTACTAGCTGTCATCAAACGTCGCCTTCTGGTGATGGGCATAGTAGCTGCCAGCATAGCTACTTTAAGCGGTAGTTTCGTGCTCAGGGCTGCCAAAAACTCTATTACTGAGTATGAAGGAAAATTCACAGTTTTAGCAGAACCGATTACGGCTGACGATCGGCTATCAAAACTATTGGTTCAAGCTCAAAATAACAGTTTAGGCATCACAGACTTGAACAAAATTAAATCATCAGCGGAAGACGGTTCCTCGGTGGATTATCAAAGTTTAGCGCGGGTTTTAAAAAGCCCAGAAGTGTTACTACCATTAGTCAATAAATTGCAAACAAAATATCCAAAATTTGACTATAAAAGTCTCAGTAGCCGCTTGACTATCCAACGTATTACTTTCTTGCGAGATGGGAAGCAGGGTGGTACTAAACTCATAGATATTAGCTATCGCGATCGAGATCCAAAGCGCATCCAATATGTGCTGGATGAAACTGCAAAATATTACCTAGAATATATGGATAAAGAGCGTTTGAAAGTTAGCAAACAAAGTATTGATTTTATAGATCGACAACTGCCCCCACTCCAGCAGAGAGTCGATAAATTGCAACAAGAATTACAAATGTTAAGGCTTCAGTATAACTTTAATCAACCCGAAGTACGCAGCCGCAGCCTATCAGATCAGCTCGATAATTTAACTAATCGTCGCCTAGAAGTGCAAGCACAACTGGCAGAAAGTAGGCTTCAATATGAAAGCTACAAAAAAAGAGCGTTAACGGGCGATAATCGTTGGATTGTTGATATTAGCCCCAAATCCTATGAAAATTTAATTAGCAAAGTAAATGAAATAGAGTCGCAATTAGCTTTAAGCTCTACTCAATTTTATGAAAATAGCCTTCCCATTCAATCTTTGCGGGAAAAGCAGCAAAGTTTGCGTGATTTAATCAAAAAAGAAGCTGATATTGTCCTCTTGCAGATGCAATCACAACTAAAACAGTTGGAAGCTCGCGAGCGATTGATAACTAATAGCCAAAATTCACTGCAAGCAAAAATCACTCAAATGCCTCAAGCTCAACTTCGCTATGATGACATACAATTAAAACTAGAACTAGCTAAAGATAATCTCAAACTCTTCCTCGAAAAACAAAAAACTTTACAACTAGATGCTGGTCAAATTGATGGCTCTTGGCAAATTATATCTAAACCACAGTTAATCACAAACGAAAATGGTGATTTTTACCCAGTAACAGAAAAACCAACCCGTCGCCACCTAGCCATTGCGATCGTTATTAGCACTTTACTAGGCATTGCTATAGGTTTCCTAGTAGAAGTTTTAAATACTGTTTTCCATACTCCCGAAGAAATTAAATCAGCAACTAAACGCCCTATTTTGGGAGTCATTCCGATCGCCAAAGCGATGAAAATTAAATCTGGTCGAGGTGAACGTGTTCCAGCTAAATTCACTAGCGTAAGTTCAAATACTAACAGTGCAAGCTTAAAACGAATAATAGTTTCAAATTACAAAGATTTTCCTGTAGTCGAGGCATTTCACTACTTATACACAAATATTCAATTATTAAATGCTGAACACCCAATAAGTTCTTTAACCATCACTTCGACCATTAAAGGTGAGGGTAAGTCAACTGTAGCACTTTATTTAGCTAAAACTGCTTCTGCTGTTGGTAAACGAGTATTATTAGTGGATGCTAATATGCGTGTGCCTCAACTGCACACATATCTTGGCTTGTCAAATATGAAAGGTTTAAGTAATGTTTTAAGTTCTGATTTAAGCTTAAATGAGGCTATTCAGCGATTACCCGACGATGACAATCTTTTTGTCCTCACAGCAGGTACTATTCCCTCTGATCCAATTAAATTACTTTCTTCGAGAAAGATGCACTATTTAATGGAACAATTCCTAGCCTTATTTGATTTAGTCATTTACGATACACCACCTTTAATTGGTTTAGCAGACGGTCATTTACTAGCTTCTCAAACTGATGGTACAGTGCTGATAGTAAAAATAGAAAAAACCGATCGCGGGATGGTAAATAAAGCTTTAGATCAACTAAATGTAGCAGATTTTAAAGTCTTGGGAGTAGTAGCTAATGGGGTTAAATAACGAACGCTAAAAATGGAGTTAGATAGGGAAAGGAAGACGTAAGACTATTTGGGATTTTTGATGGGCGAGAGGTATTAACTTACTGGATAGGGGTTTGGAGTTAGCCTATATAGCAATCCTTGCAGGAGTCGTAAATTTTTTACCCCACCCCAACCCTCCCCTTGGTAAGGGGAGGGAGTAAGAAATTCCTAAATGATGCGACGATTGCTATAGTGGGATTCTTTTGGGAAACTGGTATAAGAAGTCGATGTAAAATGCAAAATAAGTAAATCAACTTAATTAAACGTAAAACGATCGCACTCTTACCACCCCGACTTCTTAAAAGTCGGGGTGGTAATTAGATCAAGACTTAAGAAAGAGTCTTTCTAGCACGTTCCGATCGCTCTTCTGCAGTCTCCATAACATCCGCCATCTTATCCACCATTTCCCCTGGGTAATTTTCTAGTACCCGGGTAGAAAGTGAAATTCGGCCACGACTTTCATCGAGGTCAAGCACGATCGCTTTCAGGGGTTGACCGGGAGCAAACACCTTGCCAAGGTTATCAATATATTTTTGGCTGACTTGCTTGATGTGCAGCAAACCGCTAACTCCTTCCAAGTCCACAAACACGCCAAAAGGCTTGATGCTGCTGACTTTTCCTTCCACCAACTGACCAATTTGCAAGTCCTTGAAAGCATTCGATTGAGTGGCCATCCGCTGGGAAAGTACGAGTTTTTCCCGTTCGCGATCGACCTCCAAGAAATTAACGCTCAAAGATTGACCGATCAGCGATTCTAGGTTATCGCGATCGACTAAGTGCGATCGGGGAATAAAGCCGCGCATTCCCTGAACATCTACAGTCACGCCGCCCTTATTTGCGCCAGAAACCCGCACCTGAAGAACTTTACCGGTTTCCTGCAATTCCACTAAATCTTCCCAAGCTTGCTGAATTTGTAACTGCCGCAGAGACAAGGTAACTTGGCCATCGGCATCTTGTTCGCGGATAATCAAAAAGTCCCGTTCCTCGTCCAGCGGAACCACTTCCGACAAATCCGTTACTGTTCTCAAAGCAGCCTCTTCGATCGGCAAAAAAGCCGAAGACTTGCCGCCGATATCAACATACGCGCCGTTTGAGTCGTACTCGAACACTTTGCCGCGCACTACTTGTCCCTTCTGGAATTCGTAATTGTGCTGTTCGAGGGCTTTAGCAAAATCATCCATTGAAAAGGATGGTTTTGCGCTTTGAGAACCTGTAGATTTGGAATTCATGTCAGTTTAGTTGTCAGTTGTCAGTAATTTAGTTGTCTGTTGTCAGTAGAAAAATTTTCCCACCCGGACCATCGGACTATCGGACCATCTCCCCATCTCCCCATCTCCCACTCTCTAAGCTGGTTGAAGTTGCTGTTGACACTCCCCTGCCTGAAGGCGAGGGGATTCTTAAGAACCGCAATCAAGCGTGGATCTTGATTCGTAATGGCTGTGCCAAACAGCCTCTAGACAGTCCGGTAAAACCATTCTGCTTACTTTTTCTGCCAATATTTGCAGCACCATTACAATCAGCGTTAATCAAATGTCCTTCCCAAGTCCGATACAATCCGCGCTTAACACGCTTGCCAGAAAATTGGTAAGTTGCTGGTTTGCCGGCATTGTAGACAGGCAAATCGTCACCATCCAAAGCGCTAGCTTTGCTTGTATACGATTCTTCCTGTTCAAGGTAGAGCAAGCCGTAACGCTCACAAAGCGATTTCAGCTTACCTCTCAAAGTATGAAAAGGAATTTGGACAAAGTTCTGATTGTTGCGACTGCTAATATTGATTTCCTGCTTCTGGCCCAAATTGAACCCGACAATCACGCGCTCAATTTTCTGGGCAATGCAATGGTCAATAATCAGCCTTGCCGTTTTGCTGAGATAGTCCCTAACTTGATTGTTTCGATTGACAAGCAATCTAGCTTGACGCTCAGTTATCCGCTCAATCTTTTGTCTATCTTTGATAGATTGCAATCTGGCATTTTCTTTGTTGAACCACTGGTTAATAGATTTAAGTTTACGACCATCCACAATAAAGGATGCCCCATTGGTGTCAACGCAAGTAGCCAAATTGTCCAATCCCAAATCAATGGAAATAGCGCTATCAACGACTGTTTCAACAGGTTCTGGTTCAACCTGGGAAACAAACTCGACTTCAAAGAATCGAGCATTGTACTTAGAATGTATCCGAACTTCTTTGATAGCTTCAGGATTAAGTCTCTCAGGGAATGGAATAGATACCGCTCCAAACAGCTTCTTGAAAGCATTTGACATCGGTACATTAAACCGTCCGTCCTTAACCACGATCCGAGGAATTATCAATACAAAGTAGCCATCTTTGGGTAAGTAGTGAGGCAATCTCACCTTCGGTTGATAGCGGCCAGATTTAACAGCGCTAATCAAGGCATAGAAACTGTGAAACGTTCTGTCTACTACTTTCAAAGTCTGTTGAGCAATATCCGTGTTTAGCAAACGATAGTTCTCGTTTTCTTTGCACAGATGGTAGGCAGATTCGTAACGCAAGTGTTTGCGCTCCTGAAAGTAGTATTGTCGAACAGTGTAAAGCCCTACATTGTAGAGATTTTTGCTAAGACGACACAACTCTCGCAGTGCCAAAAACTCAGACTTGTTTAGATTGCGGATTTGGTTCTTTTGAGTCAGGTACATCCTATTGGTCTCGCTGCATATTCTATTCTACAGCGAAACCTCTCAACTTTCTGGTTAAATTGCGGTAAAAAGGCAAAGCCGTCCTAGAAGGACGGGGTTTCCACCCATATTTTCTGATGAAATAGCTGCTTCACCTGCCTCCACGAATCGGCTGCTGCCGTAGCGTCGTAACTGCCGCGGTGGTCGCAGAAGAAGCCGTGATCGGCATTGTAGCGGAAAATTTGGTGAGAAATACTGTGTTTTTGCAATTCGGCGGCGATTTGGTCAACTTGTTCTAAGGGAATGCTGGGGTCTTGAGTGCCAAAAAAGGCGTAGAGAGTGCCTTTAATGTCTGCTGTGCGGGCGATCGTGGGGGTGCCGCCGCCGGGGGTTTGGGTGGCGATACCGGCGCCGTAGAACGACGCTGTAGCCTTGATTTCGGGCAAAGTAGCGGCAAGGTAGGCGACGTGCCCTCCAAAGCAGAAACCGATGCAGCCAAAACTTTCTGGTTTGACAGAGGGTAGAGTTTTGAGGTAATCGATGGTGGCTTGGATATCGCCGAGAAGTTCGGAAGCGGTGGTTTTTTCTTTGTATTCTCTGCCGATTTGGATGGCTTCGGGTGTGTAGCCGGTTTCAAAGCCGGGGGCTTGACGCTGGTAGATGGCTGGGGCGATCGCCACATATCCTTCTTTTGCTATTCTTTCAGTAACTTCGCGGATGTGCGAGTTGACGCCAAAGATTTCTTGAATCACGATAACTGCGGGAAATTGCCCTGGGGAGGCTGGCTGGGCTAGGTATGCAGCTATTTGTAAATCCCCGTTAGGAACTGTGATGTTTTCGGTGCTAATTTCGGCTTTTGTCATAAGTAATTTTAAGGTAAATGCCACTCTACTAATTTTAAGTTAATTTGGGGATTTTGTATGCAATTTACCAATAATATTTTTCGGAACCGCGAAGCGTAAAACCGCAAATATGGCAGGTAAAAATTCGCTTATTGTTGAAGGTTTAGGTTTGGCTGAACAAGTTGGGGCAAATCACTCATAGGAATTAATTGGAGATTCAATTTCGGTAAAATATAAGTTTTGGTCTGTGATTTTCTAAAGCCTAGATTTTGATAAGTCTACGACTTGGCAGTTTTTATATGGCTTTTTCGTGAGATTTTAGAGATAAGTGTCTAAGCCGTTAGCTGTTGAATATGAGCTAATTTTTTTTGATAGATCGGAGTTGTTTTTTAATCGCTTTGCTTTCTGGTTGGCGGAATAGTTTGAGGAGATTGATTCCGGCTAGGACTCAAGTCTAAGTTACGATCGCCACGCCGAACAAGGTCATCCAACCAGTTGAGGAGATGGATGGAGGCTAGGACTCAAGTCTAAGTTACGATCGCCATGCCGAACAAAGTCATGCAACCAGTTGAGGAGATTGATTTCGGCTAGGACTCAAGTCTAAGTTACGATCGCCCCGCCGAACAAAGTCATTTACTCGGGGCGAAGCCTATTTCGCAGCCCAAAAAGTCTAAGTTACGATCGCCATGCCGAACAAAGTCATCCAACCAGTTGAGGAGATTGATTCCGGCTAGGACTCAAGTCTAAGTTACGATCGCCACGCCGAACAAGGTCATCCAACCAGTTGAGGAG
>Ga0209278_1000889_pt1 | contig 19978 bp, 16 predicted proteins | sample JI81BgreenDNA_FD_187504 | JGI IMG/M metagenome (GOLD analysis project Ga0209278, IMG submission 187504) | Wastewater effluent complex algal communities from Wisconsin, to seasonally profile nutrient transformation and Carbon sequestration -... | ecosystem: Engineered > WWTP > Effluent > Algae... | reverse complement strand
CAGGCGGGGGAGGTGCCTTCGGTGCCGGTGGTGGAGGTGCGGTTGTGAGCGTGGTTTCGGGTGATCTGGCGACGCATCTGGCGGGCGGGGTGACGACGACCTGCCAATGCTGGGCGGTGGTGCGGCGGGACGGGGTGGTGATGGGCTTCACCGACCATGACCGCGATCTGTCCTTCGAGGGGGTGACCTTCCGCGCGGGGACGGGGCTGACGGCGGGGGCGCTGCAACAGGTGGCGGGGCTTGCGGTGGACAATGCCGAGGTGGTGGGGGCGCTGTCGGATGCGGGCATCCGGGAGGAGGACCTGCGCGCGGGGCGGTTCGATGGGGCGGGCGTGCGGCAGTGGCTGGTGAACTGGCAGGAGGTGGGGCAGCGGGCGCTGTGCTTTGCCGGGACGCTGGGCGAGGTGGTGCAGGCGGGGGCGGAGTTCCGGGTGGAGTTGCGGGGCCTGTCTGAGGCGATGAACCGGACCGTGGGGCGGGTGATCCAGTCGGGCTGCGATGCGGTGCTGGGCGACCGGCGCTGCGGTGTCGATCTGGGGGCAGAGGCGGTTTCGGGGAGTTTTCCGCTGCTGGGGGTGCGGGAGCGGCGGGTTCTGGTGCTGCCTTTGGATGCGGGGTTCGAGGCGGGGTGGTTCGAGGGCGGGCGCTGCCTGTTCGAAGGCGGCGCAGCGGCGGGTCTGGGCGGGACGGTGAAGCGCGACGGCTGGGAGGCGGGGGCGCGGCTGGTGGAACTGTGGGAAGAGCCGGGGGTGTTGCCCGCGCTGGGGGATATGGTGCGGCTTTCGGCGGGCTGCGACCGGCGGGCGGTGACGTGCCGGGAGAAATTCAACAATTTCAGGAATTTTCGCGGCTTTCCGCATGTGCCGAGCGAAGATTGGATCACGGCGATGCCGTCGCGATCCGTGGCGGCGGGATCGTGACGGGCGCGGTCGCGGCACGGGTGGTGCATGCGGCGCGGGGCTGGATCGGGACGCCCTATCTGCATCAGGCGAGTTGCCGGGGGGCGGGGACCGATTGCCTTGGCCTGTTGCGCGGGGTCTGGCGCGAGGTGATCGGCGCGGAACCCGAAACGGTGCCGCCCTATACCGCCGACTGGGCCGAGGCGGGGCGGCGCGAGGTGCTGCGCGCGGCGGCGGAGCGGTGGCTGCTGCCGGTTGCGGCGGGGGCGGAGGGGCCGGGGCAGGTGCTGCTGTTCCGGCTGCGCGAGGATGCGGTGGCCAAGCATCTGGGGCTTTCGGCCATGGCGGGGGATGGGGGCGCGAGCTTCATCCACGCCTATTCGGGGCATGGGGTGGTGGAAAGCCCGCTCTCGGCCCCCTGGGCGCGCCGGATCGTGGCGCGTTTTGCCTTTCCTGAGCGGAGTTGAGCGATGGCGACGATCCTTCTGGCGGCGGCGGGTGCCTTTGTCGGCGCGGGCTTTGGCGGCACGGTGCTGGGTCTTTCGGGCGCGGTGATCGGGCGGGCGATCGGCGCGACGGCGGGGCAGGCAATCGATGCGCGGCTGTTCGGCGCGGGGTCCGAGGCGGTGGAGACTGGGCGGATCGACCGTTTGCGGGTAATGTCGTCGGGGCTGGGCGCGGCGCTGCCGATGGTCTGGGGCAAGGTGCGGGTCGGGGGGCGGGTGATATGGACCTCTCCCTTCACCGAATATGCCACGACCAGCGGCGGGGGCGGGAAGGGCGCGCCCAGCCCGCGGGTGACGAGCTATAGCTATGGCGTCAGCCTTGCCGTGGCGCTGTGCGAGGGGGAGATCCTTGGCGTGGGGCGCATCTGGGCGGACGGGACGGAGGTGGATGTTTCGACCCTGACGATGCGCGTCTATCCGGGTTCGGAGGCGCAATTGCCCGACGCCAAGATCGCGGCAGTGGAGGGGGCGGAGGCCGCGCCCGCCTATCGCGGGACGGCCTATGTCGTGTTCGAGGATCTGGCCTTGGCGGAATATGGGAACCGGGTGCCACAGTTCACCTTCGAGGTGATCCGCCCGGCGCAGGGGGCCTTGGCGGATCAGGTCCCGGCCTTTGCGGGGGCGATCCGGGCTGTGGCGATGATCCCGGGGACGGGGGAATACAGCCTTGCCACCAGCCGCGTGCAGTTGCGCAAGGGGTTCTTCGGCGGCGAGGTGGTGAACCAGCACAGTCTGGGCGGAAAGACCGACTTTGCCCTGTCGCTGGAGCAGTTGCGGCGCGAGGTGCCGGGGGTGGAGTCGGTCTCGCTGGTCGTATCGTGGTTCGGGGATGATCTGCGCTGCGGGGTCTGCAAGCTGCGGCCAAAGGTGGAGCAGACGGGGCGGGACGGGCAGGCGATGCCTTGGCGCGCGGGCGGGATCGGGCGGTGGCAGGCACAGGAGGTGCCACGGATCGATGGGGCGTCGATCTATGGCGGGACGCCCGCCGATGCGGCGGTGATCGAGGCGATCCGGGCGATCCGCGCCGGGGGGCAGGCGGTGATGTTCTATCCCTTCATCCTGATGGAGCAGCTTGCCGGGAATGGCAGGCCGGACCCGTGGAGCGGGGCAGAGGATCAGCCGGTGATGCCGTGGCGCGGGCGGATCACCCTTTCGGTGGCACCGGGGCGGGCGGGAAGCCCTGACCGGACGGCGGCGGCGGAGGCAGAGGCGGCGGCCTTTCTGGGCGCGGCGCAGGCGGGGGATTTCGCGCGCTGGGGGGAGACGATCACCTATACCGGGCCTGCGGAGGATTGGGGTCTGCGGCGGTTCATCCTGCATTACGCCCATCTCTGCGCGGCGGCGGGCGGGGTGGAGGCCTTCTGCATCGGATCGGAACTGCGCGAATTGACGGCGATCCGGGGGGCGGGGGACAGTTTTCCGATGGTCGCGGGCCTGCGGGCGCTGGCGGCCGATGTGCGGGCCATTCTGGGGCCGGGCGTGAAGATCGGCTATGCGGCGGACTGGTCCGAGTATTTCGGACTGGCGCGGGACGGCAACCGGTATTTCCACCTTGATCCGCTTTGGTCGGACGGGAACATCGATTTCGTGGGGATCGACAATTACCTGCCCCTGTCGGATTGGCGCGAGGGCGAGGATCAGGCGGATGCCGGGTGGGGGACAATCCATGACCTTGGGTCGCTGCGCGGGAACATCGAGGGGGGCGAGCTTTACGATTGGTTCTATGCCTCGTCCGAGGGGGTGGCGGCGCAGCGGCGCGAGCCCATCAGCGACGGTGCGGGAGAGCCGTGGATCTGGCGGGCGAAGGATCTGCGCAACTGGTGGTCGCAGCCGCATCACGAGCGGATCGACGGGCAGCGGGTTGCGGTGCCGACAGGGTGGGTGCCGATGGGAAAACCCCTCTGGTTCACCGAATACGGTTGCCCGGCGGTGGACAAGGGGGCGAACCAGCCGAACCTGTTCTTCGATGCGCGGTCGTCGGAATCGGGATTGCCGCGCGCCTCGGTCGGGGGGCGGGATGACCTGATCCAGATGCAGTATTTCCGGGCGATGACCTCCTATTGGGCGCAGGAGGGGGTGAATCCCGTCTCGCCGGTCTATGGCGGGCCGATGCTGGATATGGGGCGCGCCCATGCCTGGGCGTGGGATGCGCGGCCCTATCCGGCCTTTCCCCTGCTGGAGGACGTCTGGTCGGACGGGCCGAACCATGACCGGGGGCATTGGCTGAACGGGCGGGTGACGGCGCAGCCCGTGGGGGCGGTGCTGGCCGAGATTGCCGAACGGGCAGGGCTGGATTTGCCCGAAGTGTCGGCGGTGGAGGGCGTGGTGCGGGGCTATGCATTGGAGTCGCTGGCCACGGGACGCGCAGCGGTGCAGCCCCTGATGCTGGCTTGCGGGTTCGATGCGTTGGAAAGCGGTGGGCGGCTGGCCTTTCGCCGCCGTCAGGCGCGGGTCGGCGCGGTGCTGGACGAGGGTGGGCTGGCGGTGGAGGAGGGCGCGGCGCTGACCCTGCGGCGGGCGGCGGAAGGTGAGGCGGCGGGGCGTCTGCGGGTGGCCTATCTGGAGGCCGAGGGCGATTATCGGAGGCAGGTGGCCGAGGTGCAGCGCCCGGATGCGGAGGATGCGGGTGCGCTGGATCAGGAGGTGCCGCTGGCGCTTTTGCCCGATGAGGCGCGCAGATTGGGCGAGCGGTGGCTGTCGGAGGCGCGGGTGGGGCGGGATGTGGCGAGCTTTGGCCTGCCGCCTTCGGCCCTTGGCGCGGTGGAGGTGGGGTCGGTCGTGTCGCTTGCGGGGCGGCGCTGGCGGATCGACCGGATGGAGCAGCGCGGGCGGGTGATGGTGGAAGCCTCGCGCGTGGAGCCGGGGGTTTACCTGCCGGGGCCTGATGGGCGGGAGCGGGCGGTGATCGTGGCGCATCGTCCTGCGGTGCCGGTCTATCCGCTGTTCCTTGACCTGCCGCTTCTGTCGGGGGCCGAGGTGCCGCATGCGCCGCATCTGGCGGTGACGGCGGAGCCTTGGCCGGGGCGGGTGGCGGTCTGGCAGGGCGAAGGGGCGGATGGGTTCGCGCTGTCGCGTGTTGTGACGGGGCGGGCCACGGTTGGGATGACGCAGAATGCGCTGGCGGCGGCACGGCCGGGGTTGTGGGATCGTGGACCCGCGTTGCGGGTGGAATTCGCGGGCGGCGCGCTGTCTTCGGCGGGGGATGTGGCGGTGCTGAACGGGGCCAATCTGGCGGTGATCGGCGATGGCAGCGCGGGGGGATGGGAGGTGTTTCAGTTCGCGCGGGCCGAGTTGGTGGCACCGGCGACTTGGGATCTGTCGCTGCGTTTGCGGGGGCAGGCGGGCAGCGATGCGGGGATGCCCGCCTTCTGGCCCGCCGGATCGCAGGTGGTGCTGATCGATGCGGCTGTGGGTCAGATCGACCTTGCGCCGTCCTTGCGCGGGTTGGAACGGACATGGCGCATCGGTGCGGCCGCGCGGGGGGTCGATGATGCGGATGTGGTGGAGAGGGTGCTGGCCTTTGACGGGATCGGGCTGCGGCCGCTGTCGGTGGCGCATCTGAGGGCGCGGGCCGAGGCGGGGGGGATGCGGCTGTCGTGGGTGCGGCGGACGCGGATCGATGGGGATAGCTGGGCGTCGGGCGAGGTGCCACTGGGCGAGGAGCGGGAAACCTATGCCCTGCGGGTGGTGCGAGGCGCGGCGGTGCTTCGCGAAGTGGAGGTGGTCCTGCCCTCGTGGTCCTACACAAATGCGATGCAGGCGACGGACGGGCCGGGGGTGACGGTTGAGGTCGCGCAGGTTTCGGCGCGGTTCGGGCCGGGGCCGTTCCGTGGCGTGACACTGGTCTGATGCGGCGGGTGCTGATCGGGGATGTGTTGGCGCTGGCTGTGCTTATGCGGCAGGGCGGTGCGGCAGACGCTGCGCTGGCCGAGGCGCATGCCGCGCATCGCTACATGCGGCGTTTCGGGCGGGGTCATCCGATTTGGGGAAATGGCAGCCTGATGTCGCGCTGCGGGCCTGCAGGGGCAGTCGTTGCCACCCGTCTTGACGGGGACATGCTGCAGGCGATTTCTGCGGCGGCAGGCGCGATTGCAGCGTGGAAGGCAAGACGATGGTTGGTCTGTCCTCCGCCGCGCCCATATGCTATGCAGCACATTCTGAAAGGAGGGCGCGACATGGCCGAACTGAAGACCAAAGTGACGACTGTCGATCCTGTCTGGACCCGTGTCTGTGACGAGGCGCGCGAGGCCATTGCGACAGAGCCGCTGCTGGGCGGGCTGATCCATTCCAGCCTTTTGCACCATTCCGGCATGGAGCGCGCGTTGGCCTACCGCTTTTCGCTGAAGTTGGCTTCGGGTGAAATGAGCGAGCAGATCCTGCGCGAGATTGCGGATCAGGCCTATGACAGCGACCCGGAACTGGGGGCTGCCGCGCGGGCGGATCTGATGGCGGTCTATGACCGCGATCCGGCCTGCCACCGGTTCATCCAGCCCATTCTGTTCTTCAAGGGATATCAGGCCGTGCAGGCCTATCGCATCGGCCATTGGCTGTGGACGCAGGGGCGCAAGGATCTGGCTTATTTCGTGCAGATGCGGGTGTCGGAGGTGTTCGGGGTGGACATTCACCCTGCCGCCCGCGTGGGCAAGGGGCTGATGATCGACCATGCCCATTCCATCGTGATCGGCGAGACGGCGGTGGTGGGCGACAACGTTTCCATGCTGCATTCCGTGACGCTGGGCGGGACAGGGAAAGAGGATGGCGACCGTCACCCGAAGATTGGCAATGGCGTGCTGATCGGGGCGGGGGCGAAGGTGCTTGGGAATATCACCATCGGGAATTGCTCGCGCATTGCCGCAGGGTCCGTGGTGTTGCAGGACATTCCGCCGATGAAGACGGTGGCGGGCGTTCCGGCCAAGATCGTGGGCGAGGCGGGATGCTCGCAGCCCGCCGTTTCGATGGATCACAAGCTGACAGGTTGCGTCGACTGCGGTTGACCCTGTCGGGCAAAGATGAACCCCCGGAAGCGCGGGCTTCCGGGGGTTTTTTCATGCGCTGCTAACTGCTCAAGCCAGCATGGCCATCGGGTTTTCCAGATTGTCCACGATGGCCTGCATCAGTTGCGCGCCCAAGGCACCGTCGATGACGCGGTGGTCGACCGATAGCGTCATGGACATGACCGTGGCCACGCCGATGCTGCCATCCTTCATCACCACCGGCTTTTTGATCCCGGCGCCCACGGCAAGGATCGCGCCATGGGGCGGGTTGATGACGGCATCGAAATTCTCGATGCCCATCATCCCGAGGTTGGAGATGGCAAAGCTGCCGCCCTGATATTCGTGGGGGGCAAGCTTCTTCGTCTTGGCGCGGGTGGCGAGATCCTTCATTTCCGCCGAGAGGGCGGAGAGGGATTTCTGATCGGCATCCTTAAGGACGGGGGTGAAGAGACCCCCTTCCACGGCAACCGCCACGGCCACATCCGACGGCTTCAGCTTCAGCATCCGGTCGCCCGCCCAGACGGCATTGGCATCCGGCACGGCCTGCAGGGCAAGCGCGCAGGCCTTGATGATGAAGTCATTGACCGAAAGCTTCACGCCGCGCGACTCAAGCTGTTTGTTGAGTTGTTCGCGGAAGGCCATCAGCGCATCCAGACGCACCTCGCGGCGCAGGTAGAAATGCGGGATGGTCTGTTTGGCTTCGGTCAGGCGGGCCGCGATGGTGCGGCGCATGCCGTCCAGCGGAACCTCGGTGAAGGTGCGGCCCTGATACATCTTGAGCACCGTCTCGGTCGCCGGGCCGGTGGGCATCGCTGCCGGAGCCGATGCCGCCGCCGGGGCAGGGGCCGCGGCAGGGCCGGGCGCTGCCGCCACGGGCTTTGCCCCTTCGACATCCGCCTTCACGATGCGGCCATGCGGGCCGGAGCCCTGCACCTTCGTGAGGTCCAGACCCTTTTCCGCAGCGATCCGACGCGCGAGAGGCGAGGCGAAGACACGCGCGCCGCCGACCTTGGGTGCAGCAGGGGCCGGGGCCGCAGCAGCCACGACCGGGGCCGCCGCAGGCGCGGCAGCGGGAGCGGCGGCCTTGGCGGGGGCGGGCGCAGTATCCGCCGATTCACCCTCTTCCACCAGCACGGCGATGGGCGTGTTCACCTTCACCCCCGCCGTGCCTTCGGAGACGAGGATGCGGCCTACGATACCTTCATCCACGGCCTCGAATTCCATCGTGGCCTTGTCGGTTTCGATTTCGGCGATGATCTGGCCGGATTTGACGGTGTCGCCTTCCTTGACCAGCCATTTCGCGAGTGTGCCTTCCTCCATCGTCGGAGAGAGGGCGGGCATGAGAATTTCGGTTGCCATGTTCCCCTCTCCTTACCGGTAGCAGACGGATTTGACGGCGGCGACGACCTCGGCGGTCGTCGTCAGCGCTAGCTTTTCAAGGTTCGCCGCATAGGGCATCGGCACGTCCTTGCCCGTGCAGTTCACCACCGGCGCGTCCAGATGATCGAAGGCCTTCTGCATGATGGTCGCGGCGATGTGGTTGCCGATGGACCCCACGGGGAAGCCTTCTTCGACCGTGACGCAGCGGTTGGTCTTCATCACCGAGGCCAGCACCGTGTCATAGTCGATGGGGCGCAGGGTGCGCAGGTTGATCACCTCGGCGCTGATGCCCTCTTTCGCCAGTTCGTCGGCGGCTTGCAGCGCATAGGTCAGGCCGATGCCGAAGGAGACGATGGTCACATCGGTTCCCGCCCGCAGGATCGAGGCCTTGCCAAAGGGGATGGTGAAATCGCCCTCGGCGGGCACTTCGAAGGACCGTCCGTAGAGGATTTCGTTTTCAAGGAAGATCACCGGGTTCGGGTCGCGGATCGCGGATTTCAGGAGGCCTTTCGCATCCGCCGCCGAATAGGGCATCGCCACCTTGATGCCGGGGATGGCGGCATACCATGCCGCGTAATCCTGGCTGTGCTGCGCACCCACGCGGGCGGCGGCACCGTTCGGGCCACGGAAGACCATCGGGCTGCCCATCTGGCCGCCGGACATGTAAAGCGTCTTGGCCGCAGAGTTGATGATGTGGTCGATGGCCTGCATCGCGAAGTTGAAGGTCATGAATTCCACGATGGGGCGAAGGCCGCCCCAGCTTGCGCCGACGGCGATACCGGCGAAGCCATGCTCGGTGATGGGCGTATCCACCACGCGCTTGGCGCCGAATTCATCCAAGAGACCTTGGGAAATCTTGTAGGCGCCCTGATATTCGCCGACCTCTTCCCCCATCAGGAAGACGTTCGGATCGGCGCGCATCTCTTCGGCCATCGCCTCGCGCAGCGCTTCGCGCACCGTCATCGTCTTGGTCGGCACGCCTTCGGGCAGGTCGGAATGCGGCCAGCCCTGCGCCGCAACCGGGGCAGGGGCAGGGGCCGCATCCACTGCGGCGACCGGGGCCGCCGCAGGTGCAGCCGCCGCAGCGGCAGCCGGGGCAGGGGCGGCGTCCGCCGACTCGCCCTCTTCCACCAGAACGGCGATGGGCGTATTCACCTTCACCGAGGCCGTGCCTTCGGCCACCAGCAGCTTGCCGACGATGCCTTCATCCACGGCCTCGAATTCCATCGTGGCCTTGTCGGTTTCGATTTCGGCGATGATCTGGCCGGATTTGACCACATCACCCTCTTTCACCAGCCACTTGGCCAGCGTGCCTTCCTCCATCGTCGGAGAAAGCGCGGGCATCAGAACTTGCGTTGCCATCTGTCTTCCCCCCCTTACGCGTAGATATCCGTCCAGAGCTCCTCCAGCGGGGGCTCCGGGCTGTCCTTGGCGAATTCGGCGCTTTCGTTGACCAGCGCCTTGATCTCCTTGTCGATGGCCTTCAGGTCGTCATCCGACGCAAGACCGCCCTGCAACAGCAGGTCGCGCACATGTTCGATGGCGTCCTTCTCCGACCGCATCTTCTCCACCTCTTCCCGCGTCCGGTATTTCGCCGGGTCCGACATGGAATGGCCGCGATAGCGGTAGGTCATCATTTCAAGGATATAGGGGCCTTCGCCCGCGCGGCAGGCGGCAACCGCCTTCTCGCCGGCGGCCTTCACGGCCAGCACGTCCATGCCATCGACCGCCTCGCCCTTAATGCCATAGGCGGCACCGCGTTCCCAAAGGGAGGGCGACTTGGTGGACCGCTTCACGGATGTGCCCATCGCATACTGGTTGTTCTCGATCACGAAGACGACGGGCAGGTTCCAGAGTTCGGCCATGTTGTAGGTCTCGTAGACCTGACCTTGGTTCGCGGCCCCGTCGCCGAAATAGGCGAAGGTCACGTTGTCATTGCCCAGATACTTGTCGGCGAAGGCCAGCCCCGCGCCCAGCGGCACCTGCGCGCCCACGATTCCGTGGCCACCGTAGAAATGGCGCTCCTTGGAAAACATGTGCATCGAACCGCCCTTGCCCTTGGAATAGCCGCCGATGCGCCCGGTCAGTTCGGCCATCACGCCCTTGGCATCCATGCCGCAGGCCAGCATATGCCCGTGATCGCGATAAGAGGTGATGCGCTTGTCGCCTTCCTTCGCCGCCGCTTCCAGACCGACGACGACCGCCTCCTGCCCGATATAGAGGTGGCAGAAGCCGCCGATCAGGCCCATGCCGTAAAGCTGACCCGCCTTCTCTTCGAAGCGACGGATCAGAAGCATCTCGCGGTAATACTTGAGCAACTCGTCCTTCGACACGTTCGGTCGATCGGCGGGTTTCTTCGCGGCCATCGGCGGTATCCTCCCCTCGGCTGGCTTGAAAATAGTTCAACGTTAAACGACCTATACGATATCGGGCTTTATGGGGTCAAAACAAAAAATCCGGCCATCGGCCGGGTGAGCGCATGGCAGCCATGCAGCAAAGGAAAGGGTGACAGGGGCAGGCGCACCCTGCCCCTGAGCTGTTCCGGGGCATCAGGCGCGCGGCTGTCAGGAGGTCCCGGATCAGGTCCGGGACGAGGTCACTGGATCACGACCTCATCCGCGCGGACATAGCCCAGAACGCTGCGCGCCTGTTCGTCCAGAAGGTCGATGTCAAGGAATTCGTCCGACAGGCGATGCGTGCGATTCTCGATCTCGGCCAGTTCTGCGGCAAGGCGGTCACGCTCCGCCGTCAACTGCTCCGCCTCGGCGGCGATCTCCACCTGACGGAACACGCCATAATCGCCCTGCACGGCGGCAAAGGTGAAATAGCTACCCAAGGTGAAGGCCACCAGCCCGTAGACCATGGCCCCGACCGACGGGCGAGAGGAGGAAGTCGTCATCTGCAAGCGCCTCTTGTCGCCCCTCTTGTCCGGGGGCGTCTGACGGTGAGTTCACCACAAGACGTAGGGGCGTCCAAGGGGCAGGCAGGGCATCGGGGAAATCCGGGCGGGGATTGGGGCATCCATGCCACAGGGCTGAAAAGCGAAGGGGCCGCGCAAGGCGCGGCCCCTTTTCCCTTGGGCTGGAAACGCCTCGCTCAGCCACGGCCCTTGTAGATATCGGTCAGTTTGGCCAGCATGGCCAGTGCCTCGCCGCGCGGGCGCTGGAAGCTGTTGCGCCCGATGATCGACCCGTTCCCGCCGCCGTCGCGGATGGCGCGCGCATCGTCATAGACCGCATCCTCGCCCTTGGCCGCCCCGCCCGAGAAGACGACGATCCGCCGCCCGGCAAAGCAGGCATCCACGACATGCCGCACGCGCGCGGCCATGGTCGCCCCGTCGATGCCGGTCTTCTGGTAGACCTTCTTCGCCTCGTCCTGTTCCAGATGGTCGCTGGGCAGCTTCACCTTGATGATATGCGCCCCCAGCATGGCCGCGATATGGGCGGCGTAGGCGGTGACGTCGAAGGCGGTTTCACCGGCCTTGCTCAGCGCCTCGCCGCGCGGATAGGACCAGATCACCGTGGCGATTCCCACCGAGGCCGCCTCGGCCCGCAATGCGCTGATCTCCTCGAACATGTCCAGCGCCATGTCCGATCCCGGATAGATGGTAAAGCCGATGGCCGAGCAGCCAAGACGCAGCGCATCCTGCACCGAGGCCACAACCGCCTGATTCTTGCCCGCCGTGTCGGACATCAGGCTGTTGGCATGGTTCATCTTCAGGATCGTCGGAATCTGCCCGGCGAAGGTATCGGCCCCGGCCTCCAGATTGGCCAGCGGCGCGGCATAGGCCGACAGCCCCGCATCGATCGCCAATTGGTAATGGTAATGCGGATCATAGCCGCCCGGATTCATGGCGAAGGACCGCGCGGGACCATGTTCGAAGCCCTGATCGACCGGCAGGATGATCATCTTGCCGGTGCCGCCCAGCTTTCCCTCCATCAGGATGCGGCACAGGTTCGCCTTCACACCGGGGGTTTCGCCTTCGTAATTGCTCAGGATCTTCTGAACGGTCTTCGTCGCGCGCATTCTCTCTCTTCCCTTCCGGTCAAATCGCGGGCCTCTGTCCCCGCTTTAGGCAAGCGCCCCCGGCTTTTCAAACAGGTTAGCGCAACCATGGCGCGGGCGGGGCGTTTTTTCGCATCCGCCCGCCCCCACCTTAGGCCATGAGCGCCGAAACCCCGGGCAGTTCCTTGCCTTCCATCCATTCAAGGAAGGCCCCGCCAGCGGTGGAGATGAAGGTGAAATCCGCGGCAGCCCCGGCGGCATTCAGCGCGGCCACCGTATCGCCGCCGCCCGCCACGGAAACCAGAGCGCCCGCCCGCGTCAGCCGCGCCACGGCCTGCGCCGCCGCATTGGTCGCGGCATCGAAGGGCTTGATCTCGAACGCCCCCAAGGGCCCGTTCCAGATCAGCGTCTTCGCCCCCTCGAACACCGTGACGAGCCGCGCCACCGTAGCCGGTCCCGCATCAAGGATCATCGCATCCGCCGGACAGGCGCCGACATCGACCGTCTCATTCGCGGCATCGGCCTTGAACTCGCGCGCCACCACCACATCGACCGGCAGATGGATCGTGCAACCCGCCGCCTTGGCCTTGGCCATGATCTCGCGCGCCGTATCGGCCATGTCGCGTTCCGCCAGCGACTTGCCAACCTCCACCCCTTGCGCGACGAGGAAGGTGTTCGCCATCCCGCCGCCGATCACCAGATGGTCGACCTTGGTGACAAGGTTGCCCAGCAGGTCGAGCTTGGTCGAAACTTTCGCCCCGCCAACCACCGCCACCACCGGACGGGCAGGGGACCCCAGCGCCGCCTCCAGCGCGCGCAACTCCGCCTCCATCAACCGGCCCGCTGCCGCGGGCAGCAGGCCCGCAATCCCGGCGGTGGAGGCATGTGCCCGATGCGCGGCCGAGAAGGCGTCATTCACATAGATGTCGCCCAGCGCGGCGAGGCCTGCGGCAAGGGCGGCATCGTTCTTCTCCTCGCCCGCATGGAAACGCGTGTTCTCCAGCAGCACGACATCCCCCGCGCCTGCCGCCGCAATCGCCGCCTGAGCGGGCGCGCCGACGCAATCCTCGCCGAACACCACCTTGCGCCCCAGCGCCGTCTGCAGCGCGGGCACGACATGGCGCAGGCTCATCTCCGGCACGACCTTGCCCTTGGGCCGGTCGAAATGCGCCAGCAGGACCGCCTTGCCGCCGCGCGCGATGATGTCCTCCACCGTGGGCACGATCTTTTCGATCCGTGTGGCGTCGGTCACCCGTCCGGCCTCCATGGGCACGTTGATATCCACCCGCACCAGCACAGTCTTTCCCGCCAGCGCCACATCGTCAAGCGTCTTCCAGCCCATGATCGCCTCCATCACCGGATTGTCGCCCCCTCTTTCCGCCGTCTCTGCCCGCCCGTCAACCGTGCCGCAGGCGCATTTCCCCTTTCGCCCTTCCCTTGCCGCCGCCGCACCATTAGGTTCCCGGCCAAATCAAACCGGAAGGAATGCCCCATGGCCGAGATCAAGGATCCCGAGAACACGATCATCCTGACGCTGAAGGATGGCGAGGTGGTCATCGAACTGCTCAGCGACATCGCCCCGAAACATTGCGAACGGATGAAACAGCTTGCCCGCGACAAGGCCTATGACAACGTGGCCTTCCACCGCGTGATCGAGGGCTTCATGGCCCAGACCGGCGATGTGGAAAACGGCAACATGGAAAACAACTTCAACCTGCGCCGGGCGGGCACGGGCGGGTCGCAATATGACGACCTTCCCGCCGAGTTCAGCCGGATCCCGCATGACCGCGGCACGCTGGGCGCGGCACGCTCTGCCAACCCGAATTCGGCCAATTCGCAGTTCTTCATCAACTTCAACGACAACCACTTCCTCAACGGCCAATACACCGTCTATGGCCGCGTCATCTCGGGCATGGCCCATGTCGACAAGATCACCCGGGGCGAGCCGCCGGCGAACCCGGATCGCATGATCACCGTGCGGGTGGCTGCCGATGTCCTCTGAACGTCTGATCGCCGGGGGGGTCATGGCCCTCGGACTTGCCGTCCTTGGGGGATTTGCCCTCTCGCAGAGCGCCGTCGCGCAAGACGTGACCGACGGGCCCGGCCCGAACCTCGTGATCGAAGTGGCCGGTTCCACATCTGGCACCATCGTGATCGACATGGCGCAGGATGCGGCCCCTGGCCATGTGGCCCAGATCACGGCGCTGGCGCAGGAAGGCGCCTATGACGGCGTGGTCTTCCACCGCGTGATCGAGGGTTTCATGGCCCAGACGGGCGATGTGGAATTCGGGCGTCAGGGCGGCGATCTGTCGATGGCGGGCATGGGCGGATCGTCCAAGCCCGATCTTGCGGCGGAATTCTCCGCGCTCTCCTTCGATCGTGGTGTCGTCGGGATGGCCCGTTCCCCGGCTGGTCCGGATACGGCCAACAGCCAGTTCTTCATCATGTTCGCCCCGGCCCCGCATCTGGACGGGCAGTATACGGTGGTGGGCAAGGTGATTTCGGGGATGGAGGTCGTGGACGCCATCAAGAAGGGCGACCCGGCCGCGAACGGCGCAGTGGATGCGCCGGATTACATGGCCAAGGTGACCGTGCAGGAGTGATCCTGCACTTCCGTCCGGAGAGAGCGGAGAAGGGGGCCTTGGCCCCCTTTTCTTTTTCCCGCCGTGGACGAAAGATTTTCTCCGAAAATCTTTCAGCCCGAAGAATTTTCTCCGAAAATTCTTCCCAGAAAAATCTTCGCAGAAGATTTTTCGCCCCAGTCGTCAGCCCAGCGTCACCAGCGCATGCCGCTTCTTGCCTGCGGTCAGTTTCAGCGGTTCGGCAAGGTCGCCCGCGCCAAGCCGCAGGCCCGGATCGGTGACGATCTCGTCATTCATCCGCGCCCCGCCCTCCGAGATCAGGCGCTTGGCATCCTTGCCACTGGCCGCAAGACCCGCGCGCACGAAAAGCTGAACGATCCCCACGCCTTCGGCCACCTCGGCCACGGAGAGGGCGATGGTGGGCAGGTCATCCCCGATCCCGCCCTTCTCGAAGACCTCGCGCGCCGTGGCCTCGGCTGCCGCCGCCGCCTCTTCGCCATGCAGAAGGCCCGTCACCGCATTGGCAAGGATGATCTTGGCCGCGTTGATCTCGGACCCCGCCAGCGCGCCCAGACGGTCGCATTCCTCCACCGGCAATTCGGTGTAGAGCTTCAGGAACCGCCCCACATCCGCATCGGTCGTATTGCGCCAGAACTGCCAGAACTCATAGGGGCTCAGCATGCCCCCATCCAGCCAGACCGCGCCGCCAGCCGACTTGCCCATCTTCTTTCCGTCGCTGGTGGTCAGGAGGGGCGAGGTCAGCCCGAAGATCTCGTGATCCAGCACCCGCCGCGTCAGGTCGATCCCGTTGATGATGTTTCCCCACTGGTCGCTCCCGCCCATCTGCAACAGGCAGCCGTAGCGGCGGTTCAGTTCGAGGAAGTCATAGGCCTGCAGGATCATGTAATTGAATTCGAGGAAGGACAGCGACTGTTCCCGGTCCAGCCGCGACTTCACCGATTCGAAGGACAGCATCCGGTTGACCGAAAAGTGCCGTCCGATATCGCGCAGGAAATCGAGGTAGTTCAGCCCGTCCAGCCATTCGGCATTGTTGAGCATGATCGCATCCGTCGCGCCCTCGCCATAAGAGAGGTAGCGCGCGAAGACCTTCTGCATGCCGGCGATGTTTGCGTCGATCTGCGCGGGCGTCAGGAGCGGGCGCTCTTCCGACCGGAAGGAGGGATCGCCCACCTTCGTGGTCCCGCCGCCCATCAGGGTGATGGGCTTGTGCCCCGTCTTCTGCAGCCAGCGCAGCATCATGATGTTGAGCAGATGCCCAACATGCAGGCTGGCCGCCGTGGCGTCATAGCCGATATAGGCGGGCAGCACCCCCTTCACCAAGGCCTCGTCCAGCCCCTGATAATCGGTGCAATCGGCCAGATAGCCGCGCTCGATCATCACGCGCAGGAAGTCGGATTTCGGATGGTAGGTCATGGGGCACCCGTGCTTTAACATCGGCAGGGCGCGGTATAGCGGGGGCAGGGGGTGAAAGGAAGATGCTGAAAGGCGGCGCGATCTGGGCGCTCGGCACCATGTCGGGCACATCGCTCGACGGGGTGGATGCGGCAATGGTCCTGACCGACGGGGAGCGCATCCTCGATTTCGGCCCCACCGCCTTCCGCCCCTACAGCCCCGCCGAACAGGCCGTCCTGCGCCGCGCACTGGGGCATTGGCCCGGCGAGGACGGGGTGCAGGAGGCGGCGGAGGTGGTGGAAACCGCGCATGCCGAACTCCTCTCACGCTTCACCGGGGCGGAGATCGTGGGATTTCACGGCCAGACCCTCGCGCATGAGCCAAAGGGCAGGGGCACCCATCAGGCGGGCGACGGCGCGCTTCTTGCCCGCGCGCTTGGCCTGCCCGTGGTCTGGGATTTCCGCAGCGCGGATGTTGCCATGGGAGGGCAGGGCGCGCCGCTGGCCCCCTTCTTCCATTTCGCCTGCGCCCGCCGTATCGGCGCAGAGCAGCCCCTCGCGATCCTCAATCTCGGCGGCGTGGGCAATGTCACATGGATCGACCCGCGCCAGCCTGCCCCGGAAGCGCATGGCGCGTTGCTGGCCTTCGACACCGGCCCCGCCAATGCCCCCCTCAACGACCTGATGCTTGCGCGCAGTGGCCAACCGCTCGATCCCGGCGGCGAGACGGGGCTGAAGGGCGCGGTGGATGAAGCCCGCATCGCGGCCTTCCTCGCCCATCCCTTCTTCCACCGCATGCCGCCCAAGTCGCTGGATCGCAACGAGTTCCACGCCGCCCTCGACATGGGCAACCTGTCTACCGAAGACGCCGCCGCCACCCTTGCCGCCGCAGCCGCCGCCGCCGTGGCGCGCGGGGCCGAGCATTTCCCTGTACCCATAAGCCGCCTCCTCGTCACCGGAGGCGGGCGTCACAATGCGCGGATCATGCAGGAACTCTCCACCCGCCTTCGCGTCACAGCCGAACCGATCGAGACGGCGGGCCTCGACGGCGACATGCTGGAGGCGCAGGCCTTCGCCTTCCTCGCCGTCCGTGTGGCGCGGGGCCTGCCGACCTCAGGCCCCGCCACCACGGGTGTCGCCGCCCTCATCGGCGGCGGCAAGGTCAGCCGCCCGGACTGATCCCCGCGTCATTTCCTCCGGATCATCGACCCGGTATAGATCACCAACGCAGCCCAGATCATCGGAAAGGCCACCGCCCGCGCCGTCCCGAAAGGTTCGTCAAAGACGAAGACAGCCGTCAGGAAGATCATCGTCGGCGCGATGTATTGCAGGATGCCGATGGTCGACAGGCGCAGCAGTTTCGCCCCGTTGGCATAGATCATCAACGGCACCGCCGTCACCACGCCTGCCAGAAGCAGCAACCCCGTCAACCAGCCATCCGCCCCGAAGACCAACCCGCCCTCTGCGCCCACCCAGACCAGAAAGCCCAGCGCCAGCGGCGACAGGATCAACACCTCCAGCATGAACCCCTGATTGGGGCCAAGCGGCAGGCGCTTTTTCAGATAGGCATAGAACCCCCAGCTTATCGTCAGCCCCAGCGCGACGACGGGGACCTGACCTGCCTCCCATGTCAGCACACCGACCGCCAGCGCCGCCAGAGCGATGGCCGCCACCTGCGCGCGGTTCATGCGTTCGCCCAGCAGCACCGCGCCCAAGAAGATGGAAAACAAGGGGTTGATGTAATAGCCCAGCGCCGCCTCAAGCGCATGGCCCGACTGGATCGACCAGACATAGATCCCCCAGTTGACCGAGATCAGCCCCGCCGTCAGCGCCGCCATCCCGATCATCCGGGGCGACCGCAGCGCCGCCTTCAGATCCTGTGTCCGGCCCAGCCAGACAAGGATCACCCCCGCGACGGGAACCGACCAGATGACCCGATGCGCAAGCACCTCCAGCACCGGCACGGCAGCCAGCGCCTTCATGTAGAGCGGCAGGAACCCCCACATCAGATAGGCAGTCACGGCAAGGAACAGGCCCTTCGGGCTGTCTTCGTTCTTCGGAGGGGTGGGGATGGGGTCGCTCATGCCCCCCCTGCTAGCGAAGCGCGGGGCAAAGCGCCAATGCGGAATTGTGACGGTAGCAATAGTTTCAGTCAATGGGTTTATTTATCCGCGATAGGACGTCGAAAGGTGCCGCCTGCCGGGTAACCCGTCGCTCCGCCTGCGGCTCACCGCCCGCTGATGGTAAACCCCTCCCGCGCCAGTTCGAAACCCTCGAACCGGAACCCCGGCGCCACACAGCAGGATACAAGCGCCCAGCCACCGCGCGCCTCTGCCGCCTGCCACCATCCGGCGGGCACCACTGCCTGCGGCCGCTCCCCTGCCAGCACATCCGGCCCCAGCCGATGCACCGTCAGCGGCCCCGCCTCCGTCTCGGCCAGCAAAAGGTCAAGCGTCGCCCCCGCATGCCACAGCCAGACCTCGCCCGCATCCACCCGGTGCCAATGCGACCGCTCCCCTGCCTTCAGCAGGAAATAGATGGCAGTGCCCACGGCCCGGCCACCAACCTCTGGCCCTGCCCAAGTCTCGCGATACCAGCCGCCTTCGGGATGTGGCTGCAATCCAAGTTCCGCTATAATGGCCTCTGCCCGATCCATGCTTCCCTCCGACGCCAGTCCCTGCCACCATGCGCGAAAGGAGCCCTCATGCAACCCCGTTTCCTCATCCTCGGTGCCGGCATCACCGGCGCGGCACTCGCGCATCGGCTGGCAAGGATCGGCGCGTCGGTCACGCTGGTAGAGGCGGGCCTTCCGGCCTCTGGCGCATCGGGCCGCAGCTTCGGCTGGGTGAATGCCAGCTTCTTCCTAAGCGAGGCACATTTCCACCTGCGCCATGCCGCAATGTCCGCGCATCGCGATCTGGCGGCGGAGTTGAAGCGTCCTTGGCAACCCGAAGGTTGCATCTGGTATCAGGAACAGGGCGAAGGCTTCGACCGTACCGCGGCAACACTGCAATCCATGGGCTATCCGCTGCGCCTGCTGGACCGCGCCGCGATCTCCGCGCTGGAGCCGCGGCTGGCCGATCCGCCGGACCGCGCGCTTTTCTTCCCGGGCGAGGCCGCACGGGACCCCGCCGCCCTGACCGAGGAATTGCTGGCCGCCGCTTCGGCGCAGGGGGCGCATCTTCTTTGCGGATTGCGCGTCACCGGCCTGACACAGGGCGATGACCGCATCACTGGCATCCGCACCGATGCGGGTGACATCCCCGCCGATCACACCGTCCTCTGCACCGGCACCGGCACGCCCGCGCTGCTGGCCCCGCTTGGCCTGTCCTTCCCGATGCTGTCGCGCCCCGGTGCGCTGATGATCACGCGGCCCTTGCCGCCGCTCCTTCACCACATCCTCGCCACGCCGGATCAGGAGGTGCGGCAGGATGCCGAAGGCCGTCTGATCGCTCCTGCCTCCGCCCATCATCAGGCCGACGTCGCCGAGGCCATCGTCGCGCCGCAGGCACTTGAGGACGCAACCCTGATGCAGCTGCGCCATCTCTTCCCGAATGCCTTCATCCGGCCTGACCGCCTGCTTCTGGCCGAACGCCCCGTGCCGGGGGATGGGCTGCCCACCATCGGCCCGGTGCTGCCCGGCCTCTCCATGGCGGTGATGCATTCCGGCGCGACGCTCGCGCCCTTAGTGGCGGATGTGATGGCGCTGGAACTGACGGGGCAGGGCAGCCAGCCGCCGCTTGCCCCCTTCCGTCCCGCCCGCTTCTTCGGGCCATGAGAAAGGCCCCCGGTTCGCACCGGGGGCCTTTTTTATGCAGCTGCGGTATGTACACGGTATGTACAGTTTGCGGCACGGGTTGCAGCACGTCCGAAATGGGACAAAATCATCCTTTCAGGATCGAATCCCCGGCATATTCCGCCGTCTCGCCCAGCATCTCCTCGATGCGGATCAGCTGGTTGTACTTCGCCAGACGATCCGACCGCGACAGCGACCCAGTCTTGATCTGCCCACAATTCGTTGCCACCGCGAGATCCGCGATTGTGGAATCCTCTGTCTCGCCCGACCGGTGCGACATGACGTTGGTGTAGCGCGCGCGATGCGCCATCTCGACTGCCTGCAACGTCTCGGTCAGCGTGCCGATCTGGTTCACCTTGACCAGCATGGAATTCGCGCAACCCTTTGCAATGCCTTCCGAAAGG
>Ga0209278_1000888_pt1 | contig 19980 bp, 17 predicted proteins | sample JI81BgreenDNA_FD_187504 | JGI IMG/M metagenome (GOLD analysis project Ga0209278, IMG submission 187504) | Wastewater effluent complex algal communities from Wisconsin, to seasonally profile nutrient transformation and Carbon sequestration -... | ecosystem: Engineered > WWTP > Effluent > Algae... | reverse complement strand
AAATCGAAAATCGAAAATCCTCAAGAAAGAGCATTGATCCGTGGGGTCGCCTCTCAAATCGAAAATCGAAAATCGAAAATCGAAAATCGATTGACTCCTCAATAGCTAAAAGAACAAATGACTTTCCGGCTGAATATTAATCTCCATCGGCACAGCTTGCGGGTCAGCCGAAAGAGCAAACATAATCGCATTGGCGGCAGTTTCGGTACTCAGCATTTTTGACCTGTCTACCTTCAAACTCACATTATCCCAAAACGGAGAATCCACCCCGCCAAAATAGAATAGCGTAAACTTAATGCCGTAGCGCCGCAGCTCATCTGCCATGCACTTGCTAAAACCAACTACCCCAAACTTTGAAGCGCAATAAGCCGTTCCCATCGCCATCGAATGCTTGCCCAAAATCCCGATGACATTGCAAATGTGACCGGATTTGCGCTCTTTCATCACATTCGCCGCTGCTTGAGACGTGTAAAAACTGCCTTTTAAGTTTAAGTCAAGCATTGCATCTAAATCAGCGGGTTCTAACTTGTTCCACTGCTTGAGAATTCCGGCACCGGCGGCGTTTATGAGGGCATCAATTTGTCCAAAATGTTCCAGAGTTGTCTGCATCAACGTCTCGACTTGTGGCAAATCGGTGATATCTGTGGGCACGCACAGTACCTCTGTTGCCGAAAGTTCGCTAGCTAAAGTGTCTAATTTACTGCTGTCTCTGGCGGCGAGCACTAGCCTCGCACCCGCATCAGCGAGTTTGCGGGCTACTGCTGAACCGATGCCGCCAGTCGCACCCACCACAACCACAACTTTGTCGTGCATATCCCTTTACATTTCTTTACGTCCAGATCGTATGATAACTCAAGTTGCTTGTAATGGGGATGTTGATATAGCAATCCTTGCAGGAGTCGTAAATTTTTGACCCCACCCCAACCCTCCCCTTATCAAGGGGAGGGAGTAAGAAATTCACAAATTATTTAGGATGGCTATATATTTTAATTTTTAATTAATTGAGGGAAACTTGCCAGCCTTTTTCGGCTTTTTTTAGCTGGAGAGAAGCGCAGGATTGCAAAAATTTAGTGAATTTTTTACCCAAATTAAAATCTTTAATTATTTGGGTAATTTGTTTGCCGTATTGTCGGTGAAATTCGCTGCCAACATTGGATAGAAATACAGAATTTTCAGGAGAGTTGTCTGTTAAGTCGCCAACGATTTTGACAAGAGCTTTTTCCAAGTCTTCTAGAGAATTAATATCTGTCAAGCTGGCAGGTGCTGCCTGATGGTTATTGAGATTTTCTTGGTTAAGTATTGGGGGTGGGGGCGACAGTTTGACTTCAAAAATAGTGACATAAGTTTGAGAAGTTTCTGAGGGTTTGTGGAGGGCAAAATCGGTGGGATATTTGAGAAAGATATCCCTGGTTTTAGTACCGAGCAAATGATGGGCAACAACTTGATTGAGGACTAAGCCGGAATTTTCCTTAAATAAAGCTGAAATTGTAGAAAGTTTTATCCACTGAGTTGAGGTACGTTTTTGCTCTTTTTTGATTAATTCTTTTAGCTGAATAACTAATTGTTCTAGGGGGGTTATTTCCGGTGTGGTGACGAGGGAATGGGTTTCCACTTGTCCGGTTTTGCTGTTTAAAACTATAATTTTATCTATTTGTTTGCGGACTTGAAATACGGTTAGTCCGTGGGCTTGCAGTGTGTTGCTGAGGTGAGTGAGGGCGCGATCGGACGAACAGACAAAAATCTCCTTGGCTGTGGGATAATGTACGAAAATCGATGCCCCGACTGTAGCCATTTTTAAGTCGGCGCTGTCTTTGCCGGGGGGGACGTGAATTAGTTGATAGCCACGCTGGTGAAATTCGGCATCTTTTTTGCCCATGCTGCGCCAGTTGGCAAAGGCAACTTTGATTTGGATGGGATAGTGGCAAATTCCCTCTAAAAATTTTTCGGTTTCGATGGTGAGTTGCAAGTTTTCGACATCTAGCAGCAAGATAGCAATGCCGCTAGGAAGCGGGGCTGGTTGATTGGCTGTTGAAGTTGGAGGTTCTGACGAAACTGAGTTTTGTGATTTAGCTGGTGCTGTTTGAGATTGGGCTAGCTGCTGAATTTTGGCACATAATTTACTGAATTGAGGTGAATTAACGAATTCTGGAATCAGCAGAATTTGTAGGTATTTTTTCGCACTCAGCACCAGGGAATCTGTATCGCTGGCTACTGTGAAACTTTTTGTCAATTTTCCAATCAAAACTGACTGAAAATCAGGTTTGGCCCAGGGGGTTTTCCTGTATTTTTCAGTTATCCATTCGGGATGCTTTTCCTGAATGGTAATTAGGGTTTGAGCTATATAGCGACTGATGGCGCTGAATGCGAGAGATTCTTGAGTCGCAAGCTCGGAGGTTCGATCGGGCATGGCCCTCTACAATGCGGGATGCTGTTTCAATTTATCACAATTCTAGTTTTTCGCCGGGAGTCGGACGATCGCCCGCCAAATTAAACCGGCGACAATTAATGCCAATCCTGTCAGCCAAATTTGCCTCTCCACCCAAAAAGCCAGAAACAGACAATTCCCCAAACCCACCCAAGCCAACCACTGCGGATAAAGTCTTTCGGCGGGGGAAAGTTGCAGGGCGGCGAGGTTGGTGATAGCGTAATATATCAAAATGCTAAAAGCACTGAATGACCAAGTGGTTTTGACATCGCCGACGAGGATTAAAAGTGCGATCGTAACTTCCACAACCACCACAGCCACGTAGGGAGTTGTCCCCTCTGGATTCAGCCGCGCCAAGACTCTGGGCATATCCAAGCGCCGCCCCATCGCCAGCCAGATGCGCGACAGCCCTAAAATTAAGTTCAGCAAGACTCCCAACATAGCGGTAATTGCGCCGACGGCTAGCAGTTGAGAAACTCCCGGAATTCGGAAACTGCGGGCGATGACTTCCAAGGGTGCAGTCGTGCCGCCTGGTTGTAAAGACAATTTATCGGCTCCCCCCGCGCCCGCGACAACTACTGCTACCCCGACGTAAAGCAGCATTGTCAGCACCAAAGTGAAAATTATGGCTTTGGGAATGGTTTCCCTCGGTTCCCGCACTTCCTCGCTCATTGTGGCGATGCGGGCGTAACCGCTATAAGCGACAAACATCAGGGCGGTGGCCTGGAAGATGGAGCCGATCGAGCTATGATTCTGTACGGTGGCCATTTCCCACCTTACCTCTGGCAAACCGACAGCAACAAACACCGCTAAGGATAGGAGTGTAACTGAGACTATGGCAGTATTGGCAATATTCGATCGCCTAATTCCCGTCAATACAATTAAAGTGATGGCGGCGAGGGCGACTAAAGCTGTTAGGATCAGGTAAGTGCGATCGGCGACACCAACTGCATTTAAAAAATACCCCGCAAAACCCAAAGCAGCAGTAGCCGCAGAAGCCGTTTTCGCCAACAAAAACATCCAGCCGGCAGTGAAACCCAGCCAAGGATTGAGATATTTGTAGCCATATTCATAAGTACCGCCGCTAACAGGATGATTTGCCGCTAATTGAGCGCTGTTAAGGCCATTGCACACAGCAACAAAAGCTGCAATAGCTACAGCCAAAATCACTCCCGGCCCAGCAACTTCCGCAGCAATGCCGATACTCACAAATACTCCGGTACCGAGGATTGAGCCCAGGCCCATGAGAGTTGCGCCGAAAACACCTAACTCTCGCTTCAGAAGTGGTGAAGACATTTTTGCAAAAAACCTTACAAAGTTTTCAAGACGATCGCAAATCGCACATTAGACATCTCCAATAATTCTTGTGGAACAGGCATCCTGCCTGTTCAAAACTGGCTTTTCTGGAGATGCCTATTTAAAAAAACAATTGTCGCTGCCGTTTCTAGTTTAAGCTTTTTCCCGATCAATTTTATAGTCATCAAAAGATTGGTTCAACAGTCCATTATCTCAGTTCGTGGGAAAAATTTAAACTGTTCATAATCTAAATTAATTCAAAATTTAAAGATCGACTGTTATCCTCCTATAGGATTCGCTGCTCATCATACTTAACGCACAGGATCAAATTATATGGCGCTCAATTTGATGAAATTTAAGCTTAACGGCTGGACAATGGCCGGTGCATCGGCATTTGTAGCTGCGGCGATCGGTATGTCAGTCCCAGCGATTCAGGCTCAAGGACAAAGAATAGTTAAAATCGACGGTTCCAGCACAGTCTACCCGATTACCGAAGCTGTCGCCGAAGAGTTCCAAAAAACCAACAGAGGCATACAAGTTACCGTGGGCGTCTCCGGTACGGGTGGGGGCTTCAAAAAATTCTGCCGCGGTGAAACTGACATTTCCAACGCTTCCCGACCGATTTTGAAAGCGGAGATACAAGCCTGCGCTCAAGCTGGGATTAGATATATAGAACTCCCCGTGGCTTATGACGCTCTGACAGTGGTGGTTAACAACCAAAATACCTGGGCGCAAAACTTGACAGTTGCCGAACTCAAGAAAATGTGGGAACCCGGAGCTCAGGGTAAAATCAATAACTGGAACCAAATTCGGGCAGGATTTCCCAACGCACCCCTGAAGCTTTTTGGTGCTGGTACGGCTTCTGGAACTTTTGACTATTTTACTGAAGCGATCGTCGGTAAATCTAAATCTAGCCGGGGCGACTACACTGCCAGCGAAGACGACAACGTGTTAGTCAACGGTGTTTCTCGCGACAAAAATGCCATAGGTTACTTTGGCTACGCTTATTACGAAGCAAATAAGGGCAAGCTCAAATCAGTGGCAATTAATGGTGGTAGAGGACCTGTATTGCCTTCTGCACAGACAGTGCAAAATGGCTCTTATCAACCGCTATCCCGTCCTCTGTTCATCTACGTTAATGCCAAGTCGGCAGATAAACCGGAAGTGAAGCAGTTTGTCGAATACTATATCAAGAACGGTGCTAAACTAGCGCGCGATGTCAAGTACGTAGCTCTACCTCCACAGGCTTATACAACTGCTATGGGTCATTTTACCAAGCGTCGTGTAGGCACTATTTTCGGTGGCGAAGAAGCTGTAGGTTTGACGATTGAGGAAATGTTGAAGCGCGAAGCCAGATAGCAAGTTTATCGGTATTTATTTAGTCAGCAGTCATTAGTTACTGGCGTAAATCCCGATCGTGGCGCTGCATTTACTTACAAAAATTATATCAATATTTCGGGGTGCCAATCCGAGAGTCACTACTAATGACCGATCGCTAATGACTAATAACCAATAACTCTTGATAACTAATGGCTCAAAAATCACTGAAATTATCCAAACAAGCCGCGTTTTCCCCAAAGCTAGTGAGGGATTTGCGCGAAGGTGCGATCGCTTTTTTGCTGTTCCTCGCAGCCTTTTCCTCAGTAGTAACTACTTTCGCTATTCTTTACATCCTAGTTTCGGAGTCCTTGGGTTTCTTCCAACAAGTTTCTTTGGTGGAATTTCTCACGAGTACAGAATGGACACCGCTGTTTTCCGAGCCTCGCTACGGGATTTTGCCCCTAGTTTCGGGTACTTTGGTAATTGCGGGAGTTTCAATGATGGTGGCAATTCCTATGGGTACAATCATTGCGATTTACCTGAGCGAATTTGCTGACAGTCGGGTGCGCGAGGTGATGAAGCCAGCGTTGGAATTGCTGGCGGGAGTTCCCACAGTAATCTACGGTTACTTTGCCTTCTTATTTGTAACCCCGATGTTGCAAATAGTGCTGCCGGATTTACCGGGATTCAATATGTTGAGCGCTGGATTGGTGGTGGGTATTATGATTGTACCCTTCATTAGTTCGATCGGCGAAGATGCAATGCGAGCTGTGCCAGTATATCTCAAGGAAGGCGCTTATGCAATGGGAGCAACACGATTTCAAACAGCAACGTCGGTAGTTTTTCCCGCTGCACTTTCGGGAATTTCTGCTTCTTACATTTTGGCAATTTCTCGCGCTGTGGGCCTTACAATGGTCCCCGCGATCGCCTCTGGTTTGCAGCCGAGTTATACCTGGAATCCAATGGAACCCGGTGCTACAATTGCTTCTTATATCGTGCAAGTTAGTCTCGGCGACTTGCCGCACGCCAGCTTAGAGTATCAAACAATTTTTGTGGCGGGGCTTACCCTAGTGTTGATGACTTTGATATTTAACATAATTGGGCATTTTCTGAGCAAGCGTTACAGGGAAATCTACTAATACTAAGTAAGGGTAATACCCATTTTTGGTGAGTTTCCATACAATCAGATCCCCCCTAACCCCCCTTAGTAAGGGGGGGACAAGATTCTTCTCTCCGCCCTTAATAAGGGGGGATTCTTCTCAAAGTCAACCCCTACTCCCCTTATTAAGGGGGATTTAGGGGGATCTAGCTATGTGAAACTACCCATTAAATTGGTATAAAAAGAAAGTTTTAAGGCTTGAGTTGACTAAACACAAGAATCAAAACTCCTCACCAATTACTAATCATCAATTGCCAATTACTAACTCCCAAAATATGGCCGTAAAAAATATACAGGAAATCCGAAAAATAATTGCAAAAGCTAAGCTGTGGGACAGCATTTTCGCTGCGATCGGCTTATTGTTGATGCTAGTAGGCGTGGTTGTCCTGTTAGCATTAATCATTGATTTGGCGATCGATGGTTTACCGCGTCTTTCCTGGCAATTCTTGACATCGTTCCCATCCCGTCGCGCGGAAGATGCAGGCGTACTGTCTGCTTGGGTAGGCTCGGCTTTAGTAATGTTAGTAACAGCTTTAGCCGCGGTTCCCTTGGGTATTGCGTCGGGTATTTACTTGGAAGAGTACGCCCGGAAAAATTGGGTTGCTGATTTTATCGAAATTAATGTCACTAATTTAGCAGGCGTTCCTTCAATTGTTTATGGACTTTTAGCTTTAGGTTTCTTTGTATATCAATTAAACTTGGGTCAGAGCATTCTCACTGCTGGTTTGACTTTAGCACTGCTGATTTTACCAGTAGTAATTGTTACTACTCGCGAGGCACTGAGGGCTATTCCTAATGAGATCAGGGAAGCTTCCTACGCCACAGGCGCTACCAAGTGGCAAACGATTTCGGATCACGTTTTGCCATACTCCGCTGGCAGTATTATGACAGGAGTAATTGTGGGGTTGTCAAGGGCGATCGGAGAAACAGCACCTCTAATTACAATTGGGGCTCTCACATTTATTGCCTTTTTGCCCGACTCTCCCCTGCAATCCGAATTTCCTTATGTTTCGTTTAAATGGCTGATGTCACCCTTCACAGTCATGCCCATGCAAATGTTCAACTGGGTATCCCGCCCGCAACCGGAATTTCAAAACAACGCTGCCGCAGCAGGCCTGATAATACTGGCGATGACTTTGGCAATGAATGGCTTGGCAATTTATCTCCGCTATATTTTCCGCAAAAACATCAAATGGTAAAAAAAATCACAACCAACTCTTCGTCTTCAACTACCGTTAAGGCAAAAGCTGAAGTCAGAAACCTGAATTTTTTCTACGGTTCAACTCAGGCACTGAAAAATATCAACCTAGTTGTTGATGATAAAAAAGTGACCGCGCTAATTGGCCCGTCTGGCTGTGGCAAAACTACGCTGCTGCGGTGTTTTAATAGGATGCACGACCTCTATCCCGGCAATCGTTACGAAGGGGAAATCTTGCTGGACTCCGATGAGATTAATATCCTCAGCCGCAAGGTAGATCCCATCGAAGTTCGGATGCGGATTAGCATGGTATTTCAAAAGCCAAATCCTTTCCCGAAGTCAGTCTATGAAAATGTAGTCTACGGGTTGCGGGTGCGGGGTCAAACGAAGCGCAGCGTCATGGATGAAAAAGTCGAAAAAGCTCTGCGGGGCGCGGCTTTGTGGAATGAAGTAAAAGACAGATTAAATGATTTGGCGTTTAATCTTTCGGGAGGCCAACAGCAGCGGTTGTGCATTGCTAGAGCTCTCGCAACGGAACCTGAGATAATTTTATTTGACGAACCAACTTCTGCCCTAGACCCGATCGCAACTTCCAGCATTGAAGCTTTAATTGCCGAGTTGAAAGAACAAGTAACAATTCTAATTGTTACTCACAATATGCAGCAAGCCGCACGGGTTTCTGACTATACAGCTTTCATGTATTTAGGTGAAATGGTCGAGTTTAATCAAACTAAGACTATTTTTAACAATCCTGCCAAGCAGCAAACTCAAGAATATGTAGAAGGTCGATTTGGATAATCTATAACTCAAGTAAGGTGCGTTACAACTAGATATAACGCACCCTAACTTTTTAACTAATTACACTCTCTATGCGGCTGTAAGTGCTCACATAATCACAAGTCGCTTTATGTTGAGGATTCAGGAAAATAGAAGGAGCTGAAGCATACTCTACAAGCTCGCCGACTCGCCTTCCTTCTTGAATCTTGATATTAAAAAAAGCAACAAGGTCAGCCACTCTTGAAGCCTGCTGTAAATTGTGCGTGACTATAACAATTGTGTAATGCTTCTTCAGCCTGTTAATTAATTCTTCTATGCGTAAAGTTGAAATTGGATCAAGCGCTGAACAAGGTTCATCCATCAAAATTACCTCTGGTTGCAGTGCTAAGGCTCTAGCAATGCAAAGTCGCTGCTGCTGGCCGCCTGATAAAGTCATAGCATTTTTATTAAGCAGATCTTTTACTTCGTCCCACAGCGCTGCTTGACGGAGAGCATCTTCGACAAGCTCGTCAATATTTCCCCGATAGCCATTGACGCGAAGTCCCAAAGCAATGTTCTCGTAAATAGATTTGGGGAATGGATTAGGTTTTTGAAAGACCATACCGATCCTGCGGCAAACTTCTATTAGATTGAACTCTGTGATGTCTCGATCGTAAAAAGTAATTTTTCCGGTTATTTTAGCGCATTTAACTAAGTCGTTAATGCGGTTAAAACAGCGCAGCAGAGTCGTTTTTCCGCAGCTAGAAGGGCCGATAAATCCTGTAACTTGATTTTTGTAAATTTCCATATTGATTCCTTCTAGGGCTAAAATGTCATTGTAGGATACCGATAGTTGCTGGACTCGCAAAATAGCTTCTAGGGGTGTTGGCAATTCAAAATCTGTTTGCATAGGTACAAAGAAACTGGGTATTGGCGATTGGGAATTGCAGATAGGGGGTGTAAGGAAGAAGCAATAATTTATCCCTTACACTCCTAATCCTTGATTTTTAGGTTTACAGGTGCGGAATTTTAGTGGTACTTTGGCGGGAATTGCTAATTGCTTTTTGATATTTTATGCTTGTTTTTTGCTACAGCTATCTCGCAATATTATAGCTAAAATATTCATCACGAATAGAATGCCAATTAGCAAGATAATTGCTGCTGCCGCATTTTGTTGGAAATCGGCTTGAGGTCGAGAAACCCAGTTAAATATTTGAACTGGTAGAGCGGTAAAAGGACTGCGTAACCCCTCCAGAGATAAAGCGGGCGTAAAGGTAATAAAAGCAGATGCACCTACCGCAATTAGCGGGGCTGTTTCACCAATTGCACGGGAAAGGGATAAAAAAATTCCCGTTAAAATACCGGGCATTGCAGATGGCAGGACTAGATGCCACAAAACCTGCCACCGAGTCATTCCTGTAGCGGTGCCTCCTTCCCGCAAGCTATGGGAAACGGCGCGCAGTGCTGAACGAGTCGCTATAATTATGGTGGGTAAAGCGATTACGGATAGGGTGAGGGACGCAGAAAGTAAACTGTACTTGCCAGTTAAAAATCCTAATCCGTGAACAAATATTCCCAGCCCTAGCAAGCCATAAATAATAGAGGGCATTGCTGCTAAATTTGCAATATTAATTTCAAGGAATTGGCTAAATAGATTATTGGGGACATATTCTTCGAGATAAATGGCTGCTCCTACTCCAATGGGAGTAGCGAAAATTGCAGTTAATCCCAGCAACCAAAAAGTTCCCGCTAAGGCTACGTAAATTCCTGCTTCTTCGGGGTTTCTGGAAGCAAATGACGTGATAAATTGCCAGTTAAGGCGCGAGAGACCATCTTGAGACACATCAAATAATAAAAGCCCTAGAACGGTTATTAAAACCAAAGGTGGAATAACTGTGAGAATTATGAAAATTCGATCTAGGAAGTGACGTTTGGTGAAATCAGGCTGAAAAATGTGAGTAAATTTCGGTATTTTTTGAGGGGAGTATTGAGCGATATCTGACCGAGAATTAATAGCTAAATGTTCTTGATTTACCTCCGGGCTGCCAATTGGGACTTCTAACATTAAATCGCGGTGACGCCGGACAAGCAAGTGACTCAGTGTGTTGAGGATCGAGGTCATCAAAAATATGACCGTCCCTACTGTGAAAATAGTGTGAAATTCTAGAGAATTTATAGGTATATCGCCCAAACTTACTTGAATTATAAAAGCAGTCATTGTCGATACTGCTTCTAGCGGATTCAGAGCAAATTGGGGATTTTGTCCTGCTGCAATGGAGGCGATCAGGGTTTCTCCCAAACAGCGAGAAGCTGCTAATGTAAAGGAGGCAATGATGCCTGGAAATGCGACTGGTAAAATTATTTTAGTGATAATTTCTGGTTTTGTAAAACCTAAAGCATAAGCTGCTTCCTGTAATCGTTTTGGGACATTTTGAATAGCGTCTTCACTCATAGAAGATACAATAGGTGCAATCATTATGCCAGTGACTAAACCTGCGCTTAAAGGGCTAAACCCGGCTAGATTGGGGATAAGTTTTTGCAGCAGCGGGGTAACAAATAACAGAGCAAAATAGCCATAGACTACAGTGGGGATGCCCGATAGAGTTTCTATAAAGGGTTTGAGCAGATAACGCACTCTATGGGGAGCGTATTCGCTGAGGTAGATGGCAGTGAGGAAGCCAACAGGCACGGCAACAGTCATGGCGATCGCCGTTGTCAACAATGTGCCGCTGGCAAGTACCATAATACCAAAGGTTTTATTGGGAAAAAGCGGCGTCCACTGCGTATCTGTCAAAAATCTCCACAAAGGTACTTCTTGGAAGAAAATTGCTGTTTCATAAATCAGGACTGTAATAATCCCTAGGGTGATGAATGCGGGAATACATCCGAGTATTCCCAATAGAGCGTGTAAAGCATATTCTTTCCACATAGCTGAGGTTAAATTGCGCTGCCAAAGCTTAGACTCAGGTGGCAGATGCGAAGGGGCAGTTTTCATTTAAACCTGGGCTTTTGATTGTTGGCGATCGAGAGTGTATTGAGACTTTGAAAATAATTAATTTTTCGTGCTAGTTAGTGATGGAGTAATTGTTATTCAGTAATTGAGTCGCTCCAAACTGACTCAAAAAATCCGCTTTAAAAACTAATAACTAAGGATTGCTAGTAGATGGTTATTTAAAATAACTGATGTCCTCTGATAATTTATCACAATAGCTAATCAAAAATGGTTAAAAATAGGTAAGCAATTCGATAACAGAGGGTTAAAGCCTCGGACTGGTTGCAAGAAAAGTGGGCCGCCCGATTAAAACCTGAGAGGCGAAAAGTTGTCTGTTTGACCTTAATCTTGAATATGATCGCCAGGGAGTACATGAGCGTAGTCCAAGAGCAAGCGTTACCGAAGCACCTTGGCGACTGCTATAGCTTGTAAGGTACGTCCAAGGGCACCTTACCCTCACAATTTATGACTTTTGAGTCATATATTTAATCCGTAACTTTGGCGATCGCCACTTGATGCTCCTTACCCTTTTTCTGAACTTTGAATTTTTGGCATGACTGCAAAAAATCGTGAAAATTGCTACCCAAATGCAGCGATTGCAGCTTTTTAGTAATTGGTTGACCGTATTGCTTGTGAAATTCGGTGGCTACCTGGTTAATGCCAATGTAATTGCCTGGAGATTTAGCAGTTAATGCCAATACAATATTTGCTATAGATGCTTCCAGGGCGGCTGAGGACTGTGTTTTTGAAGATGCTGCTGCTTTGGGAGCGATCGCCACTTGATGTTCGTTACCGAGCAATTCCATTTTGAAAACAGACGGACGCGATTTAAAAAAATTAATTAGACTAGAATCCGGCAAAAAATTTTTCACAATTAAATCGGCATGACACTGATATTTAGTATAAAATTGTTTCTTGATTGTTGTGACGGGAATAGCATTTTGTTTTAAATCAACTATCGCTTTCGCAATCATTGCTACAAGTATCTTTTCTAAAGCATCCAGCGAATGAATCCCAATTGAATTGACTGACTTGGTTTCGGGAACTTTTTGGGATTCAATATCTAGATCCACGACAAGAGGAGTTATACACTCTTTAGTCCCAGAAGAAATTTTGTCTTCTGCTGACTCCGACAGTGCAGCAGGGGAAGTTGTAGAAGGGAAAACAATAGTGTGGCGCTCTTGAAAAAGCTCAGCCACACTAGAAAAACGAGCGATCCGCTCATCAATAGATTTGTGTTCAGCCTTCAACAACTCTGCAACTTGATTAGCCAATTCTGCAAAACTAGGGATTTCCTCTTCCCTTTCGCAAGAATAGTGCTTGCTCTCACCATTCTGACAGTTTTCTACAGATAAAACTGAATTTTGCCGACGCACCCGAAACACAGTCACTCCCTGATTTTGCAACTGATTGCAAAGATGATTTAACAAACCGTCCGAAGAACAGACAAAAACTTGTTTTACATCCCGATATCGATATAAAATAGCCGCGCCAAAAGCAATCATTTTACCGTCAGCACTATTAGCACCGCCCGGAACGTGAATCAGTTCGTAACCGCGATCGTAAAGTTCAGCATCCAACTTGCCGATACTCGGATTTTTCCAGTTAGCAAAAGCAATTTTAACTTGCAGGGGATAGTCGCACAAATCGGCTAAGAATTGTTCTGTATTAACCTTAAGTTTCAGATTTTCGGCATCTAACAGCAAAATCGCAATCCCGCCGGACTCTGTGGTGGTTGCAGACTCGATTCCTTGCGGGATAACTTCGCTTAACCGTGTTTCCGTGCATTTGCGACTGAAAGACGGCGGACTGGGCGGGTCAAAAAAATGTTTGCGGCAAGCTTTGCAAAGATACCGCTGGTGCCCGTTGGGACGGCCGTTTTTACGAACTTCGTCAGATTCGCATCTTGGACATTTCATGTAACCCATTATGCAGCCTACTCCCCAACCCAACAAGGCATTACCTATCTTCTTCTTCCTCTTCCTTCGCGCCCTTGGCGTCTTCGCGGTTCGTTAAATACGTATCTTTTGAGCGGTTCAGGAGTAACTTGTGGCAGTCGATCGGCTCATAATAACAAAAGAACGTTAACAATTCTTAAAAAAAATGGCTAGAGACTTGCGGGGATTCCTAAAACTACTCGAAGAACGGGGACAACTGCGCCGGATTAGCGCCTTAGTCGATTCCGACCTCGAAATTGCCGAAATTTCCAACCAAATGCTGCAAAAAGGCGGCCCTGGACTGCTGTTTGAAAACGTCAAAGGGGCCGAATTCCCCGTCGCAATCAACCTGTTGGGTACGGAAGAGCGCGTTTGCTGGGCGATGAACATGGAAAAGCCGATCGAACTAGAAGAGCTCGGCAAAAAACTGGGAATGCTGCAACAGCCAAAACCGCCGAAAAAGATTTCCCAAGCGATAGAATTCGGCAAAGTCCTGTTTGACGTAGTGAAAGCCAAACCGGGGCGCGACTTTTTCCCAGCTTGTCAGCAAGTGGTAATTGAGGGAGAAGGGCTGGATTTGAACAAAATCCCGATGATTCGCCCTTATCCGGGAGATGCGGGCAAAATTATCACCCTGGGTTTGGTAATTACCAAAGATTGCGAAACGGGCACGCCGAATGTGGGGGTTTATAGGTTGCAGTTGCAGTCAAAAAACACGATGACTGTACACTGGTTATCGGTGCGGGGCGGCGCGCGGCACTTGCGGAAAGCGGCGCAGGCTGGTAAAAAGTTGGAAGTTGCGATCGCCCTGGGAGTCGATCCTTTAATCATTCTCGCCGCAGCAACCCCAATTCCTGTAGATTTATCGGAATGGTTATTTGCCGGACTTTACGGCGGTTCCGGCGTGCAATTGGCGAAGTGCAAAACCGTAGATTTGGAAGTACCGGCGGACTCGGAAATTGTGTTAGAAGGAACGATTACGCCGGGGGAAGTTCTGCCCGACGGGCCCTTCGGCGATCACATGGGTTATTACGGCGGTGTCGAAGATTCGCCGTTGGTGCGGTTCCACTGCATGACGCACCGCAAAGACCCGATTTATCTGACCACATTTAGCGGGCGGCCGCCGAAAGAAGAAGCAATGATGGCGATCGCGCTTAACCGTATTTATACCCCTATTTTGCGGCAGCAAGTATCGGAAATTGTCGATTTCTTCTTACCGATGGAAGCGCTGAGTTATAAGGCGGCAATTATCTCGATCGATAAAGCATATCCCGGTCAAGCGCGCAGGGCTGCTTTAGCATTTTGGAGTGCTTTACCGCAGTTTACTTACACTAAGTTTGTGATTGTTGTCGATAAAAGTATCAACATTCGCGACCCGCGTCAAGTAGTTTGGGCAATTAGTTCTAAAGTCGATCCGGTGCGGGATGTATTTATTCTGCCGAATACGCCTTTTGATACGTTAGATTTTGCCAGTGAAAAGATTGGTTTGGGAGGCAGAATGGGGATTGATGCTACTACGAAGATGCCGCCGGAAACGGATCACGAATGGGGGGAAGTTTTGGAGTCAGATCCGGATGTGGCGGCGATGGTAGAAAGGCGTTGGGCTGAGTATGGTTTGGCTGATTTGAATTTGGGAGAAGTCGATCCGAATTTGTTTGGTTATGAGATGAAGTAGGGGAATTAACCGTAAAATCTGACATATCGCACATCCTCGATCGACCTGTGGTGGCGGGTTTTTCCAACCCTTTATGACACAGATAGACAATCTAAAAAACCCGCCCCCACCAACTAAAAATCGCAAGCTACCTCTTTTTAATGCGATCGGGATTTACGCACTCCGACAAAGAAACCGGGTTTTTACCGAGTCTTTGCACTGTCAAGAAGTCTTCTCGAAAAAACCCGGTTTCTGGGTTCCTATGCGTAAGTTATATTATATTCAAAAGTTTGTGCCACAATTGAGGAACTTCAGATTAATCCCACTGACGAACAAGCCCAAGCCTGTCTGCGCGTCTGCCAGATGTTCTCTAGCTACTACCGAGATATTCAACTATTCCGTTTTAATGCTCAAACCACAGAAGTGTATATTTTCGTAAGTGATGATCTGCAAGTAATCGTATCTAGTAATTGACTTTGGAGGTTTTTGGATGAAACCGAACTTTGATGAAATGAGCAGATCCGAATTAAAAGCTTACGTGCTATCGCATCGGCATGATGATGAAGCGATTCAGATATTTTTTGGTCGCCGTAATCCCCCAGATTCACAAGCGACATGGTACGGGCAGATGTGTACTCCTGAAGGTGTACCCATTGAAGAAAATATTCGCATCGCTGAGGAAGCAATTAAGAAAAGAGCTGAAATCGATCGCGAAAAACAACAACAACGGGAAAAAGCACAGGAGGATCGATTACGCCAAACATTAGAACGGGAAATTGAGGCAAAACTTCGATCGCAAATTGAATTAGAAGTCGAACAGAAGTTGCAGGAAAACTTAGAAAAAGAAATTGAGGCTCTGATAAGTGCGATCGCCCAATTTTTAGCGTCAACCACCAGCTTACCATCAAGACTGGCAGGGTCGATCGCACTTTTGGCAATTCGTGCCGGAATTGAAGATTTTTGCGATTTTTAGAATGGGCGATCGAATTGAGTGCGATCGGGACTTATGCGCTTCGTCAGAGAAACCGGGTTTTTTGCAAAATCTGCGGGCTGTAACGAAGTATTCCCGCAAAAACCCGGTTTCTGACCACCCGTGCGTAAATCCTAAAAATTTCAAAAAAAGGATTGAAGGGGATCTCGATCGCCTTTTCAGTCGTCTTTAGACGACTTGAGCTTTGAGGCGGGGGTTTCAACCCCCGACGGACTGTTGCAAGAAGTGCAAAAACTAAATCAAAAATCAGTTTACCCTTCCAAAACCTCAACCAAATCTTCGATCATCAAATCGAAGACAGCAGCAAGTTTCTGCAAAGCCGTGTAGTCCACCGTTGCCATTTTGGGAGCTTGGGCGTATTTTTTAACCGTGCTGTAGGGAATTCCCGTTCTGTCAGAGACTTCTTTCAGCGTCCAACCCTTTTCCTGGGCTAGTTATCGAACTCGCAACCGTATTAGCCCCATCTTCCCGCTGATAAATCAGTTTATTGTTCCAAAATCTCAACTAAATCTTCGATCGCAATATCGAACGCACGGGCCATCTTGTCCAAAGCTGTGTAGTCTACAGTTGCCATACCTGGAGAACTGGCATAGGTGGCGATCGTAGTGTATGGAATACCCGTTCTGTTGGAGACTTCCCTAAGAGTCCAACCCTTCTCTTGAGCAAGTTCTCGAACTCGCAGTCTAATTCGTCCCATTCCGCCCTTGACAATTACGACTACTCGTAATTTAATGAATATACAATTAACAGCGATCGCCCTCCGACCTGAGAAATCTAGAGCGATCGCCTTTCATTCACCACCCACAAAAGTGGGAAGGATTTTCCTATGATACCAAAACAATCGACATATCGCGATCGACTTGTGCCTTGGTGCATAATTCGCCACCTCCCCAACTGTCAGCGGTTAACAGTCGCCCGTTTCAGCCGCCGCCCCGATGCCGAATCTTACCTAAATGCACTGCGCCGCTTAATGCCCGCAGTCCCGCATACAATTGTTTTCGTGAATGCGCTGTCTGTCTTAGATGAAAACAGCGTTCCAATTCCGATGCAATTGTCGATCGAAGTTTAAGCGTTGAAAAGTGTGAACAACAGGTAAGATGCCGGTTCCACAAACATTAAAATATGTTGTGGGGTGGGCCGGAGAGCCCGCCCAAGAAACAGGCAAGATGCCTGTTCCAGAAATATTCAACTAAACTAGAAATAGATTTGAGTCAAGGAGTCACATCAATGCCATCTCCCTTTACCGGTATGGATCCGTATTTAGAGCATCCCGAACTCTGGCCTGCCCTACATCACTTGTTAATTAGTGAAATTTTTAGATTTTTGTCTTCCCAACTGCGTCCTAAGTATTTAGTCTCGTTGGAAGTGAGAATGTATGAAACCGCTGACGACAATTTATCAATTGGCATTCCTAATGTAAACGTAATTCAGCCAAGAACTACAACCGAATTAATCACATCAAACGTAGCCGTTGCAGCGCCACCAACACAACCCTTGACAGTAAATATTCCCATGCCCTACCAGGTTCGGGAAGGCTATTTAGAAATTAGAGAAAGAGGAAACCAAGAACTAATCACCCTGATTGAAATCCTCTCGCCTAGCAATAAGCGCACAGGAAAAGGACGACAAATGTACGAAGAAAAGCGAGAAGAAATTTTATCCAGTCGCACTCATTTAATTGAAATAGATTGATTGCGGCGCGGTCAAAAAATGCCAGTTATTGGCCATGACATTGAAAGCCACTATAGTGTTTTGGTGTGTCGGGGAAATCGCCGTCCCAGAGCAGATTTGTACGCTTTTAACCTGCAAAACCCGATGCCTGCCTTTCCTTTGCCGCTGCGATCGGGCGATACCGAACCTATAATCAATTTGCAGGAATTATTCACTCAAACTTACGACATAGCAAGTTACGACCTCAAGATAGATTATCGCAACTGGGAAGTCATACCACCGCTGTCAGAAGCCGATACAATTGGGGCAGATGCTTGGTTGCGCGATCGAGGATTGCGGTGAATTTAGTTAGATTATATCGGGTTAATTATCACAAATACCGTAGGGGCGGGTTCACCCTAATCTACAACACAAGTGAGAAATTCAGATAAACCCGCCCCGGCCGCGACTATGACTCAAATTGCTTAACAGCTAAACATCTTGGCTTTGCATCAACCGCTGCTTCAAACGCGCCGGATCTCCCCGATCGACAACTTGGCCCTTTTCCAACAAAAAAGCCCCATCGCAGAAATTCAACTCATCCAAACGGTGAGTCACCCACAAAGCCGTAATCCCGCGATTTTTCACCAACCGCTGCACCGCCGCCACCAAATCCAACTGAGAATCAGGATCTAACAAAGCCGTCGGTTCATCTAACAGCAAAATTTCGCAGTGACGGGCGATCGCCCCAGCCAGGGCAATTCGCTGCTTCTGTCCCCCACTCAAAGCATAAATCGGCCGTCGCTGCAAATCCAGCAAATTCACAGCCTCCAAAGCCTCCGCCACCCTCTCCCGCACCTGAACGTTAGAAAGCTTTTCCTCCACCAAACCAAAAGCCACATCCGCACCCACTGTCGGCATCACCAATTGGTGATCGGGGTTTTGAAACACAAAACCCACCCGCCCACTCAGATCAATTTCCCCCGACTGGGGGTGCAGCAGCCCAGCCATCAGCCTCAACAGCGTAGACTTGCCGCTGCCGTTAGTGCCCAAAAGCATCCAAAACTCGCCCTTGGGTACATCCAGAGAGCAACCTTGCAACACTCGATCGCCCGACGGCCAGCAAAAACCCAAATCCCGCACAGCAACGGCTGACGGGCTCATATCGGCACCAACACCCCCAGCCCTCATTCTGCTGTCATCGAGACAAAACCAGGGGATCTGCCTGTAGATGACGCCCCCGATTTCTGAGAAACCACCACCCCAGAAATCTCGCTGCTGACGACAGCCACCTTTTTCTCAGGATTTTTCTCGCAGGTGAGTTCCAAAATTTGCGGTTGGGAGTTGCGAATCGCCTCCAGAACCTGCTGGTAAACAGTCTCAGCGTCCGCCTCCAACTTCCGCTGCACCGACAGCGAGACGGGCGTATTTTTCACAATGATGTCAATGCTGAACATATAGTCTTAAAAACCTAAGTTTGGAGCTCTCTCCTCAGTATATATATAGGACTTACCCACGGAAACCCAGTTTCTTAGAAAAATCAGAGGTTGAGGGCGATACATCTACCAAGCCACGGGGCTTCTGACGCAAAGCGCAGAGACTCCTATATAGTAGAAGTTCCCAAATGCAGGGCAAAGATTTCGGGGACTTCGAGGGCTTCAGGGGCTTCTGGGACTTCCGCGACTTCGGACAAATCAAGATCCGGAAGTTTTTTCAGAAATAGTTGCAATTGTAAAGAATTACCTCTATAATCTTGATTACGGTAAAGAAAAGTAAAGTCTGTTCATAATCCAACTCGTTTTCTGCTAAGCAGAGGCAACGGTTAGAGACTACAGACTAGAAAAATATCCGTTGTAATTATATCCCTTTGGAGATTTGCGTAAGTCAGTAACCCAGCCCTAAACGGACTGAGCTTGTAAGAGCGATTAAGCAAGCTGTGCTGAGCAGCCTAAGCCTTAACTGGCTACGTTATTTGAGTCACGACACTCCTTGAATGCGACGCTAGTTTTCCGCTCTGTCATTTGCAATTAAACAGTCTTAAGGTCACTGGGACAGTGTTGCAAGTCTAACAAGCTCTTATAACATTGGCGAAGCGAACATTACCCCGAAAGGGAGGCTCCACAAGAGCAAACATTATGCGTACAGGGTTGCAAGGTTTGAGGTGGTAACTGTCCCACTCAAAGTACATTACAAAAGTACACCAAATCAAGCAACTCTAAGGCGGTAATGGTAAAGAAAGATTCAAGGCGGTTAAAACCGCTCGTGCGATGCCCTGAGCGTAGTCGAAGGGTCGTTTTCCTCTGTAGGGTCAACCCACTTAGTTTCCCACTTACCGAGTATTTTTTATGACAATCGCAGTCGGACGCGCCCAGACCGAAAGAGGCATCTTTGATGTACTCGACGACTGGCTCAAACGCGATCGCTTCGTCTTCGTAGGCTGGTCTGGCATCCTGCTATTCCCCTGCGCCTACCTAGCCATCGGTGGCTGGTTAACAGGCACCACCTTCGTCACATCCTGGTACACCCACGGTTTGGCAAGTTCCTACCTCGAAGGAGCCAACTTCCTCACCGTAGCAGTCTCCACCCCAGCCAACAGCCTCGG
>Ga0209278_1000883_pt1 | contig 20071 bp, 10 predicted proteins | sample JI81BgreenDNA_FD_187504 | JGI IMG/M metagenome (GOLD analysis project Ga0209278, IMG submission 187504) | Wastewater effluent complex algal communities from Wisconsin, to seasonally profile nutrient transformation and Carbon sequestration -... | ecosystem: Engineered > WWTP > Effluent > Algae... | reverse complement strand
TGAGCGGTCTGCGGGGTGCGCTCGGGGCCGCCTTCAGCGAAGCGGGTTTCTTCGCCCGCACGGTAGAACTTGCGATCGGTCAGGTCTTTTTCAGTCATGCTAGACCCCTAATAGGGGGTGGTCAGCCCCGCAACAGCTTTGATTTGCGGGATGTTTCCGACGTGCGTCAGAGCGTTGCTTCCACAGGAAACAATCAGGCGTCAGGTGGTGTGCGTTAACAGCAAACATGAACTCACAACGCAGGACAAGCTGTGATTTATCAAAATTGGCTGACGAGCGTTTTGCCCGGTTCAAGGCAAACCTGACATCAGGATTAACCGACAAACCAAAATCACCGACTTACGAGAACTGTGCACAATTTGGGACTTTGCCTCTGGTCTTCCGCCCTCGGCTTGGCGCTCACATGGCAGCGATGGAAAAGACTGTGACAAGACAAAACACAGACTGGTGGGCGGTCTCGTTTGCCGAGATTTTTTGATGCTTTATGGCGCCGGTGAAGGTTGAGATTTGCGATGGCGATCCAGAATTTCGCTGAAACGGCATCTTGGCTCCACGCAAGATAGCCGCGGTATTGCGCACGACGAGCGACGAGCTGGCCCTATATCGACGCGGTCGATCCCGGCGGTCGCGGCATCCCACTGCTTGATCGGCGCATGGTCGGCAGCGGCGCGGCTGGCCGCAGCCGCGTGCTGGCGCGCCGTCTCCCGCAAGGCGCAGGCTACTGTGACGATCACCAGCGAACCCATCTGCGCCAGCCGCGGTCAGGTGTCTTGGACATGATCGGGCTTGTATCTCAGCGAATCGAATTCGGCGAAAAGCTCTTGTTTGAAGCGCGCGAAATCGCCCTCGTAGCTGCGCACCGTGTCCTGCATAGCGCGGATGATCTGTCGGCTTTGCCGTCCCCAGATGTCGCCAAATTCCGCTACCAGCGCGGCGTGGCGATCACGATGGGCGGCGCTCATGGCGTCGCAGCGGCAGAACTCGGCCTCCCAGTAGTCGGCGATCTCGCGCAGTAAATCGGACTGGTAGAGGCGCGAATCCTCCAGCGGAAATTCCCGGACCTTGGCGCGGAACAATTCGGGCCGCGAGCGCGATTCGGTCCAGCAGCCATAGAGCTCCATGAAGCAGTCGGGCCGCGTCCAGTAGCGTCCGCCGATCAGCGCGGCGACCTTATCCGCCCGGGCGATTTCCTCGGTGAAGCCGGAGATCGTGTCGCCGGTCGCCAAATGGGTCCGGTCGCGGATGATGGTGATCCCGTGCGCCGCGGCCTCGGCGCATAGATCATCGACCCGCGCGACATTGGCATCGGCCTGCGCGGTGCCATCGCTCCAGGCGTAAGAGACATAGCAAACAGGCGCCCGCGGCTCGCCCGGGCCGGGCGTGAACGCACCCCGCTCCGCCGCTGCCCCGCGCGGCCGACCCGTTCGCCCGAAATCGTCGCTGATGCCGGGCAAATCCGGAGGTGAACCCGGCTCGTCCAGCGACAGGCCCAGCCGCTCGGCCAACCCGCGCACATGCTGGTCGAGCACCGCAAGCAGTTCGCCCGCACGGCTGCGCTGGGTGGTGATGACGATCTCTCCCGCCCAGCCTTCGGGATCGGGCCAGCGCGCCGCGATCATGGCGACCGCGCGGGTGCGGGTGTCGTGGAACAGAATCCCGTTCTTCCAGTAGACTGCCGAAAGCCCGGCATCCTTGCCGACTTCCACCATCAAGCTGCGGATCAGCCCGTCGTGGAGCAGCGGCACGCGGATGACACTCTCGCGCCCCGGATCGCCCGGATCCCAGTCACGCAGGAACCAGCGCTGGACGGCGGAATCTTCGAAGTCGGGCAGCAAATCGGGAGCGATGTAGATCGTCTCCTCGCGGCCTGCACCGCCTTCGATGTATTCGAAGGCCATGCCGCAGTGGAGCATCATCGCGAGGAAGTGCCGCTGTTCGTCGGCACTGTAGCCGCGCCACACCGTCTCGCCCAGCATCGCGAGGGTAAAGCGCCCGCGTTCAGCGCGGATCAGCGGGGCGCATTCCTGGCGCTCGAACACGGCATAGATCGCCTCGAGCGCCCAGCGCTGGTCGATGATGATCCGGTCGCCGAACAGCCCCTCTGCGTGGAACAGCTCGCCCGCGTGGTGGAGGAAATGGAGCAGGTGTTCGGGCGCGCCTGCCAGCCCCGCCTCGGCGCACAGCGCCGCGAACTGTTCCTGCGTAAGCGTGCGCTCACCCGCCTCGCGCCGGGCTGCGACGGCGTCGGCCACCATGCGCTCGCTGGTGCCGATCAGCTGGAGCGCGGGCGCCTCGATCAGCCCGACCGCCTCGCTGATCACTTCCTTGAGATTGCCGATCCCCCGCCCCGTCAACGCGCTGGTGCGGCAGGGTTCGAGGATCGCGAGGTCGGCATAGGCCTCCAGATCGACCGGCGGGGCGATCGCCGCGTCCGGCATGTCGGTCTTGGTCTGGACGAGGATCACCTGCGCGCCTTTGCCTGCGAATTGGCGCACGTAGTCCAGCCAGTATTCGAGCGGATAGTTGCGATAGGTCTCGCCGCCGGTCTCGTGCTCGCGCGCATCCACCGAGGCGCTGTCCCAGCACACGAGGAAGATCGCGCGGCTTTTCAGGAACAGCGCATGGGTGCCGTGGTAGATGTCCTGCCCGCCAAAGTCCCAGATCCGCGCATCGAAGCTGTCCCCGGCCAGCGGATGGCGCGGATCGGGCGGCGCGGGGAGTGGGCAATCGTGGAGCTGGATACCGTGGGTGGACGGTGTGTCGAAATCCGGCTCCAACCCCCGCAGCCGCCGCACCAGCTGGGTCTTCCCCACCGTGCCATTGCCGAGCAGGAACAGCTTGTGCTTGCGCAAGGGTTCGGAGCCCTCATCAAGATTGTCCCAATAGGCGCGCAAGCGGGGGAGGCAGTTGTCCCAGTAGTTCTGTGACAAATGCTCAGGGGGGACAGGGCAATTTGGCAGATGGGCAGCGATTAGGGATAGCAAAGGGAGATCTCGAAAAAGACACAGATCGCTCACTTGCGTGCCACAGCAATCGAGCTCGGTCAGCATCATCAGGCCTGACAGCGGCGAAAGATCGCTCACCATTGTGTTCCTGCAATTGAGCAAGGCCAATGCCGTCAAGCTCGAGAGCGGCGACAGATCTTGCACCTGCGTGTCATAGCAAAGGAGTCTTGTCAGCTCCGTCAAACCCGAGAGCGGCGAGAGATCGCTAACCAGTGTGTCCCTGCAATTGAGCACGGCCAATGCCGTCAAGCTCGAGAGCGGCGACAGATCTTGCACCTGCGTGTCATAGCAAAGGAGTTTTGTCAGCTCCGTCAAACCCGAGAGCGGCGAGAGATCGCTCACTTGCGTCTGACCGCAACTAAGCGAGGCCAGCGCGGTCAGGCGGGCAAGCGGCGACAGATCGCTTACATTCGTGGCGTTGCAGTCGAGTAAGGTGAGCGTGGTCAGGCCTGCGAGCGGAGACAGATCCCTGACATTTGTGCGATTGCAGTCGAGCGAGGTGAGCGAAGTCAGACCCGCAAGCGGCAACAAATCTCTCACCAGCGTGTCACTGCAATTAAGCAAAGCCAGCGCAAACAAACCCGAAAGTGGCGACAGATCGCATACCTGTGAGGTCGAGCAATTGAGCGTGACCAATACGCGCAACTCTGAAAGCGGTGACAGATCGCTCACCTGCGTGCCGCTGCAATCAAACGAAATCAGCGCAGGGAGCTCCGCAAGCGGCGACAAATCGTTCACCTTTGTGGACCGACAATCGAGTGAGGCCAGCGCAGGAAGACCCGAAAGCGGCGACAAATCGCTCACTAGCGTGAAACCGCAGTCAAGCGAGGACAGTGCAGGAAGACCCGAAAGCGGCGACAAATCGCTCACATCCGAGCGACTGCAATCAAGCGAGGCCAGCGTAAGCAGCCCCGAAAGCGGCGTCAGATCGATCACTTGTGTAAAGGTGCAATCAAGCGAGGCCAGTACAGGCAATGCCGAAAGCGGCGACAGGTCAACTATCAGCGTGGTTGAGCAATTCAGCGACGTAAGCGAAGTCAATTGACTGATCGAGTCGGGCAGGCTCTTGATGTATAGATAGCTCAAATCAAGCGTCTCGCTCCGTGCTTCCAAGGCCGCAGCCACCAGCGCCTCCGCCTCCGCTTCAGCCTGCTCAGGCGAAAGGCCACGCCGCCGTTCAGACTCAGGATCCTCCCAATCCACCCCCCCTACCCCAGCGTAATCGGCCGCGCCGCATAGGCGAAGCGCCAGTCGGCCAAGTCTTCGTCGAGCACGGCTTGCGTGTCGAGCAGCAGGTCGAGCAATTGCTCGAACAACGGCGGGCGGCCCGCGCAGGCGTCGATGCCGCACACGCCTGCGTCGGTCGCGATCCGCTCGGCACGCTCGGCCAGCACGGTCAGGCGCTTGGCGGTGTCCTTGGAACGCATCGCGAAGCGGCCGAAATCGCCCTGGAAGCGGATGCCCGCCGCCGCCGCCGCGACCGCCGGCAGCACCGCACCCCCGAAGGCCGCCATCGGCTTCAGCGTAGAATAGAGCGCATATTGCCACGAGCCCTTCCCCGCCGGCATCGGCAAGCGGTAGAGCGGACCGGGCAGGTTGATCAGCCAGAGCAGCAGAAAGGCGGCGCTGAAGAAAAAAGCGATGCCGATCATCACGAGACTGAACGTGTCCAGCCGGTGGTTGAGCTGCTCCAGCCTCTGGTGGTTGAGATCGTGATAGCCGCGCTGGTGTTCGATCACAGCTCCGGCTGCTGCGGCAACCTGGGCGATCCGCGCGGGGCTCATGCTGGTAATCTTCGCGCTGCCCTCGCCGTCATGCGGCAGTTCGGGCAGCGCGGCGATGGCATTGGCAAAATGCGGTGCCCACACCGTGCGCGGGGCGTGCCCGTGAGCCTTGGCGGGATGGCCTGCGTGATCCTTCGGATGATCCTCCGGTCGTTTGGCATCCTCGGCCCTGGCCTGCTCCTCGATCGGCCGCCGGCCCGAAAACCCGACCCACGCCAGCAATTGCCCGCTGCGCTGGCTCTCGGCAATCAGCCGCGCATCGAGCCAGCGATGTTGCGTGTCGCGCGACACCGAGCGATAGCGTTTACTCCAGCCATCCGGCAGCTTGTCATACTCGACCGGGTCGCGATCACGGCTGCGCAAATAGATCTGGGCCGCCCAGCCGACAGTGAACATTTCGCAGACCACGAAGAGCGGCTTGAAGGCCGGGAGCAGCAGCGACAGCACCGCCCATGTCACCGCCAGCGGGGCGAGCGCAAAGATCTTCACATAGGCGGAGCGGTACTGGTTGCTGAACCGGGTCGCGAGCGCGTCTGCCAGTTCGGCATGATCGAGCAGCGGTGCGGCATTGGCTGTCCCCGCCGCGCCGCGCTCGACCCCGAAGCCGAACCGGTAGAGCAGCACCTTGCGCCACCAGAACCGCGTGCCCGCGCGCCGGACCGGTTTCCACGGCCAGGAACGCAGCGGCTTCGCGGGTTCGCCCGGCGCGATCTCGGCGGATGACTGCGCCTGCATGGCGCGCGGTGGCAGGCGCAGGAACAGGTAGAGCATGAAAGGATAGGACCAGAAGGTATCGCCCGGATCCTCCTCGCCGGCAGACTCGCCTGACGCGGCCTTGGTGGTCCATTTCCAGGTCGGATCTTCATCAAGATACCGCTCGATGCATATCGAACGCGCCTTGTCGTGGCCAAGCAGCACCTGTTCGACCGCGCGGCTGATAGACTTGTCCGCCTTGGGCCAGACGCAAGGATCCTTGCGCTGATTGGCCAGCGCCGTGCGCCAGCGGACGACGAGATCGCTCGCCGGAACAGACGCGCTCGCCGGCCCGGGGATGAGGCTTTGCAATGCGTCCGGAGCCTGCGGATCGATCCACACCACCGGCACCCCGCTGCGCCGCGCCTCGGTGACGACATCCGCCGTCCCGCCCCGCCCGCGCGGCGGCAGGCCGTCCCAGATCGCGATCAGCAGGTCGCAGCGCCGCACCAGCATCTGGCCGATGGTGGCAAAGCGCCGGTCGGACCAGTCCGAATGCGCTGGATCGGCCTCGGACGGCTGCCAGTCGGCGAGTTCAAGCGTGCGGCGCGCGCGACCGGCGAGGTCGGGGATCGCCGTCAGCGCCTCCTCGATCTCGCCCGGTGCGAGCTTCAGGGCCTTGTCCTCCTTTTCCGAATTGCGCGTGTTCAACGCCTCGCGCGCCTTTGCCTGATAGGCTGGCAGGGCAAAGGGCAGGAGCGCCTCAAGCTGCCAGCCCTCCTGCTGGCGCGCATCGGCGAGCGCTGCGCGGGCACCGATCTGGTCGGCGCCGGGCGCGAGCGCCGAGACAAAACGCAGCTCGAGCGGCCGATCACAGTCAATCGCGCTCTGCTGCCGTTCCGTCACCAGCTTGCCATGCGCATCGCCGAGCACGCCGGAGACCAGCTGCGTCAGCGCCTCATGCAGCGCGCGCGGAATATCCTGCTGGCCGGTGATAGCGACCGTGAACACCAGCGGCGGCATGGTGATGCCGGGTGCAGAAGGCATGGCCGCGTCCGTCACGCCTTGCCTCTACCGCCGCCGGTTGGCGAGCCACCGCTCCCGAGAAGTCGATCGCGCATTCATCCCCCTTTGCAGCGCAGGAGCAGCCCCCCCGACGATTCGCCGCAACCCATTGTGCGAGCGCCGTTAGCCGAGGGCAACGGGAGATGGTTCAGGCGAGGGTTTCGGGGGTGAAGATGTGAGGCCAGAGCTCGGCGGGGTCGAAGCCGGCTTCGGTCATGAGCTCGGCGATGGTGTCGACGACTTGCCGGGTGTCATTGCCGAGGCCGGACAGGAGACCCGCGTAATTGCGGACCGCGTCTCGCAAGTTGGGCAGCAAATGTCCGCTTGCCTTGCTTGCCTTGAGCTGGATCAGAGCGCTGCGGCGATAGAGCGGCTCGGCCTCGTCAAGCCGGTTGCTGGCGCTCAAGAGTGACGCGAGGTTGTTGAGGTCAGTCGCCACGTCCGGATGATCCGGGCCATAGCTCGCTTCGTCAATCGCCAGCGCCCGGCGATATAGCGGCTCGGCCTCGTCCTGCCGGCTGGTGTGTTGCAGAATACCCGCGAGATTGTTTAGCCGTGTCGCGACGGTAGGATGATCCGGGCCATAGCTCGCCTCGTCAATTGCCAGCGCCCGTTGAAGCAGCGGCTCGGCCTCGTCCGGCCGGTTGGTCTGTTTCAGGATGCCCGCGAGATTGTTGAGCCGGTTCGCGACGGCAGGATGGTCCGGGCCATAGCTCGCCTCGCCAATCGTCAGCGCCCTGCGAACCAGCTGCTCTGCTTCTACAAGCCGGTTGGTGTCCTGCAAAAGCCGCGCGAGATTGTTGAGTAAGATCGCCACCATCGGATGATCCGGGCCATAGCTCGCTTCGTCAATCGCCAGCGCCCGACGATACAGCGGCTCGGCCTCGTCCGGCCGGTTGGTTCCATCCAAGAGCGATGCGAGATTGTTGAGGCGGATCGCCACCTCCGGATGATCCGGGCCATAGCGCGCCTCGTCAATCGTCAGCGCCTCGCGATACAGCGGCTCGGCCTCGCCGTACCGCGCAAGTGCCTCAAGCAGCATGCCATATTCATTGTAGAGTGCGGTTTGCGCCGCATAGGGCCCAAGCTCCCGAGTTCGTTCGAACAGCCGCAACGCGTGAGGAATCAGCGGAACAAGCACCGGCCAGCAGCGCATGTCACCGGCATTCATCTCGGGATTAGCCGCCTTCAACCAGGCAAACAGCGCCTCCAGCACAAAGTCCCGCCGCGCTTCATCCCTGCTCTGCAAATCACGGGCCACTTCCTGCACCAGCCGGTGCATGGTGATGGCGGTGTTGCCATCTTCCCAACGCACGAAGTTGTAGCGTGCCAGCTGGGTCAGCCCCTCCTCGAGATCCACCTCCGCTGATTGCGGCCACACGTCCCACAGGCTGCGCGGGATCGGTTCGATCGACAGCCAGGCGAGCATGTCGAGCAGCAGCCGCGCCGGCTCTTCCAGCTGTTCGAAGGTCACCAGCCACGTCTGCGCCACTGCCTTGGGATAGGCGAGCTTGCTGGCCTCGGTCATTCCAAAGCGCGCCAGCACAGTTGCCGCCTGCCGGTCGAACTCTTCGGAATATCGCGCAAAGCTGATCCGCCGCGCCTCGATATAGGCGGCGGCCTGCACCAGCGCGAGACTGAGGCAGCCGAGCTGCTCCTCGGCCAGCCGTGCGAGCGCCGCGTCCTCGTCGGGTGTTTTCGTGCGGTGCGGCGTGGCTTCGCGCAGCACCTCCATCGCCGCCTCGGTGGAAAGCAGATCGAGCTGCAGCGGCTCCACCCCGAAGCCCCAGTCGTCGAGCCGGCTGGTGATCAGCACATGGCCTCTGGCGCTCGAGACCTGATCGAGGAATTCACGCACGGCATTGGCCGCCGCCGGATCATCGACGTTGTCGATCACGAGGAACCAGCCGGGATTGGCCTTCATCCAGTTGATCACCGCCGCCACCCGGATGCCGAGATCGGGCGCATCCTTCTGTTCAAGCTCGAGCACGCCGCACAGATCGGCCAGCCCGTCGAGCAGGTCATTGGGTGACTTGCCGACAAGGAAGAACAGCGCGCTGTAATCATCCTTGTGGGCGTGGCCATATTCGATCGCGGCGCGGGTCTTGCCCACCCCGCCGAGGCCATGCATCGCCGTGCCGACGATCGCGGTGGCGGCATTGTCGCGGAAGGACTGCTCGATCTTCGCAAGGAAATCCTCGCGCCCCTTGAACAGCTTGCCGATGCTGCGCCACAGATTCGATGGCTTGGCCGCGTTCGGCCATTGAAGCTCCATCACCTCGGCCCGGAGTTGATCGGTCGAGGCGAAAGATCTGCGGTCCCGCCCCCATCCGCCGTCGAACAACAGGTCGCGCCACGCCGCCTGTACTGCCGGATCATCGTGGGCGGCTGGAGCCTGCTCGGCAGGGTATCCGGCACTTTCGAACAGGAAAGTCGGGATGTTGTAATGGCGGGCGAAGATAACTTCCCACTGGGTGTAGGAGGCGCGCTCCACCCCGTTCGGCAGCATCGCTCGCAATTCGGGCGTCACTGCACCATCGGGGGGAAAGGCGCCCGAATAGTCGCCGACCAGCGCCAGCACCCGATCACAGCCGCGGATATAGGCGTGAAGCTTGGCGAGCGTGGTGTCATCGGTCTGGCGGAAAGCCGATTGCACCTCTGCCGTCACCCCCCGGCTGCGCAGCCCATTCGCCAGCACATCGCGTGCCGCTCCAAATTCGCGCGAGGCTGCCGAGATGAAGATTCGCTGGGCCATGGCCTGCAAGATTACCGTATCGCACAGCCAAGTCATCGGGGGATTCGCGACAATAGCCAAGGCCTTGCCCGGTTGTGCCCACGCAGCACGTCAGGCTGACGCAAGCGGCCCATAATATTGACCTTGCCCAGTCCTTGCGCAACAACCACATGCCTGTCTTGCAAACCAGTGACCAACGGGGGGAAGTCATTGCAGCGCCGCCTGTTCATCAGTCATACCAGCAAGACACCCTCGGCCAGCGTGCGGCTCGATCAGCTGGGCAAGGCCTTTGCCGCGCACCGGTTCGATGTCATCGTCGATCGCGATCATCTCGGCCCGGGGGACGAATGGCGGCGCGAGATCTACACTTGGCTCGGCCTATGCGATGTGGCCGTAGTGCTGATCGCGCCGCGGGCGCTTGATCCGGCCAACCCTTGGGTCGCGCGCGAGGCGACGATCCTAATGTGGCGCCGTGCGCTCGATCCTTCGTTCATCGTCGTGCCAGTGCTGGTCGATGGGGTGGAACTGGGCGATCTGGAACAGGGGCCGTTCCGCGACCTGCTGCTGAACGAGGTGCAGGGGGAGATAATCACTGATGATGGGTCATTGAAATGGATGGAGCGGCTGGCAGGACAACTGGCGACCAAAGCTGCAGCCTGTGCCCCCGCCCCAGTGTCGGCGCTGGCGCGCCCGGTGGCCGAACAATTGCGCGGCCTTGATCCCGATGTGCTACGCGAAGCGGCTGCGATAATCGATGTGCCCCTCGGACCTTGGAAGCCACAGGCCGATCCGCCGATGCAACTAGCGGTGCAGCTGCTGCACCTTGGGCTAGAGGGCAGCTTTGCGGCGCTCGATCATCTGGCGATGTGCGGGTTGGCGACCGAACGGCTGAAGGCGCTGATCGAGCTGATCGCGCCGAGCTGGATCGATCTTTGCGCGGCGCAATGTCTGGCCGAAACCGCCGCCCGCCGCGAGGACCGGTCTGCGCTGCTGCTCAATGCCGATAGCGAATGGGCCGCGAGCATGTTCATCCGCCGGGCCAGCGCGCGTCCGCCCGGCCTTGCCTGGCCCCATATTCCGCTCGCGGTACCAATCGACGGTGGCGGGATTGAGAGCCTGACCCAACACCTGCGCGAGGCGCTGATGCTCAAGCTCAAGATATCGAACGATGTTCTTGCCCGTGATGCGGACCAGCTGCTTGATCTCCAGCTCCAGCGGCGGATGAACGAGCGCAAACCGATATTTGTGGTGGTGCAACACTCGTCCGGCGTGATGGCCTATATCGAGGAATTGCAATCCCGCTTTCCCAGCTTGCGCTTTCTTGTGCTGGGCGGTGCCGATTGCCCGGCAGACGAGATCGAGCCAGGACTGAAAGTTATTGTCCCGCGCCTGCGCCCGGGCGAGGAAATCGAGGCAAGACTGAACTATGTCGAGGCCAAGAACCAGTTGATCGGGGAATAGCACTGCAGGTCGTACACCAAACTCTTCGATCCGTCCCGGCAGCTGCAGCACCGCGATCCGGCCGCGCCAAGGCGCCTTGCCGACCGCAGTACTAACGTCGATTACATCTATTCGGAGGATGTTGTGCTGGCCGTCAATCTGGCGCTGGCGACAGGGCGGCCCTTGCTGGTGCGCGGTCCGAGCGGCACCGGCAAATCCTCGCTCGCGCGCGATATTGCCGCACGCACAGGCCGGACGCTGATCGAGGTGCACATGACCTCCCGCACCGAGACGCAGGACCTCTTGTGGCAGTTCGATGCCATCCGCCGCTTGCAGGACGCCCAGATCGACCGGCTCGGCGAGGATGCCGCCTATGTCCGTCCGGGACCATTCTGGACCGCCTTCGATCCGGTCTCGGCGGCGGCGCAGCAGGATATCTTTGCAGGCGGCGGCGACGAATGCCCGGAGGGCGAGGTCGCGAGCCCGCGCGAAGGCGCGGTGCTGCTGATCGACGAGATTGACAAGGCCGATCCCGACGTTCCCAACAACCTCCTCGCGGTGCTCGGCAACCTGGCCTTCCCGGTTGAGCCGCTAGGACAGGTGGTCACCTGCCAAATCGCGCCGTTAGTGGTGATCACCACTAACGAGGAGCGCGAAATGCCCGCCGCCTTCCTGCGCCGCTGCATCGAGCTGGTGATCGCCTTTGCCGATACAGCCCAGCTCGAAGCCATCGCCCGCGCCCATTTCCCCGACTACGATCCGGCGAGCATTGTCCGGCTGGCAGAACTCGCGGTCGAGACCATGGCGACTGACCATAGCGGCGTGAGCACTGCCGAGTTTCTCGATCTGGTGCAGGCCTGCGCCAGCCTCGGCATCGGCATCGGTGATCCGGCTTTCGGTCAGGTGATCGAGGCCACGCTCGCGAAATCCCGCGTTGCAACCAGATGAGCACGATTGCCAATCTGGCCGCGCTGCTGCGGGCTCTGCATCATCTCCAGCCGGAGAATGATGCGGCGCGGACCCGCATCGGTCGGCGTTTCGGCATCACGCTCGCGGCCGAGGCTATGCCAGCCCCCGCTCACGCCATAGCCAGCCCCCGCGCGTCCGCTCCGCTGCGACGGAGCTTTGCTGAAGCGCAGCTGCCCGAGCGCCAGCGCGAGCGTCCCCAGCCACTCGCGACCAGCAGCGAACGTCTGGACGCGGAACGATCGCCGCCACCGAAATGGCTCGGCGCGCGCACGCTGCCGACGGCCCCGACGCCATCGCCGCTGGCCGGCCCTGCCGTGGGCGGGCGCAGCATCGCAGGCGAACTCTGCCTGCTGCCCGGCGCTTCGCGGCGCACGCTGCTGCTGGAGATGACTGGTTCGCGGACAAACGCCGGCGCGCTCGATGTCGCCCGTCTGGTCCATCAGGTGGCGCTCGGCCAGTCCGTGGGCCGCCTGCCGCGCCGCATGGTCCGCCGCCTGCCGCCGCGGATCATCCTGCTGCTCGATGAGGGTCCGGGGATGGATCCCTTCGCCGCCGACCAGCTCGCGCTGGCCGAAGCGCTGCGCAAGGTGGCGGGCACCGACAAGGTGCTGACCTACTGCTTCACCGAAAGCATCGCAGACGGCCTACGGGAGCCGCTGGGCGAAGCGGGCGCGACGCTGCGCCCGGGCTCTGCGGATGCGCTGGTGGTGCTCACCGAGCTCGGCATTGCACGGCAATATCCAGCGGCCCGCCTCGCCGAACTGACCCAGCTCGCCGCGCAAAACCGCAAGCTTGTGATCCTAACTCCCTTCCCGCCGGAACGCTGGCCCGCGATGGAACCCGGCGGGCTGGTGGTGCTGCACTGGCACGAGGGGCTGCGGATCGGCGATGTGCGCCGAGCGCGATCAGGGCGCGGCGCTGCATGAACCGCCCGTTCGATAGCGAGGCCATCATCGCGCGCATCGCCGAGGTGCGGCCACAAGTTGTTGAACTCGCGGAGATCGTCTCGCTTGCGGTCAGCGTCGATCGCCGGCTGCTGCGTCAGGCACGGCGCGCGCTGACCAAGGCCCGCCCCGAGGCAGAGGCCGATCTCTATTTTAGCGAGCTGGTGCAAGACCGCAATCCGGCGCGCTTCGTCTTCCATCCCGAAGCCGCTATGGCGCTGCGCCGCCGTCTCGCCCCGCAGCCGGAGCGGCTCGAACGGGCATGGGCGCTGGTGTCGGCGCGGCATGGCCGGTTGCCGGCCACCCTGCGCACCGAGGAACTGCTGCAATGGCACGCGCTGCGGGGCGACACCGCAGCCGTGCGCGACTTGCTGCGCACCTGCGTCAGCACGCTGGTGCAGCAGGGGCGGCAGGGCTTCGCCGCATGGGCGATTGACGCAGTGGCGCGGCTGGACCCGGCGGTGCGGGCCCATGAGGAATACCGGATGCTTGGCCTCGGCGCGGCGATGCGCACCGGGGCGCGGCCGCAGCAGCTGGCCGAGCTGGCGGACGACCGGCTGGGCGAATGGCTGGAATGGCTCGCGCCCGAAAGCGGCGAGCGGACCGAGCTGGGGTTCTCGCTGGTCGAGGGCGGGATCGAGTTCGGGCCGGCGGGCGATCCGCGCTACAGTCAGAAGATCAGCCTCCCCGGCCGCTTCCCGCAAATGCTCGACATCCGCGAGGCGGGCGGGAGAAGCCATGTGCTCAACCTGCGCTCTGCCGCGCCGACGGTGCTGGAGACCGCCAGCAAGGATCTGGTGATCACCGCCGAGGACGGCACCCGGCTGCGGGTGCGGCCGCCAGGGCAGAGATTCGTCAACGCCAACCGCACGCCGAGGGTGCATATCACCTATGATGTGGAGACCTACGGGGCGAAGCAGAGCATCGAACTGCCCTACGTGATCGGCGTGCTGGGCGATTTTGCTGGCGCGGCGGGGAAGCGGCCGCCGCTGGAAGAGCGGCATTTCCGCGAGATCGATGCCGACAATTTTGATCGGGTGATGGCGCAAATCGCGCCGCAGGTGCGGATCGCAGTGCCGAACGAGATCGCCGCCTAACGGCCGCAACCGCCCGGTGCCACATGGAATTGGAGGAATTTCTCGACGCAGAAGTCTATCTGATGCTAGCGCTGCGTCAACTCGATGACGCAGGGGTCGAGGCGGCTGAACTGCGGACCCATCTCCATAATGATCTGGCTCGGATCTATAATGATCGCGCGGGGATCACACGGTCTGCGGAAAGGCACAAAGAAGCCGAGGCAGAGCTGCAGAAAGCACTAGACTATCAGCAGCGCGCAACAAGCAAGGTGTTTTTTCCGCATCAACTGCTGCCCCCCGGAAGGCGAGCGCCAAATCGTGCGTCCTCGCTCGAGGCCCTACGCAAACAAGTCATCGCAGCAACCTTCCGTCCCCGCAGTGAAGAACAAAAAGCCCGCATCTTCGACAGCCTGGTCGAGCTTTGCGCGCTCGTCGCCGACGAACCGCAGCTCAATTTCGGCGATCCTTTCAAGACGATCAAAAGCGTGATCGACTGGCTCGACGCGCTGATCGGCAAGCAGATCAATCACATCCTCGCCGATCCGGGTTTCCGCAAGTTGGAAAGCACATGGCGCGGGCTCGATTATCTGGTCCGGCAGACCGAGACCGGCAAGGATCTGAAGATCAAGCTGTTCGACCTTGCCGAAAGCGAACTGCTCGAAGCCGCTGAGTGCGGTGATGAGCCCACAGGCTTTAGAGGGCCTTTGTTCCGGGCCATCTACTCGACCGAGTTCGAGCAATTGGGCGGAGAGCCCTATACCGCGATCCTCTGTGACTTTGCCTTTGGCGATGGTCCGCTTGATCTACCGATCCTCAATATGCTCGGGACAATCGGCAAGGTCGCCCGCACCACCTTCATCGCCCCGGCTGCGCCCGGCGCGCTGGGTTTCGAAAGCTGGGCGGAGGTTCACCACCCTAGAGACCTAGGCACCGACCGCCTGACCCTGTCGGGGGACAACGAAGCCACAAAGGACTTCCGCCGCGAGGACGTTAGTCGCCATATCGTCCTGACCATGCCCGGAGTGTGGGCCCGCGCACGCTATTCCAATCGCGACAACCCGGTTGAAGCTTTTGCCTTCGAAGAGCAGGGCCCACCGCCCTTGATGAGCGCCGGCTGGGCGCTGGGTGTCTGCATTACGCGGGCTTGCAGAACCTACGGCTGGCCAGCCCGGATCCGCGGTGTCATGGGCGGCGGCACCGTCGGGAACCTGCCAGGCGGCGGTACCGTCGAGAGCCCGCCATCAGCTAGGCCCCTTCATCGAACTGCGGCCGCACCCGCCAGCTTTTCAATGACCCCCCGCCCTCGCCCATCGGATCCTCGATGATCTCGCAGGTCAGGAAGTTGCCGCCCTTGTCCTCTTCGCCGAGCACGGCGGCGAGCCGGTTCCAGTCGTCGAAGAAGTATTCCTGGAGCAGCGGGATGACCTTGTCGCGCATGACGGCATCCACATCGGCCTTGGTCTTGCAGCCGATGAAGAACGCGTGACCGATGCGGTGATCGCGGTCGATGAGATATTCGATCCGGCGGTTCATGGTATCGAGCACCTTGACGAGCGGCAGCTTGGTCGAATTCTCAGCAAAAATGAATGCAGGAACTGAGGTGTCGGGCGCCATTTCCTTGAACGTAAATCGGCGTCGCAAAGCCGTGTCTAGCAGCGCAATCGAACGGTCTGCCGTATTCATGGTGCCGACGATGTGGAGATTGTCGGGCACACCGAACTTATGGCTAGAATAAGGCAAGGTGACCTTCAGCCGATTTGGCTGGCCGAGGCGTTTGTCGGGTTCGATAAGAGTGATCAACTCACCGAAAATCTTCGACACGTTGCCGCGATTGATCTCATCAATGATCAGAACATAGGGCCGCCGCGCTGCTGCCGCGCGCGCCACGGCATCATCGCCAAAAACAAGGCTGTTTAGAACGTCCCAATTGATGCTCTCGGCATCAAGCGGATATGCGGTATGGAATGAGGTGAAGGGCGTCGGGTAAATAGCATCCCGCACAACTCCCTCTTTGTCCTGCCAAAGCCATTCTACGGCGCGGCGGTGACGTGCTGAGCCCTCAACGGCTTCCCGATGATATTCATAATCACCAGTTACCCGTCCAATGGCGTGAATTTTGTCCCTACCAACAGTGAGAAGTACATAATCGCCAACCTCCATCGAGCGGAACAACCAAGTTCCGTAAATCTTGGGATTGTTGCCGAGCAGATCGGGCTCATCGCGCTTGCGTAGTTCCTTGATCGCCTCCCAACTCTCGAAATCGGGCGCGGACCAGTCATGCTCGCCGCCATGGGGCCATCCGGCGAAACCTTGATCGAATGCACGATCAAGCTGCTCGGCCCAATTGTGCCCAGTCACACCAAGGCGGACAATCTTCCGGGAGCGGTCGAGCAAACCGCTTGAACCTTCATTACCTGTATCTGCCAAGGCGGCACCTGAGATCTTTTTGAAAATTCCGTCTTCAACTCGAAGATGAAACCCTCCTCCAGAGGCATCGTCGCCGGCATTCTCGATCGCAACGGTCGCGGGGCGGAGGCCTTCTACAAATTCTTCGTAGGAAAAGCTCTGGTGGAAGGTCACAAAGCGGATGCGGCCGTCTTCGGACAAACGCTCATAAAGCTCCATGAGTGCGTCGCGATCATCCGGCACAACCTCACCACAAAGCCGGACAGCTTCGCGCGCCGTATGGTAGGTCTTGCCTGTTCCCGGCGGGCCATAAAGAATCAGGTTGGTGGGTTTCGACGGCTTGTCGACCGATACTTCAGGCTCAGAAACAGCAGGTGCTGCATAGTCACAAGGCCAATAAGCAGACCGCCCGGCGGGGACCCTTTTCCAGGTAGCCACATGTTGTTGCGCCGGCCTGATCGCCTCGACCAAAGCGCTGACATCGATCGCTGAGAAATGTCCGCTGATCCCTGACGTGATCCCATAGCGATCATTTAGATGCATGTTATTTTGGGCCGGATTCACGTAGCCGAGCACACCCTCGGCACTCACCGCATCTTGGTTACGAAGCCCAAACCTCAGTAAGGACGTGCTTGGTCCTCTGACGACGAACCAATCGAGCTCAGCATTATGAACTGCTCGAGCAATGTTACAGAAGCCAGCCCTTTCATCTTCGCTCCAGATTTCGCGCGCAGCCTTGAAGCGAGGATCAACATCAAATTTCGCGAGAACTTCATCATTTTCCATATCGCCGACCTCATTCTCATGCTTGCCTTGCCCCACCACCCAGATGAATCCCTGCACATCGAACAGGTCCTGCGGGTGCCAGCCGAATTCCTTGTCGAGCAACCCGAACAGTGCGCGCATCAATTGCAGCCATTCAGCGAGATCAGCGTCGCGGAACGCTGCTTGCGGGAAGAGCCCGCGGCCAAACAGCCGGCGCCCCATTTCGTCGATCTTGGCGATCTTGAACCAGCTTGCCTGATCGGGGTGCAGCGTGGCCCAGACGGTGATCGGAATGGAGAGCACTTCGCCCCGGCGCAGCCCTGCAATGCCAGCTTCACGCAGGGCTTCGAGCTCGCGCGCCGCGGCGGGGACAGTTTCTTCGAGGGGGCTGTCGCTGCGTGCAAGCTGCCCGAGCGCGGTGTAGAAACGGTCGCGCAGCTCGGGATCGGCATTCTGGACCTCGGACAATGTCCGCCAGCTGAGCGGTAGACCAGAACCGCCGACTGAGAGCAGCCGGTAAAGGCTTTCCCCCAGCTCCCGGTCGTCATCGTCGCGGGCAATGATTGCCTTGGCCTGCTCGATCAGACCGTTCTTGTAGGCGCGTTCCACATCCCAGTAGGCACCGGCAGCGGTACGGAAATCGCTGAAATCCGGCATCTGGTGCAAGAATGCATCGCGGGCGCGGTTGAGCTCGGGCCAGTCGATAACGACAAAACCGAGGCGCTCGAGCGCGGTCTTGCATTCCCCGCCGCCAGGCTTCCAATCGCTGCCACGTCTCGCCAAAGCATCCCGTACGATCGCTTTGCTGGGGTAGCGTTTACCGTCGAGAACGAGCCAGTACCGGCTCGGCTGACCGAGCTCGAGACCAGCGACATATTGGGCAACATCGCCAATGGCATCACATGCAGCCACCGCTTCGAGAACCGCTTCGCGGTCAAGTTCGCCAAACCTACCTTGAGGCCGGGCCTCGGAATTGCGGAAGCGGAAATAGGCGCGGGCAGCTGCGCGACAGTCCGCAAGGTTGGAATAGAGCGGCCCGGAATAGTCGAGCCGGCTGGGGTTGGGAGCACCTGCCGCTTGGTCCGCTCGGGAATAGGCCAGTTCGGTCAACATCGACGCCCCACCGTCAAGATCGAACTGCCGGTCCAGATCATAGGCGTTGTCGACCTTGCGCGTATCCGAACGCCAAGTGGCAATAGAGGAGGCCGCATACCCTTGCGCGACCAGCCAAGCTCTGAATTCTGCCTCTCTCACTCGTCTGTCCCTGTTTTTCTGCGCATGATCCACTGTCGCATTGCGATACGACAGATTTGGTCATCGAAATGATAAAGCTTCAGATTTTTCAGGTCCGGGCATTCAAATGGCAATTCCCCAATCACAGCGGGTGCCGCGCAAGATCAGCGGGTGAGACCTGCATCAGCAAGCCAATCCCGGTACTGGTCGGCATGGGAGCCCTCGGAGTTGTCCATCCCCGGCTTGGTCAGCCAGCCCTTGGGCAGGGCATAGCTGTAGATGCTGCGCTCTGCCCTCTCGTGCCATGAGATGTTGAAGGCCGCGAGCTTGGGGAAGAAGGTCAGTCCGGCATTGCCGGGCACATGATCATGCACCCACCACGCCAGCGCCTGCCAATCGCCGGTGCGATCGTGGTAAGGCAGGAAGCTGTGCACCACGATGCAGGCGGTCGCGCCCATAAAGCCCCCAGCGTCGCGCCGGTCCCATATATGAGCGGCATAATTGGCCTCGTTGCGCGCACAGTTGTGCTTGCCCACGCCCGCCTCATTGACCGCGCAGGAGCGGAAGGCCGAGCGGATCGAGATGCGCCCCAGCTTCGCCCAGATCGGCTCGAGCAGGTCCTCGCACAGGCGTGTTCCCGCCGCGATTGCCAGTTCGGGATCATCGGGGATGTTGGGGATGCCGTAGTGATTGGCGATCTCCGAATAGAGCATGTCGCGCATGAAGAAATTTTCGGACAGGCGCACCCGGCCAAGGTCTTCAAGCGCGGGAACGGAGCCCGGTCGTCGCATCATTTTCTTCCCCTTCAATTGCCAGCCAAGACTCGCGCGACGGCAACCATCGCCCAGGTGTCACGCGCGCAATAGGCCTTGAGCGCCTCTTCCAGCGCTTCACGCCGCTCCGGATCGCAGGCAGGATCGGCAGCCTCGAACCATGCCGCCTGCGCATCGCCCCCGTCTTTCACTTCGAGCGCGCCGTAATCGAGTTCAGCGGCGATGGTCGGGAGCACCGCCTTGATCGACCAGCTGCCGCGCTGGTCGCGGTGATACCAATGATTGCGGGCGACCGGCAGAAGATCGACCGTCGCCTCGGCCATCGCTTCGAGGCGCGGGGCCAGATCGGGGAACGAAGCCGCCAGATTGCGCAAAACGCTGCGCTCGAAGGCGGCGTTGTAGGCGATGATCGTCGCACCCGCGGGGATATGCTCCACGAGCGACTCAGAACAGGCCCGGCGCGGATCGGTGCCGTCACAACTCAGGAATTCGTGGTGCGTCATCCGCCCACCGCACCGCTCGAGGTGGAGCGAGAACTGGAACGGGATCTGCTGATAGGGCCGGGTGCCGACCCAGCGCGGGACAGCAGGAGCGACAGTCTCGAAATCGAGCCACGCGCGCGGCCAGCCCCATCCCGCCATCGCCTTTCGCGCCCCTTCGGCGTCGTGGAACGGGATGCCATCGCGGGTTGCGGCAAGGATACGGGAATGGCGATCGCTCAGATCGGCTTCGGCCAGATCGAGCAAATCCTCGACCCCGCGCTCCAGCCAGCGCTTGCCACCGCCATAAGGCAGCAGGGTCACCGGCCACTCCGGTCCCTGCGACAGGTCGCGGCTGCAATAGGCGACGAATTCGCAGACGAAAGGCGCGCTGCAATGATCGCCCATCTCGCGCTCGGGTTCCTTGCCGGACAGCGTGGCGCGCGCCTCGGCCACCAGCGCCGGGCGGGTGGCAATTGTGCCTTCCAGTTCGCCGAGCAGGTCAGCATCGGTGAACAACCCAGCGTAGTCGCCTTCGCGGGACAGCACAAAACTGGTGTCGATATGGCGGATGGCGGCCCGTTTCAGCTTGATCCCCGCCTCGCGCATCACCCAGACCTGCGTAGCGAGGTCGCCGCGGTGATAGTCCTTGACCTTGCCCGAACTCTTGACCTCGGCCGCCGCCCAGCCCCCAACTTCGACCTT
>Ga0209278_1000882_pt1 | contig 20084 bp, 17 predicted proteins | sample JI81BgreenDNA_FD_187504 | JGI IMG/M metagenome (GOLD analysis project Ga0209278, IMG submission 187504) | Wastewater effluent complex algal communities from Wisconsin, to seasonally profile nutrient transformation and Carbon sequestration -... | ecosystem: Engineered > WWTP > Effluent > Algae... | reverse complement strand
GATCGCCAGCGGCGGATTCAGCAGCCAAAGTTTTGATTGAGGAGGATGAAGATAGTTTTTCGGTATTTGCTGAAAAACTTGCTGGGAGAAATTCATTGTACTGCGATATAGGTCGCCGACGGCGCTGAAGGTTGGGTTCGGCTGCTCTTTGAGCAACCGCAAGCAATTTTTATCGACATTATGATACTCACTGAAAGCATCCAGGATACCCGCCACGTGATTCATCCGTGGAAAAATAAAAAACCTGTATCCGATGAAACTGGCCGAACGTATTTATCTCGCGCAAGTCAATGCTTCAATTCTAAAATCTAAAATCTAAAATCTAAAATCGATTGACTGAATTTGACGTTTTGGAAGAGTTGAAAGGCGATCGAACTACTTGTCAAATACCTGCTATCGTGATGAATTCCAAACATTTTGGGTTACATCACTTTTTTGCTGTGCGGGATGCTAGGATTTCACGATAAAAAATATTATTCCGATGCGAAGGGAAACGATATCAGGAATTGTAGCTTTTGAGCACTGAAGTCCGATGCTGCAAACCTAATTATATTTTTTCACCGAATTTTATATGGTTCGTAAGGATCGCGAATTAAATAACTTACAATTTTAATTGTTATTGTGGGATGGGCGGGACGCCCGTCCAAAACGGACGGGCGGGACGCCCATCCCACAAACTTGTGGAAGTTATTTAATTCTCATTCCTCAGAGAGTTAATTTATAGCAGGCAAGATTTATTTAATTTGCAACAGAATTTAACCTTTGTGCTGTAAAATGTAGCAGTTCTCAGTTGCCGACTATATAGTAGGGACTTACCGATGGCCTGTTTTCGTGTGGGCGATCGGCTAAAATCCAGGATAAATCTTGTTCTTAGCAAAGTCTCGATTAATAAAAATAATGCAACAGTAGACCCGGAATCCAAACCCATACAAAATAAGCCATTCCCAATTCTAAAATCTAAAATCTAAAATCTAAAATGGTATGACTTTCATCTCGCTTCAATATGCGCTGTTTCTGTTAGTTTTGTTCGGGGCTTACTGGTTGGTTCCGCTGCAGTGGTGGCGACTGTTCATCATGTTGGCGGGTAGTTTGATTTTTTACGCTTCGCTGCAAATTTGGTACATTCCTTTGCTGTTAGTCGCTGCTTTGTTTAATTACTGCTTGGGGATGGCGATTGGGGAACCTCTGGATTGGCGGATTGCTAATGAATCTTGGAACCGCCGCCGTTTGTTGCTGCTGTGGATAGGCATCTGCCTGAATGTGTTGCTGCTTCTGGGCTTTAAGTATGTGCCTTTTTTATTGAGTTCGATCGGCACTTTGTTCAATTGGCCTGTAGCTATCGACGGGGCTGACTGGGTGAAAAGTCACGTCATCGCACCCCTGGGATTGAGTTTCTTTTGCTTTGAGTGCATTGCTTATTTGATTGACGTGTACCGAGGCGCGCCTGCTGCTACTTCGCTGCTGCACTTTGCTGCTTACAAGTTGTTTTTTCCCAAACTGATTTCCGGCCCGATTACTCGGTATCACAACTTGATATATCAACTGAAAACCCAACAATTTCCAACGCCCGATCGCATTTCTGAGGGACTTTGGACGATCGCCTTTGGTGCAGTAAAAAAAGGTCTTTTCGCAGATAACTTGGGAATTTATGTCGATTTAAGCTTTACCAATTTACAGCGGGCGGGTAGCGAGGATTTGTGGCTGGCGATTTTGGCTTACGGGCTGCAACTTTATCTCGATTTTAGTGGCTATGTTGACATGGCGCGCGGTACTGCTTTGCTGCTGGGTTGGTATTTGCCACCAAATTTTGATTTTCCTTATTTTAGTGCCAGCATAGCTGATTTTTGGCGACGCTGGCACATGACTTTAGGCGATTGGCTACGCAATTATTTGTATTTTCCTTTGGGCGGTTCGCGAGTCGGTTTGTGGCGCACTTGTCTGAATTTGTCTATTGTCATGTTAATTGCGGGAATTTGGCACGGGGCGGCTTGGGGATTTATTGTGTGGGGGGTTTTACACGGTTTAGCTTTGGCGGTTCACAGGCTGAGTGATGTGCTGTTTAAGCGGTGGCGGATCGAGTTTTTGTGGGAAAATCCGATCGGGATTGCGATCGGTTGGCTGTTGACTCAGGCGATGGTTTTTGGTAGTTGGATATTTTTCCGACTTCCCGATTTAAAGGATTCTGGATGGGCGATTTCGCATTTGTGGGGACACACTGCTGACGTGCAGTTTGCTGAGAAAGTTTATGTAGAAGCTTTGGGTTTAGATAGAGTGAGTTTAGCTTGGATTTTGGCTGCTTTGGCTGTGGCGATGCTGGGGAATTATGCGTTGAGTCGGGGTTTGAAATTAGAGTTAAATTGGCCGATGAAATTGGTGTTAGTGCCGCTTTGTTTGTATGCGGTTTGGGTGTTGGCTCCCGAAGGCGGTTTGCCTTATATTTATTTTGATTTTTAGGGTATTATTTAAGTCGCCTTCTGAACAGGCTTTCCGGTCTGTTCCACAAAGAGTAGATTTTCTTGTGGAACAGGCCGGAAAGCCTGTTCTTGAGAATGGTGCAAGATGTCAGTCGAAGTGATTCCCCGCTACCTATTAGTGTCAACTTAAGCTTTTTGTTCGCCAGTCCTCCCGCTCACCCAATAGTCCGCCAGGGAATGAATTCCCTGTCTCATAGCTAAAGTCCTCTCAAAGAGGACTGAAGAACTCATTAGTCCTCATCGCGAGGAATTTCGCTTTGAGGCTCTTGTTTCAACCGCTGCCGGACTGAGGGTTTAACGTTAAGTTGACATCAATGCCCGCTACCCTACAACTGATAAGAACACCAGTCACTCCAGCTACCTACATAAAGTTTAGCATCGGGAATTCCGGCAATTTCTAAAGACAGTAAATTGACGCAAGCCGTCACCCCGGAACCGCAATAAACAATAATTTCTTCAGCTTTTTCTAATTCTGTCCACCGCTGTTTTTGTTCGGATGCCGATCGCACTTTTCCAGTTTCATCCGTCACCCCTTGCCACGGATAGTTAACCGCACCCGGAATGTGACCTGCAATGGGGTCGATCGGCTCCCGCAAACCTTCATATCTCTCGCTTTCTCGCGAATCAACCAAAATCTTTCCCGGCAAGTCTTTACGCGCTTTTACCGCCTCAATATCTACCGCCAAATCCGGCTGCAATTGAGCAACAAATTTACCCTCGCGGGCGTCTGGCAAAATATTTGTTACCGGATAGCCCGCCGCTTTCCAGCCGCTGAAACCGCCGTCTAACAAAGCGACTTTGCTGTGTCCCATATATCGCAGCAGCCACCACAAGCGAGCTGCAAAAGCCAGTCGCGAATCGTCATAGGCGACGACTAAAGTTTCTGGTGAATTAATGCCGATCGCGCTCAATTTATCAGCTAATTCTTCAATGTTTGGCAGCGGATGTCTACCGCCGTGTTTGCCCACAGCACTCGCGAGATCGCGGTTTAAATCTAAATAGAAAGCTCCGGGAATGTGACTTTCTTGATATTGTTTTTGTCCCAATTCAGGGTCGGCAAGGGAAAAACGACAGTCAATGATTACCACTTGCGGATTGTCGGTATTGGTGGCTAACCATTCAGGAGAAACGATTAAAGTGTTGTCAGTCATAAGTATTCAAATCTATATTTTAACATTTATCGGGAAGGAGCTTTTTTCTCTGGTTCTGCTTTATCGGTACGAGATTTTTTAGAAGTTTGTTTCTCCGAAGCTCTTTTTTCAGAATTGGATTTTTTAGGAGTTGCTTTTTCCGAAGGTGATTTTTCGGCTGGTGCGGGAGTTGGAGTTGGCTGAGGGGGAGTTACTGCTGCTTCTTGAGCGTAAAGCAGATATTTCTGATACTCGATTACTTTTGCTTGAGCTAGTTGATGGTTGGGGCTAGAAACTGGTACTCTTCTCATTAATGAGACGGCTTCTTGCCAACGATCGATAACTGTACTCCAATCTTCCTTGGTTTTTGCCGATCGCCCTAATTCTGCTGCTTTGAGTGCGCTGTTAACGGCTTCTCGAAAAGTATCTGGTGCAGCATCCGGTGCAGTTGCTAAATCTGCTGTTTCACCCGGATTATTCCCCGCAGTTGCTGCTGGCTGGTTCAAAATTTTACCGACAAACGCCACCACGGCGATCGCCAACATACCCGTTACTAGCCCGACTACAATGAAAGTCGATCGCAGTCGGTTCTCAAATGCAGCAAGTTCCGACGGTTTTTCCTCCTCAATATTGTTCTCCATCTCTGTGCGATCGTCCATATTAACCACAGCAGTATTTGGTACAGATTCTCCTCCAAAGCTCTGTGGTTCAAAAGTGCTATTCTCCCAACTAAACTCTTGACTCCAAGCAGCAGCAATCTGACCGCTTTCTCGGCCCTCAACCTTCACTTTGCGAATCGAATCCGGCTGCAAATTCGTCAGCTCGGTGCGAACAAAATCAACTAATGTATTTTCTATGGGTACCTGCTCGGCCTCAAGAATTACATCCAAACAGTCGCCGTCGAGATTAGCGGAGGCTGTGATGCCTTCAGATTGCAACTGGCTGTTGAGCCAAGATGCGATCGCAGTGGCAATATCTCCCTGCTTGGCAAGTTCCTGAAAATTAAGCTCTGTCATAGCTGGACACCTGATAATGCAGAAGGAATGAAAAATTCATAAATAGTTTTTTTAAGTTAAAAACACCCTAACTGAAATTCAATGAATAGTATAATATATCGCGGCAAATCCCAGCCCAAAGATGCAAATTCTCACTCTCGCTCCCCCTGGCATCCCTTGGGGAATGACTTGCATTGCTTGGCTTTAAGCCGAACTCAGGTTTGTAGTGAGGAATGCAAGTCGTCTTGCTCAGCCGCCAAATACTGCTGCTGCAACCAGGTTTTTGATACCGGGCGCGCCAGTCCAGATATTGCCAGCGTCGCCCCTACAACCAGCATCCGGCTGGAAAAATGCTCGATCGCGCGGATTCGAGATTTGAGATTAAAAAATTGTGCGATCGCAGTGCCATCGGCGGACAGCGAGTGATATCATCATTTAGTCAATATTCAATTTTTTATAGCAAATAACTCGATCGCACAATGGTAGCAATAGCAATTTTAGCGGCTGGACGCGGCACGCGCATGAAATCTGACTTGCCTAAAGTTCTACACGAATTAGGCGGTCGATCGCTAGTTGAGAGAGTCCTCCAAAGTTGTCAAGAAATTCAAATTACCAGGCGACTTGTCATCGTCGGTTATCGAGGTGAACTCGTTAAAGAATCCCTGATTCGAGGTCAAGAAAGATCAGGAAAAAATCCTCAATCTCCTCCCCTAGAATTTGTCGAACAAACCGAACAATTGGGAACCGGTCATGCCATCCAACAATTGCTGCCTCACTTAGAGGGATTTCAAGGAGACTTGCTGGTCTTAAATGGGGATGTACCTTTGCTGAGGGCAGAAACTATCAAACAATTGATGGCCATTCACAAACAGCACAAAAACTCTGCTACTTTATTGACAGCTAATTTACCGAATCCCCAAGGGTACGGACGAGTATTTACCGACAGTCAAAACTTAGTCCAGCAAATTGTCGAACACCGCGACTGCACACAAGCTCAAAAGCAAAATCACCGAATTAATGCAGGTGTTTACTGCTTTCACTGGCCGGATTTAGAGAAAATTTTGCCAGAATTGAAGGCAGATAATGACCAAAAAGAATATTACCTAACTGATACGGTAAATTTCCTCAGCCCGGTGATGGCGGTGGATGTGGAAGATTATCAAGAAATATTGGGAATTAACGATCGCAAACATTTAGCCACAGCTTGCGATATTTTGCAAACGCGGATAAAGGACAAGTGGATGACGGCGGGAGTGACGCTGCTCGATCCCAACAGCATCACGATCGACGATACCGTAGAGTTGCAGCCGGATGTCGTAATTGAACCGCAAACTCACTTGCGGGGAAATACTTCGATCGCCTCCGGGAGTCGCATCGGCCCCGGCAGTTTGATCGAAAACAGTCAGATTGGGGAAAATGTGACTGTGCTTTATTCAGTGGTTTCTGACAGTATGGTTGCTGAAAATTCGCGAATTGGCCCTTACGCACATTTGCGGGGACACGCAGAAATTGGGGCTAACTGTCGCGTCGGCAATTTTGTAGAATTGAAAAATACTCAAATAGGCGATCGAACTAATGTCGCTCACTTGTCTTATTTAGGCGACGCGACTTTGGGAGAAAAAGTCAACATCGGTGCGGGGACAATTACGGCGAATTATGACGGAAAAAACAAGCACAAAACTCAAATAGGCGATCGGAGTAAAACGGGTTCTAACAGCGTGCTGGTTGCACCGATAACTTTGGGGGAAGATGTTACTGTAGCGGCGGGTTCTGTGGTGACAGAAGATGTGCCGAATGATTGTTTAGTAATGGCTCGTTCCCGGCAAGTTGTCAAACCAGGTTGGAAGTTGAAGGAATGAGAATTAAATAACTTCCACTCTTGAAAGTGGGATGGGCGTCCCGCCCGTCCACTCATGACGGGCGGGACGCCCATCCCACAATAAAAATTAAAATTGTCAGTTATTTAATTCGCGCTCCGAAAGAACCTAAAAAGTGAACGATTGTTCACTTTTTAGATGATCAGTTTCCACCCAATTGCGAGTTTCGCACTCGATACCAAAGAAACCGGGTTTTTATAACAGAAGCGATCGCACTCTAGGAGAGATTTTGCTAAAAAACCCGGTTTCTGCGTAAGTCTCCAACCTTGAGAAATCGGGTCGATCGCGAGCAGCTATTTTTGGTTATTTTGCTGGTGCAGATAGTTGTTAATCGCTTTGGCGATTTTTGCTTGCTGGTATGGGTTCATAGTGCGGGGTAGGGAGATGCGAGAGCCTCCACAAACTAACAGTCTAACTTCGTACCAAATGTCATGCTCCCGATCTTTTGTTCGCTCGACTTCCACGCCATAAATCTCGCACAGAGAGTATTGAATTAGCTTAGTTCCCAACAAACCCTGCTGTTTAACAGTCAGGGCATTTAAAGTTGTATCAAAGCTATAAATTTCCTTTTTTCCGAAGGCTATTACTGCTATCCCTGCTGTCACAAATATGGCTCCTATCCCTAGAAACCAACTGTCGAGTAGCTTTAATTCCAGCAATCTGCGCTCCGCATTTTTAACAAAAGAATTGATGTCCGAAGCAATAGCGTCTTGGGTTCCCCAATTAGGGGAGTTAGCAGTGAAAGGAACATAGCCAGCATCAGTCCGAAGTACAACTTTGCTGGTGTAGGCCGCTCTGACAACTTTTGCTCCCTGCAAAGAAGCAAGCTGAATTTCTTGAATCTTCGATCCCAGCAAGCTCGATCGCACCAACTGACAATTCCCTTGTGTTCCTTGCACTCTGTGACAATACAGGCTTGCCAAATTGTAATCAAACGCCGCCAATTTCAGTCCAAATACCATTAACAAACAGCTAGGTAGCCAAAAATCAAATACGCCACGAGTCTGAATTTTTAATTCAGTCGCTGTTTGCTCGATTATTTTCATTTATTTTACCCTGAGATTAAACAAAGGATATTAGAGGCCCTATCTTTGCTGGGATGCGCCCTATTGTTAACTTATATGTTATTTGAAGTTTGTCCTATGACCTGAGCCTTTTGATCTTGCTAAGATATTAGCACTAAAATGTCTCGCGCACAATAACTGTAGCGAGTATAGGTGCGGGTGGCTTTGAGATAGCTTTCCGTCATTTCTCCCTGGTGATGGACTTGGGCGATTGCCTACGCGATATAGCAATCCTCGCATCATTTGCATAATTATTGTAGGGGCAATCCCACGCCCGGTTGCCCGATAGATAGGGGGTAGGCACTCTTAGCACTACCCCTACCAATTTATCTGAATATTTAGGATTGCTATAGCTAGGGTTCACTGATTTGTAGGGCAAATACATTGCTAACCGTGCGATTATCCTTAATCGAGATATAGCTGCGAATCAAGTCAGCCATTTTGTATTGTTCTGTTAGTGAATAGCTTCTTAAACAGATGATATCGCCCCCGAACATCCACAAATCAACATAATAACTACGATTTCCCTCGCTATCTCCTATTTCCTCTAATTCCACCGCAGAAATATCGCGAGTTGAGCATTCGGTAACATCATGAAGCCATACACCCCGTCGTTTAATGGTCATTTTGCTAAGAGTTTTATCAAAAATATATGTTTCATCTATCGCCCCGTCCAACAAAGACAGCGAAAACAACAGAAAGATACCTCCACCTATCCAATTTGATACTAAAATAATCTGCAATAATCCCATAACGATAAATGGAGAAATTAATAGCAAACCATCCCAAAAGATGGCTGTTTTAATTATTAATCTATTTGGCGTTTGCTTGATGATTTTCATGATTTAAGGTGAGATTTTTAACAACCCTGTGAATCACTTATCTATTCGCTGTATGCAATTTTTACTGCACCGATTATTATTTGACACTGCTTTGGACGATCGCACTTTTGGTGTTGTAAACAGCCTTGACAGCATAAGCCTCGCCGGGACGTATATGTAAAGCTCTGTTAAAATTGATTAAAGCGGTTTGATAGTCTCCCCGATCGTAGTAAATATAGCCGACTTTCATCAATTGTTTGAAGTCAGAATTTTGAGCAGCAACACGTGCAGAATTAGGATTATTTACAGATGCAGCAGAAGTAGGAGATGGCTCTAAAGCAGGAGATAACTCTTGATTGGGTGATGGAGAAGTGTTGAAACCAGAAGGAAAAGAAGAGGGCGATTGCTCGTTATACCCCTGCTCTACATTAGATCCAGAGCCAGAGATTTTTACAAAATTTTTGCCATAAAATACTGAAGTAGTAATGCCTCCCAATACAAACATCAACAATCCAGCACATTGAATTAAGAAGGTTTTTCTAATTTTTTCATTGCTCCAATTTTTGATATAAAAAACCAATGATGCCAATGGGACAAGCAAGTAAAGCACTCCCCAAATAGTTTCCTCTCCAAAAGCTTGAACTAATCCCCAAAAATAGCCAACAAGACTTAAAACTAAACCTAGGATAAAAAATAAGGCGATCGCAATTCCCGGCATTTTCTATTTCTCCAGTAGATGTATACTTATTTTGACAACTGTAAAAGAGCGGATTTTCAACCTGAAACTCTTTCCCCTGTTTGCTGTGTTAAAAATAGATTAGCGGTGACAACAGTTCGATCGCGCACAGCGAATGTTAGGATTTAGGTTAGGAATTTGACTAGGAACTCGATCGCGACTGCCGCAAATGATACTCTCAACCCTCGATCGACCCGAAGAACCATTTGCACGCGCCAGCAAAGGCTGGGACATCCAAAAGCTTTACACCGACTTGGCAAATGCCAAACAACAATTCGCCCCCCACACCAGAAGAGGGCTGACACCTGTAGAAAAGCGGCACCTCTGCGGCTTGTTGTGCGGCTACAGCCCAGCCGAAATTGCGGTATTTCTCAACAAACAAATCAAAGGTGTAGAAGTTGACTTGTCAAAAACTTTGTACAGATACATAGAATTATTGACAAATCGGCCCCGAAATGCTCTTAAAAATTGGAGAGATGCGATCGACTGGCTGGAAATAGCCGGATATAAAACGCAGCCAAAAACCTCAACCGGCGCCATATTAAAAGCTACTCTCCACCATTCAGACAGGATTTTGTCTGCAGCTATCAGTCCCGACGGACAATTCCTCGCAACGGGATCAGAGGATAGTACAGTGAAAATTTGGAGTTTGCACAGCGGGGAACTGCAGCAGACAATTTTCGGACATTCAACAGCCGTATTGCTAGTGGCTTTCAGTCCCGCCAGCAAAACGCTGCTGACACGATCGCGCGCGGGTACAGTCAAACTCTGGAACCTGCAAAACGGCCAACTGCTGAAGCGTTTGGCAGAGGTACACCGCCACGAATCCGTCGCCGTAAGCCCCGACTGGCAAATTTTGGCGATCGGCACCACCCGCAGCACTGTCAAGCTTCAGCACCTCAACAGCGGCCAACTGCTGCAAGTTTTGGCAGGCTATCAAGGGGATGACATAAGTGCGATCGCCCTGAGTCCCAACGGAAAAATGCTAGTAGCCAGCGGCCTCAATGCAGCCAGCGGTTTCTGTCGCGCCACAGTCACTTTGTGGGAATTGCCGGGAGGCGAAGTGAGACGAACATTTGGCAGCGAAAATTATGTAGCGATTTCTTCCGATAGCCAAATTCTTGTCAATCATGGTGGCCAAACTATCAAACTCTGGAATTTGCAAACAGGCGAATTATTGCATTCGCTGCAAACAGCAATTCGCATCACTTCCGCCGCCGCAATTAGCCCCGACGGGAAATACTTTGCAGTGGGGTGTTTTGACGGTACTGTTAGACTTTGGAATTTTCGCGGCGAATTGCTGCACACTTTAGATGGACATTCTAGCCCTGTGTCTGCGGTGGCGATCGGGCTTTTGGGCGAAACTCTCGTCAGCGGCGGAGAGAATGGTACTGTTAAACTTTGGCAACTGCGGATTGAAGATTAGAGAGGTGACGGGCCATGATTAAATTATTGGAGTATAATTGATTTAAGGTTTTTGAGAGGGGCCCAGACAATGAATGTTACCCTAACACCAGAACAGGAAAAATACGTGCTCTCGCAATTAAAAGGTGGCAACTATGACAGCGTTCAGGAATTAATTAGCGAAGCATTGCAACTGCTAGAAGAAAGAAATCGTCCACTGAAACAGCAGCGTCTGGCAGAACTCAGACAAAAAATTGCTAGCGGCACTGAGCAAATTGCTCAAGGAAAAGTGACTGATGGTGAAGTAGTTTTTGCCAGATTGCAGGAAAAAATTCGCTCAATTTCTGAGTCTGGATTATGAGCAGCTATTCTTTCTCAGATGATGCAATTCAAGATTTAGATGACATTTGCTCCTTCTATTGCTGGTAATAATTACAGTTCGGCCAGTAAGCTTTTTGATAGGATTCGAGAACGATGTAAAGTCACGGCGGATTTTCCTAATATGGGTAAAAATTATAGCCAGCTATCTCCCAGCTTGCGAGGATTTATTGTCGATGATTACATCGTTTTTTATTACCCCTGAGAAGATGGAATTGATGTAGTTCGCGTAGTGAATGGATACCGCGACTTGGAATCTCTTTTTTCAGATTCGGATGAAGGATAGGACGAGCGCATTTTCAGAACTCATTGCATAAAATGTCGCCATATTGCTAGAAGTGAGAAAGGAATGAGTAAAACTAAGGATCGCGAATTAAATAACTTACAATTTTAATTGTTATTGTGGGATGGGCGTCCCGCCCGTCCCACAAACTTGTGGAAGTTATTTAATTCTCATTCCTAACGCAGATCGAACTCCCCGACTTCTTGGAGAAGTCGAGGATCGGAATCACCGATTAAGAACCATTTTTAAGCAATGAAAATCAGCGTTCCCTTGCTCATTTCCAAAGTATCGCCCATTTGCATACCATTGTGAAAAGCACCCAAAATCACCTCGCTAGTTTTGCCGAAAGCGATCGCCCCGCTAGCATCAATTCCAATTGCGCCAAAATCCCGTTGACGTTCGTCAGCTTCAGCAAAAGAACGCTCAAAAGCAGCTTTCAAACTCAAACCATCCGTTACCCGAATTACAATTCGCGCGGCCAAACACTCGTCCATAATGTGCTCGCCAATCCCCGTACAGCTTACCGCCGCACTCCCTGCCGCGTAATTTCCCGCCGGCATCGCCGAGTCACTAACCCGCCCAATCCGCTCAAAACCCTTGCCACCAGTCGAAGTCCCAGCAGCCAAGCGTCCATGCACATCCAAAGCTACGACTCCGATCGTACCCACACCGGCCGGTTCGGCAACCACGTCAGCCATTGCTTTGCTAAAATTGCCTTGGCGTTCCTGCATCCACTCGTGCAAACGCAAATCCGTCATCGGATCGTAAATCGGCAAGTGAAGTTCTCGCAGCAATTCTGCCGAACCAAAATCAGAGAGAACCCGATCGTCCGAAGTCTGCAAAAATTTAGCAAGTTCGATCGGATTTTGAACGCGAGAAACATTTATCGCCCCGCTGAAACGCTGCATCAAACCGTCCATCAGCGAAGCACTCATCCGAATTTGACCGTCCGACTGCACCACAGAACCAGTACCGGCATTGAATCGCGGGTCATCTTCCAACAATTGGCACCCCCGCACCACTGCATCTACGGCACTTGCACCGTCTTTCAGCAGCGGATAAACTTCCTCCAAAACATCGTAAAGCGATTTCCGCACCGCCTCAATTCCGCCTTTACTGTGTAGAGAACTGCCGGCACCGCCGTGAATAACTAGCTTTGGTTGCACTTGTTGCGATGCCATAATTTATAACCTAATAACCTAAAATTTTTCCTTTGCAATCTTAGCTTTGTTCGAGCAACTTGCCCTAACTTCTTAATCTTGAGCCGCCAAACGGCGGCGACGACATCGTTCGGAGCAGTATTTGACCTCATCCCAGCAGTCGGCCCATTTTTTGCGCCAAGTAAAAGGTCGATCGCATACCGGGCACATTTTTGTCGGTAAATCAGATTTCGATCGTTGCTTAGCCATGCTAATTTTGACAATAGATTAACTAATTCCCATCTTGTACCATTTTTATGAACAGGCAAGATGCCTGTTCCACAAGAGTTAAATTTGATTGTGGAACAGGCATCTTGCCTGTTGCTAAGGAAACAACCTAATTTCTACCAAACACCTCCCCAAATAAAAATGCTCGAAACGGCCGACGCCAACATCCGAATAGTTTTAGTCGAACCGGCAGGCCCATTGAATGTCGGTTCTGTTGCCCGCGTCATGAAAAATATGGGTTTGCACCAATTAGTTTTGGTAAATCCCCAATGCGATCATTTAGGGGAAGAAGCCCGACTGATGGCAGTTCGCGCCGCCGACATATTGGAAACGGCGAAAGTAGTCGAGAGTTTGCCCGCTGCTTTGGTTGGGTGTGTCAGAGCGATCGCAACTACAGGGGATGATAGTCGATCGTTGCCAACACAACTAGAAGAACCCGCAGAGGCCTTGCCTTGGCTCCTAGAAGCCCCCAGCGCCCTCATTTTCGGCCGAGAAGACTGCGGCTTGACCAATGCCGAATTAAACCGCGCTCAACGCCTGATCCGCATTCCCAGCAGCGATGCCTACACATCTCTAAATCTCGCCCAAGCCGTCGCTATCTGCTGTTACGAACTATACCGGGAAGAAGGAAGAAGGAAGAAGGAAGAAGGAAGAGGGAAGAGGGAAGAAGGAACAGGGAAGGAAGAAGAAGATGCCTCGTTCCCCGGCTCAGCCGGGGAACGCATATCCAGAGGCTCTGCCTCTTCAATACCCCATGCCACAGATAATTTATCAACTTGTTACCAAGAACAACTTGCCACCCGCCAGACAGAAAATCTCTCAATTCCCCTCGCCAGTGCTCCCTTGGAAAATTTAGAGGGATATTACCAGCAACTAGAAACGCTTTTACTCAAAATAGGATATTTGCAGCAGCACACAGCAGCAAGCCGGATGGAAAAATTTCGGCGTTTGTACAACAGGGCTTATCCGACAGTGGATGAAGTCGCCATGCTGCGGGGCGTCCTCCGCCAAACAGAATGGGCAATCAAAAGTTACCCACGAGAGGCAAATTCTGATACTCTGGATGGGGCGTTGCCGGAAAATCCAACAGATAGCTAGGAGAACTTTCCTGTACCCACTTGTCACCTTCAAAACAGGGTTTCTTGACTAAAAACCTAAGCTTTGCGATAATTTGCGGGCAATAAACCCGGTTGCTGATACCATGCAGCGTCTGGGGTAAATCTAAAATCTAAAATCTAAAATCTAAAATTGATTGGCTGACAAGCGGAAAAATCTTAAACTTGAACTTTACATTAGTGATTAAGGAGTAAGACGTGGCAGAGCGGTTTCCCAAAGGATCGATATTATCGGTGATATCCTCGTCGATATCCTCTCCCAACTCCGGCTCAAAGCAGCCTAAGTCCGGCAAAGCAAGTCAGTCTGGCAACTCGGGCCGCCGCCGCCCTCCCCAACCGCAAAACGGCAATCCAGAAATTCGATCGCCCGAACCTGCAACTTTGCCACCGCAACAGGGCCGGGGCAGCAGAATTGGAGCCAATTCTCCCACATCTTCGGAAGAATTTACTACACAAGACTTTTTATCCGATCCTCGATCGGCAATTAACCCCAGAAAACCCAGAACCAGCAAAACTCCGCAGTCGAAGACTCGCCAACCACGCAAAAAAGGCCTCGCTGCTGTCGATATGTTCCAGTTTCCAGATCCGACTCTGGAGCGGGAAAATGTGAGTTCGATCGCCAGCAATCCCAACAGCCAGCCCCCAACAGCCACTCCCCCTACCACCCGTGGAAGTCGTCCCAATGCGCCCCCAGTTCGCATTTCAGACACGGTAATCCCCGCAGATACCAAAAAACCCCCCGTGCCTAAACCGCGCCCACAAGCGAGTCAGAGACCCGGTAAACGCTCTGCACCTCGGAGCGTGCCGCCGTTGGTGTATGCTACTCGCTTGCTGATTCTGGGAGTTGGGATAGCGGTAATTTGCGGTACGCTGCTGTCGGTGGTAAATGCTGTGAGTCGAGCATCGACTGTAGCGACAGAAGAACAAACCACCACAGGGCAGAACAACCCAGCCGATAGCGCATCTGCGGCACCAGCAGCCCCAGAAGTGCTGCAACTGAATCAAGAATTAGCGGCTTTGAAAACCAAAGTTCAAGTTTTAGCAACAGAAAATCCTAGTTTAACAGCCGGAATATTTCTAGTCGATTTAGATACTGGAAGCTACCTAAATTTTAATGGCGATACTGCTTTTGCTTCAGCTAGCACAATTAAAGTACCAATTTTAGTAGCTTTTTTCCAAGCAGTAGATGAGGGCAAAGTGCAGTTAGATCAGGTGCTGACGCTGAAGTCCGAACACATTGTCGGCGGTTCTGGGGATATGCAAGACGAGTCTCCGGGTAAGAAGTATTCGGCTTTGGAAGTTGCCCAAAAGATGATTGTTGTCAGTGACAATACGGCGACAAATATGATGATTGAGTTGTTGGGAGGTGCTGAGGTTTTGAATCAGCATTTTGCAAATTGGGGTTTGAGTACCACGGTTCTGCGTAATAATTTGCCAGATTTGGAGGGTACTAATACTACCAGTCCGAAGGATTTGATTAATATCATCGCCCAGATCGATCGGGGTAATTTGGTATCGGTGAAATCGCGCGATCGTATTTTGCAAATCATGCGACAAACTAGAAATGATTCTTTGCTGCCGAAAGGTTTAGGCGAAGGTTCAATTATTGCTCACAAAACCGGCAACATTGATACAATTCTTGCGGATGCCGGTATGGTGGATTTGCCGAACGGTAAGCGTTATTTGGTGGCGGTGATGGTGAAGCATTCGCCGGAAACAGAGAAGCCAGCTCAAACATTGATTCGGGAGATTTCTCGGATGAGTTACCGCTATTTGTACGGTGGGGAAACGCCAGCCGATTCAAAAGTTAAAATTAAAAATTGAAAATTCAACCGGGTTTTTTCCGGCTATTGTTGTAGACTTTATCAAACTATAAACCAGTTGGTATTATGAAACTAAACATTCGACTTGCTTGTCTAGTAGCGCTCTCAATTTTAGCTGTGGGAGTCTTCCCTACCTTGAGTAATGCTAATCCTGCTCCTGAATCTGAGACGGACGGCGTGAGACTGATCAACAATAATATCGAACTCAATCGGGCGAAAAACTTAGCCCGTCAAGCAGCAGAAAGGGCTAATGGGGGTTTAGGCAACTATCGAGCTGAAGCTTCTATGCACGGTATTTCTAGGGAATCGCCGTTTGTAGACAATGGCGATGGAACTTGGACTTTTACTTTTAAGGGTTCCAAGCCTGGTTCGTCTGTCTTTACTGTAGAAACGGTTGTTACGGTTTCTCAAGATGGAAGGGTGAGAGTCGATTACAACGGGCAAATTCGCGAGTTATCTCCATTGTGAATAACTGTGGAAATATCGGGCTATGCAGTTTCAATCCTCGATCGGGATTTAAGCTAACGGCATTTTTTCCCTTTGTTACAATCAAGGGAATTCCCCTCCTCACATCAGCACTAATGCAAATTATCCTAGAAGTTCCCGATATCCTCGGCGAAAAACTGCAACAATTGGGCGATCGTCTCCCGGAAGCCCTGGATCGCGCACTTCGGGAACTCGCCCCCGCAGAAACCATTCCCTACCAAGACGATCGCCAAATAGTGGAACTGCTAGCCAGTCAACCCAGCCCAGAAGAAATCCTCGCAATCCGCCCCACACCTGCGTTGCAAGCCCGCATGAGCGAACTGCTCGATCGCAATAAATCCGGCACTATTTCGGCCAGAGAGGAAGTCGAACTCGATCGCTATTTGCTGTTAGAACATTGGGTGCGTTTAGCCAAAGCTCACGCCTACAAACGCTTACAGACAGAAGCATGAGTTATGTACCAGCCACTGTGCGTCGCGTCGTCACCCAACGCGCCGGAGACCAATGCGAGTATTGTCGATTTCCCCAAACGGCTTCACTCTTTGCCTTTGAAATGGAACACATCATTGCTGAAAAACATGATGGGGTCACCGTCGTGGAAAACCTAGCGTTATCCTGTCCTTGCTGCAACCGTTTCAAAGGAACTGACCTAGGTTCTATCGACCCTGAGACTGGACAGCTAACTCCCTTTTTTAATCCCCGTCTCCAGGAATGGTCAGACCATTTTCGGCTAGAAGGAGGAGCAATCGTCCCACGGACACCAGAAGGGCGCGTAACCGCTAAAATTCTGCAATTTAACCTCCTAGAACGCATCCTCGAACGCGAGCAACTTATCAGTATTGGGGAATATCCAGCACCCAGCCCACAAACCACATAAACAGTAGGTGATTATAAAATCAACCCAACGATGCAGATTGTAGCAATAATTTAGATAAGTGGTATTACAAAACAAATGAATAATTTTAATTGTGAAAAAACCGTCTAACTGGAATAGTCTTATAGACTCATGGGGTGATTGTAATTCCCCGTATGCTTATATAGTAGCTTATTATCTTTCAAGATTTGATAGAGATGCTTATCAGAAATTGGGATTTGGTAATATGACTGATACCCATGAAAAAATAGGCTCTCTACTTGGAATTTCCGCTAATACAATCAAAAATTTGAGAGATGCCTTTGATCCTTATCATGAAAATAGGCGTAAAGGCTGGTGGCAGAGAGAGTTATGGCGTTGTGAGAAAGAAATTTATGAAGGATTTCAAGAATATTCTGAAGAAGAACTCTATGTTTTAGTTTGCAAAATTTTAACCACACCCAAGCTTGATTTTGAACAGCTTTTCGATTCTTTTAGTGTCTCAGATGATACGCTAATATTTCCTGATGAAGTCGGAGAAGTAGAGGAAACTCAAACTTTTAAAGAAGGTTCTATTCGTCAAATACAAGTTAATGCTTATGAACGAAATAATCCAGCTCGCAAAAAATGTATTGAATATTATGGGCTAAATTGTTATGTTTGCAAGTTTAACTTTGAAAAAGTTTTTGGAGAAATAGGTAAAGGTTTTATTCATGTTCACCATATAATACCTTTAGCTGAAATTAATCAAGAATATGAAGTTAATCCTATTCAAGATTTACGTCCACTATGTCCTAACTGTCATGCAATGATTCATAGGAAATATCCTCCATTTACTATTGAAGAAATTAAAGATTTACTTAGTAAAAACTGACTTCGTAGATAGATGTCCAAGATATTTTATGATACCATTTAGGCTCAAACCCTTGCCGCACCAGGCATACAGCCGAAAGATTTGACAATTCCCGCATCCAGGATAACCGCCACGTGATTCATCCGTCCAGAAATAAAAAACCTGTATCCGATCAACCAGCCCCCGAATTTATCCGTGGGGTCAATGCTTCAATCTAAAATCTAAAATCTAAAATCTAAAATCGATTGACCCCTCAAAAAAACACCTACCGATTCACGGAAATTCCAGGAACCGGAAAGCGATTAAACACTCGCGACTGCTAACTGTTCTGCCGCCTCTTTCTCGTTCATCTCGTCGAGTTTTTGCCAAACTTGCTGCATCAATTCATCCAATCCAAGTCTACTAACGGCGGAAATCAACAAAACAGGAGCGCCGCTAATTTCTTTAAGTCGGCTGATTAAATTACCGATTTCTTCGCTTTCGAGGTCGATCGCATCTACCTTATTAAAAGCCAAAATCTGCGGTCGATCGGCTAAACCACGCCTGTAAGCCTTCAATTCTTCCTGAATTGTGACATAATTGGCGATCGGATCTTCATCGGTAATATCGATCAAATGCAGCAACAACCGAGTCCGTTCGATGTGCCGCAAAAACTCGTAACCCAAACCAGCACCTTCGTGAGCCCCCTCAATTAATCCCGGAATATCAGCAAAAACAGTACCGTCGCCGCTGGGTTTTCTGACTACGCCCAAATTCGGGACTAAAGTTGTAAACGGATAATCTGCTATCTTGGGGCGGGCCGCAGATAAAGCTGAAATTAAGGTGGATTTGCCAGCATTGGGCATCCCCAGAATTCCCACTTCAGCTAATAGCTTCAATTCCAAACGCAAAAATTTGTGTTCTCCTTCTTTTCCCGGCATCGCATAATCTGGAGCACGGTTAGAATTGGTCAGAAAACACTTGTTTCCCAAACCGCCTTTGCCACCTTTGGCTACGCAAAAAGTCTGTCCGGGCGTTACTAAATCTGCTAAGATTGCCTGAGTTTCCGCGTCGTAAACTACTGTACCGCAGGGAACTTCGATCGTGCGATCGTCCCCACCTGCACCAGTCATATTTTTCGGCGCGCCCCGCTTCCCGTCATCGGCTTTAAAAATCCGGTTGTACTGAAAATCTAGCAGCGTTTGCAGGCTTTCCACCGCCACCATATACACGGAACCGCCTTTGCCGCCTGTCCCGCCACTGGGCCCGCCCGCCGGTACATACTTTTCTCTGCGAAAAGCTACCATACCGTCGCCACCTTTGCCGGCTGCGACTTGAATATCTGCTCGATCGATAAATTGCATAATTTAGTCAGTTGTCAGTTGTCAGTTGTCAGTTGTCATATCATGTCCAATCGAGCGATTAAGAGGGCGGGTTTTTGAGATTGTCAATTATTGGCAAATATTTTTCGTGAACCCGCCCCTACCTTATTAGGGGTAATCGACCGGACATGATATCACTTGTCATTGGTCAATTGTCAATTGTTAGTTGTGATTAGTCATTAGTTATTATACCAGATGCAAGTACAATATTCCCCTTTTCCTATAGTCCGCGTCGGCGGACGACAGCCAAGTTTAGTCGCGATTTACAGTTGCCGGAAAATTATAATTTTACCAATTTTTAAAAGTAGTTCAGAACCAGAGATTGTACGTGAGCATTTGTAGGGAAACGGCAATGCCGTGTCCGGCTCCTAAATTGGCGATTTTTAATAATTTGTATAAGCTTGAGGATTGTACCAAAACTGGGGTTGAATTAGTATTATCAAAGCAGATTTGATATTAGCAGGACTCACGCACAAAAACTGCATAAACCCGGTTTTTCTACTGGGGCGGATGGGTGTAATGATGTTTTTTCGTAGAAAAACCAGGTTTTTGCGTTCAGGACTAATTAGTAGTCATTGGTTAATAGTTACAGTCATTAATCCAAGATTTTACCAGAATGGCTAATGGCTAATGACTAATGACTACTAACAATAGGACGATACATCTTCCTTACATTCATCTGCCAAATAGCAGAGAGCTCGAAAGCGCATCCCGACTAACTGTTCGTAAAGCGGGTTAATCTGGCACATCGCCGGAATGTGGACGATTTTGCGACCAAATAACACGACATCTCGCTCAAACGGACACTGGGGCGGAATAATTTTACAGACAAAGTGTGCCAATTTTGGGTCGTGAATTTCCCAGCCATCAAGCCAGTCTTTGACGGGTTGCAGGACATCTTTGTGGTGAGGTTTAGGTAGCCGAGATGAAAGGGGTGTTCCGGCGGCGGGGGGGACATTCGCATCAAAAACTATTTGGCTGCTGGGCCCCTGCGGATCATCGCA
>Ga0209278_1000881_pt1 | contig 20094 bp, 10 predicted proteins | sample JI81BgreenDNA_FD_187504 | JGI IMG/M metagenome (GOLD analysis project Ga0209278, IMG submission 187504) | Wastewater effluent complex algal communities from Wisconsin, to seasonally profile nutrient transformation and Carbon sequestration -... | ecosystem: Engineered > WWTP > Effluent > Algae... | reverse complement strand
TCGCTGGCCGCGACGGTCACATCGGCCGCCCCGCGCAGCTGCGCAGTAGAAAGGTCCACCGTTTGGCCCTGTACCGCCAGAGACACACCGCTGCTGCGCCCCACCAACACCGAGCTGCCCAGCGCCACATCACCGGCGGCCTGCAGGTTCAGCGAGCCACCCGCATCCCACCGCGATCCATCCATCGAAGCTGTGCCGTCGAGGGTAGCCTGAACGTTGCCCCCGCTGTAGCGGTCGGCGGTGTCACCGCCCTCGTCCACCAGGCGGGAGCCGGCCAAGCTCATGGACGCCTGTCCGCCCAGCAGGCCATCACGCAGCAGCAACTCCCCATCGCTGTCCACCGAAAGGGTCCGGCCTGCGAACACGAACGCGTCGCTTCCCGATGCCCCGTCGCGACCCGTTTCCACACCGTCCGAAGCCTGTACCAAGATGTCGCGCTCTGCGCTGAGCCGACCACTCAGGGTGACCCGCCCTGCTGCATCCAGCACCACATCGTCCACGGTCGCGGCCATATCCCCTCGCACCGCCACGCCCACCCCACGCTCGGTAGACATGAGCCGAATGCGGTTGGCATACATGCCACCCAGGGCAGCCACGTCTATGGATACCGTAGGCGCTCCACTACCGTCGCCAACTGCCGTGGTGACACGCCCGGCGTAGGTTTGATCGAACTGGCCGGTGGTAGCCGCGAGCGCCTGCGCCCACACTGGACCATCCACACGCAGTGCTCGGGTCAGCAGGTCGAAACCTGCCGACTCGCTCGCGTCGGCGCCGTCCCTGCCAATCAGTATGTCTCCCTGACGGATCTGGAACCCCCCCAGACCACCGTTGGCCTCAAAGGTAGGTAGCCCTGTGCTCAGGGTGATGCGCGGTGTGTTCAGGAAGCCGCAGCCATCGCAGGTGATCCCGTAGGGGTTGGCAATCACCAGTTCGGCCCGCTGCCCGTGTACCTCGAGGTAGCCGTTGAGTTGCGAACGGTTGGCCTGGACCACCTCATTGAGGATGATGCTGGCTGCGCGCCCCTGCAGATTGGCGTTCTCGCGCAGAGTGCCAGCCAGCAGCGAGCGCTCCACCTGCGTGGCGTTGTTCAGCACCAGACCCGGGCGGTCGACGTCGAAACGCTCGTAACGGTTGTGGGACAGACCTGTGTCGTTCGGCGTGGCAATGTTCACCACGGGTACGCCGTTGGGAGAGACATCTACCTGGGTGCGCCCATCGGCAGGCACAGGTGGGCCCGCCCACAAGGGCAGCGGGGGAACAGCCAGAACCACGATGAGCGCACTGGCGGTGCAGCGCTTCCAAGGGGAAACGGTCGGGGCCGCGGCAGAGGAACGGTGCATGGTCAGAAATCCATCGAAACGCGAAGAAACAGGTACTCGTCGCTAGCACCCAGGCGCTGCGGCAGCACGGTGGGCTTGGAGAGCGAAAGCTGGGCGGCGAAGGGCCCGTGGTTGACGCCCACACCCAGGGTGAGGCCAGCCAGCGTTCCACCGGGACCACCTGCGTCGGGGCTGATGCGCCCCACGTCCCAACCCACAAAAGGACGCCACTGGGTCTGCCCGACCGTGACCGGCATGGCCGCCTCGTTGCGCCACCAGAGGCCGGAGTCGCCCGAGATGCTGAACTTGCGGAATCCGCGCACGGAGAACGGCCCACCAATCAGGAACTGCTCCGTTCCGTACAGGGTGTCCGTAGCGCGCTGCGCCGACACCGAAGAGACCCATGTGAGTGCTCTCCCGGCAACGGGCACCGAGCCCGACGCGGAGGCGTTGAGCACAATCTTGTCGAATTGCGCGCGAGGAGCGGTTGGACTCTGGCCCGGCACATCGCGCAGCGCGCCAAACGCATCCAGGCCACGCACCCACGCGATATCTCCTGACAGGAAAGCCCCGGGGGTCCGGGTGGATGCAGAGACCCCCAGATCCACCGTGGCCAGCCTGCGCGAACTGGTCTCCAGCAACGTACCGTTGAGGAAGTTGCGGGCGCTCTTGACCGTGAGGTTGGAGACCGCAGAGACCTTGGTGTCGCGGTCGCGAAACAGCACGCGGTCTACACGCAAGGCCTGGTTCGTGGACTTTCCGCTGGTGTTGAACGTGGTCACGGAACCCCGCACCTGGCTCACGTAGTCAAACTCGCTGGCAGTCAACGTGAAGGTCCAGTAACCGTAGGGAATCGAGTACAGGAGGGACAGCGATTGCGCCAGCTTGCTGTCGCGGTCGGCGTCGGTGTTGAGACGGCCCGACAGGTTGAGGAAATCGTTGATGCCCAACAGATTGTCCAGCGACAGCGCCGCCGAAACCAAGTCGCGTCCGGTGGAAGCCGACCCGGTGTTGTCCGAGGCCAGATTGACCGACCAGCGCTTGCGGGGTGTGTTGCGCACCACGACCCTGGACGCCCCAGCGACTGCGCCTGGCTCGATGTCCATGGTTGCGGAGTTGGAGCGCAAGCGGTTGATCTGGTCCAGCCCCTGCTCGATATCCCGCAGGTTGAAGATCTTGCCCTCAAGACCGGGAAATGCAGTACCCAGGTGCACCCCTTCGCCCTCAAGCCCGAAGCCCTCGATCAGCCCTTCCAGTACCAGCAGCCTGAGTTCGCCACTGGACAAATCCTGCTCAGGAAGATAGACCCGCGTGGTGGTGAAGCCCCGCACGAGATAGTGGTTGGTGATGGCCTGCATCACCGCATTGATTTGTGCAAGGCTGATGCAGTCGCCTCGACCGGCAGCCGTCAGTGCCTCAATGTCTGCAGGGTCCAGCTGGGTCGCTCCATCCAGCACCACCGAGCGAATGGCAAAGCAGCCGGATGCAGCAGCGGGCTCTGTGGTTTGGGGCTGCAAGTCCGCGCCCTCGGTCCGAGGTCGGCGCTCGAGTTGCTCGCGCTCGCGCGCCAGCCGTTGCTGCTCCTCCAGAAGCAGACGCTGCGCCTCCCGATTGGCCCGCTCCACATCTGGCTGGGCAAACACCGGGGCGCACAGCAGCAGAACAAGCGGCAGGCAAAACAAGCGGAGCACTGGCAACATCGAAGCAATCCATCGGGGGAGAGCTTCAATTTTCGGGGCAGCACCGCGGTAAACAAATCGTACATCTGTACCACCCCAACGCCGTCTGTGGCGTCTGTGCCCGTGGGCCTTTTGCAGCCAGGACCGCGGTCCACTCAGCGGGGTGTATCTTCCAGCAAGAACTCCAGCAATGCGGCCAGCCGGTGGGCGGGGGTGGGTTTCTGCAGGAGGGTGAAGCCCGCTTGCCGTGCCTCTTTCAGGCGGGCGGGGTCGGTGTCGCCCGTGATCAGGGCAGCCGGAATTTCCTGGCCGAAGTGTCTGCGCACCGCTTCAATCGCATCGATGCCGTTGTGGCCATCCTGCAAGCGGAAGTCGGCCAGGATGGCGTGCGGTGGGTCTGTGGCCAGGGTGATCGCGTCTGCAGCGCTTTCTGCAGTCTGCACCTGCAGCCCCCAGGGGCGCATGAGTTCGGCCAGTGCGCCCCGGATGTCGGGCTCGTTGTCGATCACCAGCACGCGGCGCCCGGCCAACCGGTCGAACGATGCGGTCACGGCCACCGGCTCGGCCACCGGGCGGGCTTCGCTGCGTGGCAAAGTGATGGAGAACACCGAGCCTCGCCCGACCTGCGAACGCACAACCACCGGATGGTCCAAGGCCCGCGACAGCCCCTCAACAATCGACAAACCCAGGCCCAGACCTTTCCTGCGGTCGCGCTCGGGATTGCCGAGCTGGTAGAACTCCTTGAACACATCCCCGAGGCTGGCCTCCGGAATCCCGATGCCGCTGTCCCTGACCTCCACCCTCAGGGCCTCGCCTTGACGGCGGCAGGCCACCAGCACGCCGCCATGCTCGGTGTAACGCAAGGCGTTGCCCACCAGATTACGCAGGATGTGCTCGAACAGGGCGGCATCGGTCATCCCATATTCGGTGGTCGGACGAAAACGCAGCCATAACCCCTTCTCGGCAGCGATGGGGGTGAACTCCCGCTCCAGCCGCTCGAAGGTGATCGCCAGCGCCACCGGCGCGCACTTCGGACTGAGTGCGCCGGTCTCTATGCGGGCGTAATCCATGAGATTGTTCAGGAGCAAGCCCATGTTGTCGGCAGCCTCCCGCATGCGCCCGTTGAGCTGGCGCATGGGCCCCGCCTCCGCCGCATTCGCCTGGGCGTCAATGAACAGCGACAAGGCCTGCAGCGGCTGGCGCAGATCGTGGCTGGCCGCCGCAAGGAAGCGGGTCTTTGCGGCGTTGGCCTGCTCTGCCTGCTCCCGCGCCAGTGTGGCCTGCTCTCGCTGCGCCGACACCTCCTGCAGCAGCGCGAGGTTTTCGAAACGAAGCAGAATGGCGGCGCGGATGGAGCGGTTGTTCAGCCAGGCAAACGTCAGGCAAATGACGACGAATCCGATCGAGATCAGCGCAAACCCGCGCATGAATCCATCGTCGGACTGCAGACAGCGCCAGGCAATCGGCAAGATGGCAGGCACGGCAAAGACCGCATAAGCCGGGTAGTAGACCGACAGCGAGGACACAGAGGCTGAGACCAGGCCAGCCAGTACCACGCCGATAGAGGCCATTTGCAAGGGCTCGGGCCCGACGAAAAGCCCACCCATCATGCCCCACAAAATCCCGGAAGTCCCAGAACCCGCGGTGAAAACCCAGGCCCAAGGTCGGGCGTGAACGATGTGCGCCCGGCGCCGGTGCCAGAGCCCCACCAGCCCGGTCCTGGCCGTGGTCAGTACCGCCAGGACGCACAGCCAGACGACGAATCCCTCGCGGTCCACCCAGTCCCACACCATCAGTGCCAGTCCTGTGGCCGCCAACGCGTTGCCCGCGTAAATGGATGGCGCATGCCGATACAACAGGGAAATCTGCTCGGTCAGCAAACGCCCCTGCGTAGCGGAATCCAAGACGGTGTCGGAAGCCATCAGAGGATGCCCCGATCGCGGGCGGCACTGACCGCTGCAGTCCTCGTATCGACACCCAGCGCCTGCAGAATGGCCGAGACGTGCGAGCGCACTGTGAACGCACTACCGCCCAGCTTCTGTGCAATTTGCTTGTTCGTCAGCCCGGACTGCATCAACTCCAGCACCTCGGTCTGCCTCGGGGTGAGCGTAACCGCTGCAGCGCTGGGCGGCGGAGTGGCCATCAACGGCTCCCCAGGCGTGCGCAGGAGGGCTTTTTCGATGGTCTCGTACATGACCGAAAAGTTGACCGACTTGGACAGGTAGCCCCGCGCGCCGGCCGCCAGCGCTTCTTCCACCAGGGCCGGCGTGTAGCTTGCCGAGACCACCACCACCGGAGTGGCTGGGAAGCGCTGACGAAACGCCCGGATACTGCGTATTCCGTTCATTCCCGGCAAGCTGTGGTCCAACAGAATGAGATCGAAACTCGCCCCGCCAGCGTCCAGTTCCAGCCCCGCCTCGCAGCTGTCCACCTCGGTGACCACCAATTCATTGTCCAGACTCTGCAGCATGGTGCGCAAACCTTCACGGAAGAGCGCGTGGTCATCAATGATCAGGAAATGCATCGGGGTTCGCGGAATGCTAGGCGTCGTGTGGGGTGCGCCCACCGCACCCGCGGCGGAAGTTTAGCTGGCCGACCGCGCCCTGCCCTGCCACGGGTCATGGCGGGAGGGACGCTGCAGCGTTTGCCCCGCAAGGACCCGGGCGCAGCACCGTGGTAGAGGGCTGCGCGTTCCGCAGGCCAACCAGTCCGTCAGGTTCTGGTGTTGAACCCGCCCACGCTGCCAAGGTGGTCGTGCGCGAAGTCTTGCCACTGTCAAATGGAGCAGGGATCATGTGCGCCATGATTGCTCAGCATTACCCCTCCGTTCCAGGCTCCTGGTCCCGCCGCCAGTTTGTACTTGCCGGCGCCTGTGTTTTGCCGTTGGGCACCCAGCGGCTGCAGGCTGCCACGGCCAGACCCATCGATCTGCAAGGACACCGTGGTGCCCGCTGGCATCTGCCAGAAAACTCGCTGGCCGGATTCGAATGGGCGCTTCAGTGGGGCGTTACCACGCTGGAACTTGATCTGGCCGTCACTCGCGATGAGGTTCTGGTGATCAGCCACGACCCCGCGCTGAACCCGGACATCACGCGCGATGCCCAAGGCGTCTTCTTGGGGTCTCTGGGGCCCAACATCATCGGGCTCACCTGGGAGCAGCTGCAGGCCTATGACGTCGGACGCATCAAACCCGGTACGCGTTATGCCCAGACCTTCCACGAACAGCAGCCCAGGGATGGCACACGCATCCCTCGGTTGCGCGACCTGTTCAGCATGGTCAAGGCCCTGGGCAATGACACCGTCAAGTTTGCCATCGAGACAAAAATCACTCCCCTGCGCAACGACCAGACGCCGACGCCCGAGCGTTTTGCGGAATTGCTGTTGCAGGAGATAGACGATGCAGGACTGGCCAGCCGTGTGCAGGTGCAGTCCTTCGACTGGCGCACGCTGCGCCACGTTCAACGCCTGCGCCCCAGCATCCCGACTTCGTACCTCACGGCCCAGCTTGATGGGCTGGACAACCTGCAGATCCGCAGCGGGCGCGACTCGGCGTGGACTGCAGGTTTTCAGTACCGGGATCACGGCTCGGTGCCACGGATGATCCAGGCTGCAGGCGGTACGTACTGGTCGTCGTTCTGGCGGGAACTGGACGCTGACAAAGTCGGCGAGGCCCAGGCGCTGGGCCTGCGCGTCTTGGCGTGGACGGTCAACGAGCGTGCGGCCATGAACCGGCTGCTCGACATGGGCGTGGACGGCCTGATCACGGACCGACCAGACCTGGGCGCTGCGGTACTGAGTGAGCGCGGACTGTCGTGGTGATGCGCAGGCCTCGGCGCAGGGGGAGCTTTTAGGCTCGCCAGCCGACGGGAACAGTGGCGCTGGCGCTTCTCCGTGCCAGAAGCCTGCGCCGCCTCAGGGCTTCCACACCCGTTTGGCCCAGTGCCGTCGGTCCATGGGTCACTCGCGCCCCGCCCCGCCCCGCCCCGCCCCGCCTCGCCTCGCCCCGCCCCGCCTCGCCTCAAAAAAATAAAACAAACGATTGAATTATTTGTTATGCTGTGGCCTATGCCCAAAAAAGCCACCGCATCACCATCAGCGCCCCCCCCAGACACGTCACCCGGACGAGGCGCTGCCGCGCGCGAAGTTCTGCTCAGCCACGCCACCCGGATCTTCTCCACCAAGGGGTATGCCGGAGCGTCGACCCGGGAGATTTGCGACGCCGCAGCGGTCAACCTGTCGGCCATCAGGTATTACTTTGGGGACAAGGCGGGCCTGTACCGGGCAGTTCTTGAGCGCCCGATTGGCGAGATGTCCGCCACATTCGCCGGGTTTGACGCCGACCACCTGTCCCTCGAGCAAGCCATACGCATGCTGCTCCGACCATTTGTCGAGATGGACGACGACGAGCAGATCGAGCTGCAGACCATGCGCCTGTACTTGCGCGAGATGATCGAGCCGTCGGAAATCTTCCGGGAGGTGGTGGGCAGCGCCGTTGTCCCGGTTCACATGGCCATGTGCCAGGTGATGGCGCGCCACTGCGAGGCGCCCGCCATCGACGATGACATCCATCAGCTGGCGTTTGCCGTGGTGGCCATGGCAAACGACTACTGCATCTCGCGCGAATTCATGAGGATGCTGGCTCCCAATGTGCTGAGCCGGCCGCAGGCGGTAGAACGTATCGTCGACCGGCTGACTGGCTATGCCATTGCTCTGGTGGTGGCCGAGCGTCAGCGTCGCCGCTCCCCATCGCCAGACACCACCCGGGACAAACTGCCAAGGAGCGGCAAGCCATGACTCTGCCCGAAAGACCTGACGTCCACCACGCTGGACGGTACCGGCCAAGCCCTCGGCGCCTGTCTGCCGCATGCCTGGCACTGGCACTGGCTGCGTGCGCCACACCGCCAGCGCCGTTGCAGTCAGCGGGGGACCTACCGTCCCGGTGGTACGCCCCTGTCCCGGTGATGGACAGCGAGGTACAGGCCCATGGCGGAAAGGAAGAAGGCTTGGGCCAATGGTGGGCGCAGTTCAACGACAGCGCGCTGACACAGCTGATCGTCACCGCCCAGGCGCGCAATGGATCGGTGCTGGAGGCCGCCGCGCGCATTGCACAGGCGCGCGCCGAATCGGTGTCCGCTGGCGCCTCTGCCCAACCCCAGCTGCAGGGCGGGGTGGCGCTACAGCGAGGGCGCGGAAGCACTGGTTCGCTCGCCAGCACCGGGTCCGTCTCGGTAGATGCCTCCTGGGAGCTGGACCTCTGGGGTGGCCTGAAGGCTGGCCGGTCGGCGGCACTCGCCCAGCTGGAGGCCAGCGAAGCATCCTGGCACGACGCCCGCGTGAGCGTGGCCGCGGAAACTGCACAGAACTATGTGCGTTTCAGAAGCTGCCAGCGCCTGGCCGATACGCTGCAGGACGATGCCCGATCGCTGGCCACCTCGGCCGCATTGACCGAGCGCAAGGTGTCGGCGGGCCTGGAATCGCCAGCGAACGCCGCTCTGGTGCGCGCGAGCGCGGCCAGTTCGGCCGCCAACCTGGTGGCTCAGCAAGCGGTGTGCGAGTCGCTCGTCAAGAGCCTGGTGGCGCTGACTGGACTGACTGAGCCAGAGCTGCGCGTGCTGCTTTCACAAGGCGTGCAGGAAGTGCCTGCCCCTCGCAACTTCGAGGTTGAGCAAGTGCCGGCCCGCTGGCTGGCCCAGCGCCCCGATTTGCGCAGCGCAGAGCGCCAGGCCGCGGCCGCGCGGCAGGAAATTGATGTTGCCGAGGCCAACCGCTGGCCGCAGCTCAGCCTGCTGGGCTCGGTGGGCCGTACGCGCGCGTCCGGTGGCAACGGGAGCGCGATGATTTTTGAAGGCACCAGCTGGTCCATCGGGCCTTCACTCAGCATTCCCTTGCTCGACGGTCAGCGCAGAAGTGCTGCGGCCGACGCGGCACGCGGTCGCTACGAAGAGGCAAGAAGCCGCTACATACAGCGCGTTCGCGATGCGGTGGCAGAGGTGGAGAACGCTTTGACCGACCTGGACGCAGCCAGCCGGCGGCAGAGCGACGCCGAGAAGGCCGTCGCGGGATTCGACGCTTTCCTGAACGCACAGCGTCGCTTGACGGAGGCCGGCGCCGGCAGCTTGCTGGACCTGGAAGACGCGCGGCGAACAGCCCTCTCCGCCCGCTCCAACCTGATTGACGTCCAGACCGATCGCGTGTTGGCCTGGATTGCCCTGTACCGGGCAGTCGGGGGAGGCTGGAGCGCCGAATCCCCACCCGAGTCCACCGCTCTGTCCAAGGCACCGCCGCAGGATTGAACCCGCACACAGACATCTACGCCGATACCCACCATGCAGCCAGACCCAACCTCCTCCAAAACTTCCCTTGTGGCCTATGACAGCCAGACCGCCGACGATCGGCGCACAGACCGATGGCACCACCGAGGCTGGTGGATCGCCGCGACGGCGGCCGTAGGGCTGCTCGCGGCGCTGGGGCTGTTCGCCCGCTCGGGGCTGGCGCAGTCAGAAGCTGCGCCGGCTGGCTCGCCCCGGCCAAGTCTGACGGTCCAGGCCATTGCGCCGGAGGCACAGGACTGGCCAGTCAGCGTGGCGGCCAATGGCAGTGTCAAAGCCTGGCAAGAGGTGATCATCGGGGCCGAAGTGGGGGGCTACAGAATTGCAGAGGTCACCGCCCAGGTCGGGGACCGGGTACGCAAGGGCCAGCTGTTGGCGCGCATTGCCAGCGACACCATCGAGGCGGAGCTGGCCCAGTCCGTGGCCGCTGCCGCAGAGGCAGCGGCACAACTGGAAGAGGCCGGTCTCAACGCCGCCCGTGCACGCAGCCTGGCCGACAGTGGCGCCTTATCCACCCAACAGGTGCAGCAGTATCTGACTGCCGAACAAACCGCCAGAGCCCGGCTGGATTCGGCCCGGGCCAGGGTGCAGGCCGACGAGCTCAGGCTCAAGCACACCCAGATACTGGCGCCTGACCATGGCGTGATCAGCGCCCGGCGCGCGACTGTAGGCTCGCTGGCGCAGCAGGGCCAGGAGCTGTTCCAGATGATCCGTCAGGAACGCCTGGAGTGGCATGCCGAAGTCACTGCCGAGGAACTCTCCCGCGTCCGTCCGGGCATGCCGGCGCGCCTCACCATTGCAGGTGCCGAGGCCAGCGCGGTGGTGGGCCAGGTGCGGGCTCTGGCACCCACGCTGGACCCCCAGACCCGCCTGGCCGTGGTGTATGTGGATGTACCCCTGGGCAGTCCAGCCAGAGCGGGCATGTTCGCCCGGGGCGAGATTGTCTTGGGCCAACGTACCGCATTGAGCCTGCCCCAGTCGGCGGTGCTGTTGCGGGACGGATTTGCCTACGTGTTCACTGTCGGTGCCGATAACCGGGTGACGCAGACCAAGGTAACCACAGGGCGGCGCAACGGCGACCGGGTGGAGGTGCTCTCGGGCCTGAGCCCGCAAGCGCGGGTGGTGGCAGGCAGCGTCGCCTTCCTGTCCGATGGCGACCTCGTCAAGCTGGGGAGCTGAGGGTATGGCCGTCAACGTTTCCTCCTGGTCCATCCGCAACCCGATACCCGGGGTGATGCTGTTCATCATGCTCACCCTGGCAGGGCTGATGTCCTTCCACGCCATGAAGGTACAGAACTTCCCCGACATCGAACTTCCAACGATCACTGTCAGTGCCTCCCTGCCGGGCGCTGCGCCGCCGCAGCTCGAAACCGAAGTGGCCCGAAAAATCGAGAACTCCATAGCCACCCTGCAAGGACTCAAGAACCAGACCTCGACCATTCAGGACGGCGTCGTGTCCATCACGGCAGAGTTCGTGCTGGAGAAGCCCATCCAGGAGGCACTGGACGACGTGCGCAATGCGGTGTCCCAGATCCGAAGTGATCTGCCGGCAGACCTGCGCGATCCGGTGGTGAGCAAGCTGTCTCTGTCCGGGTCCCCCATCCTCGTGTACGCGGTGGCATCTGCGCGCATGGACGAAGAGGCGCTGTCGTGGTTCGTCGACAACACCATCACCCGGCAGCTTCTCACCGTGCCGGGCGTTGGCGCCGTGTCGCGGGTGGGTGGCGTTGCGCGGGAAGTCCGGGTGGAACTCGACCCGATACGTTTGACGGCGCTGGGCGCGACGGCCTCCGAGGTGTCACGCCAGCTCCAGGCCGTTCAGCAGGAGGCCTCTGGCGGACGGACCGAAGTGGGCGGCAGCGAGCAATCCATCCGCACGCTCGCCACATTGAGCTCTGCCGAGGAACTGGCCCGGCTGGACATCAGCCTGGCCGACGGCCGCCGGGTCCGGCTGGACCAGATTGCCACCGTCACCGATACCGTGGCCGAGCGCCGTTCCACAGCGCTCCTCGACGGCAAGCCTGTCGTGGGCTTCGAGATCACGCGCAGCAAGGGCGCGAGCGAGATCGATGTGGCCGATGGTGTGGGAACGGCGCTGGAGCGGCTCCAGGTCGAGCACCCCGATCTTGAAATCACCGAGGCCTTCAACTTTGTCAATCCGGTGCGCGAAAACTACCGGGGCTCCATGTGGCTGCTGTATGAAGGCGCCATCCTCGCGGTGCTGGTGGTCTGGCTGTTTCTGAGGGACTGGCGCGCCACGTTCATTGCAGCCACCGCGTTGCCCCTGTCGGTGATACCCGCCTTCATTGGCATGCACTACTTAGGCTTCACGCTCAACACGGTGACGCTGCTCGCGCTGTCCCTGGTGGTAGGCATTCTGGTGGACGACGCGATCGTGGAGATCGAGAACATTGTGCGCCACCTGCGCATGGGCAAGAGTCCCTACCAGGCTGCCATGGAGGCGGCCGACGAGATTGGGCTTGCGGTGATTGCCACCACCTTCACCCTGGTGGCGGTGTTCCTGCCCACCGCCTTCATGAGCGGGATCGCTGGCAAGTTCTTCGTCCAGTTTGGCTGGACGGCGGCGCTGGCAGTGCTTGCTTCGCTGGTGGTGGCCCGTGTGCTCACGCCCATGATGGCGGCCTACATGCTCAAGCCCTGGGTATCGGTGTCGGCGGCTGGTTCTGGGGGCCCTGACGCCGACCCGGAGCACAGACCCGACGGTCGTCTGATGCAGGCATACATGCGCTGGGTGGCCCAGTGCCTGAAGCACCGCTTGCTCACGGTACTGGCCTCTCTGGCCCTGTTTGTGGGCGGCATTGCGGTAGCTGGCCTGCTGCCCACCGGCTTCATTCCGCCGGAAGACACCGGCCAGACCCAGGTCAAGCTGGAACTGCCCCCCGGCTCCAGATTCCAGGAGGCGCTCGATACGGCCGAGGCAGCCCGCGCCGTGGTGTCCTCCCACCCGGAGGTGCGCTCGGTGTACACGGCCATCGGCGGCGGCTCTGCCGGTTCCGATCCGTTCGCAGGCGGTGGCTCCTCTGCCGACCCCCGCCTGGCCACGCTGACCATTCAAACCTCGCACCGCAGCGACAGGGCCATCAGCCTGCAGCAGATCGATACCGAACTGCGCGACATGCTGGCCTCCCTGCCGGGAGTTCGCATCCAGGTGGGTCTCGCTGGCGCGGGCGGCAGCCTGCTGCAACTGAGCCTGTCTGGCGACGACACCCAGGTCTTGCTGGAGGCAGCGCGGGCGCTGGAGGTGGACCTGCGAACGATTCCCGGGCTGGGCAATATCACCTCTTCGGCGGCATTGATCCGACCCGAGCTGGTTGTGAAGCCCGACTTTGCGCGGGCGGCCGATCTGGGCGTCACGTCTGCGGCCATTGCAGAGACTCTGCGCATTGCCACCGCCGGTGATTTCGACCAGAGCCTGGCCAAGCTCAACCTGAGTCAGCGGCAGGTACCCATTGTGGTCCGGCTGCCTGCCGATGCCCGTACCGACGTCGCACTCATTGAGCGCCTTTGGGTTCCCGGCGCACGCGGCCCTGTCATGCTCGGACAGGTGGCCGAGCTCAGCATTGCCAGCGGACCTGCACAGATCGATCGATTCAACCGGCTGCGCAACGTGAACTTCACCATCGAGCTGAACAACCAGGCGCTGGGAGATGTTCAGGCCAAGGTGGATCAGCTGCCCGCACTGCAGAATCTCCCGGCCGGCGTGACCCGGACCAACCTGGGCGATGCGGAGGTGATGGCGGAACTGTTTGCCAGCTTCGGGCTGGCCATGCTGACCGGTGTGCTCTGCATTTACGTGGTGCTGGTGCTGCTCTTCAAGGACTTCTTTCAACCCGGCACCATCCTCACTGCACTGTTTCTGTCCATCCCTGGCGCCTTCGTGGCACTGCTCATCACGGGCAAGGCACTGTCCATGCCCGCCATGATTGGCCTGATCATGCTCATTGGCATCGCGACGAAGAATTCCATCTTGCTGGTGGACTACGTCATCATCGCCCGCCGCATGGGTCTGGACCGCCATGAAGCCCTCATGGATGCGTGCCGCAAGCGGGCCCGCCCCATCATCATGACCAGCCTGGCCATGGGTGCAGGCATGCTGCCTATTGCCCTCGGTGTGGGGGCCGATCCGAGCTTCAGATCGCCCATGGCCATTGCGGTGATCGGGGGGTTGATCACCAGCACGGTGTTGTCGCTGCTGGTGGTACCGGTCGCCTACGCATTGGTCGATGATCTGGAGGGCTGGCTCGCCCGCACACTTCTTCGGCGGCACAAGACCAACGGGCCAGGGGCCCAGGACCCTGGTCCGAAGTACGCACCTCGTTGAACCTGGGGGATCGCTGCGTGGCAGTTCGGCTTTTTCAGGTGCGGCCTGTGGTCGCAGCGGGCACTTTCTGCACCGCTTCAGTCACCGGTGCGCTGGGAAGTGCCGCAGGCCGCCGCGCGGCACAGGGGCATTGCCTAAGCCAACAGGCGCACTGCCTCCGCAGCGATGGCGCGCCCGTGCTCCTGGACAAAGTGCCCGCCCTCACCGATCACCATCGGCGGAGGGCAGCCCCGGATCGAGCTTCGCAGCACCTCCATCAACGCGGGATGGAACACAGGGTCCTGGGCACCCACAGCCATCATCGAACGACCGCTCCACGCATGGGCCCAGAACTCCCGGGCACGGCGCGACAGTTCGGCACCGTCCGCATGGCTGTCTGCGGGAACCATCTCGGGAAACGCGCGGGTGGCGGCGCGGTACTCTGCCGACGGGAAAGGGGCATCGTAGGCGGCACATTCTGCTGCGGTCATCTGCGGGTTTCCCCGGCCAAACAGCCGGCCGATCGAGAAGTCTGGCTTGGTGCGGCACATGGTTCGCCATTGCACAAAGCCTTCGGGCAGTGGTGCCTCACCAGTGGCGAGGTAGGTGTTCATCACCAGCAGGGCGCTGTAGCGGGCTGCGGCCTCCATGGGCAGCGTCAGACCGAGCAGACCGCCCCAGTCCTGAACCACCAGTCGGATATCCCGCAGGTCCAGATGCTCCACCAGTTCAAGCAGCAACCGACGATGCCAGGTGAAGCTGTGCTGCGCATCGTGCAGGGGCTTGTCGCTTTTCCCGAAGCCTGGCATGTCGGGTGCCACCACACGGTGACCTGCGGCAAGAAACTCGGGAATCATGAGGCGGTACAGGTAGCTCCATGCGGGGTTGCCGTGCAGACACAGCCAGGTGACCGGCGCATTCTTCGGACCCTGATCGAGATAGTGCATGCGCAGGCCGTCCAGGCTGGGCAGACTGTCCACGAAGCACGGAGCCCACGGGTAGCCCGGAAGGTCAGCAAAGGCGGCGTCTGGCGTGCGCAGAAAAGGGATAGGGTTGTGCATGGTGTTCACGGTGTGGATGAAGCGTGCCCTGGCCCGTTCACTGCGTGGGTTGCCCAAGTTCATGGCGCAGCAGGCGAAAGGTGGTGGCAATGGGCCCGAGTTGCTCGTCGTTGACCAGGCGGCGGCGGCTTGCGACGCGCACCCCTTCGTTCAATAGCATCAGCATGCCCGCAAGCTCTGCGGCTTGATGCGGTCGGCAGCCGGCCCGCAGGAGGAACTGTTCGAACAGGTCCTGGACATCTGCCAGATGCCTGCTGGCGCGATCGGCCAGGGCGTCATCCACCCCGGCCATTTCCAGTACCGTACTGACCAGCAGACAACCCAGGCTGGCTTTGCCGCGCGCAGGCCCGGTGAGATGACGCTCAAAGAAGAATTGCAGTGCATCCAGCGCGGGCAGTTCCTGCCCAGCTTTCAGCAAAACGTGCTGGGTGCGTTGCGCGAAAAGATCCAGACACTCCAGGAACAGTGCCCGCTTGTCCCCAAAGGCGGCGTACAGGCTGCTGCGGCTGATTCCCAGAGCACTGAGCAAATCCTGCAACGAGGTGGCCTGGTAGCCCTTGGCCCAAAACAGAAGTAGCGCCCGGTCGAGCGCCTTGTCCCGGTTGAATTCGATGGGTCTGGCCATATCCAATTATGGAACAGTCAGTCCATAACCGCAATGGGTTGTGCTTCCACGGCTGAAAGGCGGCGCCGGCCATCTTGCAGGTAGGCAAAAAGTGGGAACAGGTGTATGGGCTCGAGAGCAGTAGCAACATGCGTCGGCGCCATTGCACAGTCAACTTCAGACTGAGCCGACACGTCTCTCTGATGCCGTCACGTTGGAAACGCGTCTGGATCGCACGGGGGTGGCGCGGCTGGCGGGGATCGAACCCACGACCCTCGGCTTCGGAGGCCGATACTCTATCCACTGAGCTACAGCCGCATTCCGTAAAAAGACCCTTCGGAGAGTAAATCGTTTATTGCATGTAAATGACATGTGTTTTTCTGAAAAACAAACTCAAGATCCTAAATATCACCTACATTCAAGGAGTTCAAGCGACTACTTATCGAAACTGAGGCTGTATTCGCTAGCGACTAGCCCACCTAGGCAGACTCCTTGAATCGCGACGAAAACCCCATTCTGGGCTCCGCTAGGAGGCTGCCATGGCACGTCTCCAGGTTTTTCGAATGGTCCAATGCTCGCGATCTTCTCGCGATCAGCCGCGCCATTGACTCGGTCACAAAATCGGGCACGGAGCCTCTGCTGCTCACCGGCGCACTTGCTTTTCTGTCTTCTTTAGACGTGGGCGATGTTCTTGGAAACTGGGCAGAGACCAGCAACAACACCTTTGTCCAGAGGCTGCACCCGCTGGCGCAGGCGCTGGCCGCAGCGTTTCCTGACCTGCCGCTTCCGCCCAAAGATCAGCGGATCAAGGATCTACTGCGGGGCAGTCTGGAGACTGGCTATCTAGGCGCAATGCTTGCGGCACGGCAAGCTCCAGACCTCCCCGAGCCCCAGCTTGACGCACTGAATTGCCTTCGACTGTGGGTGCTGGTCAAGGCGCTGGAGTACGGTCGCGACGGGCACATCTACGACGGCAATCTGCAGGTGGCTTGTGAAACCATCCGCTCTGCCTTGGATACCAGCGACCCTGAGCGTCGCATCTGGCTTAGTCAGCTCACCAGGGCTCAATCCAGCCTTCCCGGATTCGAAGACACCCTTCGCGAAGTCTGCGCGCAGCGGCCCGTTGGTGAGACTTCAAAACAAAGACAAACCCGGCTGGCCCTGCACAACATCACACAGGGAAAAAGAAACAGAACCACCTTCGAACCCTCACAAGCCGCACAGGGCGAGTTGGTCGTCGACTCCTCGGTCTGGGATTCGCTAGCCGGCAAGTCAGACTCCCGCACTGGTGGATGGCCGCTTGCCCTGCCAGCAAAAGGTGGCGGGCACTTTAACCAACCCGAGGGGATTTTCCAAGCGGTTGGGGTCAGCCCCAGAGATCACCCAGACCGGCAATCGGCCAAAGTCCGACGTATGGTCCTCCAGAGCGTTGAAGAAAGGCAGTTTCTTCCGTGCTCTTGGTTCAGCCTTCAAACCTGCGAAGTTGACTGTCTGCGGGCCACACTGCTCGGGGGCCTCAGCAGCAAGGTAGCGGAAACCGCCCTCGCCAGCGCCTTCACAGCGATCGCGCTCGTGACCAGAAATACTCTAGATACCGTAGGCGCCATTCCGTTGGGCAGCTTTATCGGGCCAGACTGGACTCTGGATCTGGATGCGGGGCAACTTCGGCGGGAGCCGCCTCGGCCTCAGGTCCGATGGAGGCAGACGGACCAAAGTGCAGCTTGGACACGGCCCCTGGTTCAGTCCTGGGCCTTCGCCCTAAGCCCTACCCTGCTTGCCGTACTCCGCAATGCGCTAGAGCACGCCCCCTCTGCGAGTCGGCTCATCGATCTGTGGACCCTGGACGCATCGCCTTATGCCGCCTTCAGGGCCCTGTGCCGCCAGACACCGGGGCTGGAGAGGATTAGTTCGCATGCCATTGGCCTTCTCGGGGAACGGCTGTCGTATCTCGAGACAGGTGATGCCAACTTCGCACGGGTGGTGATGGCACCCTCGACGGCCGGGATCGCGGGCGCCGGTTCTTACGCTTCCTGGACGCAAAAAGCAGCCCTGGACACACTGACCTCCATCAGCCACGGATTGTTGACCCCTACAAGCGTGGGCTCAGACTTGGAGCAAAACGGACTGGGAAGCGAACTCGATCCAGACGACATCACCCTCCGAGACGCTCTGGCAGAAGCCGCGAACAGCCTTCAAGCCATCGCTGACAGCAAAAAGTGGATCGAGCAGCACAACCGGCTGACGGGCTTTATGGTGGCGGCCCTGCTCGCTTGCACTGGAGCGCGCCCCACCAACTCACCCTTTGAATCCATCCTGCACTTTGACCTTAAGGGGCAGCGAGCTTATCTGGAAGACAAAGCGACAGCCCAGATGAAGGGGGAGCAGCTGGGACGTGTTGTTCCTCTTCCCAAGGTGGCCTGTATGCTGATTGACGAGCTCTACCTGCCCCACCTGAAGCACCTCGGTAACCAACTGCAGCGCAGTGTTGGACCACTCGCGGTCGAAATCCTCCAGCAAGCCGAAGGACTGGGAAGCGATAAATTGCCGCTCTTCTTTTTCTTGAGAGACAAGCCGTCCTTTGCCTGGCTCGAAGTCTCAGAGTCGACGTTGGACGAGCTGAGCGGGTTTCGTTGGCCCCTGCCGTGGAACCTGTTCAGGCACCGGATGGCCACCCGGCTCAGAGAGGTCGGACTCGATCCAGAACTCATTGATGCCCAGCTTGGTCACGCCGAAGTGGGCAGCGAGACCTTTGGGGATACCTCCACCCGGTGCTGGACAGAGGACGAACCGGCCTGGCTCATGGCACTGGAGCAGGCCATCAATGTGTTGAATATCCGAGTTCCAAATGTTTCCCGGATACCGAAGTGCGAAGTGCAACCTGCTGCTGGCTACCGACCTTTTCGGGAAACTGCTTCCTTTGGCCGTCAAGCCAGACGCATGAGTCGGGACAGAAACCGAAAAAGAGCCCGAGAACAAGCGTATGAAGATATACAAGAGCTAGTCGGAACACGTCCTCCGGAAACACTGACTCCAGAGCAATGGGCAGAGATCGGCCGAAGCATGCTGATCCAGTCCGGCAACCGACCACACTCGAATGCGACCATCCGATACGAGGCGTTCGAAAAGTATGTGGGAAAACTGTGGCGAGACAGGGGTCTTCGGGTCCCACTCAAACAGCGTTTTTACAGACTCCCCGTGCCTCGTACCGGACATGGTCCCGAGGCCCTGCACGCGCAGTCTGCCCTCGCTCCCTTAAGGCGCGCTCTGGACGAGGTCCTCAGACGTCCAGTTTCGCTGCAGTCGGTCCGCAACTCGGGCTTTCTTGCAGCGCTTGACCTGGTGCTTACATCAGCTGTGACCGACCGATCCGTGGTGGAAGCTGTTGCGTCTGCCGACGCCTCGCGCATCCGGCTCGTTGTCGAGTCCAGAACCCCCTACATTGACTACTTCGAGAAACCGGACAGCCATGGGCGTCACCCAGCCAGGCGTTTCATGCTGTCCGCAGCTGCTGCAGGCCTCTTCAACAAGGCTCTGCGATCCAAGGCGAAGTCCTATGAACGGGAGCAAGAGTCCGAGGACATTCGGTCTCTGATCAGAGCTCTTCCAGATTCAGCACAGTTGGAGGGCCGCAGGACATTGATGGATTTTGCGCTGCGCTGGGTTGAGTTGGAGAACAGCCTGACACTCCCAGGGCTGGCAGCTGCAGTACTGGCAGGACGGACTCTGACTTACGCTTTGCCTTACCAAGACTGGATACGGGCTAAACATGGGAAGCGCCGCGTCCCATCTCACGCACTGTCTACTGGTCAAGATGCTGAAACCAACAAGGCTCAAACAGGGCCTGATCTTCCCGAGTCTGGAAGTGCAGACCAAGAGGAAGATGTAGCCGGTAGCGGGTTGACGTCGGTAGCGGAACCAACCTATCTGCGGAACGCGGACAGTGAAACTGCCAACCGCGAACTGCTGGGCAAGGTACGACGCCTACTTCGCCACCTCGCCGGTGAATCCGTCAACCTTGACGAGTTCTCGAACCTTCCAGCCACGGCTCGGCTGAAGAACTCGAACAATGAATCCGCAATCCGTCGGGCTGTCCGGACCATAGTTCGCGCGCTCATCAAGAACGAGTCGTCGGCAGCCAGCTACTCGGTACGGCTCCTGGCCGCGTGGACGGTGGATCTGCTCGATCGCAAGAGCCGCAGGGGTGGCGGCAAGCTTCGCCCGCGAAGCATTCTTCGATACTTGAGCGCCTTGTCAAGCGGGTTCATGAGTTATGGCCGAGGCGTTGATCTGAGGCTGCTCTCAGAGTCGCAAATCACTGACTTCTATCTCAATGTGATCGATAGCTCGCTTGGCGCGATCTCTCTTGAGACCACCGGTGATTCTGCTAGTGATCAAGTCATGGAAATAGTTGCGGGTCGAGACGCATCAGACAACGTAGTGCAAGACCTCTCTAAGGATGCCATCAGCTCCAAGACAACGCAGGCTTATGTGTTGGAGCGCTTGGTGGAGTTCCACCGGTTTTCCTCCTCCCTGACCGAGCTCGCCGAGCCTGACTGGAGCGAGATCGGGGATGGCCTGTCTGCCTCCACCGTTTCCACTGGCTTCATAACTCCCACGGAGTACCTTGAGGCGCTAGCAAGGATCTGTCCTGAGCCCGTGCGCTCAAGCGCTGAGGATCTCATCTGTGGATTCGTTTTGCTGCTGACCTATCGCTTTGGACTGCGTGGGGGCGAAGCCATTTCCATGGGCTACCCCGACTGGGTCGAGCCCATGGACGCTGG